>ERZ1673730.312-NODE-312-length-72391-cov-10.893525_pt1 | contig 72391 bp, 88 predicted proteins | sample MGYA00580200_ERZ1673730 | MGnify/ENA primary metagenome ERZ1673730 (study PRJEB41218, sample SAMN15661761) | gut metagenome | host: Homo sapiens | place: Canada: London | collected 2015-08-20/2019-03-30 | study: EMG produced TPA metagenomics assembly of...
GCGGTGATCTTCTGGATGACCTTGCCGCCGGAGCCGATGACCTCGCGGATCTTGTCGGGGTTGATCTTCATCTGAATCATCTTGGGCGCGGTCTTGGCAAGCTCACGGCGCGGTTCGGGGATAGCCTTGAGCATGACCTCGTCGAGGATCTGGAAGCGGGCTTCCTTCGTGATGGCGAAGGCTTCCTTGATGATCTCGTGCTTGAGACCGTCGTTCTTCAGATCCATCTGGATGGCGGTGATGCCTTCCTTCGTACCGGCGACCTTGAAGTCCATCTCGCCGTGGAAGTCCTCAACGCCCTGGATGTCGATGAACGTGGTGAAGTTGTCGCCGTCCTGGATAAGGCCGCAGCTGATGCCGGCAACGGGGGCCTTCAGAGGCACACCGGCGTCCATGAGTGCGAGCGTCGTGCCGCAGATGGAGCCCTGCGAGGTGGAGCCGTTGGAGGAGAGCACTTCGCTCACCACGCGGATGGCGTAGGGGAAGTCCTCCACGGACGGGATGACGGACTGGAGAGCCTTCTCCACGAGAGCGCCGTGGCCGTATTCGCGGCGGCCGGTGCTGCGGGCGGCGCGCGCCTCGCCGGTGGAGTAGGAGGGCATGTTGTAGTGGTGCATGAAGCGCTTCTCGGTCTCGTCCCAGATGGTGTCGAGCTTCTGGGCGGCGGAGAGCGTGTTCAGCGTGGCGATGGAGAGCACCTGCGTCTGGCCGCGGGTGAAGAGAGCGGAGCCATGGACAACGGGCAGCACGCCGACTTCCGCGCCGAGCGGACGGATCTCGTTCATGGCGCGGCCGTCTACACGCTTGCCGGCGAGCAGCCACTTCTTGACGACCTTCTTCTGCAGCTTGTAGAGGATCTCGTCCATGTACTGCATGATCTCGGGATGGTCGGCCTCATACTTTTCCTGCATCGCAGTGACCCACTTGTTCACGCGGGCTTCGCGGACGTTCTTGTCGTCGGTGTCCATGCAGTATTCCATGCCGGCAAACTCGTTCTCGACAAGCTTTTCAAAAAGCTCATCGTCGAACGCGGCGTGCTCGTAAGAGAACTTGGGCTTGCCGATCTCGGCGACCATGCGGTCGATAAGATCGAGCATCGGCTGCACCATCTCGTGCGCCTGCACGATGCCCTCGTACATGACATCGTCGGGGACCTGGTCAGCCTCGGACTCGATCATAACGATCTTCTTGTGCGTGGCGGCGATGGTCGTTGTCATGCGGTTGGTTTCCTTCTCGGCGGCGGTGGGGTTGAAGAGGAACTTCTCCCCGTCCCAGCCGAGGACGATACCGGCGATGGGGCCGTTGAACGGGATATCGGAAATGGAAACGGCGGTGGAAGCGCCGATCATCGCGGCGACCTCGGGGGAGCAGTCACGGTCAACGGCGAGCACTTCGCAGGCGATGACAACGTCGTTGCGCAGGTCGGACGGGAAGAGCGGGCGCATCGGGCGGTCGATGAGACGGCTCGCGAGCACGGCGTTCAGAGACGGACGGCCCTCGCGGCGGTTGAAGCTGCCGGGAATGCGGCCGACGGCGTAGAGCTTCTCATTGAAGTCCACGGCGAGAGGGAAGTAGTCGATGCCGTCCTTCGGGCGGGCGGACGCGGTGGCGGTCACGAGAACGCGGGTGTCACCGTAGCCGACGAGAACGGAAGCGTTGCAGAGCTCGGCCATCTTGCCGACCTCCATGAAGAACGGACGGCCGCAGTAGTCCATTTCGTAACGCTTGAAATTCGGAAATTCCTTGTGAGAGATGATCATTCTTTCGTTACTCCTTTTATATATTCACACACATTGGTACACAGAGTTAAGCAGCTTCGCAAAGAAAGCCTCGCAGAGTTTGCTCCCGCAGGAGCAAATAAATGTGATTATTTTTGCCGGCGACATGTGCGTCGGCAAAAATCCTTCTCGGCTCGCAAACGTGCGAGCGTCAGCGAGTGCGCTGCGGCGAGCCGCCGTCCCCTCAAACAAACCCCTCAACGGAGTGGGGTTTGTTTGAAAGAAAATACGGAGGGACAGTATTCACTTGTCCCTCCGTAAAAAACCTTCATAACCCTCGGCAGGTCTCCGCGAATTACTTGCGGATACCCAGTTTCGCGATAATGGCGCGGTAACGCTCGATGTCCTTGCGGGACAGATACTCCAGCAGACGGCGGCGCTTGCCGACCATCTTGTACATACCCAGACGGCTGTGGTCGTCGTTGGGGTGCTTCTTGAGATGCTCCGTCAGCTGACGGATGCGCTCGGTGAGGATGGCGATCTGGACTTCCGGAGAACCGGTGTCGCCCTCGTGGGTCTTGTTGGCGTCGATAACGACGGTCTTCTGGTCTTTCGTGATCATAATAACTTCGATCCTTTCCTGATTTTCGCTTCCCGCGCGGCTAAGTATCGGCTGAAAGGCGGCCGGAAACTGAGCGCGGCGGTCAAACGCTCGATTATCCTACCACATTCCCCGCCGCTTGTAAAGCATAAAATCATGGAAAAGTATCGTTTGCCGGAAAAAAGAGCGTAACGGAGAGTCCGTCGGGGCCTGCGGACTCTTTCGCATCCGTGCACGCGCCCGCATCCAGCAGACGGCGCACCTCCGAAAGCAGCGCGCCGAGCTCCCGGCGTTCCGGCGGACGGAGCAGCGTCTCCACATACCCTTCCGTCTCCGCAACGCTCATGCGCTGCTGCAAAACGGTTCGCAGCGCCGCCTGACGCTGTGCGGCGTCCCCAAGACGAAGCAGCGCTCTGGCGTGGCGCTCCGAAAGCCCGGCCTTCTGCATGGCGCGGCGCTCTCCGTCCGTAAGGTGCAGGAGCCGCAGGCGGTTTGCCACCGACGACTGCGATCTTCCGAGCCGAACCGCGCATTCCGACTGCGTTATACCGCAAAGGCGTATATACTCCCGGAGAAGAGCCGCATCCTCCCAGACGCTGAGCGTCCGCGCCCGGAGCAGCCGGAGAGCTTCCTCCTGTGTGAGTTTTCCGTCCAAGCGCGCCGCCCCCCTCGTGTCCTTATGCGTTCAGTATAAAAGAACCGGTGTGCGGATGCGGACGAAAGTTGACATAACGCTAAAATAGTTTACATAACACAAATTGACAGAAAAAGCGGATTATGATATTTTAATAAGAACGAAAGGAGCATTGGTATGAAGAAATCCATTCGGGCCGCAGCTGCGGCTATGCTGATACCGATCCTGCTCACGCTCACCGGCTGTTCGCTGACGGTCGATGGCGTTATGAGCGTGATCGCGCCGACCGAAACGCCCGTCCCCGGTTCGGATCTCGTCTTTTCGGATGCGCCGGAGGTGACGCCGGAGCCGAGACAGATCGCCTATGAAAAAATGGACGGCGTGTTCAGCCCATTCTTTGCCGAGACGGACGGCGACAAGGCCGTCGCCGAAATGACGCAGCTCTCTCTGCGCGCCGTGGAGGGCAACCGCGCCCCTGCCGAGATCACCCGCACGACGGGGACGGACGGAACGGTATCCGTTACGATTCGTCTTGAGAAGGGCCTTCTCTGTGCCGACGGCGTGGAGCTGACGGCGGACGATCTTCTCTTTACCTATTATGTCCTCATGGATGAGAGCTATGACGGCCCCTACACGATCAATCAGCTCCCCATCGACGGGATCGCGCTCTACTGGAACGGCATGGATTCGGGCATGTACGGCAAGTACATGATGATCTATGACGAGATCTACAACGGCGGCAAGTACGAGTCCGACCTGGAAAAGGGCGTGGAGGACGCCAAGCGCGCCGCCATGGAAAAGGGCGTGAGCGAGGCGAACGTGGAGAGCGACGCCGACGTCATCAAGGCGCAGCAGGCGCTCGACGAATACGACACCGTCCGCGCCGACGAGATCCGCGACGCGATCGACAACGCCTGGCGCAACGATGCGCAGGCGCTCGTGGACTACACGATCGAAAACTACAGCGGCACCATCGCGCTGCGCACGCCGTACACCCGCGAGGAAGTGCTCGGCAATACCGGTCTGCAGGTGGCGTATACGATGCTCGACCGCGGCTTCGGCAAGTTTGACGATAACGGCGGGTTTACCGCGAACAGCGGAACGACGTGGGATCTTACGACAACATTCCCGACGGCGGAGGATCTCTATAACGAAATGTACGATGCCTACGACGGCGATGTGGCGCAGTACTGGAGCATTGAGGGCATCGGCCGCGCGGACATGCTCGCCGCGGTGCAGAATTCTCTCGTGCGCGAATGGGCGCCGCTGGACGATGACTGGCGCGGCGGCGTGCAGAGCGTGTCCGGCGTGAAAAAGGTGGATGACCGGACGATCCGCATCTCGCTCACCCGCTGCGACGATACCATCCTCAAAACGCTCACCGGAGTATGCATCGCGCCGCTGCACGTTTACGGTGACGTGAGCCTCTTCGATCCGGATAACGGTTCCTTTGGCTTCACGAAGGGAAATCTCTCCTCCGTGCGCGCAAACAACGGCAAGGCGGTCGGCGCGGGCGAATACGCCTACCGTGAGACCGACCTGCGCACCGTGTATCTCGACGCGAACGAGAACTACTGGCTCGGCGTGACCGATGTGCCGGAGGTCATTCTCTCCAAGGCGGAGTAAAAAACGATAAAGCAAAAAGCGTTTCGGAGAATCTCCGGAACGCTTTTTGCATAAAAAAGCCCGCGGAGCTTTTGCTCCGCGGGAAAGGGTTGTGGGATAAAAGATATGAGCTGCTCCGGTCGTGGCAGGATGGGATTTGCCACGAACCAATTGATAAGCTGTAAGGAGAGCATACCGCCATCCGGCAAAAATGTAAAGAGCGAAGCGCGTCGCAAAAAAACTACTTTTGTCGCGCGCATAAATTTTTCTTTTCCGGAAAGGATAAAAGAGCGCGGTCGTGCCGCGCAAAACCTGCAAAGGAGCCGGAAATCATGATCATTGACAGAATCGCTCTCATTCTTGCCGTCATCGGCGGGCTGAACTGGGGCCTTGTCGGCCTCTTCCGCTTTGACCTTGTCGCGTACCTGTTCGGCGGACAGACCGCGACCGTCAGCCGGATCGTATATACGCTGGTTGGCATTGCGGCGGTCTGGTGCATTTCGCTGCTCTTCCGCGAGCGGGACGCCGCCGACGAAGCCTGACGGCTTTTGAGCGTGTCAAAAGTTTTTTTGACACGCTCTCAAACGAGACCCACTTCGTTGGGCTCTCGTTTGAAAAAGCTGCGGCTCGCCGTGCCGATACGGAAAAGCCGTCTCTCTTCGGAGGGGCGGCTTTTGCGTTAAGAAAAATTGACATCGATTTGCTCTCATGGTATAATTTCCAAGAATAAAATGCGGGAAGTGATAGCATGACGGACAACGAAAAAGATACGGGTCTGCCCGAAAAAAGACCGCAGCCCGCTTCTGCGCAGAACGATACCGCGCCGGAAACGGCGGCGGACGCGGATATCCCGGCGGCGGAAGAAACCGCCGCGCCGGAGGAAACGCCGAATACGGAAGAAGCGCCGAAAGCGGAAAAACCATCGGAACCGGCGGAAACCGTGAAAGAGGAAACCGCGCCGGAAGCGGAAACGCCAAAGGAGAAAACTCCGAAGGAGGAAGTGCCGGAAACGGCGGAGCCTGCCGGGGAAGACAAGCCGGCCGCGGAAACGCCGAAGACTGCGTCTGCGGCGGAGAAGAAGGCAGAGAGCGCCAAGGCGGACGGCCTCGGCGGTGTCGGCCTTGCCATCTCGCTTTGCGACGCGGTGCTCTACAGCGTCGGCCGGGATCATTTCCACGGCGGCATCCGCCCGGACAACATCTCCGTCCGCGGAGATAAGGCATATCTCGGCGGGACGCTCCAGCACACGGTCGGCGAGTTTACGCCGCAGGAGCTCGAGTATATGGCGCCGGAGCTGTTCTGGGACGGCATCCGCACCCCGACAGCGGATGTGTATTCCATTGGACTGATCCTCTATTCTCTTTATAACTACGGCCGTCTCCCGTTCTGGCCGGTATCCGGCGCGATCACGCCGAACGCCCGGGCCAGCGCGCTGCAGAAGCGCATGAGCAACGAGGAGATCCAGCCGCCAGCGAGTGCGGATGCCGAGCTGGCCGGCATCATTCTGCGAGCTCTGGCGTTTCGCATCGAGGAGCGCTGGCACGATGTGCAGGAGCTGAAGGACGCTCTCGGCGGATGTGACGCCGCCGGATCGGCGGTGGACATCTCCCTTGCCATGTCGGGCCTTCTGATGCGCTCGGTGGACGCTCCGGCGATCGACCGGCGCGACGGGCAGGGAAGAGGCCGTACATATTACGACGACGGGGAGATCTCCGCCGGGCGCCGTCCGCAGCGGCGGAAGAGCTTCCGCTGGCTCTGGGCGCTTCTCGCCGCGATCGTCGTTGTCGGCGCGGTCGTTGCGGCATACGCCAGCGGCACGGCAAACGATAAGGAACCCCAGGTGCAGGTAACTCCCACGCCCGAACCGACGCAGATCCCCACCCCGACGCCGACCGCTACGCCGGACCCGACGCCGTCGCCCACGCCGAAGGGCCCGCGCTATGTCGTCTATGCCGAAAACGTGAGCTGGACGCAGGCGCAGCAGCGCTGCGAGGAGCTCGGCGGCACGCTGGCAGTGCCCATGACGGAGGACGAGTATAACGAGATCGTCCGCGTGTGCACGAGCGCCAAATGCAACTATGTCTGGCTCGGCGCGGAGCGTCAGGCGGACGGCAACTGGCGCGATACGAACGGCGAGATCATCACCTTCTTCCGCTGGGACGAGGGCGAGCCGTCCGGCATCGACATCGGCGACAACGCGCCCGAAAACTTCCTCATGATGTGGCGGCGCGAGGATGGCTGGTATTATAACGACAGCCGCGAAAACCCGCTGCTCGACTTTTACGCCTTCTACGGCGACAACGTCGGCTTCGTCTGCCAGATGTGGTAATTTATCAAACGGGAGCCCCGCACAGCGAAACTCCTGTTTGAAACAGGCCGCGGCTCGCCGCGGCGCACTCGCTGCGAGATTGAAAATTGCCGGAGGGATTTTCCCTCCGGCAATTTTTGTTTGTTGATTCAGCCGAGCAGCGCTCGGTCGCTGTCGAGCGAGCTGCCGGAGATCTGCGCGAATTTCTCGAGCAGGTCCTCTACGGTCAGCTTTGTCTTTTCTTCGCCGCGGCAGTCGAAGATGATCTCGCCCTTGTTCATCATGATGAGCCGGTTCCCATGGCGGATGGCGTCCTTCATGTTGTGGGTGATCATCATGGTGGTGAGACCGTTTTCCTGCACGATGCGGTCGGAAAGCTCCAGCACCTTTGCCGCCGTCGCGGGGTCGAGCGCGGCGGTGTGCTCGTCGAGCAGCAGCAGCCGCGGCTTCTGGAGCGACGCCATCAGCAGCGTTACCGCCTGCCGCTGTCCGCCGGAGAGCAGGCCGACCTTCGTTGTCAGCCGGTCCTCCAGCCCGAGATTCAGCTCGCGCAGCCGCTCGCGGTACATGTCGCGCTCCTCGCGGTTGATGTGCCAGCGAAGCCCGAGCTTTTTTCCGCGCCGGTAGGCGAGAGCGAGATTTTCTTCGAGCTGCATATCCGGGGCGGTGCCCATCATGGGGTCCTGAAAGACGCGCCCGATGAACGGCGCGCGCTTATAGTCCGGGAGACCGGTGATGTCGTTCCCGTCGATGACGATCGAGCCGCCGTCCACGGGCCATACGCCCGCTACCGCGTTGAGAAGCGTAGACTTGCCTGCGCCGTTGCCGCCGATCACGGTGACGAAATCGCCCTCTTCAAGATGCAGATCGACGCCCGCGAGCGCCCGGCGCTCGTTGATCGTGCCGGGGTGGAACGTCTTGTAAACATGGTTGACATCGAGCATCATTGTCCGATCGCCTCCTTCTGTCCGCGCTTTTTCGCCCGGCTGAACGAGCTTTTGGACTGCTTCTGCAAATACGGCACCGCGAGGAACAGCGCCACGATCAGCGCCGTGAAGAGCTTGAGATCGTTCGGGTCGAGCCGCAGCCACAGAATGAGCGTCATGACCATGTAGTAAAGCACGCCGCCGAGCACGATGAAGAGCAGCTTCACGGAGAAGTTGCAGCCCTTTTTGAAGATCGCCTCGCAGAAGACCTCACCGATAACGATGGACGCAAGGCCTATGACGATCGCGCCGCGGCCCATGTTGACGTCCGCCGTGCCCTGAAACTGCGTCATCAGTCCGCCGGAGAGCGCCACAACGCCGTTGGAGAGCGCAAGGCCGATGACCTTCATCCGGTCAATGTTGATGCCCTGCGCGCGGCTCATTGCGGGATTGGAGCCGGTCGCGCGCAGCGCCGAGCCCTGCTCCGTGCCGAAATACCAGTAGAGCAGCGCAATGAGCACCGCCGCGAGCAGAAAGCCGATGCCGATCGCCTGCGGCACATAGCGCGAGGAGACGAGAAAGCCCTTGCCGCCGTTTTCCCAGAACATGCCGTAGGTCTTGAGACTTGCCGTCTGGTTCGCCTTCATGCCCATGATGCGCAGATTCACGGAATAGAGCGCGAACTGCGTAAGGATACCGGCAAGAATGGCAGGGATACCGAGTTTTGTATGCAGCAGCCCCGTGCAGAGCCCGGCCAGTACGCCGACGAGCAGCGCCGCGAGCAGCGCCGTCCACGCGGGCCACCCGGCGATGATCAGCATAACGGTCACGGCGCCGCCGGTCGCAAAGCTGCCGTCCACACTTAGATCGGCCACGTCCAGCAGCCGGAAGGTAATGTATACGCCCAATGCCATCAAACCCCAAAGAATGCCCTGCGCGATGGCGGAGGGCATTCTTGCGGGCAGACTGGCAAAATTCAGGGAAGCAAAGTAAGCACCCATGGTTTTGTCCGTCCTTTATGTTTCGCGGCGGTCTGCCGCTCTATTTCTTGATATTGCCGAAGATCAGCCGATCGCGACGTAATCCTCCGGAACCGTGATGCCGAGAGCCTCGCAGATCGCGGGATTGTACTTCTTCACGGGGTCAGGGAAGTACTCGATGGGCATTTCGGAGATGTTCGCTTCGCCCGTCAGGATCTTTGCGGCCATCTTGCCGGTCGTCACGCCGAGATCGTAGTAGTTGATCGAGAGAGTGGCGACGCCGCAGCCGGCGCAGATGCCTTCCTCACCGGCGATGATCGGCACACCGGCGGGCTCGGCCACGTTGTTGATGGCCTCGGTGCAGCTCGCGGCGGTGTTGTCGGTCGGGATATAGAGCACGTCGTTTTCATCGCACGCGGTCGCGGTCACGGCGGCAACATCGTTGGAGTCGGCAAAGGTGTAAACCGAAACAGTAACGCCGGACTTTTCAAGCTCGGCCTTCACCACGTCGGACTGGTAAACGGAGTTCGGTTCGGCGGAGCAGTAGAGAATGCCGACCTTCTTCGCATCGGGGAAGAGTTCCAGGATCATCGCGGCCTGCTGGTCGAGCGGGGCGAGATCGGACGTACCGGAGACGTTGCCGCCCACGGTGCCGTTAAAGTCTTTGATATCCAGCGCAACGCCGTATTCGGTGACCGCGGTGCCGAGGATGGGGATGGAGTCCGTTGCGGCGACGGCGGCCTGCAGCGCCGGGGTGGCGTTCGCAAGAATGAGATCCACGCCGTCGGAAACAAAGCCGTTGACGATGGTGGCGCAGGTCGGGATGTCGTTCGCCGCATTCTGCTCCACAAATTGGACCTTGTCGCCGAGAGCTTCGGTCAGCGCATCCTTGAAGCCCTGCGTGGCGGCGTCGAGCGCGACGTGCTGCACGAGCTGGCAGATGCCGACGGTATAAACTTCGCCTTCCGCCGCGGCGGGCGCGGCAGCGGGCTCTTCGGCGGGCGTGGACGCCGGTGCGCTTCCGCAGGCGGCGAGGGAGAGTACCATCGCCAGCGCGAGAAGAAGGACAAGTGCTTTTTTCATGGTGTTTAGCTCCTTTATATAAGGCAAATTGCCTTTCTCTTATGATTTGCATTATAGCACTTTAAATGGACAAAGCAACTGACGTTTTCCACAAAAAAGCAATGCCGGAACTGGATAGTTCCGGCATTGTCTATTAAGGTAAAGCAAAACGGTCAGATATCGAGGATGCCCATGATGACGATGCCCGCCACAACGAGCGCGATGCATGCATAGTGCTTTTTCGAGAGCTTTTCCTTGAGGAAGATACGCCCCCAGATAACGCTCGCCACGCAGTAGGAGGAAATGATGGGCGCGGCAAAGGCAACATGCTCGGTGTCGGCCAGCGCATAGATATAGAAGAACTGGCCGATCGTCTCGCACACGGCGCCGAGATACTTCGGCCCCTCCTGCTTCGGGATGAGGCGCTGCTTCTTGATGCCGAGGACATAGATCGCGCACGCGATGCCCATCACGAGGAATGTGAGCTCATAGGCGACGTTGCAGGCGTCCGCCAGCTCTTCGCCGAGCTTTTCGAGCACACGGCTGTCGGCGAACGTGCCGAGCGCGTCGAGCAGGCAGTAGATCACCGGCAGCGCGATGGCGAGCCAGCTTTTGGCGTAGTGCCGGTTGGACTCGTCCTGCCGGGCGCGGCGCAGCTCCTCGTCCTCGTTGGACTCCGTGATGCCGAGCGCGATCACGCCGATGCACACGAGCGCCACAGCCACGAGCGCGAGCGGCGGCAGATCGTCGCCGATGCCAACGGTGATGAGCGTGAGCACCGCTACGATCGCGCCGGAGCTGTTGCAGATGGGGGAGGAGATGGAGAGCTCTATGTACCGGAGACCGAGATAGCCGATGGCCATGGAGAGAATGTAGAGCATCGAAACGGGCAGATACATGAGAATGATCTCCCATGTGATGCCGACCTTCCCGATGAAGATCTCATAGGCAGCGTGCAGACCCATAACGATACCGACGGCCATGACCATTTTGAGATGGCTGTATTTGTCGCTGCTGTCCTGACAGCCAATTTTGGAGAAAAGATCGGAGCCGCTCCAGCAGAGCAGAGCGATGAGTGCAAACCAAAACCACATAATAAATGCTTTTTCCTTTCCTGTTTCTATTTTCGGACAAGCAAGTATATCAAACCGGGGATATACTTTGCAAGAGCGATTTTTGCAGGAATAAAAAGAATCCGGCTGCCCGTTGGGACAGCCGGATTGACCGGTTCGTATTAAAACAGCGGCGCGAGCGTGCGCAGCACGGCGCGGATCAGCCGCCGTCCGCGGCGCTGCTGCAGACACAGCTCCTCCGTGATGGGCGCGCTCCGTTCCAGCTCGGAAAGGTATTCCGCCTTCATGTCCGCGATGGCGGGCGTATCACACATCCATACGCCGCACTCAAAGTGGAGATACAAACTGCGGTAATCGAGATTGATCGTTCCGACCACGGCGCTGCGGTCATCGGCGATGAACGTTTTGGCGTGCACCATGCCGGGGGTGTACTCATAGATCTTCACGCCCGCGAGAATGAGCGTTTCGTAGTAGGAGCGGGTCATTTCATGCACAAGGGCGCTGTCGCTGATCGCGGGGGTGACGATGCGCACATCCACGCCGGACTTGGCCGCGGCAGTCAGCGCTGTGATCATCTCGTTATCGATGATGAGATAGGGGGTGTTGATATACACATAGTCCTTGGCGCGGTTGATGAGATGCATGTACACCGTTTCGCCGACCGGCTCGTTGTCGAGCGGCGTATCGCCGAACGGCTGCACCCAGCCGGGGGCGGTGATGCTCTCGCAGAGCGCCGCGTCCGGCGCGTAGCGGGTGAAATCCTCCGTTACGCCGCGCGTGTAGTCCCACATGGAGAGAAACATTGCCGTGAGCGCGTACACGCCCTCGCCGCGCAGCATGACGCCCGCGTCGAGCCAGTGGCCGCAGCGCTGCACCACGTTGATATAGGCGTCCGAGAAGTTGATCCCGCCCGTGAAGCCGACATTCCCGTCGATCACACAGATCTTGCGGTGGTCGCGGTTGTTGAACCGCGGCGAGAGAATGGGGATAAACCGGTTGAACACGCAGCAGCGGATGCCCTCGGCCTCAAGCGTGTCCTCATAGCCCTCCGGCAGCTTGTACATGCAGCCGAAATCGTCGTACATCACGCGCACATCCACGCCGCTTTCCGCCTTGCGGCGCAGCACCTCGTGAATGGCGTTCCACATCGTGCCGGGGGCAATGATGTAGTACTCCATGAAAATGAACTTCTCCGCCTTTTCCAGCTCCGCCAGAAGCGTGTCAAAATAGACCTCGCCGACCGGAAGATACGTTGTTTCGGTATGCGTGAATACCGGCGCGCCGGCGGCACGGTGCAGATAGTCGGAAACGCGCTTCGCGTCCGTGTGCTCAGGCAGCGCCGGTTCCGCCGCCGGAACGCTGCGCATCGCCTTTTCATACTGCTCGGCCACGGATGACATCCGCGCCTTTTCCTTCAGCGAGAGCTGGTTTTTCCCGAATACGAGATAGAGCAGCACGCCGAACACCGGCAGCGCAAGGATCGGAATGATCCAAGCGATCTTGTACGCGGGGTTGCCGTCGCGGCTGACAAGATAGACGACAACAACGGCGGAGAGCACAAGGCAGATACCGTAAAAGAGCGCAAAGTGCTCGTTGAACCGGGTAATGGCGAGAAAAATGGCGGCAAACTGCAGCGCAATGAATGCGCCGGTGAACACCGCGCGGGAAAATACGACTTTGAAAAAGTTCTTCATGGGCTTCTCCGCAGAAGGATAAATTTCTTTACTATATCATACACGCGCGGCGCGGGAAATTCAACAACAGATGCGCCGGTTTGTCTTACGCAGCTGCTCCGGACAGCAGCATGAACGCCATGGTCAGCAGCAGAAGAAGAAACCGACCCTTTTCCACGCCGAGCTTCATCATCAGCGGAAGCGTGATGAGAAGATAGACGACGGCCGACGGTGCCGTAACGGCGAGAGAGGAGAGAAGCTCGCCCCGCCCGGAAAGAAGGGCAGCAAGCGTCTGTACTGCCGCGCCGAGCGCGATGGCGATCACACCCAGCAGAAACCGGCTCCAGAAGAGGTCGCTCTTCCGCACCGGCATGGCGAGCACGAACCGTTCCCACCGGCAGCGTTCGTCATAGCCAAGCGCATAGACCGGCATCATCGCAAGCAGCATCATGCCGACGCTTGCGAAAAGGCCGATGCCTTTGATAAAAAGCGGCAGGAGCAGGTACACGCCCGTCAGAACGAGCTGCACCCGGCACTGCGCCCACAGCTCAAATATGTCCTTGAGCAAAAGTCCGCGGATCTTCATAACGCCCGCTCTTTTCTCGTGATGTCCAGAATGATCTCTTCGAGCGTTTGACCGGGATGCGCCGCGAGAAGGGCTTCCTTTTCCTCGCTCAGGATCAGGCGCCCCTTATGCAGAAACGCCACACGGCCGCAGAGCTTTTCTATATCGCTCACGATATGCGAGGAGAGCAGTATCGCGTGCTCGCCGTCTGAGATAAAGCGGGAGAGCTCGTCGATCAGCTCGTCGCGGGCGAGCGGGTCAAGCCCGCCGGTCGCCTCGTCGAGCAGCAGGAGCTTTGCTTTGTGCGAGAGCGCCACGGCAAGCGCGAGCTTCATTTTCATCCCGCGGGAATATTCTTTGAATGGCTTCGTTTCCGGCAGATCAAAGCGCCGGATATGCTCATAAAATGCGCCGCTGTCCCAATTTTTATAGATGCAGCGCTCCACTTTGTCCACCTGCCGGGCGTTCAACCCGTCCGGAAAGCAGCTCTCGTCGAATACTACGCCGATGTCCTCGCGGACAGAGACGTTGTCGCCGTCTGTGTCTTGCCCGAGAATGCGGATCTCTCCGCTGTCGCGCCGAAGCTGCCCGAGAATGAGCGAGATCGTCGTGGACTTGCCCGCGCCGTTTTCGCCAACGAGCCCGAGCGCCGTGCCCATCGGCACGGTCAGCGTCAGGTTTTGCAGCGAAAAGCTGCCGAAAGATTTGGACAGATCCTTTATTTCCAATGCGTTCATAGGATTTTCTTTCAGTATTTCCGGTTGTAGTACCAGAAGCAGCCGGTATAGACGAGCGTCTGCAGGCACGTGAGCGCGCAGAGCACCTGTCCGACCAGAGTTTGTTTAAAGATCAAAATTGCGGCGAGAGCTGCGGCGAGCTGTACGTAAATGCAGATGTAAAGCGCCATAGAACGCGCCTTGTTTGCCACATACGCCGTGCGCTCGTCGGTCAGCGAGGCGTCATAGTCCGCCGCTTTGTCCGGGTCACGGGTGAGCCGGTACACGCGCAGCAGCCGCGCCGCGCCGACAACGGCAATGGCGCTGCCGAACGAGGAAAGCCAGTTCGTTTTTTCGCCGGCGTCTGTCAGCAGCCCGACAAGAAACAATGCCGCGCCGAGAACAAGATATAAAATACCGAGCTTCTTCTGATCCTTGAGCTTCATGCTTCATCCTCCTCAAACAGAAAAATATCCTCAATGTGCACCCCGAACGTCTGCGCGATCTTGTGTGCCAGTAATATCGAGGGGTTGTACTTTCCGCTCTCCAGCGAAATGATCGTCTGGCGCGAAACGCCGAGCAATGCGGCCAGCTGCTGCTGCGTCATGCCCTGCGCCTTGCGCCGCTCTTCAATACGGTTCTTCATCGGGTCACCTCAACGCGAAAAAGTAAAGCTCGCTTTACATTCGCAGTATAGCACGGCAAAATGAAATGTCAAGCGTCTTTTACATTTCGCTTTTTATATTTTTACGGAAGTCCTGATTATAGGACACTCGATGCAGTAATATACAACCATAAGAGAGATAAAACTGGAAAGGAAGAGCGATATGGCATTCAAGATCGGTTTTTCTGTATCGGAGGAAAAGGAAAAGATGACCGCTCCGGAGCCCCCGGACGTTTCGGAAGAGCGCGAGCCGCGGCGGTCGGTGGTGCGCGTGCAATTCCCGCAGCGGAATATGACGCTTGCCTACTATAACGACCGGTTCGACCTGCACTGCGGCGATCTGGTGTACGTAGACGGGAAGCTCGAGGGAAAGCGTGGGCGCGTCGTGGATGTCAACTACAACTTCCGCATCAATCTGGCGGACTATAAGCGCGTGATCGGCGTGGCGGATACCAATGTGTCCGGCCGGTTTACCCTCGCCGGGTCGCACGTTCTGACGTTCGACCGCGCGGCGCTTCCGCGCCGGAAGGTGATGAGCTGGTATAAAGCGCCGTCGAAGCCGGACACGGAGTATGCCTGCGGCTCGGACGACAGCACCTTCCCGCTGCGGGAGCTGCACCGGATGCGCGTCGATGTGGCGGTCGCGGAGCGCGGGTATGCGTACTATGCGGAAAACCGCGTGCGCTATCTTTGTCTGGACGGAATGAAGGGGTACGCGCTTGTCGAGGGAACGGAGCCGTACGACGTGGAGTTCGTGTATTCGGACGGCATGATCTACGCGCTGACGTGCTCCTGCTACTGCGTCGGAAACTGCAAGCACGAGGTCGCTGCCATGCTGCAGCTGCGCGAAATGCTCGAGGAGATCGAGTCCGATCCCGCGAGCGCCGCGGAATACGCCCGTACCGGCTATGTCGCCGCCGTCAGCCGGGAAGCCTTCTTTACTTACGCCATCGATGGGAAGAAGACAGGGACGATCACTCTTTGAACCTGCTTCTTTGTTGCGAAAAGGAACGCGGAGAGGTACAATAAAGTATTCTCAAATATAATTTTGCGTGCCTCATCTTTTTCGGGGAGGAATGCGTATGGAAGACTCTTATATCTGCTGCAGGGTGTTGGTGCGGGACTTTGCAGATTACTATTTCACGCTTTCCTATCTCAGCAATGACGAGACGATCCGGCGGGACGATTTCGTGATCGTTCCCTGCGGACGGAACAACACGCGCAAGATCGGAAGAGTTGTCCGCGTGAAGCGCTGCCGCGGGGAAAAACTCCCGTTCCCGTTAGAGAGAATGAAATACATTCTCTCTAAGACCGCACGACCGGCGGATTGGGACGAATCGCGGAAAACGCCGGTTTTCTCGTCTCAAAGTCGAGCGGAAAAGAAAAAAACCGAGGTATCTGCCGGAGTGAAAACCGAAGAGAAGAAGCAGGAGCCCAAGCCGGAGCCGTGCCTGCCGCAGCAGGAGAATGCGCCTGCTCCGAAGACCGCTGCGGAAGAGCCATCCAAACAGACAGCGGAAAAAAACTCCGGAAAGAAACGGCGGCGGATATGGGCGGGAATCCTTCTGTGTCTGGCCGCGGCGGCGGTTGCTATGGCGGTCCGGACGTACCGCCAAACGATGGATTCCTACCGAGAAGGGCTTCGTGAGATATCTGCGCGGGAGTACACTGCCGCGGAGCAGCGTTTTTCCGAGCTGGGGAGTTTTCGGGATTCCGAAGCGTTTTCCGTGTACTGCCATTACATGCTCGTATATGAGAACAATACGGAGTATGCCGGTGGGGCGCAGGAGGTATCCGCTCTTGTTCTGCGTCATGAAACCGATTGGCAGAGCCGGTTCGATGCGCTGGCGATGCGCATACGGACATATAGGAGAATACAGCAAGAACAGGAAGCGGCCGAAGCAGCGGAAAGGCGCGAGCGAGAGGCCGCGGAAGCGGCAGAACGACGGGAAGCGGAATTACAGGAAAAATACGGCGGAAAGCTTCCGGAAAACGGTATGCCGATGGACGCGTTGAAGTACACCTCTCTCGGTGAGCCGGATTCGATCACGAAATGCGCGGATTTTGATTATCTGTCGGGGAAAAACCGTTTCTATTATGTGCTGTGGAGGCAGGGCGATGATAAACTTGTTGCCTGCGGACAGTGCTATCAATCAAAATCAGAATATCTGCTGCGCTCGTTTTATTACTTTGATCCGCCGCGCGATGTAAAACGTACCGGAAACGCGGGCACGGGGCGGGGCAGCAGACCGCGTCTCACTTATCAGGACCTGTACGACTCCTTTGACGAATTTTGGGAAGACAATCAGGACGAATACGCCGACGAGGAAGAAGCCTGGGACGACTGGTGCGACGGCTGATGTCCCACCCCAGAGAAAACACGGAAAACGGCGAACCGCCGCAGCAGATCGTTCTGCTGCTGCGGCTTTTTGTATACCCGAAAACCACGCGTTAGACGCGTGGTTCAAAAGAGCCTTTGGCGATGAGGGAAAAAAACTCCTTTTGGTTTAGAATAAGCGTGCGGTCTGCCAACTGCACTTAAAAAGCAAAAGGAGGGCATTCAGAATGAGCCTGAATGACATAAACAGTTTATCTCATACGAAGTGGAATTGCAAATATCACATAGTGTTTGCGCCGAAATACCGAAGAAAAGTATTCTACAAAGAGAAGCGTGCGGCCATAACATAGTGCAGTTTTCGCCGCAAGGCGGAAACGGAACGGTGTTTGCTCTCAGGGGAAACCAAATCGAAGCCCAGCGGAGCGGATTCGATTTGGAAAGGAAGAAGGAGCTAACATAGTGCAGTTTTCGCCGCAAGGCGGAAACGGAACGGTGTTTGCTCCTTCTGACGTGGTACCGGTGACGGGGATCGAACCCGTACGACTTTCGTCTCGGGATTTTAAGTCCCGTGCGTCTGCCAATTCCGCCACACCGGCATGGTGGGATACCCTCATAAAGTACCATTCCGCGCCCGTGCTGTCAAGACAAAGCATACTTGACCCCGCCGCGGCATAGGCTTGTGCCGGGGTGATCGTATGGCGGGAGAGACCGAGCGAAGAAAAGCACAGAACATCATACTGGAAAACCGGAGACGCCTGAGCGTTTCCGGCGTGGAAGAGGTCAGCGGCTTTGACGAGAGCATCGTGCAGATGCAGACGGAGCTTGGCGCTCTCACGGTGCATGGGAGCAACCTTCGGGTGGAGACGCTCTCGGTGGACTCCGGCGATCTTCTCGTTGTGGGAGATATTTCGGATCTCTCGTATGCCGACGTCCCGGTGCGGCGCGGCTTCTGGGCGCGGCTCTTCGGATAAATGAGCGAATCGACGGCCCGGCAGCTTTTTGAGCTGGCATTCGCCTTTATGACCGGTGCGGCGCTCGGCGCTATGCGGTTTTCGGTATACGTCCTCCGGCAGGTTTTTTACCGGCTCGCAGCACTGTGGGACGTGATCTTTTATGCGCTGGCGGGACTCGCGGTGTTTGCTGCCGGGCAGTGGTGCAGCGGCGGCGTGCGGCCCCGTTTTCTCACGGCGGCGATCGCCGGATGCGTCCTCTGCACGTACCTTCTGACCCCGCTCCGGCGCCCGGTGAGCCGCCTTGCGGAGCGGAAACGCGAGCATAGGGAAGAACAGCGGTGCAGAAAAGAAAATGAGCGGAAAAAATCGCGAAAAAAAGATGAAAAAATTTGAAAAAATATCTATGCAAAATCCGATCTATCGTTTACAATAATGCGCAAGTTTCCCCGGTCGTTATAGAGCTGCCGCGGCAGGGGAAACGGCGGAGAGAATCGATGAGCAAAAGCATAAAGTTTCTTTTTGGCTGTATTCTATCCATTCTGCTTGTGTATGCCGCGGCGCGGTATGTCACAACGGCGATCCGCGTGGAGGAAGCGGAGCTTCTTCTGCGAGAGACACGGGAGCGCTGCGAGGCGCTGGAGCAGAGCAACGCGGCATTGCGCGAGCGGATCGAGCGCAGCGGCGACGCGGATCGCATCGCGGAGCTTGCGCGGGAACGGCTTGGTCTTGTCCTGCCGGATGACAGGATATATCAATAAATTGAAAGAAAAGAGAAAGGGAACCCCATGGAGCTGGAAATCGGAGCGATTCAGGAAGGCAAAGTCACAGGCATCACCAAATTCGGAGCGTTCGTACTGCTTCCCGGCGGCAAGAGCGGTCTTGTACATATTTCGGAGATCGCCAACGCCTACGTCAACGACGTCAACGACTATCTGAAGGTCGGTGACGCCGTCAAGGTAAAGATCCTCAGTGTCAACGAGGCGGGTAAGATCAATCTCTCCATCAAGCAGGCTCAGCCGAGCGCCCCGCGCCCGGCTTATACGCCGCGCCCGGCTCAGCCCGCAGCGAACGCGCCGCGCCCGGCATATACCACGCGCCCGGCCAATACCTACCGCAGCGCCCCGCCGCACGGAAGTGAAGTCGCGCCGCCCACTGGGGATACCAGCTTTGAAGATAAGCTCAAGCAATTCATGCAGCAGTCTGACAGCAAGATCAACGACAGCAAGATCTACGCCGACCGCCGCTCCGGAGGCCGCCGCCGCAAATAAACCAAAATAAAAAAAGAGTGCCGCCGAAACCAGACCGGTTTCGGCGGCATTTTGCTGTTGAGATTTCAGCCTTCGGGGTGCATGAAGGAATAATCGATCACGTTGTTCGCTCCCGTCCATGAGCCGTCCACCTTGGACATGGCGCGGTCGTATTCCTCGGTGCCGGGCTCAAGGAGCGTTGGGCAGTAGTCGTTTTCGTTTGTCTTGCTGCTGATGCTGCACGGCAGAACGTTGAACGACGAGAGATAGAGCGTTCCGTCCGGGTCGCGGGTAACGGTCGCCTGCGCGATCACGCTGTCCATGTCGGCGGGGTTGGTGTTGCCGCCGAACACAAAGTTGCCGAGACTGTAGAAAATGATGCCGTTATTGTATTTTTCAAACGGCTCAAGACGGTGCGGCCCGTGGCCGAACACGATGCTCGCACCCGCATCGATCGCAGCGCGGCCGACTTCTTCCTGATTGGCATTCTGGTAATAGCTCGCCTCGTTGCCCCAGTGGGCGCTCACGACAACGATCTCCGCGCCCGCGTCCCTGAGAGAACGGACGCCCGCGGCGACGGATTCGGCGCTCGGCGTGTGCCAGCTGTAAACGGCATACACACCGACGGTCAGACCGCTTTCGGTCGTATAGAGCGTGCCTTCCCCTTCACCGCAGTGGCCGATGCCGGCGGCGTCGAGATTGGCGAGCGTGTCATCGTAGACCTGCTGTCCGAAGTCCATCGCGTGGTTATTGGCGGTCGTGGCGAACTCCACGCTGCCGAGCGTGAGAATGTCCGTCGCCGCCTTCGGCGCGAGGAAAGAGAATGTGGAGCCGGACCCGGCGCTGAGATCGGAGATGCTGCACTCAAGATTTACGATCGTCATATCGTCGTTCGCCGTCACGTCGAGCACGTTGGAGAAGGGGTATGCCCAGTTCGCGCCGACAACATTCTCAAAGGAGTTTGCGTAGTAGCGCGCCTGCGGATAGCTCGCAAGCGTGCAGTCGCCCACCATGGAAATCGTATATTCGATCGGGGTCGGCTCGGGCGTGGGCGTCGGTGTTGGGGTCGGCGTTGCCGTGGGCTCCGGGGTAGGCGTTGGCGTGGGTGTGGGAGTTGGCGTCGGCTCCGCGGTCGGGAGCGCCGTCGGCGCCGGAACGCGCACATCCTCCGGCCGCGCCGCCCAGCGCGGCGAGAGCGCCGCGCTGGTGAGCAGCACCGCGAGCAGGAGCACCGCCAGAATCTTGGCGATGAGGATCGATGTTCTGGACATGATTTCCTCCGGGAATCAGACGTTTTCCACAAAGCTGCCGATGATCTCCAGCAGCACGTCGGGCATGACCGCGAGACTGTCCACGGGAATGAATTCGTGTACGCCATGGTAGTTGTAGCCGCCGGTCGAAAGGTTCGGGCAGGGAAGGCCCATCCATGTGAGCACCGCGCCGTCCGTGCCGCCGCGGATCGCTTCGGTGCGCGGCGCTACGCCGCAGGCGCGGTAAGCGGTCTCTGCGCGGTCGAGCAGGTGGCGGTGCGGCTCGATCTTTTCGCGCATGTTGTAGTAGGTATCGGAGATGTCGGCTTCGGCGGTGCCCTCACCGTAGCGGCGGTTGATCTCTCCCACGGCGGCGCGGAGGCATGCCTTTTTCTCTTCAAAAAGCGTGCGGTCATGGTCGCGGATGATATAGTGGAGTTCAGCCTCTACCACGTCGCCGGACATATCGGTGAGATGGATGAAGCCCTCGTAGCCCTCGGTCTTTTCCGGCACCTGATCGGCGGGGAGAAGGGAGTGCAGCTCCATGGCGATCGTCGCGGCGTTCTTCATAATGTTCTTCGCGCTGCCCGGATGGATGCCGACGCCGTGCACACGGACGAGCGCCGCAGCCGCGTTGAAGTTTTCGTATTCGTATACGCCGAGCTCGCCGCCGTCCACGGTGTATCCCCAGTCGCACGCAAGCTCTTTAACGTCCAGCCCCTCCGTGCCGCGGCCGACCTCCTCGTCGGTCGTGAACACGATGCGCAGCTCCCCGTGCGGCGCGCCGGAGGCGATGAGCTTTTCCACCGCCGTCATGATCTCGGCAACGCCCGCTTTGTCGTCCGCGCCGAGCAGCGTGGAGCCGTCCGTCACGAGCAGCACCTGTCCACGCACGTCCTTCATGGCGGGGAACTGCTTTTCCGAGAGAATGACGCCGTGGCCGAGTTCAATATCCTCGCCGGTGTAGAGCACTTCGCGGGCGTTCACGCCCTCGCCGCTCGCGGCGGGAGCGGTGTCCACATGCGCGACGAGCGCGAGCGTTCCGGCGGCCTTGACGCCCTCTGTGGCGGGGAGCGTGCCGATGGCATTGCCGCAGCTGTCCATGTGGACGTTCTTCAGCCCCAGAGAGAGCATTTCCTCGGCCAGACGGCGCGAGAGCTCCAGCTGCCGGGTCGTAGACGGGCTTTCGGTGCTGTCCTCATCGGACGCGGTGGACACGGCGATGTATTTGAGAAATCTTTCCTTGCAGGTCATAATAAGAATCCCTCCGTTTTCGAGTTGTTTTTTCATATATCAAATATATCATTTTTATGATAAAATGCAATCGCTTTTATTTTCGGCGTGTCCGGCAGGGAAAAGCGAACTTTTCTTCCTCGGGGTGCGTCATAGAAATAGTAAGCAATACATCCTGAAAGTACAGGAGGAACATACATGAAAAAGCTGCTTGCCATTCTCCTCGGCGCTTGCCTGCTGCTCGGCGTTATGACCGGCTGCGGCGGCAATGCCGAGGATGCCGTTACCGTCCAGAAGGTATCGGACATCACCTCGCAGGGCTCCGTGGGGCTGGTGAACCGGTACGCCGGTATTGTCGTTTCGGGCGAAACGGCAACGGTCAAAAAGGGCGATAAGAAAGTTCTTGAGACCTACGTAAAGGAAGGCGACTTCGTCACCGAGGGCGATGTGCTCTTCTGCTACGACAACGAGGCCATGGAGCTTCAGCTCAGCAAGCTCCTGCTTGAGCTTGAGGGCTATGAGAACACGATCTCCAACGCCGAGGAGGACATCCCCAATCTCGAGCGCCAGCGCGACGCCGCCCCCGCGGCGCAGCAGCTCACCTACTCGCTGCAGATCCAGGAGCTGCAGGCGAACGTGCGTGAAGCGACCTATAACAAGGGCCTCAAGGAGCGTGAGATCGAGAATTTGCAGGAAGCTCTCGAGGATACGGACGTGCGCGCACCGATCTCCGGCCGCGTGATGAGCGTGAAGAATACGGAGAATACAGGCACAAGCTCCGGCTATGACGGCGATACGAGCGGCAGCGACGCCTACATCACCATCATGGACATGACGACCTATCAGGTCAAGGGCACGATCAACGAGCTGAACGTCGGCACGCTTTCCGAGGGGATGAACGTGCTTATCCGTTCACGCCTTGACGAGAGCGTTACGTGGAGCGGCGTGCTCGATAGCATCGATTGGGAGACCAAGGTGCAGAGCAATAATAGCCCGTATTACGGCGGTGGCGGCGGCAACGAGATGACAAGCTCGTCCAAGTACCCGTTCTATGTGAAGCTCAACGATGTGACCGGCCTCATTCTCGGCCAGCACGTGTACATTGAGCCGGACTACGGCCAGCAGGAGGTCCGCGAGGGACTCTGGCTGCCGGAATATTATATTGTGGACGCCGATTCCTCGCCCTATGTATGGGCGGCGAACGGACGCGACCGGCTGGAAAAGCGCGGCGTGTCCCTCGGTGAATATGACGCCGAGCGGGGTGAATATCAGGTCATCTCCGGTCTGAAGGAGAGCGACTATATCGCCTTCCCGATGGACGGCCTTACGGCGGGCATGCACACGCAGGTGTATGAGGATAATTCCGGCTATGTTTCCGGCGGCAACTCGGGCGGCTTCGGCTCCGGCGCGGCTCCAATGCCTCCGACGCTTGTCTCCGACGGCAACGCCTCCGACGGCGACGCGCCCATCGAAGCGCCGGACGAATCGCTCTTCGGCGACCCCGCCGAGATCGAAGCACCGGCGGAGGATGCCGTTGTGCCGGAGGCAGCGCCCGCAGAGGACGCTGCGGCGAATGCGGAGGGGAGCGTGGCGTAATGCTTCTGGAAATGCGCAGCATCTGCAAGGATTATCCCCAGGGCAAGGATGTTGTACACATCCTCAAGAACATTTCTCTTGAGATCGACGACGGGGATTATCTTGCCATCATGGGCCCCTCAGGCTCCGGTAAAACAACGCTTATGAACATCATCGGCTGTCTTGATACACCGACCTCCGGCACCTATGTGCTTGCCGGTGAGGACGTATCCTCGGCCTCGGATGACCGGCTCGCCGATATACGAAACCAGATGATCGGTTTCGTTTTCCAGAGCTTCTATCTTCTGCCGAAGCTCACGGCGCTCGACAATGTCGCGCTGCCGCTTCTCTATGCGAACGTGCCGCGCCGCGAACGGCGTGAGCGCGCCGCGGAAGCGCTTGCGAGCGTCGGGTTGGAAGATCGTATGGACTTTTACCCGAACCAGCTCTCCGGCGGCCAGTGTCAGCGCGTGGCGATCGCCCGTGCGATGATCGCAAAGCCGCGCATCCTGCTTGCGGACGAGCCGACCGGCGCGCTGGACTCCGCTTCCGGCCGCCAGGTCATGCAGATCTTCGGCGAGCTGAACGCGAAGGGAACGACGGTCGTGCTCATCACGCACGCGCAGGACATTGCCGACTGCGCGAAAAAGATCCACCGCATTCTCGACGGCGAGCTGATCCGCGGCGACGAGGATAAGCACCGGTACGACATGATGAAAGGAGGCGCGGCGGATGAAAAAGGTGAAGATATCGTTTTTTAATAATCTGCCTGTCTGGCTGCGCCGCACGATCGCCGGAGTGCTGATCGCCGCGCTCATCAGCGGCGGCGTGTACGGCATATTGCTCCTCGTCCGCGGCAGCGGCGGCAAGGTGAAGGTCTATCCGATCATGGAATTCTGCACAAACTATGCCGACGACCAGGCAGAGACGCAGGGGCTTGTAAAGCCCGATAAAATGCAGTCGATCTATGTATCCGAAACGCAGAAGATCACAAAGTACTATGTCCATGAGGGCGATACAGTCAAAGTCGGCGACCCGATTTTGTCCTACGACACGACGCTCACCGACCTGCAGCTCGAGCGGGCGAGGATCTCCGTACAGAAGCTGGAGATCGCGCTCGACGAGGCGAACGCCAATCTTGTAAAGGTGAACAACTATCGCCTGTATGTCCCGCAGCCCGACCCGATCCCCGACGAGGAGCCGGATACGCCGCTCACGCCGGTGGAGGTACCGTATTTCCGCGGCGGCGACGGCACAAAGGACAGCCCGTTCTTTTATATCTGGAGCGACGACTGCGCCTATGACAGCGCCTTTATCGATTCCCTCCTAAAGAAAGCGGGCGGCAGCACGGCGTATGTCGTGTTTGAGGTACATGACGGCGATTCTCCGGACGGCGACATCCTCCGCAGCTGGGGCATGGTGTTCGTCCGCCAGAGCGACGGCACGGTGGCCTTTAAGGTGGACGAGGCCTATGGCCGCTTTGATGACGGCACGGCGCCGGACGACGGCGGCGATATCGACGACGGCGGCAACACCTATATCGATACGACGCCGAGCTACACCTATAATGAGCTCATCGCCATGCGCCGCGAAGCGCAGGAGAAGATTTACCAGACGGAGCTCGATCTCAAAAAGGCGCGGCTCGAATACGAAACGCTCGAATTTGAGATCAACAACGGCGTGGTCTACAGCAAGATCGACGGCGTAGTGAAAACGATCCGCAGCCCGGATCAGGCGCGCGAGGAGCAGCTCCCGGCGGTACTCATTTCCGGCGGCGGCGGATACTATGTCACCGGCGCGATGAGTGAAACGGAGCTGCAAACGCTCCATGTCGGCGATACAGTCACAGTGATGTCGTGGCAGACGTATTCCCAGACGGAGGCGGAGATCGTCAGCATTTCCGAATACCCGGTCGGGGAGAACAGCGGCTACTATCACTGGAGCCAGGGCAACAGCAACGCCTCGCTCTATCCCTTCACCGTGTATCTCGATGAGGACACGCCCGTGCGCGAGGGCGAGTATGTGAACATCACCTACAACCCCTTCGGCAGCAGTGCTTCCGGTGTATATCTCCAGAACATGTTCGTCCTCCGCGAGGGCGGCGGGAGCTTCGTATATGTCCGTGACGCGAACGGGAAGCTTGAAAAGCGCGCCGTATCGACCGGACGCTCGCTCTGGGGTTCGTATACGCAGATCAACGGCGGACTCACCGGCGAGGAATATATTGCCTTCCCGTACGGCAACAATATCCGAGCCGGAGCTAAGACCGAGATATCCGACGTTGCGTCGTTCTATAATTACTGAAAGGGGGCGGGTGCATTGCTTGAAAGCATTTCTCTGGCGTTTCAAAACGTGTGGCGGCATAAGCTGCGCTCGTTCCTTACGATGCTCGGCATCATCATCGGCATCGCTTCGATAATCACGATCGTTTCCACGATCAAAGGCACGAACGAGCAGATCAAGGAAAGCCTTGTCGGCGCGGGAAACAACGCCGTTGTTGTGCAGCTCTATCAGGACAATTATCCGTATGAGGTACAGTATAACGGCGTGCCCGCCGGCGTTTACCCGATCACCGAGGAAACGCGGCAGGAGCTCTGCAAGATCGACCATGTGAAGGGCGTGTCGCTCTTTTGCAGCCGCAATTACGCCGACGGCGTATACTATGGCAATAACAGCTTTTCCGGCAATCTCTACGGTATCGACGAATACTATTTCGATGTGAACGGCTACTCGCTTGACCACGGCCGCAGCTTCCTCAAGGAGGACTTTGCCAAGGCGAAAAAGGTCTGCATGCTTGATACAGCGGCGGCCTCGGCGCTCTTCTCCGGCGAAGACCCGGTCGGCAAGACCGTGGAGATGCAGGGCGACAGCTTCACGGTCGTCGGCGTTGTGAAGCGTGCGCGCTCCACAACGATGCAGATCAAAACGCCGAGCGATTACTACCAGTACATGAACGAGACCGGCACGATCTTCCTTCCGCTCAAGACCTGGCCGATGCTCTATTCGTTCGACGAGCCGCAGTGCGCGGCGCTGCGCGCGGACAATACCGACAATATGACGAGCGTCGGACAGAAGGCGGGCGAGCTTCTCTCGTCCAGCCAGCTCATCGGCGCGGACAAAACGCTCTCCTACCGCGGGCAGGACCTCATGGAGCAGGCGAAGAACCTGCAGGAGCTTTCCAACTCCTCCAACCGCCAGCTCATCTGGATCGCAAGCATTTCGCTGCTCGTCGGCGGCATCGGCGTTATGAACATCATGCTCGTCACCGTTACCGAGCGCACGCAGGAGATCGGTCTCAAAAAGGCCATCGGCGCGCGCCGCCGCCGCATCCTCAACCAGTTCCTCACGGAAGCGGCGGTACTCACAAGCCTCGGCGGTCTGCTCGGCGTGATCGTCGGCATCATCATGGCGCGGCTCATTTCGTCCGTCATGGGTACGCCGACGGCCATCAGCGTTCCGGCGATCCTCATCGCCGTGGTGTTCTCCATGGTCATCGGCATCGTGTTCGGCCTTCTCCCGGCGGTCAAGGCGTCCAACCTCAACCCCATCCAGGCCCTCCGGCGCGACTGACCGGGACACAGCTTTTCGTGGGGAAGCGTTTTGCCTCTGTGCTGCAATGCGGTAAATATACAAAAAAGCTCCTGGAGCTGTGCCGCGCGGCGGACGCCGACACGAAGAAAGCGGCGGTCGGTCTTCTCAAAGGAGAATCCTCCGGGTTTTCGGATATTCTCGGCATCTGCTCGGCGGCTCAGGCTCCGGGAAGGGCGACCTTCTCGGCACGCTGCCTGACGGCGCTATGGACGCCTTCGGCAAGAAATAATGCATGAAAAATCGGCTCATCCGTTTGAAACGGGTGAGCCGATTTTTTGCGTGCGGAAAAAGCAGGAAAGTCAGCAGCAAAACTGCGCTATCGCGGCGTCAATATCCGCGGCGCACGAGGCGGCGACGGCCTCGTCACCCGGCTGGAGCGGGTAGAGCGGCGCGCGGACGCCGCCGATATCCGGTGCGCCGCGAAGGCGGAGGATCTCCTTGATCATGGCGTACATGTTGCCCTGCCCGGAGCACATCTTGTAAATGATGTGGCAGCAGGCGTCCTGAATGTCGCGCGCGGGGAGAATGCCGCCGCTGCGGACAAGGGTGAAGATACGCTCGTAGAGCTCCGGCATGGCGGCGAACGTACCGCCGATGCCGCCGACCGCACCCGCGGCGAGACCGGAGAGCAGCTGCTCGTCCGGACCGTTGAAAACGATCGCACCCTCATCGCGCCACATTTCAATATCCTGTATCGGCATGGAGGAGTTTTTCACGCCGATCACGGTCGGTACGGCGAGCATCGTGCGGAGAAGGGAACTGTTCAGCGCTGTGCCGGCGAGCTGCGGGATGTTGTAGATGATGAAATCCGTATTTGGCGCGGCAGAGGCAATATCGGTCCAATACTGCGCGATCGCGCGGTCCGGCAGATGGAAGTAGATCGGGGGAATGGCGGCGATGCAGTCGGCCCCGGCGCTCTCGGCGTGGGCGGCAAGCTCCATGCTGTCGCGCGTGTTGTTGCAGGCGACGTGCGCGATGATCGTGACACGTCCGGCGGCCTGGGCGATGACGGCCTCCAGCAGCGCCTTGCGTTCCGCTACGGAATGATAGATGCATTCACCGGACGAACCGCCGACATAAAGGCCGTTTACACCCTTTTCGATGAGGTATTCCGTGAACGCCTGCGCACGGGCGGGCGATACTTCACCGGCGTCGTCATAGCATGCATAGAAGGCAGGGAAGATCCCCTGGTATTTATTCAGGTCTCTTGCTTTCATTGTTTTCACTCCTTGTGTGTCAGCCTTTGACGGCGCCCATCGTGATGCCCTTGGTAAAATATTTCTGGAAAATGAGAAACACGATAATGATCGGCACGGCGGCAAAGGCGGCGCCTGCCATGATGAGCCCGAAGTCCGTCGAGTTTTCCGCCTGCATCTTTGCGATGCCCAGCGATATGGTCAGATTCTTTGTGCTGGAGAGCATGATGAGCTGCATGAAATAGTCGTTCCACGAATTGATGAACGTGAAGATGGCAAGCGCGCCGACACCGGGCTTTATCATGGGGAAAACGATCCGGATGAAGGTTTTCAGCTCGCTCGCGCCGTCGATCCTCGCGGCCTCCAGTATCTCGCTGGGGATGCTCTCGGCAAACTGCTTGATGAGGAACACGCCGAACGGCCAGCCGACGATCGGGTAGACGACGGCACTGAGCGTATTATAGAGCTTGAGCGAGGACATCTCGCGGATGAGCGGTATAAGGATGACCTGCTTCGGCAGGGCCATCGCGCAGACGATGAGCGTGAAAATGAGCCTGCGTCCGACGAAGCGCTTCTTGGCCAGCGCATACCCCGCGAGCGCGGAGGTCGCGCAGGTGAGGAGCATGGCTGCAACGGCCATCCACACGGTGTTGAACATCCAGCGGATCGCACCGGGCACGGTGGGACCGGCGGAGAAGACGATCGGGCTGCCGTCGGCCGAGAAATACTGGCTGAAGGGGATGTAAAACTCCCACAGCGGGGCTTTGAGCTTGCTCATGAGCGTCTGGTAATTCTTCAGCGTCCACTCGCTCGGCCACCAGACAGGTGTAACGGAGTTGACCTCCTTGGCGGTCTTGAAGGAGCCGGTGATGATCCAGTAGAGGGGGAACGTGAAGAGCGCTGCGAGGATGATGATAATTATAAGAGTGATGATGCGGTTTGCTTTCGATTTGCTCTGCATACGCTCACCCCCCTTAGTCCGATTGCTGCCCCAGCTTGAACTGGACAGCAGAGAGCGCCGCGATGATGATCATAAGCACAACGCCCATGGCGTTGCCGTACCCGTAGCGGTAGAGCTTGAACGCGGTGTAATAGATGTAATACATGATCGTGTCCGTACTGTGCGTCGGCCCGCCGGAGGTGAGCAGCTGGATCAGCGCGAAGCACTGGAAGGAGTTGATCGTGGTGATGATGAGTATGTAGAGCGTGGTGGGCATGATCTGCGCCCATTTGATCTTCCAGAACACCTGACGGCGGTTCGCGCCGTCTACCTGCGCCGCCTCAACGAGCGAATGATCCACGTTGCCGAGCGCCGAAACGTAGAGAACGATGGGCTGGCCGACGGAGGTGGTGAAGAGGATGAGAATGATGCACCAGAGCGCGAAGCGCGCATCGCCCAGCCAGTTTATATTCTGGTCAATGATGCCGAGGCTCTTGAAAAGATAGTTGAACACGCCGTAGCGGCTGTTGTACATCCATTTCCAGACGACCGTTACCGCAACCGAGCCGGTGACGACCGGCAGATAGAAGATGCAGCGGAACGCTGAGGTCAGCGCAGGCTTCATATCGTATATCGCCGTGGCGACCCAGAGAGAGAACGCACACACCGTCGGAACAGCAACGACAACGATGATGACCGTATTTTTCAGCGCGCCGAGGAAGAGCTTATCCTGGAAAAGCTCCTTATAGTTACCCAGCCCGACAAAGACATCCACGGCGTTTTTGCCCATGTTGGAGTCAAAGAAGCTGGTGTATATACACAGAAACATGGGATACAGCACAAAGGTGACGAAGAAGAACAGGCTCGGCAGCAAAAACAGGTATCCCGCTGTTGTTTCCCGCCGCACGAGCGCGCGGCTCCTGCTGTTTTTGGATTTGAACATAGGGTCGCTCCCCCTTATGGATTCGGTAGCTATCAATACACCCTCTCTGCGCAGGGGCACAGAGAGGGTGCGCGCGGTGGGTCAAAGGAGAAAAGGAGATATGAAAAAGCCTTGCTTGCTTGATCAGCCGGCAGCCGCCGCGTTCGCGTTGGCGCAGAATGTTGCGACCTCGGTGGCAACATCACCGCCGCCGCCGATGCGCTGGAGCATGTTCCACCACTCGGTGCGGGCGGTCGCCCAGCCGGAGGTGACCTGGTAGTAGTCGCCGAGATAGGGCATGAGCTTGGTGTACTCGTTCATGATGGCGTTGTCCGCCCAGATGCCGGTGAGGTCGATGCCCTCGGCGGTGTCGCGCACGGCAAAGTATTTGGAGGCCTTGACCGCATCGATCGTGCCTTCGCCGTCGGCAAAGTACTTGATGAAGGTCTTCGCAGCGTCAATCTTGGCGGCGTCGCCGTTATCGAACACGCCGAAGCCCCAGATGCCGCCCTGCAGCTTGCTCTCGCCGGTCTCGGAGGGGAAGCTCATGAAGACAATCTTCTCACCGTCGTTGGTGAGCTCGGCATCGTTGTTGTCGGCGTTGAGCTGCTGAGCAATGTTCCAGCAGAACGCCATCTTGAGGATGCCCTGACGGAAAGCGGTGATCTCCTCGCCGCCGTTCTCAGCCGCGTTGAAGTAGATGCCGTCCATGCTCTGCAGAAGCTCGAGAGCCTTGATGTTCTCCGGAGAGTCCGCGGTGTAGGCGGTGTGCTCGGCATTGGTAAACATGCCGCCGTAGAGGTTGTTGACGAGAGCACGGGTGCCCTGGTCGCCGCCCTGACCGGAGCAGTAGACGTCGCCGACGGGCTCTTTGTAGTAGGCATACAGCGCATCGACCGCCTTGATGAAGTTCTCGGTCGTCCAGGTGTGGGTCTCGGTGTCGATGTACTGGTTGGCGCCGGCGGCGACGAACGCATCATAGTTGATGGCCATGCAGTGCGCGGTCATAACGAGGGGGTACTCATAGCAGGCGCCGTCCGCAGTGAAGCAGGCCGAGACGCAGGCCGGATTGACTTCGGACTTGTCGGTGGCGTCCCACATGTCGGCGAGATCGACCATGTAGCCTTTCGCGCCCCAGTTGGCAACGAGACGTTCCGGCCCTTCCATGATGAGGTCGGGAGCGGAGCCGCCTTCGAGCGCGGTGTTGACCTGGTCGTCGCCGTTGGTGTAGTCGAGATATTCCACGGTGACGGTGATGCCGGGGTTCGCCGCCTCGAACGAGGCGATGAGGGCATCGACGGTGTCAGCATTGCCCCAGCCGCCGATCGGGTAGGTCCAGAGCGTGATGTTGACGGGTTCCGCAGCGGGAGCGGGGTCAGCCTGAGCAGGTGCGGGGTCGGCAGCGGGTGCAGCGGTCTGGCCGCAGGCGCACAGGGCAAATACCATGCACAGCGCGAGCAGCATTGCGAGCAGTTTCTTCATGATGTGCCTCCTTAAACATTTTGTTCAGGTTTCGTTATTTCAACGGCTCTCGCCGGTGAATTTCCTCTTTTCACCATCATATTAACCAAAGCTCTCGCCGATGTCAATAGATTTTTGAAAATAATTTTCTTTAAAATTAGACAAAGAATATTTTTTGCAAATGATAGTATAAAAATCCCCGGAGAGCAGAGTACTCTCCGGGGGAGGGAAGATGAAAAAAATTTTCAGCCGGTCACAGGTGCTTATCCGCAAGAGCGGCGGCGATGCGGGCGCGGCTCTGGCGGCATGCGTCCAGATTGCGGCGGCAGAGCTCGGAAAAGAGAACGTCCAGAAGGTACATCTGCGCGATCCTCGCGCCGACGGAGCCGAGCTGCAGCGGGCTTTCGTCCGCGCCGCACAGCAGCGTCACATCCGCAAGACCGGCGCCGGGAGAGTTGGCAAAGTGTGTGACGAGAATGGAGCGCAGGCCGCGCTCGCGCGCGTAAGAGAGAGTTTCAATCAGATCTTTTGTCGCGCCGGAATAGGAGAAGAAGAGAATGACGTCGTTCTCGCCCGCAGTAGCGATGGCGATGGCCTGCATATGCGAGTCGGTCACGGAGAAGAACTTTCCGCTCGCCGTGGAAAAGAGATGCGCCGCCTCCATGGCGATGATCATAGAGCCGCCCTGTCCCATGCACAGCACCCGGTCCGCCTGCTCCAGAAGATCCGCCGCGCGGATATATTCCTCCGGACGGACAAGCTCAAGCGTCTGCGTCATGGCGCTGACGTTGGCCGTGTAGAGCTTTTTGCAGACATCGGAAAAGCTGTCGTCATCGAGCACCTCGCCGGAGAGCGGGTTGGACTGCTGCGGGCGCTGGGCAATGGAGTTGGCAATGGCGAGACGAAAAGCGTTGTACCCCTTGCATCCCAGCCGCCGGCAGAAGCGCGACACGGTCGCCTCCGCCACGCCGCTTGCCGCGGCGAGCTCGGTGATGCTCATGTCCTGCGCTTTCCTCTGGTGCGAAAGCACATAATCCGCCGCCTTTTTCTCTGCGGTAGTGAGATTATAATACTCTGCGCTGATTCGCTCAAAAACGTTTATGCTGCTTTGCTCCATACGCTTCTCCTGTGTTTTTATTTCGAGAGCAATTCTCCCGCCATAACGTCCGTCATGATGAGCATGCGCGGCAGATGGAACGGCCCTTTGAATGTTGAGCCCTTGGTCGACGGCTCGGTGGGCAGCCCGTCGCGGCGAAGATAGCCGTACCACTCGCCGTACTCGCTGTCAGCGAAATGCGCTTTGCAGTAGTCGAGCGTGGTATAAAACCAGTCGAGATATTCTTCCTTGCCGGTATCCCTATAGAGCATGAGCGAGGATATGAGTATCTCATCGTGCGGCCACCAGAGCTTCATGTCGTGCTCGTACGCCTCGGGCGGCTTGCCGAGCGCGTCAACAAAGTACAATAGTCCGCCGTATTCCTTATCCCACCCGGCGGTTATCGCCCAGCGGAAAATCTCCTCAGCTCTGGCGACAAGCTCTGCATTGCCGGTTCTGCGCGCATATTCGAGCAGAAACCACACGCCTTCTATATCGTGTCCGGGGTTAACAGTTCGCCCTTCAGTGTAATACAATCTCGCTGTGCCGTCAACCGCGACGTTCTCCAGCACGCATTTAAGCTCCGGATGGACGTGGTAGCGGAATATCTCGTCTACGCAGGCGGCGGCGCGTTCGGCGTAGAGCGCCGCATTTTCCGGATCGACGCGCTGCATCACGGCGTTGACGTTGAGGTATATCATCGGGATGCCGAAGGCGCGCCCCGTGCGCGTTGCGGGCTCAGTCTTCGGCCCGAGACCGGTCGGGTCGGGCATGCCGTGGTTGAGATCCCAGTAGAGGTCATACGCGCGCCGAGCGCGCTCGAGATGCTCCCGCTCGCCGGTCACGCCGTAGTATTCCGCGTTCGCCATGGCGTAAAACGCCTCGGAAAAGCAGTACCGGCGCTGGCGGAGCGGCGCACCCTCGGCGGTGACGGTGAAGTACATCCGGTTCCCGGCCGCGCGGTTTATGCAGTGCGCCTCCATAAAGTCGAGACAGCTCTTCGATGCGCGCAGCCATTCCTCGCGCGTGCCGTATACATGGCAGAGATATGCGAAGATCCAGCCGCAGCGCCCCTGCATCCACACGCTTTTATCTGTGGAATATATTTCGCCCTTGCGATCGAGACAGGTGTATACGCCGCCGTTGACAGGGTCCATGCCGTTTTTGAGCCAGAAATCAATACAGTTTTTCAGCTCGGACTGTATCCAGCCTCTCGCGTTTTCCAGTTTTTGCTTATCCATCGTAAACGCCCCTTTCCGATTCGTCGGTATAAACAGACCCGGTGATCATACTCTTATGGTAGCATCAAAGAAAATAATTTTCAATAGATTTTTAATTTGAAATTATTTTTATTTCTTAGTGACAGGCACACAAAGGCATGATATAATAAATATATCACACGCCTCATAACATAAAATTTCTGTATATGGAGGATGCGCAGCATGAATTATCTCGGCATCGAGGCAAGCGTCCGAAATCTTCCGGAGCTTGACCGTGACTTTTTCCCGCTCTATAAGTTCAACCACGCATTTCTTGCATCGGCCCAAAAGCCCGTTGGAGTCGCCGTGGAGCGCAGCGGCGGCGAGATGGCATCCGTCCATACGTTTATCCACGGCACGCCCGACCGAATCGAGGCTGACAGATATTATATCCGCCGTCTCGTCAAGTCCATGCTGTGGATGAAGGGCGGCTGGCGCGTGTATATCAGCGGCGATCGGGAAATGTGTGAGTATATCCGTGAATGCTTCAGCGCGGACGGCTGCCAGGCGTTTGACTGGGACTATTTCTCCCATATATATGAACGGCCGTTTGAGGTTGTCTATGCCGAAAAGCTGCCGGAAGCGAAGGATTCGCCCCGGCCTGCGGGAGGACACTTTGACGGCTGCCGCATAGGCTTTGACGCGGGCGGGAGCGACCGTAAGGTCAGCGCCGTGATCGACGGCGAGACCGTGTATTCCGAGGAGGTCGTGTGGTTTCCCAAGACGACAGCGGACCCGGACTACCACTATGACGGCATCGTTGCTGCGCTCCGGGCGGCGGCGGAGCATCTGCCGCGCGTGGACGCCGTGGGCGTGTCGAGCGCCGGTGTGTATATAAATAACCGCACCATGAACGCTTCGCTCTTCCTCAAGGTGCCGCAGGACCTTTTTGATGCGAAGGTCAAGGATATCTACATTCGCGCCATCACCGATACGTTCGGCGATGTGCCGTTCTGCGTTTTCAACGACGGCGACGTCACCGCGCTCGCCGGGGCCATCAGTCTGGAGGATACGAACATTCTCGGCATCGCCATGGGCACAAGCGAAGCGGGCGGCTATGTTGATGAAAACGGGTATATCACGGGCTGGCTCAACGAGCTGGCGTTCATCCCCGTGGACGCAAACCCCGGCGCAATGCAGGACGAATGGTCGCTCGACATCGGCTGCGGCGTGAAGTATTTCTCGCAGGACGGCGTTATAAAGCTCGCTCCGCGCGCGGGTATCGAGCTGGATGAATCGCTCTCTCCGGCGGAAAAGCTCAAGGTCGTGCAGAAGCTCATGGAAGAGGGGGACGACCGCGCCGCCGCGATATACCGCAGCATCGGCGTGTATCTGGCGCACTCGCTCGCGCTCTACCACGATATGTACCACTTCCGCCATGTGCTGCTGCTCGGGCGCGTAATGTCCGGACGCGGCGGCGAGCTCGTGATAGAAGAGTGCGGCCGCGTGCTGCGCGACGAGTACAGCACGCTCGCCGATATAATCCACCTTGCTCTGCCGAATGAGAAGTTCCGCCGTGTCGGTCAGTCTGCCGCCGCCGCTTCTCTGCCGGAGAACCGGAAATAACTATCCCGTAATAAGGAGAGCACACATGAAAAAACACATTGTCTGCTTCGGCGATTCCAATACCCACGGCTACTGTGCCGATCCCAATGACACCGCCGACCGCACCGACCGCTTCAACGAGGACGAACGCTGGACCTGCCTTTTGCAGAAGGCGCTGGGGGAGGAGTACCTTGTGCTGGAAGAGGGGCTGTCCGGCCGGACGACCGTGTTTTCCGATCCGCTGCACGAGTGTATGTCCGGGTTGGATGTCATATATTCCACGCTGATGTCGCATGAGCCGGTCGATCTGCTGATCATCATGCTCGGCACGAACGACACAAAGGAGCGCTTCAACGCGAGTCCGACGTGCATCGGCATCGGCATGGAGCGCCTTGCATTGAAAGCAGAGACCGTCGCCGCATGGCGCGCCGGCAAGCCGAACCTGCTTATCGTTGCGCCGCCGCACATCGGCGCAGGGCACAACGATCCCGCCATGGGCGCGTCCTGCCACGCGACGTCCATGGGCGTCGCGGAAGAATACCGCAAAAAGTGCGCCGCGCACGGCTGGGCTTTCTTCGACGCCGAGGGCGTGGCGGAGTTCAACACGGTAGACTATATGCACCTCAGCCGCCGCGGGCACCGCCAGCTCGCCGCCGCGCTCGCGCCGAGAGTGTGCGATCTGACATGATGCTGGGGCGCGTACTTCGCTATCAGGGCTGGCTTTGGCGCGCTCTGAATACGCTGACGGACATTCTGGCGCTGAGCGTGCTGTGGCTTTTGTGCAGCATCCCCGTACTGACGCTGGGCGCGGCGACGACCGCGCTCTATGACAGCGTCGTGCGCTGCATACGGTATAAGCAGTCCGGGCCCTATGAGCGCTTTTTCCGCACGTTCAAAAATGAGCTTGTGCCGGGCCTGTTGCTGACTCTGCTCTGGGGCGCGGTCGCCGCGCTCGGGCTGTGGATGCTCGCGCTGCTGCGGCAGTACAGCGCCGAAGCCCCCACCGCCATGGCTGCGGGCGCGGCGTACTATGTCGCGCTGATCCTGCCTCTCGGCGCGGCATGCTGGGTGTTTCCGATCCTCTCACGCTGTGCGATGAGCTTCGGCGCTCTGAACAAAACAGCGCTGAAATTTGCCGCGGGGCATCTGCCGTCAACCGTGGTGCTCGTGCTGATGACGGCTGAAATTGCACGCTTGAGCGTGCGGTGGCTGTTTCCGCTCGCGTTCATGCCGGCGGTACTGATGCTGCTCTGGTCGCTCTTCACCGAGCCTGCCTTTAAAAAGCACGGCGCGGGGATCGCTGCGGAGACGGAGCGGGAAAACAGGGAAGACGCTGCGGACGCTTCCGAAAAGGAATAAAGAAAACGGCGGCTCATTCGTTCGGATCGGATGAGCCGCTGTCTTTTGTGCCTATTGGCGCAAAAGCCGCACTTCTTCATGGTTCATACCCTCCGGCAATACATTCGGCATTTTGCGCTGAGTGATGTCATTATTATACTTGGCAGTATCGAGACAAAGAAAAAGGGCTTGCCGTCTGCTTTTCACAGACAACAAGCCCTTTGCATATTTGTCTAACTTTTGCGGGGACGCTTCAATTCATGCAGATAGCCTGCAATATTCAGTATTTTTTGCAATCGATTCCTTTTGTTGCCGGTCCATAGGCATATGGGTATATTTCACCTATGGTCATCAATTCGATTTCACCCTCAGTCGTAGCACCGATGATCCGGACATTGGGATTGTTGTCACAGAATTCCCAGATGACCTGTCTGCATTCTGCGCAGGGGACACCGGAGTATGGACCGTAGCATACTAAGGCCTCAATTACGCGCTCACCGTGCATGGCCATATTCATTACGGCGTTTCGCTCTGCATGACAGCTGGTCTGAAGAGAGATTATTTCAACATTGCAGCCGGGGAAAACCTTTCCGTTGGCGGTGCGAACGGCGGAACCTACTTTGTGATTGCTGTAAGGAGTATAAGCGTTTTCGCGGGCTTCCATGGCCGTTTTTACAAGTGCCTGATCCTCTTTGCTGAGCTTATCAAATGTTGTTATTTCCATTTTTATATCCTTTCGATTTAACAAGTACATTTGCACAGAGCCTGAGCTGAACGGTGATCTAAGAAATTGCTGCCTGTTTAAGCCTGCTTTTTGCTGCAGCCCCAACCGATGGCAAACGGAATTGCTGACAGAAGGAGTCCGCCGAGAGATGCGGGGAAGGGCTCGCCGATAAGGATGAGCGCCACAGACGAAATAACACCGACGATCATTGTGGAAAGAATGTATTTTTCGCCAATCTTCATATTACAGGTGCGTGCAATGACAGGCAGCAGAAGACCGGGCACATACACGGAGTAGCCGTACATAAGAATTTTGGTAACACTGCCGACCTTGAGAGCCAAAACGAGAGAGAGCAGACCTATAACGCCAACGAATATTCTGTTGACGAGAATGGCCGTTTTGTTATTATACTCACCCTTATAAAGCACGGCGAACACATCCTGCTCCAAGGTGGTTGAACAGGCAAGGAGCGTAGAGCTTGCTGTGGATACGGCAACACCGGCAAAAGCTACAACGAGAAGGCCGCGGATTCCGCTGGGGAGAATAACCTTAACCGTATCAAGCATAACCGTGGCGGGGTCGCTGCCGTTGGGGAGGATAACATGAGCCATTACTCCGATAAAGGTAAGGACGATCCCGAAGATGACCATAAGGATAAATGCGCCCTCGATGTTCTTCTTGGCGGATTTTTCATCCTTTGCGGCAAAGATTCGCTGGAATGCCATCGTGTCAATAAATCCGGCAGGGGCAAGGAGCCACCAGGTGATCATCGTTCCGGAGGGAACACTGCTGAAGAGACTATAGTATCCGTCGATCTGCCGTGTAGAGTCGATTGCCTCTGCAACGTTATATCTGGAAAGAATGACCACAGGAATGACAAGACCTATAACTAAAAGGAACAGCACCGATTGGAAGGAGTCTGTATAGAGCACGGCTCGAAGGCCGCCAAGGACAGTGAATATAACAATAATAATATAAGCAATGATGACAGCGGTGGTGCCGTTGAGATTGGTGAATGTGGTGATTACCAAAATAATTCCGGCCACCTGTCCTGCAGTCCACGCAAGATAGTTCCACACGGTGACAAGAGAAGAGACAATACGAATTGCCGGGGAGGAATGCAGAGGATCAACGGTATCGGAAAGAGTGGTATACATTCTCTTCCGGAGAAGCTTCGCCATGGTCATACCCATTATGAAGACGCCGAGCGGGAAGGTTACCCACCACCACCAGCCGGCGATGCCATACTGGTATACATACTGAGGGGTTCCGAACAGACCGGAAAGACCTGTCCATGAAGCAAACAGGGAAAGGATTACCCAAAAATTTCCTACGCTTCTTCCTGCTAATGCATAGTCTTCGTTGGTTTTAACCTTCTTCATGGAAGTAAAACCTATTCCGAGCATGATAAGTAAGTAAATCGCGATTAAAATCCAGTCTAATCCGCCCATTTGTGTTTCTCCTTTTATTTAGTATTTCCTGTGAGCTGACCAGCTCTTATTGATATTAAAACAAGGAGAAATGGTAAAATAGGCCAAATGGCACGGTTACTGGCGTTATTCCAGAATTTTTATAAGGCTGTTCAGTTCGGATGCCTGAATAAGAATTTTTCCATGCCTGACAGAAATAAGATTCTGAAGCACCAGCTCTTGAACTGCACGGTTTATGGTTCTTAGGCTAAGTCCCGTCAGAAGTGCCAGATCCTGGTGTGTACATTCTACAACATACAGCTCATCCGAAAAGTCGGCATGACGCAGATCCTTGAGCAAAATATTAGCGACTCTCTGCACAGGTGAGTAAAATTTGGTTTTCGCCTGATCTGTGACAATGGTAAACGCCTTGTTAGCAATGCAGTATACTACATAATCCCGGAAATCTTTATTGTTCATCCACCTGTCAAAAAGCTCAAAGCTGATTGAACCGAGCTCAACTTTGGTTCTGGCAATTACAGTGGAAGCGTAGGAATAATTCCCGGACAGATACTCAAGATCGCCCAGCAGGGTCATAGTCTGCTCCTTTGCGTATGCAAACTCTCTCCCCTCTACGGAAGAATTAAAAACCAGCACATTCCCGCTGAACATTACAGACATGGTTTTTACATTGTCGTTTGCGGTACGGATCAATTCTCCCGGAGAATAGCTCTCAAAAACTATCTCAGCTCTTATGAAATCGGGCAAGGTGATTTCATTGCCGCGCAAGACGTGCTCCAGACGCCGAATTTTCTCAGAGCGCTTTTTATTCTGTGAAAATGCCGGTACACTCATTTCAAGAAAGCTCCTTCCCGCATATTCCGATTTTATTCTAATATGGAACCATGTTCAATGCAAGTTGAACTGTTATTTCACTGCTATGATCAGAAAAATCCAACGGGAGGGAATGACATTGAGTAGATGGAGTCTTAAATCTCCGCAGTATCCGCATTCCCAATAGCGTAGTTTTTCAATTTTATAATAAAAAATTGGGTGCAGCTCATCCCTCCGGGATAGCTCACCCAACATTTGATTTAGAACCTAAAAAGCGCATCAACCAGAAATAAAAAATCAGCACAACAGATAAACTGTTGTGCTGATTGGTGCGGGAGAAGAGACTTGAACTCTCACGTCTATGGTTGGACACAGGCACCTCAAGCCTGCCTGTCTACCTATTCCAGCACTCCCGCATGTCAAAGGCAAGTGTTATTATATCATGCCTTTGAAAAATGTCAACACCTAATTTAAGAAATTTGGAAATTATCGGTAAGGCGTTCCGTCGGCGCGATAAAGCGCCATGCGGCAGAAGCGGCCGCCGTCCGGCGCATAGTCCGGAAGGTGTGTCCGCACCGCCGCAGTGAGAAGCTCGGGATTCACCACGGGCTCGGCGCAGGAGACGATCCCCTCGACTGTCACAATGCCGTCGCCGGCGGTGAACGTCAGATCGCGTACATGCTCGGTCACGGTGAAAAGTCCCTCGCCGCGTTTTGTTTTGCGCATGACCTCGACGGGGGCGGCGAAAAGCTCCCGGCATTTTGCGGCGACGGTTTCCGTATCGGCGGTATCGTATTCCCATGTGCCGTTCACGCGCATCCATTTGAGCTCGGCGGGCTTCATCGCGTTCTCGTAGCAGTCCGTTACGCGGATGCCCTCCGGCATCACGGCGGTCAGCTGCGCGGGCAGCGCGGCAATGTCCACATCCTCGCGCACGCGGATGTCGGCGATCTGGCAGAGGCTCGCCGTGCCGACGGAGAGCGGCAGAAGAATCGAGATGAGCTCGTGGGGGTTGAAGCCCTCGCTGTACCGGATGGGAATGCCGGCGCGCTTGATGGCACGCTGCAGCGTGCGCATCGTATCGAGATGCGACATCCATATCGCGCGGCGGGTCTGCTCATATACGAGCCGGAGCTTATCCATCGCAGCGGCCTCCTTTCAGAAATGCGGCGGCGCCGCAGCCGGAGCACTGCGCCCGGCAGTCGGGGGAGAGAAGCCCCCGGTGCGCCTGCTCGTATTCGTGGATATAGTGGCGCCTGTTCACGCCCATATAGAGATGATCCCACGGCAGCACTTCATCGAGCGAGCGTTCGCGGTTGGCATAGAACGGGAAGGAGATGCCTTCCTCCTCCGCAGCCCTTTCCCAGCGCTTGAGATCAAAGCCCTCCGACCACGATTCAAGAAAGCCGCCCTGCCGCCAGATGTTTTCGATCATTGCGCCGAGCCGCCGGTCGCCGCGCGAGAGCACCGCCTCAGTGAGCGAGGTGTCGGCGTCGTGCCAGTTGTAGGTAACGGCGCGCGCTTTCATGTTGTCGCGCAGCAGCGTAACGCGGCGCATATACTCTTTGCGCGTGACCTGCGGCTCCCACTGAAACGGCGTGTGCGGCTTTGGTACGAAGCAGGAGGTGCTCACCGTCACGCGCAGCCCGTGGCTGCGGTTGGGCGAGTTTTCCCGCCAGCAATGCACAACGCGGTCGGCAAGCTCGGCGATGCCGAGCACATCCTCGTCCGTCTCCGTCGGCAGACCGAGCATGAAATAGAGCTTCACGCTGTTCCAGCCGCCCTGAAACGCCACGGCGCACGAGCGGAGAAGGTCTTCCTCGGTGACATTCTTGTTGATAACGTCGCGCAGGCGCTGTGTACCGGCCTCGGGCGCAAAGGTGAGACCGGATTTGCGCACCTTCTGCACGCGCTGCATGATGTCCATGGAGAAGTTGTCCGCGCGCAGCGAGGGGAGCGAGAGACCGATGCCGCGGCTTTCGCAGTAGTCCATCAGTCCGTCGCAAAGCTCGTTCAGCCCGCGGTAGTCGCTCGTGCTGAGCGAGAGGAGCGTGATCTCGTGATAGCCGGAGAAGGCGAGAGATTCCTTGCCGTACTCCATGCATTTTTCCACGCTGCGGCTGCGCACCGGGCGGTAAATGTGTCCGGCCTGACAGAACCGGCAGCCGCGGATGCAGCCGCGGAAGAGCTCAAGACCGACGCGGTCGTGCACGATCTCCGTGGAGGGGACGATCGCGTCCACGGGGAAGCAGCTGTTTTCAAAGTCCGTAACAATGCGCTTCGTAATGCGCTCGGGCGCACCCGGCGCGGCGTGCATGGCCTTGAGCGTGCCGTCGCCGTTATACTCCGGCGTATAGAGGGAAGGGACGTACACGCCGCCGATGAGCGCGGCGCGGCGGAGAAATTCCGCCTTGCTCCAACCGGCGGCCTTCGCCTCGCGCAGAAGCTGCAAAACTTCGCCGTCCACGCTCTCGCCCTCGCCGATGATCATAAGATCGAAAAAGTCCGCCATCGGCTCACTGTTGCAGCATACGCTGCCGCCCGCGAATACGAGCGGCGTGAGACTTGTGCGTTCGGCGCTGCGCAGCGGAATGCCGGCCAGATCGAGCATTTCGAGAACGGTCGTATACGCCATCTCGTAGCCGAGAGAAAAGCCGATCGCGTCAAACTCGCTGAGCGGGTCGCCGCTTTCGAGCGCGTAGAGGGGGAGACCCTTTTCGCGCATCTGCCGGTCCATATCAAACCAGGGAGCGAACACGCGCTCGCACCATACGCCGGGAAGGTCGTTGAGCACCTGATAGAGAATGCGCATGCCGGTGTTCGACATGCCGATCTCATACGTGTCCGGGAAGCAGAGCGCCATGCGGAGATCGACTTCACTTTTATCTTTCTGAATTTCGCCGTACTCACCGCCGGTGTATCGGGCGGGCTTCTGTACGAGCGGGAGAATTCGTTCAAGTTTCTTGTCCATACATCAAAGCTCCTGCACAGAGTGTGCGTAAAATGTACGTACATTCTATAACAGTCTGAAGTTTTTTACAAGAATAGAAAAAGAGTTTCCGAAAAATACTTGACAATTCCGCTCAAAGACAATATAATTCTATCTTGCTGATATCAGTATCGGGGTGTAGCGCAGTTGGTAGCGTGCTTGGTTCGGGACCAAGAGGCCGCGAGTTCAAGTCTCGCCACTCCGACCATCAAAAAGCCTGAAATCTCAATGGTTTCAGGCTTTTTCCTTTTCTTGGAAACTGCGCTCACCACGCCTGACACCCCCAAAACACCCCCAACGCTCTCAATTCTATTGAAAAACGCCGGGCAAGTCCTGCATCGAACGGCTGCGAGGATCGCAGCCTTCCGGGCTTGCGCGGCGTTTCTTTTGCTTGCGTGTCCGAATTGGACACGACTTTTTTGTTGCGGGTTTACTCTTCGGGCGGGTCAGCGCCGCTGTTGCCTGCGCTGTCTGCGAGGCCTTCGGCGAGCAGATAGCCGATCACCGACGCGCCGGACATAATGAGGCCGGAAACGGTTTCCGCCGTCGCTTCGGACTTTCCGAAGGCAACGATCAGACCGGCCACAAAACCGGCGACCGCCATCCAGAGCTTGCGGCTCGTGAGCTTACGTACAATGTCTTTCTTGGTCATTGATGATCCTCCTTAAATAATTCCTGCCTGAGCCAGCGCCGCGGCGATGACGCCGCCGACGACCAGCCAGATCAGCTTTTCAACGATCGATTCCCAGCGCTTGCCGGGCTTTGCCTCCAGAATCTTCACGGAAGCCTTGATCTCATCGACGTGGCTCTCGACCTCGCCGAGACGCTGCGCCATGACCGCCGTGGAGGTTGCGAGAGAACGGATCTCGTCCTGCACCTCCTCGAGCTTCTCAATGCGCCGGGTGTTGCTGCGCGCCCGCTGGTCCACTTCCGCGAGCTTGACCGCGTTGTCCATGGTCACTTCCTCCATTGTCAGCCTCCGAGAATCCGGTTCACCTCGTCCTGCACGGCCTTTGTAAACCATGCGGCGAGCGCGTCCTTGCGAGCCTGTCCGTTCCCCCACTTTCCGGCGATGACCTCGCGGGCCTTTGACGTGATGAACGGGTCAACCGTCGTCTCCTCGGCGGGCTTCTCGGGTTCCGGCTCCGGCGTCGGCGTGGGCGTCGGCGTCGGATCCGGTGCCGGTTCCGGTTCCGGCTGCGGCTCTGCGCTGTCCGCCCGGCTCGCGTAGTCCGGGCAGCCGTAGCCGCGGATGAAGCGGGCATTCACGGCCAGCGCGCACGTCTTGACGGCGTTGTCGCAGTTGCCTTCGATGATTGTCATCGTCTGCCCGTCACAGGCAGCCACGATGCCGACGTGGTCGGGCTGTCCGGCATTGTCGCCGACGCCGCTGTCCTGCCAGTCATAGAAAATCACGTCGCCAAGAGAGGGGACATAGGCGTCATTTTCCACCCAGCGTCCGAGCTCCTGATAGAGCCGCACCATGGAGGGACAGCCGCACTCGGTCGGCATGATGCCGCGCAGGCCGCACTGCAGCGACACGACGCTGACGAACATCGCGCACCACGGCCACGTCGACTGCATCCGCGTGCCGCGCGGCAGCGGGCTCTGCGCATTGTAGATGTCGAGCATTTCGTAATGCTTATCGCTGTACTCGCGCGTCCCCAGCCAGGCCTCGGCTGTAGAGACGACCTTCTGTCTCAATTCTTTTTCTGTCATTTCCATGTCCCTCCGACCTTGATTTTTGCCACGGCGTCCTTCCAGACGCCGCCGACCTTGACCTTGACCTGCGCGTGCTTCCAGACGCCGCCGGTCTTGAGATAAACCGCGTCCCCGACCGGCTCCGGTACGGCAAGAGTGACCGGGCTGTTTGCCGTAGTCGGTCTGTGCCCGCTGGTCATTCCGGCAGTTACCGTCGCGCCGGTATACGTTGACGGAAGCGTGTAGTAATAAGTAGCGGCAAGATAATAGCCGCTGCCGTAATTGTACGCTTCTCTCGGGCCGAACTCGTTTTCCGTGCCGTTGCTGCCCCAGGGGATGTACGCCGCTTTATTTGCCGCTCCCCATCCCATAATCCCATTGGAATACATCTCTATCCGTACACAGATAGAGTTATCGGAAAGCCGCGTAACAGCGCATTTGGAATAGTAGGCATAGCCGTACTTCCCCTGGTTGTACATGCTAACAATCTCGCCGGATACTTCCTCGCTCCATCCCGCCACATTCGTTGGCTCTGCCGTGCTGAACGTTCCCATTCCGTTCACCTCACTCTGCATACTTGAGATAGATATCCCCGTACACGCCGAGATCGGCGCCCGGCTCGGCGGTGCCTATATGGGAGGCCCGGTGAGCGCTGGGCGCCGTATACGAAACGGCGGTGATCGCTGCATCGGCAATGGTGACCCGCGCAAGGACGAGCTCGTAAACGTTCCCCGTGCCGGCGTCGAGATCGGAACGGACCGGCGTGTAATCGCCCGCCTCGGCGCGGAGCTCTATCTGCTCGAAGCTTCCGGCGGTGCTTGGCTTGCTCAGGTCAAGCCGCACAACGACCGAGGCCGTGCTCTCCGTTGTCGGAACGTCCACGACGGCCGCGGCGGACAGGCGGAAAACATAGCCGCCGATAATGATGCGTCCGGGAGCGATGCTGACCGTTGCGCCGTCAAAGCCGATTGCGCAGCCGTGCAGCGGCCCGTCCGCAAGAAGCGCCCGAAGCGCGGCCGCAAGCCCGGCGGCGGTGATCGCCTGATTTTCAAAATTGTACGGTAAAATAGCCATAATGACCCTCCTATTTTCTGCCCTGCGTCGCCTGCCGCAGCGCATCCGAGAGCGTTGCCGCCAGCGTGCCGCATTTGATCTTCCTGCGGGAATCCGCGCTTGATGCGATGCAGGCGGAAAGCTTTATGCTGCGCGTCAGTCCGCCGGAGCGCAGCATTGCCGTGTCGCCGAGCTGCAGATCGGTGCGCGTTGTATAAAGCTCGATCTTGTATCCGGCGGTGTTGTTGTCCATCGCCTCCTGCGCTGCCTCCTGCGGCGGCTTGTCGCCGCTGATCTCAACCGTCGTCCACTGCCCATGGAGCCGCTCCTGCGGCGGAGCCTGCGCCACGCTGCCGTCCTCCTGCAGATACCAGTCTTCCGGCGTACCGCCCTCCGGCCGAACGGTGACCTTCGCGACGACGGAGCTGGACCATTGCTGCGAGGACACGATCACACCGGCATTGCCGGAAAACAGATTGACGGTTTTCGGCTCGCCCGTCTCGACCGTAAGCGTCAGAGCCTCCGGCGCCGTCGAGAACACGAACCGGACGCCTGCCTTTTCTGCTGCCGTCCAGATATCCGAAAGCGCGTACAGCTTCCCGCTCTCGACGGGGAACGTGAACACCGTTTTATCCGTGTTGGAAACGGAAAGGTAGGGTGTCGCGTATTCCGTGTCCGCCTGCCCGATGTACTCCGCTGTAAGGATCCCGGCGATAAACTCGCCGTATGTCTCCGAGCCAGTCCCGCTGTAGGGAAGCTCTCGGGAAAAGGCGTACCGCGGGAGCCGGAGCGTCAGCTTCGTGCTGCCCGAATCGGGCGCGGAGCCCGAGATGAAGAACAGCTCGCCGTTGATGCAGGCCCATTGCCCGCTGTAGTCGGGCTGCTCGCCGAAAATGGTAACCCGCCCCTGCTCGTCGTCCTCCGCCCAGAGGGGCAGCTCCCAGTCCAAAGCCGTAAGCGACGCGAGATGCTCCCACGTCGACAGCCTGCGAATGTTGCATATCATAGCTCTATATGCTCCTGTAGTAATACCGGACAGACGCCTCTGCGCTGCCGTCAGGCTCCGCGTCTCCGCTGAACGTCAGACGGACAGGCTCGGTGATGGGGATCAGCGCAAACGGATCAGCGGAGGGGTCGACCCGATCCATGAGATCCGTTACAGCGCCGCCGGAGCTCACCTTCCGGATGAACGCATCGACGGGGCTCGCGGAGTATTCCAGCCGGTCTCCGGCGTTCAGCTTGACGGAAACGGCGCACAGGCAGTACAGCGTTCCCGTGCCTACGCCGCGCAGCTCGATGCGCGGATTGGTCACCGCGCCGGTGAACGTGAGCTGCAGGACGGCCGGCAGCTGCCCGTCCGGCGGGATTTCGACGGTAAAGCCCGAATCAAACGCCGCGGTAAACGCTGCGGCTCCGAAGAATTCGGTGCCGAACCGCGCGGCGGACGCCGGAGCGCGATCCAGCCGGATGTTCAGCTTTGTGTTTCTGAACCACGGGGTAAGCGAAAGGAAGCTGACGGGCACCTGAAGATGGTTGCGCTCCCGCTCGCCCTTCGTGATGAAATTCACCCGAACCTCCCGCATGTAAGCACCGACGCCGCTCACGAGCTCCGCAACGACATAAAGTCTGCCGGCCTTCATAAGGAAGTCGGCGAACGTCTCGTACATGGCGAACGTGTCGGCTCCCTTGAAGAACAGCGTTCCGGCAATGCTCTGCTGCGGGTGGCTGTTTGTGCTGACAGGAGAGAAAAACCCGAAGCCGATATCCGCAAACTCCTCGGCGGTGTCCACACCGAAGCCGGTGGAATCGACGATCGTGATCCCCGTCTCACCGTTCAGCGCGATTCGGCCTCCGGATTCGTTCTGAATGTAGATTTTTCTTCTCATGCGAACCCTCCGAGCCTGCGGTTGACGGTCTCCACGAGATAATCCGTATCGCTCTTCGTGAGCTCCTTCGCGGAAACGTTGAGGTTGACAATATTCTGCTTCACGGGAGAAACCGCGCCCATCGGCGTGCCGATGCCGGACCGCAGCTCCCCGACGGCGGTGAAGCCGTCGGTGGTCTTCCCGGCGAGCTCGCCTACGGCCCGCTGCACGATGCTCGTGCTGCCGGTGATGCCGAGCGCAAGTCCCTCGTCGAGGTATTTGCCGAACTCCCGGAATACCTTCGACGGCGACGCGATGCCGAAAACGCCCTTGACCTTGGAGATGATCTGCCCGCACCACTCGCCGACGGAGCTGAGCAGCGACTGGATGCCCTGCCAGATGCCGTCCGCCAGACCGTTGATCAGATCGATACCGGCCGACAGCATGTCCGGAATTCCCTCAAGAATTGCCCCGGCCATATCGGGAATGGCCGACGTAATGGCCGAAACGATGGCGGGGATCACCTGCGGCAGCGCCTGAGCAAGCCCCAGAAACAGCTGAATGCCTGCCCCGATCAGCAGCGGGAGATTCGTCACGAGCGCCGTTGTGACCTGTGTGATCATCCCCGGCAGCGCCGAGACCAGCGCCGGGACGATCATCGGCAGCGCCTGCACAAGCCCCGTGAACAGCTGGATCCCGGCCGTCAGCAGCGCCGGAGCCAGCGTGATCAGCGTGGTAGCAAGCTGCGGCACAAAGCCGACCGCCGCCGTCACAAGCTGCGGCAGCGCCGAAACGATCCCGGTCAGTACCGTATTGACGACCGGCAGGAGATTTCCCGCGAAGGCCGCGGCCGAGGTGATCAGGTTCGTTACTGCGCCGTCGAGCTCTCCGCCGCCGCCGAGCGCGGTAAGCACGTTTTCCCATGCCGCCTTTGTCATGCTCAGCGAGCCCTGGATCGTGCTCATGGCCTCTTTGGCGGTCGTCCCGGTAATGCCGAGCTCGCCCTGGATCACGTGAATGGCGGAATAAACGTCGGCAAGGTTGTTGATATCGTATTTCACTCCGGTCAGCTTCTGCGCGTCGGCGAGAAGCCGTTCCATCTCGGTCTTCGTGCCGCCGTAACCGAGCTTGAGGTTGTCGAGCATGGTGTAGTTCTGCTTCGCAAACCCCTGATATGCATCCGTTATTCTCTCCATCGGCGTGCCCATCTTGTTGGCGTTGTCGGCAATGTCTGTAACTGCCATATCCGCCGCGATGGCCGCAGCCTGCGCCCCGGCTGCCGTTCCGTCAAAGCTCTGCTTCAGAGAAGCGGCAAAGCCGGTGACGGTCTCCATGTAGGCATTGGCGCTGAGTCCGGCTGTGGCGTAAGCGTTGGAGGCGTTCTGCAGCACGGTATTCTGAGCTGCCTTGTACGCCTTCCATTCGCCGGCAGCATCCGCCACGGATTTTCCTATGCTGGCGGCGTACTCCCGCAGGCCCTGCCCGCCGGTGCCGAACAGCGTCTCGACGCCGCCGACGAGCTGCTCATAGTTTGCGTAGGCGTCGACGCCCTGCCGGACGATGCTGCCGAAGGCCTTCAGTGATTTGGCGACAGCCGCGCCGGTAAGGACCTTTTTCAGCAATCCGCCAAAGCCTTTCCCAAAGCTCTTTCCGCTGGATTCTCCCTCGCCCTCGAACTGCCTTCCCAGCTGCTCCTTGATCCCCTGCGCGGACGGCATAATTTTTACAAATGCGGTTGCGATATCAGCCATTGGCTTTTGCCTCCCCGAGGATCCTTTGCAGGATCTGTTTTCTTGCTTTTTCAAACTCCTCGCCGCCGGCATAAACGACAGGCGTCTCACGTTCGTCCGGCTCGTGCATCAGGCGGTCCAGAATGCTCGCAGGGCGGTTTCGGTTTTTCTGCCCGTCGCGGGTCTGCGCCCATGCCAAAAAGCTCACACGGTCGAGAATGGCAGCGAGGAGCGCGTCTCTCAGCTCAATCCGGTTTCCGGCGAGCCGCATTTTGCTCCGGCTGTCTTCCCGCAATCCGCATGCGAGCCTTGCGGCGAGAAACAGCGGCAAGGCTCGGTAATCGAAGATGTGGTAGGTCTCAGCCATGTCGCACACCAGAGCGTCTTCGTCTCTGGCCGCCATGGCGGCGAGGATCAGGAGTTTTTTGATTCGTTGAAGGCGTTGAAGATGGCAAGGATCTCATCGTTGACCGCCTCGATGGGGACACGCCCGTTCTCATCTCTGCACGCCTCGTAAACGGCGGCCTTCTGCTCAGGCGTCAGGATCAGATTCATGATCCGCGGCATTTGCAGGGGATCGCCGTCCTGCAGAGCGACCAGCGCGTCAAAAAGCCGCATATCGTCCAGCTTCGTCAGCTCGATCTCCAGCACCGCGCCTCTGGGCGTCGTGAGCTTCTTCGTCATCAGCCGCCTCCGGTGCCCGCGGCCCGTTTGATGAATTCCTTATGCGTAGCGCCATCGGAGCCGGGCATAGCCATGATCGTAAGCTCGTAGCCGACCTCCTCGTCGTCCTTATAGACGATCTCGCCGATCTCGCTGATGGAGCCGGAGGGAATGTAGATGCGCTTCACGGCGTTATCGCGCATCACCATGTCGATCACCCACTGCTTTTCGGGCAGCTCCTCGCCGGTAGCGGTAACGGTGATTCCGTCCGCCAGCGTTCCGGACACATTGCCGTCGCCGTATACGGCCTTCAGCACGTCCAGATCCAGCGAGGAGATCAGCTTAAAGGTAAAGGTGTCCGGCTTCTCGGTCTGAAGCTTCAGCACGATGTCGCCGCCCCAGGCCTTCTTTGAATCGGTTTCCGGGCTGTTTTCATTCGTCACGCCGTCCTCGCCGACGTAGCCGAGAGGCGTCCACCCGGTGCCGAGCTCGGTGGTGGCGTCGGCGGGCGCTGCGGCAGCCGCCGAGCCGATATAGACCGATCCGGCAACCTTGGGCTTCCCAGTGGAAACGGCGTTTTTTGCAGGTGCAGCCATAGTTAATCCTCCATATAGTAGATTTCATATACCGCCTGATAGCGGTAGCGCTTTTTGCTCGTGTCCGTAAACTCGTAGTCGCTGTTCAGCCGGCAGGCGGAAATGTTTGTTTCCGCGGCAAAGCGGCTCATGACCTTCTTCACGGTCTCGTTCAGCTCCGCGGCGTCCGCCAGCGCGGCGGCATAGCTCTGTATAGCGAAGGTTGCCCGCCGTACGAATTCGCCGCCGCCGCCGGTGCGTGCCGCAAGAATGAACGAAGCCTCCGGCCTCTCCGGGTATTCCAGAACGACCGTTTTTCCGGTATTGGCGGCCAGATAGTCCCGGACCTTTTGTTCGATGATCATATTCTTCTCCTGTGTCCGAATTGGACACATCAGCCGAGCGCCCGGAGCAGCGTGTTGTTCTCTCGGTTTTCCCTTTCGGCAGCGTCGGCCTCGGCCTTCACTCGCGCAGCCGCTCGCTGCGCTGTCGTGTACGCCTCAACCGTGTATCCGTCTCCGGCTCTGGCGCAGACTCCGGCAGCCGCCTCCATGACGGCTGCCCGGATGGCCGCGCTTTGCAGAAGCTCGCGGACACCGGCGGAATTGAGCTCGATCGTCACGTTACTCATCGATAGCCTCCACAGTGTAGATCGCATTCCAGAGAAGGGGGATGCTGCTCTCGATGCCCCTTTTCTCGCCGCCGATTACCCGCCACATCTTTCCGAAAAAAGACACGCGGCAGTTGCTCCAGCGGTGGCTGTCGCCCTTCGGCACGGCGATCTGGTACAGCTCTCTCCGCCCGTAAAGCTCCGCCGGCGCGGCGTTGACCTGCGCCTCGGTGCTCACGGGGGAAACGAGAACATTGTCAACGGCAACGGAAGCCTCGTCCCAGACGGGAGCGCCGAAGCTGTCCGTTCCGTTTTGCGTTTGCTCGTACAGCGTGACCTGGATTCCTTTTATCCGCACAGGTTGATCGCCCCAATCTTCTGCCGGCGAAGGCCGAGCCTTGCGAGCTCGGCTTTCTTGATGAACAGCCCGCCGCCCGGCGATAGATATGTGCCGGATGCGGTGTATCCCAGCGCGCTCTGGGAGAACTGACTGAAGGCCGCCTCGTCGGTGGGTGCCGTGAGCATTCTCGAGAGGATATCGACCGTGACGCTCTTTGCTACGTTGGCCATAGCGCCCGTCTCGTCCTGCGCGATCATGCTGTCGAGATCCTTCCCGACCCCCTTGGCTTCAACGCGGAGCGCATCGGAGATCACGGTGAGCAGGGCGTCTGCCCGCTCCTGCTCCTCCGTGGTCATGGCCCGCCAGAGCAGGCGGACGTCGTTGACGCTGGCAAATGCCTTGCTGCTCATGGTCACGCTCCGGTCTTCGTCACGGTCACGGTGTAGGTCTTGGATACGTCGCCGTTGGTGACCTCCGCCGTCAGCATGTTTTCGCCGCTTGCCCACGTTACGGGAGACGTGACGGTAGCCCCGCCGAGCTTGAGAGTCACGGCGGCGCTGCTGTCCTCCGGCGTAGCGGTCACGGCGGTGGTCGCGTTGCTCGTCGACGCCGTGTATTCGATCACACCGGGATCAAACTCCGGCGTCAGAGTCAGCGAACCCAACCTGAGCTCAGTCAGGTTCGCGCTCAAGGGTTTGCGTAGACCCTCGCAAAGCACGCCCCGTCAAGGATCGCCCAGCCGATGTACGCCTCGCTGCGGATCAGCACCTGGTTGGCCTTTTTCAGGTCGGTGCCGGAGCCGTCCGGATCGCCGTACTCAATGATCTCCATCGGCATTTCCTTGGCAAAGCCCCAGCGGAAAGCGGAGAAGTCGCCGACGATGGCGCGGTCCTTGCTGGCATTGAACTCCACGGTGGAGTTGCTGTCGAGCTTCATGCCGCCGAGCGTGGGCGGCGTCGCGCCCCACGCGAAGTCGGGGTACTTGCGGGCGTTGCTGGTGGTCAGCTCGGCGACCGCCGTGCGGATGGTCTTGCCCATGATGATGCCGGTCGGGCTTTCGATCTTCCCGAGAGCCTCCTCAATGTTGGCGTCCGCGGCGGAGCTGTCGTGACCGTATACGATCTTGTTCGCTTCGGGGATCGCGTAATCGAAGTGGTTGTTGCCGACGATGTTCGACGCGCTGCCGTCGAAGGGGTTCACGCCGTGCATCGCCATGATGTCCAGACCGCGGGCCACCTTCGCGGAAAAGCCGTCCACAAAGGCGCGCAGCGTGTCGAGCTGCGCCTCCTCGGCCGCCAGCATGAACTCGTCCGAAACGCGGGACTGATACACGACCTTGACCGGGCGGATCTGCACCGGCGTCATGGTGGCGCCGCCCGCGGGCTTGGCGGCGTTCTCGCCGACGATGGCGATCTCGTGGTCGAGCGAGAACGTGAAAATGTCCTTGCCGTTAAAGGGAATGGGCTCGCTGGGCGTCATCATGGCAAGGGAGGAATGACCCTTGACCTTGTTGAAGATCTCGGCAGCGAGCTGGGGAGGGAACATGGTCCCCTTGGAAATGGTACTCGTAGAATTTGCAGCCATGGAATTAAACTCCTTTTCAGTTTTTCATGTCTCCGAGCATTTTTCGGAGCGCTGCGTCTTTGGCGTCGCCTTCGCCGCCCTCCGGCGAAAACATGGGCTGCGCTCTGGCGCCGCCGACGAGCCTCTGCAGGGCCTCGGCGTCCTTTCGGATCTCGTCCTCGGTGCTGCCGACGAGCCGCGTGGACATCTCATAGGGAAGTCCCATCTGGTAAGCGATCCGCGTTTTTGCCGAGTCGGTCTCGTTTGTGCTCACCTTTTTGCTCAGCTCGTCGATCTGCGCTTTCAGACCGCCGATGCTGCCCGTAAGCTCTTCGGCCTCTTTGGTTTTCTTGGCGAGGCTCTCCTTGAGACTGTCGTAGTCGGCGTATTCCTTCCGGACGGATGCGCGCTCCCGCTCCAGTCTGCTCTTAATCGCCTCGTCAAACGCTTCCTGCGTGGTGATCGGTGTAAACTCTGCCATAATGAATCCTCCGTTTATACCCTCCGTCGAGGTAGTTTTGTTAATCGGACGTGTGTCCGAATTGAACACGATCTGTCAGTACGAGATCCTCTGCCGGATCTGCGTTTCCTTGAATTCGTCAACGCCCCAGCACGCCAGCACGGCGCAGTCCAGAACGGAAATATCCACGCCCTCCTTGATGGCCCGGTAGCCGAAGCCGCCGTTGGAGCCGATCGCGCGGTGCTCGCAGCTGGAGGCCGCCTGCGCAAGGCTGGGCTGTCCGCTGTGACAGAGGATGCCCTGCTCGATCCTGGGCTCAAAAACGGCGTTCGCCGTGATCACGTCCCGCGTCGTCGGCAGGTGCGGCGGCTTGAGCTTCGCGGCCTTCATCTCATCGGCGAGCAGCTGCTGACCGCTTGCGCCGTCGATAATGACCTTTTTGGTGGAGCCTGCGGTCTTTTTGAGAAAGTCCAGGATCCACGCCGTGCCGCTGCGCGTGCTGCGGCAGTCGATGACCTCCGTGTAGATCCGGCCGTCCTTCGTCCGCGCGGCCACGCCGAGAGAAACAGACGCCGCGTCGTGGGAAAACTTGATCCCGGCAACGATCTTCCCCGTCAGCTCCGGCACCACATCCGTCTGGATGCTCTGCCACTCGGCCTCCGAAATGGCGCTCTTCTGGTTGTAGGTGAGCCACAGACCGAGACGCTGGATGTTGAAATCGACCGGATCGGGCCCGATCTCGTCCGTGATCTTCCGCTCGTTGAGGATGGTTCCGAGGCTCGGGTTGGTAAGGTACCACGCCTCCTTGTCCCTCGGGTCCGTCTGATACTCCACCGACCACTCCGCCCAGCCGCTGTGCTTCAGCTCCCCGGCGAGACAGCTCTGCCGGAACTTTACGAACACCGTTCCGGCGCTGATGGGCGTCGGCGGCGTCCCGCAGAGGATCGTCTGCGGATTCGGGCTGTCGGAAACGGTGTACTTGAGCGAGCTCTCCTGATCGTCCTGGTACTCCTGCGCCTCGTCGATCACCAGAAGATCGAAGCCCTCGCCGAGCCCGCCCTTGCTGGTGCGGGTGCGAAACTCGATCTTTCCGCCGTTCTTCAGGAAGATGTGCTCCCGGCCGTAGGCGCGGTATGTGCTGGCTACCGGGATGCCGGCCTTCTGCAGCATATCGTAGAGCCGCTCCCATGCCGCGTGCGTCGTGGTCGTCCGGTGTGCGGTGTGCAGGATGTGCTCGCCGTTTTTCAGCCCGAAGATCTCGCGCATGACGACGACCTCGTTCTTGCCGTTTCGCCGCGGGACGGCATAGCCGAATTTCGTATGCACCCACAGACCGGCCTTGTCCGTGGCGAGAATGTGCCGCAGCAGAAGCACCTGCCACCGCTGCGCGGTGCGGCCGGTCCGCTCGTAAAGCTCCACGGCCTCGCCGTACCGGCTCATCTTGTGCTTATACCGGCAGAGGATCAGCTTCGTCGGATTCTGGCTGCCGCGCCGTTTTTTCATGGGCCGTTCCTTTCAAAAAAAGCTTGCAATTTAAAGATTTTCGCATATAATAGAAATGAAAGCTGGTCGTGGCCCCCTTGGGCCGGGGTCGGCTTCCGCGGAGCTGATCGTGGCACTCTTTTGGGCCGGGGTCGGCTCTTTTTATGTCCTCTCATATATGGCTGTTATTTCCCCGCCATCAACAAGAATCAGTTTATTGATCCACGACCGCTTCCGTAGCACCTCAGATGCCTGCTTTAGAAGCTCTTGCTTGCTTAAACTACAATTGGAGATATCAAAGACAAAGTTTGCCGCTTGGCCTTTTTTATTTTTCACTGCGTTGTCGAGAGTGTAAGTACCGCAACCGGTTATTTGTTTGAGATCATAGCCTTCACCATCAATGATATAATCGGGCATTTTTATTCCCTGCGGATAGTTGATTTTGGGCTGTAAAATGACCCGATCATGCATCTGCTCCGCGAGAACCTCGGCAATCTCCCGCTCGTGCTGTGACGGCTCGAATTTGACATGATGTCCGTCGATCTCGTACCGCTGCCCGTCCTTGTAGAACACCTTGCCCGGATTCTTGACTCCGGTATAGAAGTCCTCCCCGGCGCGGCGGTCCGCGTCTGTCCAGAAGTCGGTCGAATCGAAAAACTGCTTTCCTTCGGAAACGGCCTTAGCCCGCTTCCGGGCTTTCCGTTCCCTCACGGCGGTGCGCGCCTCTTCGTGCTGGATATCCTCGATCCGCCCGCGGATCAGCTCCCGCTCCGAATCGTATTCGCGCTTGGACCATACGTCGGTATAATGGCCCTTTTCGTTCGATACGGTGACGATGCACCGGCAGTTCTGATGCCGGCGGAAAATATCGTCCGGATACTGCCCCGCACTGTAGTCGTACGTCCCGGCCAGACTTCGGCACCAGTCGCAGCAGCTTCCGATCTCCTTCCGGACAATGACGGCCTTGGCGCCGCTTTTCCGCATGGAGCGGCAGCTTGATTCGACGAAATCGTCATACATGCCGCGAGATATATTTTCGAGCGTAGCCCGCAGGAAGCCGTCAGCCTTCATCCTCCGCGTAAACCTCCACGATCTTGTCGATCAGATCCTTCACGCGGTTTTCCGGCCATGGCCCGCGCATCGGCTTGAGTCCGATTCCGTTCCTTTTGTTTTCCGCCGCCAGCACGGCGGCGGCCGCGTCGTTGACCCGCCGATGGACCTCCGTCAGCAGCGGCCGTATCGTCCGGTCCGCGATATTCCAGTAGAGCTTCCCGTCCGGGAGGCTCTCTTTTTTCAGCGCTCTTGCCAGTGCGCTCCCGGCGTGGGTGCCGAGCCTCCCGGCGTAGACGGATGCCTCCTCGCTCGTGGCCGTCCCGTCCTTCACCCGGCGGAGAAAGCTCCGGATCCATACGTCGGTGCTTGCGCTGCGGTTGAAATCCCGGGAGATCTGCTCCCACAGCTCCGGCACGGCGTCAGTCATTCTGGCCTCCCCGGATTCCGGTCAGATCGCGGAGCCCGTCCGCGTTGAAAAAGCCGGGGATCGCCTGATTGATCTTGACCGCGCCGTCGCCGATGAGCGACAGCATGGCCGCGTCCGGCTCGAAGATCGGCTCCCAGACGGGCTGCGTCTCGCCGAGGATCGTCCGCCTGTAGGGATAGCTGTCCCGGAGGCACGCCGCCAGATATCCGGCGTTCAGGAAGCCGCTGCCGAACGTGCGCTGCGCCTTCCGCGCCGTCAGGCGCAGGCTCTCATGCGTGCTGCGGATCGCCTCGGCGCTGCTCGGGTTTGCGCTCGGGAAGCCGAGATCGTCGAGCGTCAGCCCGACCTCGCCGCCGAAGAGGGAAGCGAACATGCGCAGCTGCTCGATGTGCGGCTGCATGCTCTGCTGGCTGAACTGCCCGACCGTCGGGCGGTCGCCGCCCTCGTCCTTGGTAAACGTCAGCATGGAGGACATGGCGGCTTTCCAGGTATCCATGGTCTCGGCGTCCGGAGAAAGCCCCGTGATGTACTTCTGCGGGAAGGAGTAGAACTCCGCCGAGATCTCGCCGCGCTTGACCGTGCGTATGGCGCTGTCCACCAGCGACATGCACGCGCGGGAGATCCGGCTGTGTCCGAATGGCCGGACCGCGTCCGGCCGAAAGATGATCGGCGCGAGCAGCGGGTACGGTACGGAGCTTTTGAAGCTCTCCGGCGTCTTCCCCCTCCGGAGGATCTGCGTTTCGCCGGGGATAAAATACGCCTCCGTCACCGCGCGCCCGTCCTTTGTCTCGAGAACGGCGTACCCCTCGGTGAGTAGGTTCGTGATGGGGTCAATGATGCCGGTCGCGTGGCCGCCGTCGATCACCTGCATCCGGGGATCGCCGTTCGCCCCGGCGCTGATGTAGATAAAGCTGCACGAGGAGATCAGCGCGCCGAGAATGGCCGAGTCGAACAGAATGTCCGGGTTGTTCTGCCGGTAGATCTCGTTCATGCCGAACGTGTCGTTTCGGAATTCCCGGAACGTCATCCGGTCTGCCAGGGAGTCCACGGCCTTGCCGCACCAGCCGAGCGTGGAATTGAGGCACGCAAGCTCCGGTGGCGTGGAAATTCCGAAGTCCCGGACGGAAAATTTCATCTCGTAGTAGCGGTATCGGGTGCGGATTCTGCCTTGTTTTAGGGCAAGTTTGTTGCGGAGAAATCCGATCCCGCGCAGATTTTCACCATTCATATCGCACGTCCTTATTTAACTTTTTGTCTGCGGGCTTCCGCCCGGAAATTTTTCCGTCAACCTCGTGTTTTTTCCCACAGTACGGGCAGGGAGGTCGCCAACCGGGGGTCAGAGGGTGGTATCCCCCCGGTAATTTCCCCAATCGACATGCTGCGGCAAATTTCGGTTGGAAACGCTCGGACCGGCCTGCCAGGGGCGGGGCGGGGCGGCGGTCAGCCTGTCCGACTTCGCGTGATTGCAGCACCAGTGCGTCAGCTGGAGGTTGTCGATATCGCTCGGATGCCCGCCGCGGGAGATGGGAATGATGTGGTCGACGCTCGGCGCCATAGGGTCGGGGTACTTCAGCGACTTATCGACCGGCCGGCCGCATATGCCGCAGACCTCCCCGGCCATAATGACCCGGCGGGCATTTTTGAGATAGGCGGTCCGTGTTTCTCCGACGTGGTCGGCCCTTTGTTTACTGCTCATAAATCCTCCGCGGGCGAAAAAAGAGCCAGAGCCAGCGTGACCGCATCAAAGCGGATCATGCTGGCCCTGGCTCTTAAAGCACTGGCCCTGTTTAAGCACAAGCGGTATATCGTTTTTGCATCGGCGGCAATGGATGTAAACGAGCTCGGCGGTCTCATCCGGACGGACGAGCTTGAGCCGGCCGTTGCCGCAGATCGGACAGGCAGCCCACCCGTCCTTTACTCTCACAATTCTATCAGATTTCCTGTACTCCGTCAATGCGATCACACTCTTTATCCTTAAAATAATATGTGTTTCAAGGCAGAAAAAATAAATAAAAAAGGTTCAGCGCGGCCGGCGTCGGCGGCGTGCGGGTCTTGGCGCGGCGAGGTGAGGCTCAAGGCGGAACTTGATAACGCGGTAGCATGCCCACTCGGTCCTTTTGCACTCGTCGATATAGATCCGGCAGCCCTCGGGCGGCGTGAGCTCGTAATCGTCGGGCACGACGGCGGTCTCGATCTCGGGCCGGACGGCGTTGCGCGTGCAGCTCCAGCCGCGCAGGCCGGGGCGGGTCTCATACTCTTGACACTCGCGCAGCTCCTTGGTCATGTAGCGCGCGACGGCGCGGTAATAGTTGTCCGGCTCCTCGGCGTCGTCGCGCTCCCACGCGGGCGGCGGCTCGTGCGGCTCCGGCCGGCCGAGACGGCGGATCTCTATATCGGAGCCGTAGATCCAGCACCGCCGGAGCATGTCAAAATCTCTGCCGGTGCTGTCGAGCACGATGTGCTGATGCCACCGGCCGGACGCGCTCGTGAGGATCTCCGGCGCCCAGAAGACGACCGGCTCCGGCAGACCGGCGGCGGCGCGCGCGGCGCGCAGCTTCTTTAGGAAGTACTTGAAGCGCGCCTGCGCCTCCTTCCGGCTTTTCGGCATGTGCGCGTCGTCGTGGGTGAGCGTAACGACCAGCGCGCTGCCCGGCGTCGGGAAGTTGGCGCTGAGCATCAGCTGAAGCTTCTGCGCGCTGTAGATCTGATTCATGCGCCGCTGGGCGGCGGAGCTGGCGCGGTGCTTGGCGGCGCGCTGCCGCTCGGAATCGCGCGCCCGACAGCGGTCATAAACGGCGGCGATCTGGATGCCGCCGGCGTCGATATACTTTAATGTTTTGGCCACAGACGTGATCTCCATCAACAGATTTCAGACCGTGGCCCTACAGGCACTCGTCCTCCGGATGCAAAAAGGACGCGCCCGCAGCGCGTCCAACACTTTTGAATTATCGAAAAAGCCTTGAAAATTCAGGGAAAACTATTGACATTTACCCGTTATTGGTATATAATAATAATCACAGAGGAGGTGAAAAAGTGGGCAAGCACGAGAGACCGAAAAGGTCTGCCGGACAAATCGACTGGGCGTCCATCCTGATCCAAATGGCGGCAGACCTCATCACCGGGGCGATCCTCCTGATCTTCGACCGGATCTCGAAGTGATCGCCGGGGAGGCGCGGGAAACCCCGCCTCCCCACTCTCAAACTAACAGAGGCAGGCAAAAAAGTCAAGTCGAAAGGAGTTTGAAAATGCGCGGACCGTTATTTTATCTTGGCATATTCTTTCTGGCCGCTGCGGCGGTCAAGGGAATCTACCTGATCATTATGATCTGGAGGAACAACCGCAATGGGTGAACTGCTGAGCGTGGCGCAGTGGGCGGAGCGCCACGGCAAGGACGAGCGCAACGCCCGGCGGCTGATCGCCGAGGGCCGCCTCGCCGCCGTCCGTATCGGCGGACGCTGGGCGATCGACAGCGACACCCAGCCGCCGCCGGACGCGCGCGTCAAAAGCGGGAAATACAGGGACTGGCGAAAAAAGCCAGCAGGGGAGCCGGAGCAGTAATGCTTCGGCTTTTCTTATAAAAGGGAGCAGGGCGAGGCCGAGTTGCACGGCCTTCTGTCGGGCAAGAGGAGATCTGCCGTGAGCGAAACGGCAGAAGGAAAGGAACCCGACGCGCGGCTCGCCGCCCCGTGTATGGAAAGGACGCGCTCACGGCGCGTCCTTCTCTTTTCTGTTTTTGATAGCGCGGAACGTCTCGCCGTTCTCCCTGACGATCTGGCGGACGAGCCGCTCACCCTTGCGGGTGATGCTCATGAACTCTTCGCCGCGCACGCCGACGAACGCGACCGGCCCGACGAACTGCATCCGGAGAATCGAGGCGCTGGGCGAAAGGCCGCGGAGGCGCCCCTCCTCGTTGCACACGATGGCGAGATCCTCCGTGACCGTGACGCACTCGATCGGCCCGTCGACAAGCTCCTGCATCGACCGGAGCGTGTTCTCCACGACCTCCGCCCGCAGCGGCAGCCCCGGCCGCTTGACGAGCACCCGCAGAAACGGATCATACGGTTTTCTCATTCTTCACTCACCTCCCACGGAAACGGCGGCAGCGGCAGCCAGAGCCAGAAGCTCTTGACCTCCATCGCGTCGCCGCGTCCAAGACCGTCGACGAACTGCCCGCCGTGATAAACGCACACGTCCGGCATGGCAGGGATGTCCGGCTCAACGACGAGCACAAGCTGTCCCTCCTCCGGCTCATCGACGAGGCAGCGCCGCCACTTAAGGCTCCCTTGTGCAAAGGGAGCTGCCGCCGCAGGCGGCTGAGGGATTGTCTCTCCGTTTGTGTCCGAATCGAACACAGCGCCCGAAACTCTCGCCGCGCCGGCGGCGTCGGCAGAGAACTGCTCCACGTCCTTAATGGAGAGCGTCCGCTCGCGCTTTCCCGCCGAGACCATCCCGTCCCACACGTCCATTTGTTTGTCCATGGGCAGCTTGGAGATCTCATAGGCAACGCTCTCGCCGAGCTTGCCGTCCCTCCATGCGTCGGCGAAGCCGGGGAACTTGAGATTGTTCCCGATCGCCTCCAGCCGCGCGAGCTTGCTCGCGCTCATCTGCATTTCCTCGGCGACAAGATCGCGGATGCGCCCCGGCAGCTCCGCGCCGCCCTCGCGCATGGCGACGAGCGCCTCCTTGAGCCGCCGCGCCTGCTGGGCCTTCTCCCAGTTGGACAGGATGCGCCCGGTGCTGTTCGCGTGGATGAGCATCACCGTCTCGCGGTTGGCGTCGTGCGGGTCGGGGAAGACGATGCACGGCACCTCCGTCCATTTTTCAAAGCCGCTCTTCTCGTAGAGCCGCCGCAGCGCTTTAAATCTCCGGTGCCCGGAGAAGATCACATACGAGCCCGTGCCCTGCCCGCGGCGAAACACGCACAGCGGCTCGAGCAGCCCGTTGAGCTCAATGCTGTCGGCGAGATCTTCAAAATTGGAAGTGTCGTAAAAGTTGCCGCCGTTCGGCCGCAGCTCGGTGATGGGGATCATCGTGATCCGCGGCGAGTCCAAATTGGACACAGCCTCCATCTCCGGCACGAGCGCGGCAAGGTTGAATTTCTTAGCCACGGCACTCCCCCCAATCGGCGAGAAGCTCGCAGCATAGCGATTCGTAGTCCAGCGCGGCGGCGGCGCGCGGCGCGTACTGCCGCAGCGGCTGCCGGGCGAACGTCGCCTCCTGCACCTTGCAGGACCGGCGGATGACGGTGTGCAGCACCGGCAGATCGAGCCGCCGCACGGCGTCCTCGCCCTGCATGCAAACGCTCGTGCGCTGCCACATCGTCACGAGCACCCCGCGCACACGGAGCGCCGGGTTGACCGTAGCAAGATTTTCGACCTGCTGCACGATCTCCTGCGCCCCGCCGATGGCGAAGGCGTCCACCGTCACCGGCAGAATGACCTCGTCCGCCGCCACCAGAGCGGCGATGCTCGCCGCCGTGAAGCTCGGCGGGCAGTCGATCAGACACACGTCAAAATCGTCCGCCACCGCCTCGCACAGATCGCGCACCGTCCGCAGGGAGATGCCCTTCTGGATGGCCTCGATGTCGATCTCGCAGAGGGAAAGGTCGCTCGGCACGCAGCCGAACCCCGCGCCGAGCGGCTGCACCGCTATGTCCGCCTCGCAGACGCGCCCGGCCAAAAGGTCGGTGATGGTCGTGCCGTCGGCGCTCGCGCCGAGAAAGTCTGTCAGGTTGTGCTGCGGGTCGGCGTCGATGCAGAGCACACGTTTCCCGCGGTGCCGCAGCTCGGCGGCAAGGTTGACCGTCGTGGTTGTCTTTGCCGTGCCGCCCTTCAGGTTAATAATTGCGATTGTCCTCATGATGTCCTCCTGTTTTCATTTCTCGCGCTTCCTCCGTCTCCCAAAGCCTCCCTTGTGCAAAGGGAGGTGGCGCGCAGCGCCGGAGGGATTGTCGTCCCTTATTATGCCTCCCCTGAAAGGGGAGGTGTCAGCGCAGCTGACGGAGGGGTTTTCATTTTTTGCGCTTTCCGCGCTTTTGCTTTTTCACGGGGAAATACGCCCCCTGCTCCGCCGGCTTCGAGATCTGATCGACCGCGCCGCGCGGATGCCTCGGCTTTTCGCTCAGCGTCTCGGGCCTCACGTCGCCTGTCGAGGCGGTGATCCGATTCCGCAGCGGGTAGGCCTGCCGGAAGGATCGCGTCACGCCGCCGCGGGTAAACGTGAACTCGACGGAGTAAAACCGTCTTTGCGGATGGATGTACACGACGCGCGCCTCCAGCGGCGGCACGCTCTGCTGCCCCTTGGCGGCGCCGAACTCGGGCCGCTTCCAAACGATATCGCCCACGGTCAAAGTGGGAACACCTCCTGCACATTGTCGTCCACCGGCGTGAGCTTCGGCTCATAAGGTCTCGGCTCCGCCCGCCGGTGCCAGGCGCGGGAGTCGGTCGCCGTGAACTCCATGTGCGCGGCGTCAAATTTGAGACAGATCCGCCCGAGAGGGCCGTCCTTATTTTTCGCCACGGCGAGCCAGCGGAGACCGTCGTTCTCCTCCGGATCGTCGAGCGACATGAGCAAAATGACGTCCGCGTCCTGCTTGAGCTGCCGGCTCTCACGGAGATCGTCCCGGCTCGGCGCGCGCCGCGCGCCCTTCGTCTTGTCCGGCGGCGTGAGCTGGGATAAAGCGATCACCGCCACGCCGAGCTGCTGCGCCATGGTGTGAAGCTCCATGGAGATCTTTGTCACGATCTCCCAGCGCTCCCGGCCCTCTGCCTTGAGAAGCTGGACGTAGTCGATGAAGATCACGTCGTACCGGTTGGCGAGCGTCACGGCCCGGAGCTCGGCAACGCCGAAGCCTGCGGCCTCGGTGATGCCAAAGCACATCCGGCTCGTCGCGCCGCCGACGGCGGCAACGTCGCCGAGGTCGTGCGCGGTCAGCTCCTTGTGCTTGATCTTCGAGAGCTCGACGCGTGCCCTCTGGGCGACGACGCGGTCGGCGAGCTTCCGGGCGCTGGTCTCCAGCGAGAAAAACCCGACGCGCCGCCCGCGGCTCGCCATGTTCCAGGCAAGCTGCACGGCAAGCGCCGTCTTGCCGACGGAGGAATCCGCGCCGAGCACGATAAAGTCCCCCGGCTCGGCGGTGAGAACCTCGTCCAGCTGCCGGATGCCCCAGCGGAGATAATTCGGCGGCGTCTTGTCCTCCATGCGGCGCAGGAAGTCGGCGAGCAGCTCGCCGATCTGCTGCGTCTTCACGCCCGGACGGTCGAGCATCAGCGGCTCCGCGGAGGCAAGAATGCGCCGCGCGTCGGCGGCGTCCACGGCCTCGGCAAGCTGCGCGCCGATGTCCTGCATCGCCCGCAGCGCCGCGCTCTCGCGCAGCACCTTCGCGTATGCCCGCCAGTTGGCGGCGGTCGGCGTGTCGCGCAAAATCTCGCGCACCGTCGGCTCAAAGGCCGGGGACGTCTCCGCCACCAGCAGCACCGGATCCACCGGCCTGCCGGTCAGAAACAATGTTCGCAGCGCCGAATAGAGCGTTCGGAGCTCCGGAACGTTGAAGTCCTCCTCGCGGACGGCCTGCACCAGCTCGCCGGTGATTTTTGGCTCAAGCAGCGCCGCACCGATGAGCGCGCGCTGCGCGTCGTAATAGGCGGTCAGTTCCATACCGGAAGGTCACCTCCGGCGCTCTCCGGCGGCGGCGCCGGTGCTTTGATCTCGTCCTCCCACCGGCGGCGGCGCAGCCACCGCACGGCGTAGGGAATGCCGATGCCGCGCTGCCATTCCTCGCTCGCCTTCTGGCGGACAAGCGCGCGGCTCATGGCCTGAAGCGTCGCGTCGTCGGGCTTGAGCTCGTCCCACGCGGCGATCGCGCCTTGCTTATCCTCTCCGCGAGGGTAAGCCGCCCAGAACCGGGCAAACGTGTCCGGTCTATAGTCAGGCGCGCTCTTCGTGGCTCTGCGCTTCCGCTTCGGCGGCTCACCGCTCTGAGCCTCCCCCGTTTCTCCCTCCTTGCCTCCCCTAACAGGGGAGGTGTCAGCCGCAAGGCTGACGGAGGGGTTTCCGCCGCCCAAAGGCTCCCTTGTGTAAAGGGAGCTGTCAGCGGCCGCGCCGCTGACTGAGGGATTGCCGTCCCCCTCATGGGGGACTATAGGGGGAATAATACTTAGTCTTTCAGTATTTCGTAGCGTCGGATTTTCCGTCGTCGGTTTTTCCATCGTCGGAAAACCCGACGATGGTGACGCAACAGGCGTCTCGTGCACGATGTAGTCATAGCCGGAGAACGTCCCGGCCTCGCTGTGGGTCTGGGCGCGGGTGATGTAGCCCGCGTCCGTCAGCTCCCGAATGGCGCTGCGGATCGCGTCCTTGCCGTCGGCGGAGAACTGCGTCATGCCCTCAATGGAAATGCGCCAGTCGTCCGGCAGCGACAGAATCACGGAGAGCAGCCCCTTGGACTTCAAGCTCAACCGCTCGTCGCGGAGGTGGTGATTGGCCATCACCGTGTAGCTGTGATTTTTTTCTACGCGAAAAACGGCCATTACCACACACCCCCTTGACAAAAGGCGCTCTCCCGTGGATAATAGGAGATGTCCTCGTGATGTCTTACATCACGCAGCTCGTCGGTGTTCCCGCACCGGCGGGCTTTTTTTATGTCCATCATTCCTCGTCCTCCAAAGGCTCCCTTGTGCAAAGGGCAGACTCTCCCCGGCGGGGAGAGATGCCGCCGCAGGCGGCAGAGAGGGGGGTGGGGCTGTCAGCGGCATGGCCGCTGACTGAGGGATTGTCGTCCCCGCCTCCCTCGGCTCTCTCCCTCAAAGGCTCCCTTGTGCAAAGGGAGCTGTCAGCGGCCTCGCCGCTGACTGAGGGATTGCCGTCCCCCTCCGCGCCGAGCCCGTCAATAAACTCCAAAAGCTCCGGCGCGATCTTGAAGCCCGTGTTTCTGTCGTCGCTGCTGTTGTGGCTGTCTCGGTACAGAATAATCTCCTGCGGGTCGATTTCCATATGATGCAGAAGTCTGGATAGAATGCTGACAACGGCTACCCGTTCCATACCTGTGATGCAGAGCTGGTACACGGCGAATGTTTCACGGCAGCCGTCACCCATGTCGCGGCTTCGAATGTTGTCGATACGGATATAATTCTCGCCCATTTTCAAACCACCTTCATGCCGGGATAATACCCCGAATTATTCACCCCGCCGCGAAATTCGTTCGGTCGGCGGACGCGGGTCTTGCGCTGCAGCTCCTTGGCCTTGACGTAGCGGGACGCAAGATACTCCTCCACGTCCGCGCGGTCGAAGCGCGTGATCTTCGGCGAAATTTTGTAGGCGGGCAGCTGCCCGGCCTTCACCAGCCGGTCGATCGTGTCCTCGGATACGGTCAGCAGCTCGGCGGCCTGCGCTCTGGTAATCAGTTCCATGCTCTCACACCTCCCTCGGCGTACCGCAGCGCCAGCGCCGCGGCGATCACGTCGTCCAGCTCCTCGGTCAGCTCGACGAACTGCCGCTCTTCCATCTCGTCCACGCGCCCGTCGGCGGCGATGGCGAGCAGCTGGTCCTCGGCGTGCCCGTCGGCCACCTTGCGCAGCGCCGCGCAAAGCTGGCACACCGCCTGCGGCAGATGGACGTATGGCACCGGCGGCAGCACGTCGCGGGCAATGGCGACGTTGAACCGCAGATGCTCGATGCAGATCGTCGGCGCGTTGTAGATGTCCGCCATGGCCAGCACGCGCATGTCCGGCGGCACGCTCTCGCCGCGCTCCCACGCGGCCACGCTCCGCACCGTAACGCCCAGCAGCTCAGCCGCGCGCTCTTGCGTCAGACCGGCAGCTTTTCTGTACCGTCCGTAGATCGTCATGAACTCGCTCTTCATGGTCTTTCCTCCTTTTCGGTTGTATGCTCTTCATTAGGATCGGTGAAGAGCTCGTCGATGGTGCAGCCGAGAAGCTCGGCCAGCTCCGGGAGCAGCCCGGCGTTCGGCAAATACCGGCCCTGCTCCCAGAAGTAGATCGTCGCTCTGGTAACGCTCAGCCGCTCGGCAAGCTGCGCCACCGTGTATCCCGCGCGGCGGCGCATGGCTTTAAGTCCTCGCAATGTTAAGTCCTCCTTAATGTCCTCCCTTGCTTTTCCTCAGCCGGTAAGGTATGCTGAAAGGAAAAGAAAGGAGGTGAAATAATGCAGACGGATCTGACTGTGTCTCCGGCGAAGGCGTTCCCCGACAACTTCATGGACGGTCTGGTGATGCTCTATCTGGAACAGCAGGACCTGACCGGCAAAACGCCGGAAGAGCTCGTGGAGCTGTATTGGGAAACCCTTTACCGGATAAGAAATGCCAACCGAGAGGCCCGTCAGAAGGCCAAGGAAAAATGGCTCACTTGAGCTGAAGCAAAACGCCGGCGATGCTCGTCATGGCGTTGGACAGCTCGGCCAGCTCGCCGGGCAGGATCGCGTCCGCCCTGGATTGCTCGTGGAGCAGCTGCATCTGCTCCATGAGCAGCCTCCGCAGTTCATCGTTCATGTCCTGACCTCCTTCAAAAAACAATATGGGGTGAAGAAATGCTGAGTAGAGAAAGCTACAAGATTCTAAAAGATTTGCCGCAGGAACTCCCCGTCAAATATGTTCAGCCGATACACAAAGAACTCCTTAATCGGGGATATCTCACCGAAGGGTGGAATTTAAGTGTTGGAAGTTACTGCCGTATAACGGAAATCGGCCGTGCCGCCATCGAAGAGTACGAGCGAGAAAACCGCGGCGAACAGCGAGAGGATAAATCCCTTGCAAGAGCAACGTGGGCGAATATCATCTCTGCCCTTGCGCTGGCGGTGTCCATCGCCGCGCTGATCGTCAGCTTAAGAGGATAGCGACGATCAACGCAACAATGGCAGCGGCGAGAGAGCAGCAGGAAAACACAAGCGACTGCTTCGTGCGCTTCTCGTACTCTCGCCGGAACTTTTCACGATCCTGCATACCGTTTCTCCTCCTTGCTTGTTTCGCGCAACAATTTGTTGCGCAACCAAAATATACGATACATTTTGTTGCGTGTCAAGAGCGATTTAATATTTTAGTTCCATTTTGTTGCACCCGCTTTAAAACGCTCCGCAAGTTTTGTATAATCTGCATGGAACGGAGATGACGGGATGAATCGAATTAAAGAGCTCAGAGAGGCACATAACATGAAGCAGACCGACCTGGCAGAATACCTGCACGTCGGGCGTGCTGCGATCTCCAACTATGAGCTTGAACTCCGAGCGCTCGATCCGGAACTCATCAATCAGCTCTGCGACATCTTCCACGTCTCCGCCGATTATCTCCTTTGCCGCACCGCCATGCCCTCCGCCGAGCTTTCGGAGGGGGAGTATGCGCTCATCCGCGCCTACCGCGCGGCGGACGAGCGCGCCCGCGGCATGGTCGATCTCGCCCTTGAGCCGTTCATGGCGTCGGGGGAAGACCGCCGCGCGCAGTCCACGGCAGGATAATACACATAAACTTTGCGGCCAGGGTCCCCCCCGGCCGCTTTTAATTTTCTTATGGAGGTTTGCACCATGCATATCGGTTACAGCTTCAAAGTTCCCGGCATCAAGGGCTTTCGGGTGTTCATCGGCACGCGGACGGACGGGTTTGTCATCTTCATGCTTTTCTGGCTCTATCTCTGCTACCTGACCTTCATGCTTGTCGTCTATATGATTTACGGCTTTTTCTGGGTGCTGTGGCAGGGCTGCCGTCTTGTCTGGTGGCTCGGCAAGCACGCCGTGCGGTGGATCGCAGCGGTCGTTGTTCCGTTCATTGCTGCCAAAATCCGGGAGCATCGGGCGGGAAAAGCCGCCGCCCCTGTCGAAACCGCCGCGCCGCCTGACAATCGCCCGGAGGATTGAATTGTGTCCAATTTGGACACGATCCCGCAAGGCATAATGCCTGTACATACCCTGTCATTTCGCCGCATTCGTTGTTGTTGTTAAACACGGCTTGATATTTTTGTGCAAACTTTCCATTGACACCGGGCCGATAAAACGGGTAAACTAAGCTATCAGCATGAGGTATACTCATTGTCTGTGTTTTTTATCCGCCCTTGGAAAGTAGGCTCTCCACGATAAGGAGAAGTCGAATCCAAGGGCTTTTTTATTATCAAATTGCTAAAAGAGAGAGGGGTATCTATGGCGGGAAAAACGGCTATTCTGGTTGACGGAGGTTTTTATCGAAAAAGGGCACGGCAGCTCTGGGGCGAAAAAACTCCCGCAGAAACCGCAGATGGATTATTCACCTATTGTAAAAGACATTTGTCGGAGCATGGGCGAAAACATGATCTCTATCGAATCTTTTATTATGATTGCCCGCCAATCGAAAAGCAGTTATATCATCCCTTGCTGCAACGAACGACGGATCTTTCTCGGACGCCGCAGAGTAAGTGGATGAAGGCTTTTTTGGAGGAGCTGAAACAGAAAAGGAAGGTCGCTCTTCGTCTTGGCATTCTGGATGACAACAACTCCGAATACCAAATTCGATACGATGTATTAAAAAAACTCTGCGCCGGAAAAATTCAGATTTCGGATCTGTCAGAGGCCGATTTTCAGCCAAACATCAAACAAAAGGGCGTTGATATGAAGATCGGCGTTGATATCGCTTCTCTGGCTTACAAAAAACAGGTGGATCAGATTGTGCTGATTGCCGGAGACAGTGACTTCGTCCCTGCGGCGAAGCTTGCGCGCCGTGAAGGGGTTGATTTTGTGTTGGATTCCCTGAACGCACCAATCAAGGAGGAACTGTTCGAGCACATTGACGGCTTGAACTTTCGCGGTAACCCATATCCTCAGGATCAAAGAAATGAGACGGCAGGCGGAACCAGCGCTGAAAGATAAATCTGTGTCCGATTCGGACACAAAAAAGCCCGCCCCGGAAATCCCGGAACGGGCAATAAAAAAAGCTCCCCGAGAGGGGAGCGTAGAATAGATTATCCGTTATAAAAGCATTCCAGCAGCTTCTCCGGCGCATCTATCCGGCTATATGTAAGCTCTTCGTAACGCTCGCCGCCGATAGGCTTTTCCCATACGGCGATGATCTTCTCGGGCTGATAAGTCAGCTTCCGGATATCCTCGTTGTAGAGAGTCACGGGAACGTCAAAGCTCTCGCCGGTGCGAAAGCCGACGGAAATAAAATTCTTTCCCACGAAATAGTCGGCCGAGATGAATATGCCGGAATCGAGGAAAGCGCCGTACAGCAGCGGCGCGTGGAAGAGCCCCGGCAGCTGGCCGATGACAGCGAGCTTCCGCTGCGTGTTCCCGTCGCCGCTGAGGTTGAAATGAGACGCAGACAGCTTGCCGCTCAGCGCTCTCTCATAAAACTGCTTGGCCGAACAATTTTGGAGCCGAACACCGGTGAAGTGCGCAAAGTTGTGCGCCTGAAAAGCGACTTCCCGAAACTCCGAATCACCGCAGGCAAGGAGAAATTGCTTTCCGCAGAGCATTTCCTTGTATCGTTTCGCTGCCGAGACAATAAGGCCGACAGCTTCCCGCTTGTCCATTCTTTCTCTCTCCCAATGGAAAGGACGGGGCTGTTGAGCCCCGCCCTTATGCCGATTTTTCTGTTGCCAGCCAACGGTCCGGCCCTTACGTCCGGAATACCTGTAGCGTTTTTCTGTTGCGCTCCAACGGTCCGGCCCTTACGTCCGGAATAAATGTCAGGTTGCAGTGTCGGCACACTGAAAAGGATTTCTCCTTTTCATCTATACTATACGCGACCGGCAGCCGATTTGCAACATAAATTTTTATGAATTTCTTGTTAAACAGCGTTAAACGATGTTTAACGCATTTGTTCCCGTCCGTATATCGGTAATGGCCTGCCCCAAAAGGAGGATCTGAATGGCGCGGAAAGCTGCGGCACGGCACGGTACGACCCGGCGCGGAGCTGCCGGAAGCGCATCGGAGGAAGAAATAATTGTGTCCAATTCGGACACAAAAAAATCAGCCGCCCGCCGGCGGCTGACCTTCCGTTCAGTTTTCGTAATGCGTCCACATGGCAAGGATTCGGACGGTTTTTTCCTTCTCGAACACCTGATACACCAGCCGGTGCTGCACGTTGATCCGGCGGGAATACATCCCGGCGAGATCGCCCTTGAGCTTTTCATACGGCGGCGGATTCTGCCACGGGTTTTCGCGCAGAATGCCGAGCAGCTGCTCGACCTTTGCCTTCATGGCCGGATGCTGCTTGACCTTCTCCTTGTCCTTCTGTGCGCTTCCGGCGATCTTGATTGCGTATTCACCAGGCAAAATCTTCACTCTCCTCCAGCGGCTCGGCGGCCGCAGCGGTCAGCCGCTCGCGCATGCCGGGGACGGACAGCAGGAAGCACGTCTCCATGAGACCGTTGAAGTCCTCCTCGCTCATAACGACGGCGTTGCCGTTCTTCGTCGTGACGTTGATGATGTCGTTGAACTGGATCGCCTGGTCAAAGTAGCTGAAAGCGTTTCGGCGGAAGTTCGTCGCGTTCGTGTTGGTCATGGTATCGCCTCCTTTGCGTACATTATAATGTACGCTTTTGAAATTGTCAATGCTATTTTATCATGCGGAGGGCTTGTTATGCGAAAAGAAGCGCGATACGGAAAAAGCAAGTCATACCGGAAGCGCATCAAGGGCCCGGACGGGAAGTACCACGACGTCTACGGCCGGACGATCGCCGAGCGCGATCTCGCCGTCGCGGAGCTTCGCGCGAGCTGGGCGGCGGAGGAAAAGATCGCCGCGGATCCGTTCGTGTGGCAGTACGCCGCGGCGTGGTTCGCCCGCCGGAAGCCGGGCCTGTCCGAGCAGATGTGCGAGCATTATTCGCGGCAGATTAACACGATCATTCTGCCGGTCATCGGCTCGCTGCGCATGTCGGAGGTGACGACGGACAGCATCGCCGACGTCATGGCCACGCGCGCGCACCTTGGCCGCAGCAGCCAGCGCGACACGGTGCAGACGCTGAAGCAGATCTTCTCCGCCGCCGCGGACGCCGACGTCATCCGCAAGGATCCGACGCGCACGCTCAAGCCGGGCGGGAAAAAGCCGCCCCAGAAAAAAGCGCTGACAAAACGGCAGGAGGAGGAGCTGCTCTCGGCCGTCGCCGGGCTGCGCGCCGAGGGGTTCGTCCGCCTCGGCCTGTTCGCCGGGCTGCGCAGGGAGGAGATCTGCGGCCTTTTGTGGGATTGTGTGTTCGAGTCGGACACCACGCCGCACATCATCGTCTGCCGCGCCTGCCGCTGGCCGCAGCACTCGCAGCCGGAGATCAGCAATCAACTCAAAAGCGATGCCGCGGCGCGCTCCATCCCCATCCCTCCGCAGCTTTCCGAATGGCTCGCCGCCGAGCGTGCCCGGCAGCAAAAGAGCCGCAGCGGCGATCTGAGCGCCTTTCCGGTCGTCGGCAGGGAGGACGGCAGGCCGATTACCTACAGCAGCCTGCAAAGCCTGCTGCGCTCTATTGCAGTGCGCTGCGCTGCGCCGGACAGGCCGCTGGGCAGCGCCTCGCCGAAGCACCCGGCGGTCAGGGTGACGGTCAGCGCGAAGGTAACGCCGCACATTCTGCGGCACACCTACATCACGCGCCTCATCCTCGGGAGAGTGCCGCTCAAGCGCGTGCAGTATCTCGCCGGCCACGCCGATCCGACGATAACGATCAAGATCTACACCGACATCATGGGCCACCAGCCGGAGGATCTTGCCGACGATATCAACGCCGTTTTTGCCCACGTCCAGACACCCCCAACGACACCCCCAACGCCCCCGGAAAAGCCTTAAATCCGCGGTTTCCGGCAGGGCTTTCCGGCATTTTTCGCCGGTTTGCGGGCACGGAAAAACAACGAAAAAACGCCGAAAGCCATTGATTTTCAAGGCTTTTCGGCGTTTTCAGCCCATGACACCCCCAAACATTCGGGACCAAGAGGCCGCGAGTTCAAGTCTCGCCACTCCGACCATGCAGAGTGTCCTTATAGGATCTGAGTATCCTGTAATGGACACTCTGCTTTTTTATGTAGAAAATGGTGAAAAGTTGGAGCTGTCGATGCTCACCCGTTCCCGCAGGCACAGCAGCTTGACCTTATGCTCGGTCAGCAGGGCGATGTACTGCTTTGTCATGCCCCAGTCCCGCCCTATACGGTCAAGGCTGCTTATCAGCACCACATCCACCTTTTCGGCAAGAACGGCCTCCATCACTTCTTGCAGAGCCGGACGGTCAAGGGTCATTCCAGAGCCATGCTCGGCGGCAGCACCAACGATGGTGTACCCGGCTTGTTCCGCATAGCGGCAAAGCTCCTCGGCCTGCCGTTCCAAAGAAAAGCTATCATCGTGAGCGACGCGGCAATAGAAATAGGCTTTCATCGTGTCGTACCTCCTATACCACAACCTGTTCTGGGGCGTAGCTGAGTGCTACGCCTTTTCTTGTTTCCATGATAATGTCGGCCTCCGGGATCTTCCGGCGATCCGGCACATCAAAGG
>ERZ1673730.322-NODE-322-length-70075-cov-27.639917_pt1 | contig 70075 bp, 49 predicted proteins | sample MGYA00580200_ERZ1673730 | MGnify/ENA primary metagenome ERZ1673730 (study PRJEB41218, sample SAMN15661761) | gut metagenome | host: Homo sapiens | place: Canada: London | collected 2015-08-20/2019-03-30 | study: EMG produced TPA metagenomics assembly of...
TTTCGCGGTCAGCAAGCGTGCCCTGCGTTTCGGCGAGGGTGGCTTCGGTGGACGCAAGGGTGTCCTTTGTGGCGGACAGCTCGGTTTCGCGGTCAGCAAGCGTGCCCTGCGTTTCGGCGAGGGTGGCTTCGGTGGACGCAAGGGTGTCCTTTGTGGCGGACAGCTCGGTTTCGCGGTCAGCAAGCGTGCCCTGCGTTTCGGCGAGGGTGGCTTCGGTGGATGCGAGGGTGTCCTTTGCCGCGGACAGTTCAGTTTCGCGGTCAGCAAGCGTGCCCTGCGTGTCTGCGAGGGTCGCTTCGGTAGATGCGAGGGTGTCCTTCGCGGCGGACAGGCTGTTTTCGGTGTCCGCTAAGGAGGATTGGGCGGAGGACAGCGCGCTCTGCGTGTCCGTCAGCTGATTCCGGGTGTCCGTCAGCGAATTGTGGCTGACGATGAGACCGACGCCAAGTGCGATGGAGGAAACTGCCAGCACGATGGCGGCAATCATCCAGATGATGGTCTTTTTCCGGGCGGCAATGGGACTCATAGCAATCCTCCTAACAAACGACGAAAATGGGCGGAAAACTTCCGTTTTTTCCAGTTTACCACTATCGGGGGAAGTTGTCAATCTCGAATTTCGCGGAAGCACAAAAAACGCCCCTCCGCCGACAAAAGCAGAGGGGCAGGGGAAGGCGGATTAGGGCATCACCGCACAATTCGGCGGCGCGTCTGACAATGTCTTTTCCGCCATCTGCGGCATGCAAATTCCTCGATTTACCGTCAGTAAACCTTCGGAATTTGCACTTGCATCTGACGAAAAATCCATTCGCCAGCCGACCACCTCATTTGTGCGGTGTTACCCTTACTTCTTCAGTTCAATCCCTTGGCCCTTCAGCCGCGCAACCACGCCGTCAACAACTGCCTGCACTTCGTCGCGGGTGAGCGTGCGCTCCGGGTGCGAGAAGGAGAGGCGAATCGTGATGGTTTTGCCGGTGATGTCGCTGTATGTGCCCAGCACGGTCACCTTCTGCACCAGCGGGGAGTTCTCCGCCTTCACCGCGTCCAGAATCGGCTGGCAGCGATTGACCACGAAGGTCAAATCCTGCTCCATGCCGGGGAAGCGGGACGGCTCACGGTAGACGATGGGCGCGGGCGCGATGGACGCAAGCGCTTCCATGTCGATTTCGGCAAACACAATCGCCGCCTTCTTGTCGATGTTCTTGCCGACAACCGGGTGCGCCACGCCGATTTCGCCGAGGTCAACGCCGTCCAGCACGATGGCGTTCAGGTTCTTCGGATGCTCATAGGAGTGGGTCGCTTCCATTGCGTGGAAGGACAAATCCTTGTGCAGGATGTCGCTCACGGCGACGCACAGCATGTCGCGCAGGCGGAAATACAGCGTTTCCACGTTATCGACCTTGCTGAAGAGCGTCACGCACAGCTTCTTGTGCTCCTTCGCCAGCTTGTTCTCGTCCACGCCGTCGATGACGTGACCGATTTCAAAGATGCCGAACGACGGCGCATAGCCCGTGTTGCCCTTCACCTGGCACAGCTGGGTGGGAATCATGGAGCGGCGCAGCGTCTCGATGTTGGGGTTGGAGGCGTTGAGTAGCTTCACGTTGTCCTCAACGGCAATGCCGAGCTTCTTGTAGTCGTCGGCGTACTGCCAGATGTAGGAATGCACCTCGTGCAGCGAATAGCGCTTGACGAGGATGTCCTTCAATTTGTCCTCCACCGTCTTTTCGGTGGACATGCGAACCGGGTAGAGCGGGGATTCCGCCGTGTGCAGGTCGAAGTTGTCGTAGCCGTAAATGCGGGTGATTTCCTCGATGATATCCGCCTTGATGGTTACGTCCTTCGTCGCGCGCCAGGAGGGAACGTCCGCGGTGAAGGAATCGCCGTCCCGCGTCATGCCGAAGCCCAGCGCGGTCAGCGTGTGCATGATTTCGTCGGAGGAGATGTTGATGCCGGTGTAGCGGTCAACAAACGCCTTGTCAAAGGACAATTGCACCTTCGGATAGTGGAAGGCGTACTCGTCGGTCAGGCGGGAGGTGACGCGCATTTCCGGGTCGTATTCCTGGAGGAGCTTGATGAAGCGGGCAATGGCGACGGTCGTCATTTCCGGGTCAAGGCTCTTTTCGTAGCGGGCGGAGGCGTCGGTGCGGTGGGCGAGGCGGACGCTGCTCTTGCGGACGGACGCCGCGTCGAAGGTCGCGGATTCCAGCGTCAGGCTCGTCGTGTCATCGACGATTTCGCTGTCCAGACCGCCCATGATGCCCGCGATGGCAACCGGCTTGTCGTCGTTGCAGATCATCAGCGTGTTCGGGTCGATGGTGCGCTCCACCTTATCCAGCGTCTGGAAAGGGAAGCTCTCCGGGAAGCGGCGGATGCGGATTTTCTCCACCTTGCGGCTGTCGAAGGCGTGCATCGGCTGCCCCATTTCCAGCATCAGGTAGTTCGTCAGGTCGGCGAGGAAGTTGATGTCGCGCATACCGCAGTAGTTCAGGCGGATACGCATCGCCATCGGGCTGACGTGGCGGTTGATGTTCTCCACCCGCAGGCAGGAGTAGCGCTGGCACAGAGGGTCTTCAATCTTCATGTCGATGGCGGGCAGATTGTTGTACGCTGCCAAATCCGCCACGGGCAGGGCTTTCAGCGGACGGCCGGACAGGGTGGAGAATTCGCGCGCCATGCCGTAGTGCCCCCACAGGTCGGGGCGGTTCGTCAGGGACTTGTTGTCCACCTCGAAGATAATATCGTCAATGGGGTAGAGCGCCTTCAAGTCCGTGCCGCAGGGAACATCCTCCGGGATGACCATGATGCCGGAATTGTCGTCGCTGATGCCGATTTCCTTCTCCGAGCAGCACATGCCGTAGGACGTGTACCCGGCGAGCTTGCGCGGGCTGATGGTGATGTCGCCCAGCTGCGCGCCCACCTTCGCGAACGCGGTTTTCATGCCCAGCTGCACGTTCGGCGCGCCGCAGACCACGTCGGTCAGCTGCCCGTCGCCCGCGTCCACCTTCAGCAGGTGCAGCTTGTGGGATTCGGGGTGATTCTCTACGCTGACGATCTGCGCGGCGACAACGCCGGACAAATCCGCGCCCTTGTGGAAAATTTCATTCTCAACTTCCGCCGTGGACAGGGAGAACTGGCGAATCAGCGCCATTTTGTCAAGACCCGTCAGGTCAACGAAGTCGGAAATCCAGTTCATTGAGATCAGCATGTTCGTCTTTCCTCCGCATTACTCGTCGTCCGTGAACTGCGCCAAGCGCGTCAGGCTGCCGCTGTTCAGGTCGCGAATGTCCTTCACGCCGTACTTCATCATGGCAAGGCGCGTCATGCCCAAGCCGAACGCGAAGCCGGTGTACTGCTCCGGGTCGATGCCGCCGGCTTTCAATACTTCGGGGTGAATCATGCCGCAGGGGCACAGCTCCAGCCAGCCGGAATGCTTGCACGACGGGCAGCCCGTGCCGCCGCAGATGAGGCAGGAGATATCCAGCTCAAAGCCCGGCTCAACGAACGGGAAGAAGCCCGGACGCAGGCGGACTTTGATGTCCTTGCGGAACACCTCGCTCAGCATCGTTTTCATGAAGTAGATCAGGTTCGCGATGGAGATGTCCTTGTCCACCATGATGCCTTCCATCTGGAAGAACGTGTTCTCATGGCAGGCGTCGGTCGCCTCGTTGCGGAAGCAGCGGCCGGGGAAAATCGCCTTAATCGGCACGCCGTCGTTCACCAGCGCGTCGCGGTAGCGGCGGTAGATGGCGTTCTGGGCGGCGGAGGTCTGCGTTTTGAGCAATTGCCCGTTGTCCAGATAATAGGTGTCCTGCATATCGCGCGCGGGGTGGAACTTCGGAATGTTCAGGCTCTCGAAGCACTCGTAGTCCGTCACCACCTCGGCGTAATCCTCCACCGTGAAGCCCATCGACTTGAACACCTGCTCGCACTGGCGCTGCACCAGCGTAATCGGGTGATACGACCCGCGGGTCATGTCCGGCGGCATGGAAATGTCAAATTCGGGCAGGGCGTTGATTTCGCGCTGCAATTCCTGCGCCTTGAGCGCCTCCAGCTTTTCTGCCAAGGCGACGGTGATGGCGGTTTTCAGCTCGTTCGTCTCGCGCCCGACGGTCTTTTTCTGCTCGTCGTTCAAGCTGCCCATGCCCTTGAGCGCGTCGGTCACTTTGCCCTTGCGGCCGAGGTAATTCACGCGCAGGGCTTCCAGATCCACCATGTTGGCGATCTTCTTCAGCTCGGAATCAAAGCTGCTTTTCAGGGCTTCGATCTTCTCGTTCATTCCGGATGTTCCTCCTTACAGTTGGATGAAAAAAGCCCGTCCCATCGTTTGATGAGACGGACTGAATCCGCGGTACCACTCGTCTTGCGGCAAGGAAAAATCCCATTGCCGCCGCTTGATAGGCGATAAGGCTGCCCACGCCGAAAAACTCACGGGATGAAGGTTCACGCCGTGCGCCCTGCCGCCTCGCACCACCCGGCGGCTCTCTGATATCCTATTTCCTGCATTCGCCTGTGCCATCTGCTCGCGCCTTTTTCCTTCTGGCGTCCGCTCGTTCCACTTAGCGTAGCGCTGCTACGCTGCGTTTCACTCCCGTTAGCCAGCAGAAAAAATTCGCTTCGCATCTTGGCACATTCTCATTTGGAAATAGGAAGGGGAATTGCCACGCGCTACTGTTTCCCGGTCATCGCTTCCAATATTTCGCTGACTTTCGTCGGCACGCTCTATCTTACCATAGGTTGGGACGTTTTGCAAGGGGGCAAATTCGGAAATTGGAATTCGGAATGCGGAATAAAAATCGCACGGAAGTGGAATTCTTTCCATCTTACAGGCGAACAAACCGTGAATTTTTCCGATTTCTTATTTACAAGCCATTTTTTTGTGCTATACTGTAAGATGCGTTATCATGTAAAGCGCGATTCAGGCGCTTGCGTGAAAGTCCGCGCGGGGGAGGGACAAAATGCCCTCCGCACAAGGCGCGGCAGGGAACTTCGCGCACAATCGCGCGGAAGAAAGGAAAGGAAGCCGGATGAGCAACAGCCGTCCACCCTATGATGGCGCCGGGGACGCCGGACAGAATCCTCAGCAGCCCGGTTTTTCGCAGGGCAATTATCCGCCGGCGCAGGGCTATGCCCCGAATGGCGGCTACGCGCCCAATGATGCCTATGGTCAGGGCTACGCGCCGCAAAACGGCTATGGGCAGCCGCAATATGGTCAGCAGGGGTATGCGGATTATCAGCAGCCCTATGGTCAGCAGGGATACCAGCAGCCATGCGGTCAGCAGGGATATCAGCAGCCCTATGGTCAGCAGGAATATCAGCAGCCATACGGTCAGCAAGGTTATCAGCAGCCGTATGGGCAGGGCTATGAGCAGCAGGGGTATCAGCAGCCGTACGCCCAGCAGCCTTATCAGCAGCAGCCGTATGACCAGCAGGGGTTTGTGCAGCCCGGCGGGTATCAGCAGCCCTACGAGCAGCAGGGGTATCAGCAGGGGTACAGCCAGCAAAATCCGCAGGAAACGGATTTGCCGCCGGAGCAGCAGTACGCGCAGTACACCCCCGACGGTCAGCGCGTGTACCCGACGTCGGGGCGCAGCGGCTTCCGGGTGCAGCCGGCGGCGCACAGGGAAATTCCGTGGGATACGATTGCAAAAGTATTGATGTTCGGCGTGCTGCCGATTCTTTTCATCTTGAGCATGGTCTTTGCGTGGACGGCGGTGAAGTGGGTCGTCCTCGTCGGCGCGGTGGCGAGCATCGCCGCGCTGTGGCTCCGCGAGCTGGTCACGCCCAACGCGCGGCTGGTGCTGTCGCTTTTGCTGGCGTCGGCGGCGGTCGTCTGCCTCGTCAGCGCACTGGCGACGAACGCGTCGGGCAATCAGAACCCCGCGCAGCCGAATCAGTCCGGTCAGATGCAGCAGGGGAGTACATCAGGCAGCAGCCTCGATGTCAACCTGACCGCGACGGACACGCCCAATCCCGCGCCCACGCCCACCGCGACGCCTGTGGATGACTCCGAGGAGTGCTACGCGCAGCTGCATTCCTTCTTCACGCTGTGGAAGAACAACGCCATCAGCCAAATGGTCAACCTGACGGCCCCGTCGTGGCGCAGCAGCATCAAGGGCGGCACGGACGCGGTGACGCAGAAGCTCTTCGGCGAGGTGCTGACCAACCGCACGCCCGTCAGCTGGGATTTCACGGCCATCACGGGCACATCGAACGACATCGCCCGCATGGTGACGGTGCGCGCCGTCATCAACAAGAACAACACCCTGGGCGAAAGCGTCTACCTGTGGAAGGTGCGCATGGTCAAGGAGGACGGCGTGTGGTACGTTGACCCCGCGACGCTGCAAAGCAACGAGCAGGAAAGCACCGCCACCCCGACCAACGCCCTTGCCACCCAGCCCGTGCTGAACACCAGCCATCCGGACTTGATTCTCTACTACAACCAAAACGGCGGAACGTATTACCACATCGACCCGAACTGCGCGTCCATCAATCAGCGGTATCGCCCGCTGACGGCATCCTTCAAGTGGACGCAGATTGACGACGAACCGTACAAAAACCTGGAGCAGTGCAAGGTGTGCGGCGCACCCCTGCGCGAAGACAAGAGCAACTGATACTCACATATAATATTAGGAGGACAACACGATGGACACCAATGCCAAGCTGTATCAAGACATGACGAAGATTCTCGTCAAGCGTGAGGACATCCAGAAGGCCGTTGCCCAGCTGGGACGGGAAATCACCCACGACTATCAGGGACGCGATCTGGTGATGGTCTGCATTTTGAAGGGCGCGAGCGTCTTCTTCTCCGACCTCATCCGCGAAGTCGATTTGCCCGTGACGCTGGATTTCATGGCGCTGTCGAGCTATCGCAACTCCACCAAGTCCTCCGGCGTGGTCAATCTGGAGAAAGACCTGTCCGTGTCCATCAAGGGGCGCGACGTGCTGATTGTGGAGGACATTGTGGACAGCGGCAACACGCTGTTCTACCTCGGCAAGTATTTGATGGGCCGCGGCGCGTCCTCCATCCGCATTGCGACGCTGCTGGACAAGCCCGACCGCCGCAATCCCGAACACAACCTGACGGTGGATTACCACTGCTTCAAGATTCCGGATGAGTTCGTCGTCGGCTACGGGCTGGATTTCGCCGAGAAGTACCGCAATCTGCCGGACATCGGCGTGCTGGACAGCCGCGTGTACGGCGCGGCGCGCGAATAAATCAGCCGATTCTTCCCCGAAAAAGATAAAATTTTTGTAAAGATGGATTTTTCCGCACACGTCATTCGTCTATATGGGTATACGCCGCAACAGGCGGATGGCGCTGGAACGGAAGGAGGATGCTCGCATTGAAGAAGTCTCGCGGGATGTTCGGCTACGTCGCGGTTTTGCTGCTGATGGTGCTCACCATTTCGATGCTGTTCACCAACGGCTTTGGCAGCAATACCCGTGACCGCCGCATCACCTATCCCCAGCTGCTGACGATGATTGAGGAGGGGCAGGTTCGCTCCGTCGCCATCCGCGGCACGTCGCTGGTGGGCGTGACGACAACAACAACGGTCGCCGACGCGGATTTCCCTGACAAGAACTACGATTTTGAAACCACCATCGGCGCTGATTTCATCGTCACCGCGCGGCAGATGCAGGCGGCGAAGCTTAATAAGCCGCTGGACGAGGTGTCCGTCAAGGATTTGCCGTTCACCATCATCTACCGTCAGCCGCTGACCACCCCGTGGTGGTATGATTTGATTCCGCTGGCAATTTCGCTGGTGCTCTGCGGCGTGATGTTCTGGCTGATTATGCGCGCGCAGACCGGCGGCAACGGCAAGGTGATGAACTTCGGCAGAAGCCGGGCACGCATCCATGACCCGAACAAGAACAAGGTGACGTTCGCCGATGTCGCGGGCGCGGAGGAAGAGAAGGAAGAACTCAAGGAAATGGTGGACTTCCTGCGCAACCCCAAGGCGTACATTGACATGGGCGCGCGCATCCCCAAGGGCGTGCTGCTCATCGGCCCGCCCGGCACGGGCAAAACCCTGCTGGCAAAGGCGGTTGCGGGCGAGGCGGGCGTGCCGTTCTTCTCCATTTCCGGCTCTGACTTTGTGGAGATGTTCGTGGGCGTGGGCGCGAGCCGCGTCCGTGACCTGTTCGACCAAGCCAAGCGCGCTGCCCCGTCCATCATCTTTATTGATGAGATTGACGCGGTGGGTCGCCATCGCGGCGCGGGTCTGGGCGGCGGACACGACGAACGCGAGCAGACGCTGAACCAGCTGCTGGTCGAGATGGACGGCTTCGCAATCAACGAGGGCGTTATTGTCATGGCGGCGACGAACCGCCGCGACATTCTTGACCCCGCGCTGCTGCGCCCCGGCCGCTTTGACCGCACGATTCTCGTCAATTACCCCGATATGGCGGGGCGTGTTGCCATCCTGAAGGTGCACGCCAAGGGCAAGCCCCTCGCGGATGATGTGGATTTGGAGAATATCGCCAAGCGCGTGCCCTTCTCCACCGGCGCGGAGCTGGAAAACATCATGAACGAAGCCGCGATTCTGGCGGCGCGCGGGCGCTTGAAGGCCATCAATCAGCAGACGCTGGTGGAGGCAATCTCCCGCGTGCAGATGGGCCCGGAGAAGCGCAGCCACAAGGTGACGCAGCGCGACAAGCGCATGGTCGCCATCCACGAGGCGGGTCACGCCATCGTCGGGCACGTCCTGCCCAACTGCGACGAGGTGCACCTGATTACCATCGTCCCGCGTGGGCAGGCGGGCGGCTACACGCTGTCCCTGCCGACGGAAGAGGACGATTTGCAGACTTACAGCCAGCTGATGGACTTCGTGGCGATGGGGCTGGGCGGTCATGCCGCGGAGCAGCTTTATCTGGGCGAGTTCACCACCGGCGCAACGAGCGACCTGAAAAAGGCGACGGAGGTCTGCCGCCGCATGGTGACGCAGTTCGGCATGAGCGAAAAGCTGGGCCCGGTCTATCTTGACGGCGATCAGGAAGTGTTCGTCGGCATGGAGTTCGGGCAGAGCCGCGGGTACAGCGAAGAAATGGCGGCGCGCATCGACGCGGAAGTCAAGCGCCTGCTGGAGGAATGCTACCAGAAGGCGGTGGATGCCCTGAGCGCCAACCGCGACCGCATGGAGAAGCTGGTGGACGCGCTGCTCAAGTACGACACCATCAGCCGCCGCGAGTTCGTCACCCTGATGGAAACGGGCACGCTGCCGGATATTCAGGATGCCGACACCCGCACCACGGGCGATGTGATGATGCAGGATATGGCGGACGAAAAGAAGGAAGAAAGTTCCGAAAAGTCTGCCGAAACGCCTGAAAAGAGCGCGGAAACGCCCGAAAAGACGGCGGATGCGCCCGAAAATCACCCGGATGCCCCCCATGAAGCCTGATTTGCACACCCACACCACCGCCTCCGACGGGCTGCTTACGCCCGCGGAGCTGGTGGCGCTGGCGGACAAGCACCGCGTGACGCTCCTTGCCGTGACCGACCATGACACGTTTGACGGCGCGGCGCAGCTGCTGGGAAAACCCACACCGATGCCGATTCTGCAAGGTGTCGAATTGTCCCTGCGCGATATGCCCGGCCTGCACCTGCTCGGCTACGGGCGCGGGACGGATACGCCCCTGCACCGCAAGGTTCGGGCGCTGTCCCAAATGCGGCTCGGACGCGCGCGGCAGATGGTGGAGAAGCTGAACGCGCTGGGCTATCCGCTGGATTACGACGAAATCGCCCGCGAAGCCAAGGGCAGCGTCGGTCGGCCGCATATCGCCCGCGCGATGGTCAGCCATGGCTATGTGGTGGACACGCGCGAGGCGTTTGACCGCTTTCTGGCGGATGGCGCGCCGGCGTATGTGGCGGGGGAGCGCTTGAGCATGGCGGAGGCGCTGCCGCTGATGCGGGAAAGCGGCTTTGTGCCCGTTCTGGCGCATCCGATGGAGCTGGAGAAGACCGGCGCGCTGCTGCGCCATCTGCTCGGCGTTTGGCAGGAGCAGGGCTTGCGGGGCGTTGAGGTTTACCACCCGTCTGCCGGACGCGCCACGCCCCTGCTGGATTTGACCGCGCGGCGCATGGGCTTTCTGGTCACCGGCGGCAGTGACTTCCATGGCGATGGCGACCGCCACGGCATGGTCGGCTGCACCGCGCCGATGTGGGCGAGGGCTGCCGATGATGTGGAGAAATTGCTGCAAGCAGTGGAAGCTGCTGAAATCATGTGATATAAGATGAAGAAATACCGAATTGCCATCAGAAAGGGGTGCTGAAACCATGTCCGAATTCAACGACAACAGGCAGCCGCGCCGCCGCCGCACGCAGCTGAACGCGGCGCAGTATGCCGGGCAGCAGACGCTGGACAACAGCATCCCCCTTATCCGCACGGAAGACACGCCCATGCAGCCGACAAATCCGCCGCGCCGGAATCCGCAGCCGCCCCCGGCGCAGCAGAGCGCCAATCCGCCCATGCAGCCGATGAGTGCGGCTCAGCCGATGGGTGCGGCTCAGCCGATGGGTGCGGCCCAGCCGATGGGTGCGGCCCAGCCGATGGGTGCGGCCCAGCCGATGCGCCCGCAGGGGATGAATCAGCCGGGGCAGGGGAGCCAATATGCGCAAAGCGGGCAAATGCGCGGCTTCCGCGGCGTGCAGGGGACGCCCATGCAGCCGCAGCAGGGCTGGAACAACGGCGTGCAGCCGCTCGATGCGGCGCACCAATTGGAGCAGTTCTCGTGGGGGCAGAACCCGACAAGCATGAACACCGGGCGCAATCAGCCGATTCGCGGCGGGCAGATGATGCCGAATCAGCCGATGAATCCGCAGCGCCCGCAGAATCCGCCGTATCCGCAGCAGAATTATGGCGGATGGCAGCAGCAGCCGATGTATCCGGTGAATTTTCCGCAGTATCCGGCGAACGGCAATGGCGGAAACGGCGGCAATGGCGGCGGCAATCATCCGCCGACGGGGCTGGGGGGTTTCAATCCGGAGCATCGCGAGCCGAAGAACGAGCCTGTCCGCCGCAAGCCGTCGGGCCAAAAGCTGCTCAAGCGCATCCTGTTCTGCGCGTGCGCGGTGGCGGTAATTTGCGGACTGGTCGCGGCGGGCGGCGCCATCAGCAATGCCATCCAAGAGCAGAACGAGCGGGAAGCACTGGTCGCGTCGGTCACGGCGTATGACGACAAGTACGTCCCGAACGTGTATGTGGACGGCATCCACCTCGGCGGCATGACCCGCGCGGAGGCGGAAGAGGCGGTCACGGCGCACGCGAATCAGCAGCGCGACGCGTGGAAGGTGCGCCTGATGTACGCCGGTCAGCTGGTGAGGGAAATCACGAGCGCCGACCTGAACATGACCGTCGATGTGCAGGAAGCCCTCGACGCGGCGTGGCAGCCGGGGCACACAGAAGGCGGCATTGATGCGCGCAAAGCCACGATGGACGCGCTGGCGGAAAATCCCTACGAGGGCTATTCCGCCACGCCCAGCGGCGACAATGTGGTGATTGACAACATCCTGCTCAGCATTGCGCAGCAGGCGTACATCCAGCCGGTGGATGCGCAGATTGTCTTTAATCCATCCAACTTCAGCAATCCGCTGACGATTCAGCCGGAGACGGTCGGGCGCTATATGGACACGACCGAGGCGAAAAATCAGGTGTACCAGATGATGTCGTCCCTGGTCAGCGGCGAGGTGGCGCTGACGACGCGCGAGCTTCAGCCGACCACGACCAAAGCCATGCTGGAGCCGCAGATTCAGCTGCGCGCGACGGCGTACACCCCGATTTCGACCACCAGCACGGAGAACCGCAACCTGAACATTCAGGTGGCGTTCGAGCGCATCAACGGCAAGATGCTTGCAGCGGGCGAAACATTCTCCTTCAATACGGTTGTAGGCAAGCGCACGAAGGCAAACGGCTTCTATGAAGCGATTGAGTACGCGTACGGCGATCAGCGCATGGGCTACGGCGGCGGCGTGTGTCAGGCAAGCACGACGATGTACCTTGCGGCGGCGAAGGCGAACATGACGATTCTCAAGCGCGAGCCGCACTCCGACGCGGTGGGCTACACCGACTACGGCAAGGACGCGACGGTATCCGACAACCGCATTGACTTCAAGTTCCGCAACGACACGAACAGCACGATTTTCATCGTTGCGACGGTGATGAAGGACAGCCGCTACGACAAGACGCACAAGGTGTGCGTGGTGTCGATTTACGGCGAGAGCCTCGGCAAGGGCGTGAAGTACGAGCTGGAAACGGTGACGGTGCAGACCCTGCCCGCCCCGACCGAGCCGGAATACCGCAAGGACACGAACCACACCTACGCCACCTATGTTGACCAAGAGTACACCTACCGCAAGGCAACCGACGGCTGTGTGGTGGAAAGCTACCTGGTGAAGTATGTGGGCGGCGCGGAAACCGAGCGCAAGCTGATGTACACTGACACCTACAAGGCAAAGAGCGAAATCATCTATGTCGGCACGGTGGAGCGGACGGAAGAGGGGCAATGACCAGAGGCTTTGCCTCTGGACTCCAGCAGGGGCGCTGCCCCTGCACCCTGCAAGGGAGTTCCTCCCTTGACCCTTTCGCGCGATTGAGTTGGCGACTTTTTCAGGCTGCTTCCGCGTGTTAATTGGGGGAAACCCAAGGGCGAATGAAACGGGACGAAGTCCCCTCCCTTGACCCTTTTGCGCGATTGCGTTGGCGACTTTTTCATGCTGCTTTTGCGTGCTGATACGGCTTCATCCGCCGAAAAGGGGGATGAGGTCGTTTTTTTCTCCAAAACTTTGTGAAAGAAAATACAACTTGTGAAAAAACCCCCTTTTCTATTTCGGCAGAATGTGCTATAATAGGTTCGGTGGAAACCCTACATTATTGCATCAGGAGGGAAAATCCAATGGCGCTTGTTACGACGAAGGAAATGTTCAAGAAGGCGTATGACGGCGGCTATGCGGTCGGCGCTTTCAACGTCAACAACATGGAAATCATTCAGGGCATCACCGAGGCGGCGGGTGAGCTGAAGGCTCCCGTCATCCTGCAGGTGTCCAAGGGCGCGCGCGCGTATGCCAATCACACCTATCTGGTGAAGCTGGTGGAAGCGGCGGTTATCGAGAACCCCGATATCCCGATTGCGCTGCACCTTGACCACGGCGACAGCTTTGAGCTGTGCAAGAGCTGCATCGACGGCGGCTTCACGTCCGTCATGATTGACGCTTCCTCCAAGTCCTTTGAGGATAATATCGCCCTGACCCGCAAGGTCGTCGAGTATGCCCATGACCACGGCGTGGTCGTCGAGGCGGAACTCGGCACGCTCGCCGGCGTCGAAGACGACGTGAAGGTGGAGCATGGTCAGGAAATGTACACCCATCCGGAAGAAGTCGAAGAGTTTGTGACCCGCACGGGCTGCGACTCGCTGGCGATTGCCATCGGCACGTCCCACGGCGCGTACAAGTTCAAGCCCGGTCAGAAGCCCCAGCTGCACTTCGAGGTGCTGGAAGAATGCTCCAAGCGTCTGCCCGGCTTCCCGATCGTCCTGCACGGCGCTTCTTCTGTCCCGCAGGAGTTCGTGAAGGAAATCAACCAGTTCGGCGGCAATATGCCCGACGCAATTGGCATTCCGGAAGAGCAGCTGGCGAAGGCGGCGAAGATGGCGGTCTGCAAGATCAACATCGACTCCGACATTCGTCTGGCGATGACCGCGAGCATCCGCAAGTACTTTGCGGAACATCCGGATCACTTTGACCCCCGTCAGTACCTGAAGCCTGCCCGCGCTGCGGTGAAGGCGATGGTCGCCCACAAGATTGTGGATGTGCTGGGCTGCGCTGGCAAGGCGTAATCAAGGCACAAAAAGGCTCTGTCGTGAATGCGGCAGGGCTTTTTGGTTATGGGAATACCGAGCAATTGTGGTTCATCACGGAATCTTGGGGGAAGAGCAGCTTGGGGGCGCGTCTGCGGACGCGCAAAGTTAGGGGCAGGGACGCTTCGCTGCCTGCGCCTTTGTTGGTGGCTTCCTTGGGATTGGTCGGACGCGGAACAGTTGGGGCGTTGCCCCAAACCCCACAAGGGACGCTGTCCCTTGACCCTGCAAGGGGCAATTGCCCCTTGACCCCTTTTCGCGATTGAGTTGGTCGCGTTTTCATGCTCCTTCCGCGTGCAGCTTTTGGGTGCTTCGCCTAAGCCCTTGTTTGCTTCCACAACTTTCCGTGAAGAACCAGCTTTTTCGCTGCTGGTGGAGCCGAAAAAGGGAAGCTGCGCACGCCAATTGTATTTATGAAGTTTTTTCGGTTGACATTATGTATTTTTCGCCTTATAATTTTTCATAAGGCTGCGGTGGAAGCCGCAGAACGTGAAAGGAGAAATCCTCATGAAGAAGATGCTGGCACTGGTTCTGGTACTGGCGATGTGCCTCGGCTGCGCTGCCCTGGCGGAAGAAACTGCCTTGGTGTACGCGCTTGGCGCGCCCATGCCCGATTTTACCTTTACGGACATTAACGGCGTTTCCCATACCCTCTCCGAAACCTTGAAGGAGAAGGAAATGGTGCTGATTAACCTCTGGGCAACGTGGTGCGGCCCGTGTGAATCGGAGTTCCCCTTCTTGGAGGAAGCCTATGAGCAGTACAAGGACAAGGTGGAAGTCTTTGCGCTGAGCATTGATGAAAACGATGACGATGCGAAGCTGACGGAATATGTGGCGTCGCATGGCTTGACGTTCCCGGTCGGGCATGAAACGTTCAACCTCTTTGCGGGTTTCGGGCTCAATGGCGTCCCGACCTCGATTGTGGTTGACCGCTTCGGCAATGTGGCTTTCATCGCAACGGGTTCTCAGCCCTCTACGGACGCGTTTGTCCGCCTGTTCGGTCTCTTCCTCGGCGATGAGTACACGCAGACGAATGTGCTGGCGTTCCTGCCGGGCGAAAAGCCCTCGATTCCGCCGACGGATGAAGCGGAACTGAACCGCGCGCTGAATGTGGAAGGCACGGCGGCGCCGCTGTCCTTCATCAATTCTACGGATGAATACACTTGGCCGATGGCGGTTGCGGAAAAGGATGACCGCACGGTTCTGGTCAGCACGAACACGGGCAAGGATACTTCTTCTGCTTCCGTGCTGACTACGGTGGAAGCGAAGGCGGGCGATGTGTTCGCGTTCGACTACAAGACGTCCACCGAAGCCGGCTGCGACCTGTTCTTCCTGTCTGTCAACGGACAGACGGCGAAGGCTTTCGGCGGCGTAAAGGAATGGGCGACCTACGGCTATGAATTCCCGGCGGACGGTACTTACGAAATTGCCCTGTCTTACATCAAGGATTCCCTTCAGGCCGCGAATGAGGACATGATCTGGCTGGACAACGTGCGCGTGGTGGACGGAGAAGAAGCCGCCGCTGTGCTGGCGAACAACCCGGTCTATCCGGAAGGCACGAAGATGACGACCATCTCCTTTGTGGGCGACAACGTGAAGCAGGTTTTCTTCACCGACCCGAAATTTGCGCTGATGTCCACCTTTGGCGTGACCAACTATTATGTGATTGACAACACGGAAAGCGCGACGGTGAAGGTGACGCTGGCGAAGGGGCTCGACCCGGAAATGTACGCCTTTGGCTGCGAAGCGGCTCCCGAAAACTATGCGCTGACGGACTACATGACGGAGGACGGCTACGTCATCCCGAATCAGCCGATTGACACCAATCAGGCGAGCGGCTTCCCGTATACCACCTATTTTGTGGTGAAGGCTGGCGCGGAAAACGTGGAAGCATCCGCCATTGCAATCGCTGATGAACCCAACGCCAATGCGTTTGTCGCCATGCTGCAGCAGTATGGCATCAATGTCCCCGGCTGGAAGTACGCCGATGGCACCCTGCCTTCCACGGATGAAGTGGCGGAAGCGCCGCAGCTGCCGATGGCGGGCATGGCGAGCTACACGATTAAGTGCGTCGATCAGGACGGCAACCCCGTGACCGGCACGATGATTAACGTCTGCACGGATGAAACGTGCACGCCCATGCCTGTGGATGAGAATGGCGTGCTGGAATTCACCATGCCTGCGTACCCCTATGTGCTGCATGTGCTGATTGTGCCGGAAGGCTACGAGTTCGACACGACGGTGGAAGAAATTGCTCCCGAAGCGGGCGGCGAAGTGGTGTTCACCTTCCAGAAGGTGTAATCCAAGGCTTCAAGGGGCGGTGTACCTGCGGGTATGCCGCCCTTTTTCGGTGCTGACTTTTTGGCAAAAGAAACGCACCTCATCTGCTGCATTAGCTGGATGAGGTGCGTTTTGTAGCTTGATTTTTCTACGCGGATTTGCTTGTGTGCCGCAGGGGGCGAAGGGGTGGAGGGGGCGATCGCAAAGCCCCCTCCTCGCGCCCGCAGGCGCGAAATCCCTGCATCAACACGCGGAAGCAGCCTGAAAGTGTCACCAACTGAATCGCGCGAAAGGGTCAAGGGAGGGGGACTTCGTCCCGTTTCATTCGCCCTTGTTATTGCAGCTTCAGGTCGCCGCCCTTGATCCAGCCCCACTTGCGCAGGAAGAAGGCGAACAGCAGCGTCAGCACGGCGGGGAGAACGAAGCAAATCAGGATAAGCCCAACCCAGTCCATCGGCAGAATCGCGGCTTTCGTGCCGGCGGCAATGTCGTTCAGCCAGCCGGTGTAAACGCCAATCTGCCCGACCAAACCGCAAGTGCCCATGCCGCTGGAAACCGCCGGGCCGTTCATTTCGAGGTGGAACAGGCACGTCGCAATCGGGCCGGTGATGGCGGAAGCAAGCGTCGGGGGAATCCACACGCGCGGATTGCGGATGATGTTGGGCATTTGCAGCATCGACGTGCCCAGCCCCTGACTGACCAAGCCGCCCACGCCGTTCTCGCGGAAGGACATGACCGCGAAGCCGACCATCTGCGCGCAGCAGCCCGCAACCGCCGCGCCGCCCGCAAGCCCCGTCAGCGAGAGCGCCGCGCAAATGGCAGCGCTGGAAATCGGCAGCGTCAGCGCCATGCCGACGACGACGGACACCAGAATGCCCATCAGCAGCGGCTGGAGGTTCGTTGCCCACTTGATGAAATCGCCGACCGAGCTGGCAGCCGCGCCAATCGCGGGCGCGCACAGCACGGACAGCCCAACGCCGACAAGAATCGTGACCGCCGGGGTGACGAGAATATCCACCTTCGTCTCCTTGCTGACGATTTTGCCGCATTCGGACGCAACAATCGTGATGAAGTAGACCGCCAGCGGGCCGCCTGCGCCGCCGAGCTTATTTGCCGCCATGCCGACGGCAATCAGGCTGTACAGCACCAATTGCGGGGCAGAGAGCGCCGCGCCGATGGACACCGCCATGGCCGGCCCCGCAACCTGCTGGGCGAAGTTGCCCGCGTCAATTAGGAACTGCACGTTCAGCTGCTGACCGAGCGTCTTGATGATTGTGCCAATCAGCAGCGAGGCGAACAGTCCCTGCGCCATGGCGCCCATTGCGTCTATCCCGTAGCGTTTTGCGGAAAACAGAACGTTCTTCCGCTTCAGAAACGCGCTGACCTTTCCCATGTCCTCCAAATCTCCCTTGTACGGGGAAGCCCCGCGAAATTTCCGCCGAAAAACGGTGGATTGCACTCCATTATAGCATATTGACAAGAAAGAAACAAGCATATATCACAGAATGTGTGGATTGCGTGAACAAAGTGCGAAATTTCGCGCAGATCCGATGATAACAGGTGTTTTTGTTGCAAGGCAGTCATAACCGTGCTATAATGAAGCGATTGCAAACGGCTCACGCGCTTGCAGTCAGCGCAGGAGAGGAGGCATCCGGTCAGTCAGCGCCGGAAGAGCACGGATGAGAAAGAAAAATTCCATCATCAATATGATCGTCGGGCTGGTGGGGCAGCTGCTGAACATGCTGCTTTCCTTCGGCGGACGCATGGTGTTCGTCCACTACCTGTCGCAGGAATATCTCGGCGTGAACGGCCTCTTCGGCGATGTGCTGGGAATGCTGAATCTGGCAGAATTGGGCATCGGCTCGGCGATGATTTTCAGCATGTACCGTCCGGCGGCGCAGAACGACGAGAAGCAGCTGGCGCGCCTGATGAACCTCTATCGCACGCTGTACCGCATTGTTGCGCTGGCGGTGCTGGGCATCGGGCTGGCGCTCATGCCGTTCCTGCCGCTGCTGATGAAGGGCGGCGAAGGCATCGAGAATTTGCAGCTGATTTATCTGCTGTACCTCCTGCAAGCTGTCACGTCATACCTGCTGTCCTACAAGAACGCCATCTATCAGGCGTACCAGAAGGCATACATCCGCAAGGCGCTTGACCAAATCATCGGCATCGTGCGCCTGATTCTGCAAATCGTTGTGCTGGTGACGACGCGGAATTTCATCCTCTACCTGATTATCCAGCTTTTTGTGCCGATGGTTTCCAGCGTTATCATCTCCATCCGCGCGGACAGGGAGTTCCCGTACCTCAAGCAGTACAAGGAGCTGCCTGAACCGCAGGAGCGCAAGGCGATTTTCAAGAATGTCGGCGCGCTGAGCCTGCATAAGCTGGCGACGGTTATCGTCCGCAGCACGGATAACCTGATTATGTCCGCGTTTGACGGGCTGGCTACGGTCGGCATATACTCCAACTACAAGCTCGTTTTGATGAACGTCAACAACCTGCTGGGGCATGTGACGGGCGCATTCACCGCCAGCATCGGCAACCTGAACGCGCTGGAGGGCAGAAAACGCGTCTACGAAATCTTCCGCATCCTCGATTTCGCCGCTTTCCTGCTCTACGGCTACCTCTCCGGCGGACTGGTGACGCTGATCAACTTCTTCATCCGCATGATTTTCGGCGAAGAGTACCTTTTCTCGATGACGGTCGTCGTCATCATCATAGCGGAGTTTTTCATCAGCGGCCTTCGCCAAATGGGATTGCAGTTCCGCGAGGCGCTGGGGCTGTTCTGGCATGACCGCTACAAGGCGCTGGCGGAGGCCATCATCAACCTTGTTGTATCGCTGATTCTGGTGCGGCGCTTTGGCGTGGCGGGCATCATCGGCGGCACGATTATCTCCAGCCTGCTGACGTGCGTCTGGTTTGAACCGTATGTGCTGATGCGCTACGGCATTGAGGAGGACTGGCAGAAGAAGCTGCGCCGCTACTTCATGGATTACATCGTCCGCTGGGTGGTGGTCGCGGGGGTCAGCGCCGTGTCCTACTGGATTTTCCAGCTGATGCCGCAGACGAATTTCCTCTGGTTCATCGCCCAAGGGCTGATTTATACCGCGATTTTCGCCGCGGTTGTGCTGACGGTTTACGGCAGAACGCCGGAATTCCAGTACCTGCTGGAAATGACCGTCCGCAAGCTGAAAAAGAAACTTCGGGGTGGGGAGTAACCTATGCTGCCGCTGATTTCCATCATTCTACCCGTCTACAACATGTCAGGCAAGCTGCCCCGGTGCATTGCCAGCCTGACGGCGCAGACATACCCGAATCTCGAATTCCTTTTCGTGGATGACGGCTCGACTGATAACAGCGTGCAGGTCATCCAGCAATACGCGGATAGCCGCTTCCGTATCCTCCGCAAGAAAAACGGCGGTGTGTCGTCGGCGCGGAATGAGGGCTTGCGCAACATGCGCGGCGAATACGGCGCGTTCGTTGATCCGGACGACACCGTGTCGCCGAACTACATTCAGTACCTGTACGATGCGCTGATGGCGCAAGGGACGAAAATGTCCTGCTGCTGGACTTACGAGCTGCACGAGGACGATGCGGATAAGCCACTGCCGGACGAACCCCATCAGCCCGCGAAGCTGGCAACGTTTGATAACTACGACCAGTGGGGCGAGATGGCGCACGTCCAGTCCTACGGCGTGCTGTATCACCACGATTTGCTGGAGAATCTGCGCTTTGATGAGCAGATTTCTTACGCGGAGGACACGCTGTTCTACATGCAGGCAGTTCTGGCGACGAAGCGCGTGGCGTACCTGATCGACCGGCTCTACTACTATGTGCGGTGGACAGGTTCGGCGATGCACCAAAAATATACGACAAAGCAGTATTCGGACGTGACGGTGTGGGCGGACGTTTGCCGGATGACGAAGGACGTTGCGCCGCTGATGCACCAAACGTCGATGACGCGGTACTGCTTTGCGTGCACGCGGGCGTTCTACTTCTCCTTCACGAGCGAGCAGGACTGCACGGCGCTGCGGCAGGATGCCATCAAGCGTTTGCGCGCGAACTGGCGCTGGGTGCTGAAGATGCCGACGCAGAATGAGCGCCGCAAGGGGCTGATTGCGATGGTCAGTCCGAAGCTGGCGTACTTGATGTGGAAGAAGGCAAAGGGAAAGTAAAGGCACCACCGCACAATTCGGCGGCGCGTCTGGCGATGTCTTTTCCGCCATCTGCGTCATGCAAATTTCTCGATTTACCGCCAGTAAACCTTCGAAATTTGCATTTGCATCTGACGAAAAATCCATTCGCCAGCCGACCACCTCATTTGTGCGGTGTTACCTAAAATTTCCCTTTTGATGCTTTATGATGCGGATTATTTCGGAGTGTTCTTGCTTGCCGCAGGGATTTCGCCTCTGCGGAGGCGACCAAAGGGCATGAAAACAGACGAATGTCTGCGGTCGCCCTTTGGAAACCTTCGGTGCGCACTCCCATGTTACTTGGTCTGCCTCGGAACGCTTAATACGAACCGCAGGTTCGCTGGATAAACACGCGGAAGCAGTATGAAAGTGTCACCAACTGAATCGCGCGAAAGGGTCAAGGGGGGACTTCGTCCCGTTTCATTCGCGCCTTGGGTTCCCCAATCAACACGCGGACACAGCATGAAAGTGTCACCAACTGAATCGCGAAAAAGGGAGTCCAGAGGGTCGAAGACCCTTTGGCGGGGTCAAGGGGCAGCGCCCCTTGCGGAGTCCAGAGGCAGAGCCTCTGGCGTCTCCCCGCTAATCAACGTGGAAGGGAAGGAAACCGATGAAAATCCTGATGGTCAATAAGTTCTTGTACCCGCGCGGCGGGGCGGAAACGTATATGCTCCGCATTGGGGAAGAACTGACGAGACGCGGTCATCAGGTGGAATATTTCGGCATGTACGACGAGAAAAACACCGTCGGGAACGCCGAAGGGCTGACGACTGTCAACATGGACTTCCACGCGTCCGGCGCGGAAAAGCTGCTCTACCCCTTCCGCATCATCTATTCCGGCGAGGCGCGGCGCAAAATGCGGCAGGTAATCGACCGCTTCCACCCGGACATCATCCACTTCAACAACATCAATTTCCAGCTTACCCCGTCCGTGATTCTGGCGGGGGCAGAGAGAAAAATCCCGATGGTGCAGACCGTCCACGATTTGCAGATGCTCTGCCCGAACCACATGATGATGGAATTCGGGACGTGGAAGCTCTGCGAGGAATGCAGCGGGAAGAAGTGCAAGATGGCGTGCGTGCGCAAAAAGTGCATCCACGGATCGCGCGCAAAGAGCCTCATCGGCGCGGTAGAAGGCACGGTTTATACCAGCAGCCATGTGTATGACCGCGTGGCGCGCTACATCTGCCCCAGCCGCTTCATCGAGGAAAAACTGCTGACCGTCCCACGTTACGCCGGAAAAACCACCATGATTCATAACTTTTTGAGCAAGACGGCGGAGATCAATGTGCCCAAGGGCGATTACGTCCTGTATTTCGGGCGCTTGTCGGAGGAAAAAGGCATCGACCGCATCCTTGCCGCCTGCCGCCTGCTGCCGGAGATTCCGTTTGTCATTGCGGGCGGCGGGCCGCTGGAGGAACTCTGCCGAACGTGCGATCTGCCCAACGTCCGCTTCGTCGGCTTCAAGACTGGGCGAGAACTGCAGGAGCTTGTCGCGGCGGCGCGCTTCACCCTCCACCTCTCCCTGTGGTATGAAAACTGTCCGCTGGCGCTGCTGGAATCGCAGTCGCTGGGCACGCCGGTGCTGTGCAACCGCATCGGTGGAATGCCGGAGCTGGTGGAGGAGGGCAAAACGGGCATCCTCAACGACACCTTCACGCCCGAAGCGTACGCGGAGAAGATTCGCGCGCTGTATAGCGATTCGGCGCTGCTGGATGAAATGGCGCGCAACTGCCGCGCGAAGAAGGAAAGCATGATGACGCTCGACCGCTACTGCGACCGGCTGCTGGAAATCTACATGGAGGAAATCGGAGGAAAACGCGCATGAGGGATGGCAAAAAGCGCAAAGTCATGTTCCTGATTTACAGCCTGTGCGGGGGCGGCGCGGAGCGGGTGCTGGTGGAAACAGTCAACCGCCTCCCCAAAGACCGCTACGACGTGACGCTCATGACGCTTTTCCACGACGATACCCGCGCCGGGATGCTGTCGCCGGAGGTGCATTACCGCCCGGCGCTGCGCGTGAAGAACGGCAGGGCGCAGAAAATCCTCAGCGGCATCATGCAGTACATCATCCCGCCGAAATGGCTGTATCGCTGGTTCTTCAGGAGCGACGCGGATGTGGAAGTCGCCTTCATGGAGGCGTTCCCGACAAAAATCCTCGCGTACTCCACCAATCAGCACGCGAAAAAGTACGCGTGGGTGCATATCGACGTGCAGACGTACACCAAGCAGGATCGCCTGTTCCGCTCCATGCGGCATCAAAAGGCGTGCTATGAGCGGTTTGACGGCATCTACTGTGTGTCGGAGAACGTCAAGGAAGCGTTTTCCGCGAAATTCGGCTTGACGGAGTGCGTCCATGTCGCCTATAATATGCTGGATGAGCAGGCAATCCGCCGCCGGAAGAACGAGCCGGTGGATGACATCCCGAAGGGCGAGTTCCTGATGGTCAGCGTCGGCAGCCTGATTCCGCGCAAGGGGTTTGAGCGGCTGATTCATGTCTGTGGGCTGCTCAAAAGCCGTGGCTACCACTTCCACCTGCTGATTTTGGGCAAGGGGGAGCTGTACGAAAATCTGGCGATGCAGGTGATTGACGAGCATTTGCAGGGCAGCGTGCAGCTGCTGGGCTTCCGCGATAATCCATACCCGTATATGGCGGCGGCGGATTTGTACGTCTGCCCGTCCTACGTCGAGGGGTTCAGCACGGTGGTGAGCGAAGCCGTTGTGCTGGAAACGCCCGTCGTGACGACGGACTGCTCCGGAATGCGCGAGATTCTGGGCGACAGCGAGTATGGCCTGATTACGCAGAACACCGAAGAATCGCTCTTCGAGGGCTTGCGGACGATGCTGGACAAGCCGGAAGTCTACCAATACTACCAGCAGCGCGTCCGCGAGCGCGCACCGTTCTTCTATATGGAAGAAAGACTGAAGGCGTATGAGGAGATTCTTGACCAGTAAGGGAAAAATGTTATGAGCGACATCCTGCGAAAACTCCGCCGCGGCGCCACCCTGCTGGGCGAACTGATCAAGTACGAGGCGGCAGCCCTCTGCGCCAGCGTGCTGAAAGTCACCAATCCGCGGTACCGCCACGTTTGGCTTGTGTCCGAGCGCGGCAGGGAAGCCCGTGACAACGGCTACCACTATTTCGCGTACCTTCGGCGGGCGCACCCCGAAATCAACGCCGTCTACGTCGCAGACCCTAAGCTTCCCGACTATGACCGCGTTGCGCAGCTGGGCAGCGTCGTGCCGTATCGCAGCTGGCGGCACTACCTGCTCTGCGCCGCGTCGGAAATGAAGGTTTCCACCCATGTTTCCGGTTATACGCCTGATATTGAACGCTATTATATGCTCGATAAGCTCCACATCGTGCGCGGAAAAAAGGTGTTTTTGCAGCATGGCATCATGATTGACGACATGAAGTGGTACCATTACCCCAACGTCGTCATGGATTTGTTTGTCACGACGCTGCAAAAGGAGCGTGATTTCGTCGAGTCGGCGTTCGGGTATCCGAAAGGCGTCGTCCGCCGATTGGGGCTGTGCCGATATGACGCGCTTCTGCATCCGCACGAGACGAAGCGGCAGGTGCTGTTTATGCCGACGTGGCGGACGTACGCCGTGGAGGGCAAAACACAGGCGGAGTTTGAGCAGACGGACTATTTCCAGCACTGGCAGGCGGTCATTTCCGACCCGAAGCTGGAGAAGCTGCTGACGAAATACGGCTATGACGCCGTGTTCTACCCGCATTTTGAGGTGCAGCGCTTCCTGTCCGCCTTCCACACGGAGAATCCGCGCGTCAAAATCGGCGCGCTGGGGCAGATGGACGTGCAGACGCTGCTGATGGAGTCCGCGCTGCTGATAACGGACTTCTCCAGCATCCAGTTCGACTTCGCGTATATGCTCAAGCCCGAAATCTACTACCAGTTTGACGAGGCGCGGTACTGGGGCACGCACCACGACCGCGGCTATTTCGACTATCGCGTGGACGGCTTCGGGGAGGTCGTGACGACGCAGGAGGCGCTGCTGCAAGCCATCGAAACCGCGCTTGCGTCGGAGTGCGCCGTCACGCCGGAAATGCAGAAGCACATCCGCGATACCTTCGGCGCGCTCGACGCCCACAACTGCGAGCGAAATCATCAGGCAATCAGGGAGCTGATGTCATGAAAGCAAACGACGGGCGGGCGAACCTCATTCTGCTGGACAGCGCGCCGCAGCCGGAATGGAACTTTGCGGCGCTGATGGAAGCGGAGACAGGGGAAAAGTGGAACATCTGGCACATTGACAGCCATTTTTCGGACAGTGCATGGAAGAAGAAGGCGAAATTCTTCCTCTTTCCACTCAAAGTGCTGCGCCACCGCAAGGAATTTGGCACCATTGTGTCCTACCAGCAGTTTTACGGGCTGTTTTTCGCTTTTTACAGCGCCATTTTCCACCTGAAAAAGCACTGCCATCTCATCGTCACCACGTTCATCTACCGCCCCAAGCAGGGCTGGAAGGGCAAGCTGTACGCGTGGTTCATGTGCAAGGCGGTGAACAGCCCCGCGCTGGACAAAATCGTCTGCTTTTCCAGCAGCGAACCGGCGTATTACCAGTCCATTTTCGGCACGGACAAGTTCACCTATGTGCCGCTGGGGCTGGGCAATTTGAACCGCGGCGGGCACATTCCGCAGGGGGAGGAGCGATTCATCCTCGCGGCGGGAAAGAGCAACCGCGACTATGACTTCCTCGTGGATGCGCTGAAGGACACGCCGTATCAGGTGCGCATTCTGTCCGACGCGTACAACCACCCGAACCCCGGCAGCAACATCCGCATTTATCACGATGTGTTCGGCGAGAAGTATTATCAAATGCTGTCAGAATGCTGCTGCGTGATTGTGCCGCTTGCCGATGCGCGCATTTCGGCGGGGCAGCTGGTGTTCCTGCAGGCGATGATGTTCGCCAAGCCGATTATCACCACGGAATCGGACACCGTGCGCGACTACATCGAATCGGGCAAAAACGGTCTGATCATTCCCAAACAGCGTGATGCGCTGCGGGACGCGGTTCGCCGGCTCTACGAGGATGAAGCGCTGTACCGCGGCATGGCAAAGGAGGGCAGATGCCGATTCTTGGAAAACTATTCTGTGGCAAGCATGGCGCGGCGAATTGGGTCAATCTGGCGGAAGCTGGACGAAAAGAAATGCTGAAGAAGGACATTCAACCGCGCCCGGCGTATCTGAAATGGGTGTATATCGGCATGATGACCATCGCCTTCTGGAATGGTGGGCTGGGGCTGCCGTGGTTCACGAAATATGTGCTGCAAGTCGGCGTGCTGGGCATGGCGCTGCTGTTTATGCTGGTGACGGGCGACTTCCGGCGGCTGAAAACCGTGGGACAGTTTGCGGTGATGTTCGGGCTGCCGTTTGTGATGATGGCGGCGCTGTCAATGCTGTACTGGGCATTGGATTTTCAGCAGCTTAACTACATGTCGCGCGGCTGCTCGACGATTCTCTACCATGTCATATCGCTCAGCGCAATGTGCAGCGCGGTGTACCTCTTCGGCCGCAGGAGCATTGATTATACGCTCTACGGCATGTGCGGCGCGAACTGCTGCATTGTGCTGGAATCCATCAAGGAGAACGGCATCGGGGCGTTTGTGACGGGGCTGATTGCGTTTGCAAAGTCCGGCGGGATTGACACGAACGCCGCCATCAAGGCGCTGGAAGTGCATGACCTGACGTTTGCCTTCGGGCTGATGCTGCTGTTCGCCCTGTGCTGCGAGCGAGGCAAAAAGCGCCTGATTTATGCTGCCTTATCGGGACTGTTCTTCTTTCTGGGTCTCAAACGCATCGCGCTGATTGGCTTGGTCGGCGTGTTTTTGATGGGCGAGTTCATCCGCAGGAGAAAACCGAAAGCCCAAAGCGTCCTGATTATCCTCATTTCCATTGGCGCCATTGTCATTTGCTTCGGGTATGTGTACCTGATTCAGTCGGGGCTGTTCAACGAAATCGTCCATGCGCTGGAGATTGACACGATGGGACGCGACAAGCTCTATGCCGCTTTTCAGGATGTATACGATTTTTCCCCCGCCTTCCGAGGGTATGGCATTGGCTATGTTACACGCTATATCAGCATTATGACGGAAGCGGGCGTTGGCGTATTCGGCACGCACAACTTCGGCGGGATGCACAACGATATTGTTACCATGTACATCGAGTTAGGCTTCTGGGGCTTCGCGTTCTGGATTTGGTACAGCTGGAACGGGCGCATTGTGTGGTGCCAGAAGGAGTTCGGGATGCAGACAGCCCTGCTGCTGCTGTACGAAACGATTTACGGCTTCATTACCTACGCCACCGACAACACGGTGTTCTACTGCTATATCAACACGGTCTTTATGCTGCTGCCGATTGCGATGGCGATTGGCGAGCAGGAACAAGGCGAGGAGAAAGGCAAGCATGAAAGAAAAGAACCGGAAACGAGCAAGGAGCGGCGTGTGGTCGCTTCTTGAGCGGATGCTGCAGGGTGTGTGGAGATACCGCCTGCTTTGCCTGCTGCTGATCATCGCGGCGATGGTGACCACCAGCGCCCTGATGCATCCGGGAAAGATGCAGTCGGCAACCGCCCTCATTGCCCTGAACTATGAGGAAGCGACAAGGGGACTTTATCCGAATCAGACGCGATTCAACATTTCGCTGCTCAAGTCTGATGAGGTGCTTTCGCGTGCGCTTGAAAAGGCGGGCGTGACGAACATGGAGTCCCTTGCGCTGGCGGAGCACATCAGCGTAAGCGCGTCAAGCGTCGGCGGCATGTCGATTGATTCCGGCAGCGACAGCGCCTACAAGATTGCCACCACCTACACCGTCTCCTACAAGCGCAATGAGGAGCTGCCGCCAAGCATCAGCACCGGCGACATGCTCCAGCTGATTATCGAGGCGTACAAGGAAGTGTTCTACGAGAACTACACCTACGTCGATACGGCGCTCAATCCGAACTGGAATGAACTGGATGAACTGGAGTATGTGGAAATCGGCACATTCTTCGAGAAAGAAATCGGCAAAGTCAGCCGCTTTTTGAAGAGCCGCGCGAACGAGAACGGCACGTTCCGTTCCTCGGCTAACAACGAGACGTTTATCTCTTTGCAGAAGAAGGCGCAGAATTTCTCTAACATTGACCTTGAAAAGTACAACGCGTATGTGCGGCAGAGCGGGTTATCCAAAAATCGCGACCGCTATGTGTCCAAGCTGAAATATCAGAATCAGCTGCGCAACATTGAGTATCAGAAATTCATGAGCCACTATCAGAACCATCTTGCAACGATTGATATGTACGATTCCGCGCTGACAAGCGTTGTGCTGATTCCGACGCTGGATACGCAGGCAAACTTCTATATGTCGCGCACGAAGGTGGCGATTGACTATCAGGCAAGCTCCGCTGAGACGGAAAACTTCCATGCCCATGATACAAAGGAGAAAATCAAGGACAATGAGTACACCATCGGGAAGATGCTCGCGGAAGACGCCAATGCGGCGGAGAACATCGTCACGGCGGAGATGCTGATTGATACCATGAAGACCAAATTGGCGGATTTGATTGAACGCACAAATGTCATCAACCGCGAGTATGTCCGCTATAAGACGCGCAATTATCTTACCGTGTCCTATGAGCAGATGAGCGCGATGGATGAATACAGCATCAAGTGGTCGATCTTGATGGGCGGCGTGACGTTCTGCGTCTGCTGCGTGCTGTTGCTGGTGATTGAGGGCAGAAAAAAGCATGAAAAAGTTTAACATCATCCGCTACTTAAAGCGCTGGTGGCCGCTGATTGCGCTGATGTCCATCTTTGCCGGCGCGTTCTTCATGCGCTATGCCACCAATCATCAGGCGTACACGGCACAGGCCGTCATCAAGTACACCTACGACGCGGCGTCGGAGGGCTTGACCCCGAACGGCGAGCCGCTGGACGTTTCCGAAATCTTCTCTTCGACCGTTGTCAAGGAAGCGATTGAGCGCCTCGGCTATTCCGTCAATGTCGATACCATCCGTTCCGGCGGCACGGTGACGGGCATCACCCCTGCCGATGTGCAGACGCGGCAGGATGCGCTGGCGGAAAAAGGTGAAGAGGTGGAGGAATACTATCCGACAGAATACGTTGTCAAGCTGACTGTTGGCAGCAGCAGAAGCGCTGAATTCGCGCGCTTGATGCTGGATGAAATTTTGAGCTGCTATTTTGCCAGCTTCGGGGAGAAATATGTGGATTACTCCACCATCCCCAACAACGCGGAAAACGTGCTGGCGGGCGGTTATGATTACATTGAGCAGGCGGAAATTCTCAGCAATTCCGTGGATGAGATTATCGCGCAGTTAGGCAGCCGCCAAAGCGCTGCGCCGGATTTCACCTCGTCGCGCACGGGTCTGTCCGTCTCCGACCTGTTTGATGAATACAGCTATATCCAGTCGGTGCGGATTCCGTACCTGTTTTCGGAGATTTTGGGCGAAAGGCTGACGCAGAACCGCGAAATCCTGCTGAAAAAGTATCAGGAGCGGTATGCGAATTACATGCTGACAAGCGGCACCGATGGCGACAAGGTGGCAAGCGTCAAGGAAGTCATCGAAAGCTATGGCAATAAGAATAAGGAAGGCTCGCTGTACTATGCCGGAACGAACGGCACGGACACGAATGGGCAGAACGGCTTCGTGCTGGGCGACGTCTACGAAGAGTACGACGCGAACGGCAATATCAAAGACCGCACGACGGTCTACGATACGCTCATCAGCGACTATGTGACGCTGCTCAACCGCAAGTCCGACAGCCTGATTGACGCGGCGTACTGCCAGTACATCATCGACACCTTCTCCAAGGCGCCGAACGCGACGGAGAACACCGCCGAAGCCCGCGCGTCGGTGGAGGCGGAAATCAGCGCGCTGCAAACCCGGCTGGATGACCTCTATCAGGTGCTGCTGGTGACGATGGAGGAGTACAACGAGTACATGGGCGCGGTGAACGTGGGCGTGCTGTCCACCACAGCGGTGAGCGCGCGCGTCAACGTCAAGCTGTACATGATGTTGGGCGTTGTCGTGTTCTTCATCCTCGGCGTCTGCGGCGCCATCCTGCTGGGGCGAATCCAGGACTTCGTGGAGTACCTGTTCTTCACCGAGCAGTCGCTGGAAATGCCGAACCGTACGGCGTGCGACCTGTACATCAAGAACAACACCGAGCGCGTGCTGGGCGACGACAACGTGTGCGTTGTGCTGGAGCTGACGAACCTGAGCCACATCAACAACGAGCTGGGGCGCGTGAAGGGCAACGAAGTGCTGCGCCGGTTCGCGGACTTCATCAAGGAAGCGTCCGCAACCTGCGGTACGGTGTATTACAACGGTGGCTGGCAGTTCATCGGCTTCTTTGAGCAGTGCCGCCGCGAGGACGCGGAGAGCTTTGCGGACTACATGCACCGCCTTGTACACGCCTACAACGAGGAAAGCGGCGACGCGAAGATGGAATACAGCCTTGGCATGGCGGAAAGCCGCACTGCCAACGCCCATACGCTGCGTACCCTGCTGCGCGGCGCAATGATGGACCGCAGAAAGCAGGAGGATTAAGCCATGAAAAAGTGGAAAAAAGTGCTGCTGCATGTGCTGACTGTGCTGCTGGTGATGGCGGGCGTTTGCGGATACTTCCTCTTCCTGTATCCGCATGAGCAGGACTTTGTGGAAAGCTACTACAAAGTGCAGTCGGATAAGCTGACGAGCCATCTGCGGATTGTGCAGCTCTCCGACCTGCACCTGCGGGAGTTCGGCGAGAACAACTGCGATTTGGTGGCGCGGATTCGTGCCTTGAAGCCGGACATCATCGCCATCACGGGCGACATGAACGACAAGAAAAGCGACGACACGCACGTCGTGACGGACTTGTGCGCGCAGCTGGTGGAAATTGCCCCGGTGTACTATGTGCCGGGCAACCACGAGTGGCCGAAAATCGTGTTCGAGGGCAGCACACTCGCGTCGGATTTGGAAGCGCTGGGCGTGCACTTTCTGGCGGATAAGTACGAAACTGTGACCATCGGCAGCAATACGCTGCTCATCGGCGGCATTGCGGAAGCGCCGGCGTCCTATGAGAAGTACGCCAGCGGATTTCTGGAGGATTTCGCCGCCCAGCCGGGCTACAAGATGCTGCTCGTCCACTATCCGGAATACTACGCGGAGGATACGGGCGCGCTGATTGGCAAGGACATCGACATGGCGCTCTGCGGCCACGCGCACGGCGGTCAGGTTCGCCTTCCGTTCCTCGGCGCGCTCTACACGCCGGATCAGGGCTTCCTGCCCGATTTGACCGAAGGCGTGCAGACGATTTCCGGCACGAAGGTCATCATCAGCCGCGGACTGGGGGATGACGTGGGGCAGATTCTGCCGCGCATCAATAATCCGCCGGAACTGGTGATTATTGACGCGAACTGGTATTGAGGCAGGGAGAAAACGAAGATGCTCCGAATTGGTGTGCTGAAAAAAGAATACTACTGCGAGAAGCGCAACGTCACCGACCGAGTAAACATGCACGAAAAGCGCGCGGAGTACGTCATCATCAAGGGCTACGACCTCCGCGCGTGCGCCGGGGTTGCGCTCGACAAGATGCGGAAGAAGCTGCGCATGAAGGGCGTTTCGCCGCTGCACTCCAACCGCCTTCGCGACTATTATCATCCCATTGTGTCGCCGAACGTGGATGTCATTCACACCTGCAACGTCGTCTGCGAGACGAAAAAGCCGTGGATGGCGACGTTCGAGGGCGCATTCCCTCTGGGGCAGCGCGAGCAGAATTTGCCAGAACAGCGGGCGTGGATGCAGCGCTGTTACCAGCAGATGGCAGCACCGTCGTGCAAGCGGCTGCTGGCGTTCTCGAACTGGGCGGCGGACTGCACCCGCGAGTGGATGCGGCGGAACAACTGCCAGCAGTACGACGAAATCAACAGCAAAATTGAGGTGCTGTATCCACCGCAGCCCGTGCAGTTGACGGTGGATGAGGTCATGGCGAAATTCCAAGACGTAAACAAAGAGTTACGATTCTTCTTCGTTGGTCGCGACTTCTATCGCAAGGGCATGTATGAGTGTCTGCTGGCGCTGAAAAAGCTGCGGGAGGCGTATCCCGTCCATTTGACCATCGTCAGCGGGCTGAAGCAGGAGTATGTCTACCGTGTGCCGAAGTACACAGCGCAGGAGGAAGCGGAGGTGCAGGGCATCATCCGCGACAATTCTGATTGGATAGAATATCACGAATCGCTGCCGAACGAGCAGGTGCTTGCACTCTGCAAGCGGGCACACATCGGTCTGCTGCCGACCTACCGCGATTCCTTCGGGTACAGCACAATTGAGATGCAGTCGTGCGGCTGCGTGGTGCTTTCGACGGACATTTTCGCCCTGCCGGAGCTGAATGACCTGGACATCGGCTACGTCTGCGCGATTCGCCATGCGGTGGATGCGCTGACGGATGGCGATGACGCGGCGGTTCAGGCGCTTCGTCCGCTGCTGGCGGCGCAATTGCAGGAGCAATTGATGCGCATTGTAGAGGAGCGCGGCAAGCTGGTGGACAAGGCGCAAATGGCGCTCGCACGGGTTGCGCAGCGGTACGACCCGGAGCGCCACGGCGAGCGGCTCTATGAACTGTATCAGGAGTGTGGGAAAAAGTGACGGATGCACAAAAACTCGTCAGCGTCATTATCCCGATTTACAAGGCGGAAAAGTACCTGCCGATGTGCGTGGACAGCGTGCTGAATCAGACATATCAGAACTTAGAGGTTATTCTGGTGGACGACGGCTCACCGGACAACTGCCCCGCCATCTGCGACGAGTATGCCAAAAAGGACAAACGAATCCGTGTGCTCCACCAGAAAAACGCCGGGCTGTCCATGGCGCGCAATGCCGGATTGGACATCTGCACAGGCGACTATATCACCTTTGTGGACAGCGACGACGCGCTGCATATTGACTTCGTGGCGCGGCTGCTGGCAGCGTGTGAGGATAACGGTGCAGAAATTGCGATTGCGGACTTCAAGAAAGCGGCGGTAGCGGAATATCTGCCGAAAATTGCCGCACCGCTGGAGAATAAGCCTGTGCGCGTGGTGGATGGGCACGAGGCAAACATGATGCTTTACCGTAGGCCGGAATGGGTGCGAATGATTACCGCATGGGGAAAACTCTACCGCCGCAAGGTTTTTGCCTGTGAGCGCTTCCCGATTATCAAGCTGCACGAGGACGAAGCGCTGGTGTACAAGCTGCTGTACCGCTGTCAAAAGGTGGCTCTGGTGGATGAACTGCTGTATTTTTATACCGATAATCCGGACAGCATGATGGCGAACCGCTTCAAGCCGGAGCGCATGACGATGATTGAAATTCTTGACGAGCGCCTTGCGTTTTACCGCGAAAACGGCGAAACAGGCGACTTAATCCGCTTTACGCAAAACCGGCAGTTTATGTTTGCAGCGGCATATTACCGTCAGACGCTGCATTACGCGCCAAAAGAGTGGCGCTTCCGCCATCAGCTGCGCAAACGCCAGTGGCAAATCTACCGGGTGCTGATGAAGTCGGAATATCCGGCGGACAGAAAACGAGAATTGACCTGTATTATGCTGCTGCCGCTGCTGTTTCGCAAGCTACGGTTAGTGGAGCAGTGAAAACGGCAAAAAATACTTTTCCGCGGGCGGGAACAATCCGCCCGCCTTTTTCGTCTGTTAGAGTGCAGGGCAAAAGAAGCCCTGACATTCCCCCAAAAAGGAGAAACACGATTATGAAGAAAATGCTTGCAATCCTGATGGCGCTGCTGATGGCGGCGCTGCTGCTGCCCGCTTATGCCGAGGAAGGCGACGTGGCGGAAATCGCGGAAATTGCCGGGACGGTGCTGGAAATCGGCGAAGAATCCATCCTGCTGGAAACGCCCGAAGGGCAGCTGATTGAAGCGATTCTGACGGCGGACACCATCCGCGAGGGCAAGGAAATCGCGGTGGGCGACTTCATCCACGTCATGTACAACGGGCAGATGACCCGCTCCTACCCCGCGCAGGTGACGGCGCAGCACATTGGCTGCTACGTCCTCACGGGCACGGTCAGCGACATCACCGACGAGGGCTTCACCCTCACCACCGACGAGACGACCTACATCGTTCACGCGACGGCGGAACAGCTGGCGCAAATCACCGATGGCGCGGAAATCAACGTGTATTTCAGCGGCGTGATTGCGATGAGCCTGCCGGGGCAGATCAGCGCCGAGCAGATTACCGCGGTGGAGGAGGAAGCCGTCCTCACCGGCACGGTCGTCGAGGCGTACATCACCCTGGAAACCGCGGATGGGCAGCAGATTCAGGTCAATCTGACCTCCCTGACGCAGCTGCCGGCCGGCATTCCGGACTTGGGCGACACGGTTCGCGTGACCTACAATGGGCAGATGACCAGCTCCATTCCCGCGCAGGTGACGGCGGATACGGTTGATATTGCCGTGACCATCGACGAGCTGGCGGGCGAAATTGTCGAAATCACGGGCGACGGCATCCTCCTCCAGACGAAGGACATGCAGGTGCTGGTCAACGTGGACGAGGGCACGGTCTACGAGACGGACGGCGAACTCGCGGTGGGCGACTACATCCACGTCCTCTACGACGGCATCATGACCCGCTCGCTGCCGGCGCAGGTGTACGCGCAGAAAATCGGCTGCTACAAGACCACCGGCACGGTCAGCGAACTGACGGAATCCGGCTTCCTGCTGACGACGGAAACCGACGTGGTGCAGGTCAACGCGGATGCGGCGCTGCTGGACGGCATGGAGAACGGCATGACCGTGACGGTCTACTCCAACGGCGCAATGACGATGAGCCTGCCGGGGCAAATCAGCGCGGAAAAGATTGTCAAGGCGGAATAATTGCATATTGAAAAACGGCGCTCAGCAGGGAAGAAATCCCGCTGAGCGCCGTTTTGGTTCTTCACGGAAAGTTGGGGGGCAAACAAGGGTTTAGGCGAAGCGCCAAAAGCTGCACGCGGAAGGAGCATGAAAGTGCGACCAACTCAATCGCGCAGAGGGGTCAAGGGGGGGACTTCGTCCCTTTTCGTCTGCCCCTTGCAGGGTCAAGGGACAGCGTCCCTTGTGGGGTTTGGGGCAACGCCCCAACTGTTCCTCGTCCGACCAATCCCAAGGAAGTCGCCAACAAAGGCGCAGGCAGCGAAGCGTCCCTGCCAGTAACTTTGCGCGTCCGCAGACGCGCCCCCAAGCTGCTCTTCCCCCAAGATTCCGTGAAGAACCAATAATTGCGCATTGCTCATTCCTAATTGCTCATTGAAAAACGGCGCTCAGCAGGAGAAAAATCCCGCTGAGCGCCGTTTTCTGTCAGTCCTCCGGAATATTGATGCACGCGCCTTGCTTGAAGTCGCTCGGCGCAAGGCACGGATTTGCCCGCAGCAGCGCCGACAGCGACACGTTCAGCAGCAGCGCCGTCGTCTCCATCGTCTCGTCCTTGTCCAGCGTGTATGTGTTGCCCGGCGGGCACGCCTGATTCTCCGGCACGCACAGCACCTGCCCTGCCTGCAGCGCGTCCAGGTTCACATCCGGATTCGCGGTTTCCAGCGTATGGCGGTTGACGTCCTTTTTCAGCTGCACATCCGCCGCCGTTTCGCCCTGCAGCACCGTGTAGCGGTCAATCTCCGGGCAAAAGCTGATGTCAGGCGTTTCGCCGCCGGGGGTCGCGGGGGCGTTCATGTCGGCGGCGGGGGTATCCAGCGCGTCGTTCGTCGTGGTGTCAGAGGCGTCGGGGGTGGTCGGCGCCGTGATGTTGGTATCGGGCGTTTCCGCCGCCGCGCCGGGGATGCACAGCACGTCGCCCACCATCAGCCGCGCCGGGTTGATGTCGCTGTTCGCCTCCAGCAGATCCTTCAGCGGCACGCCCAGGCGATGCGCAATCAGGTAGAAGCTGTCCCCACGGCGGACGGTGTACTCATACGCGCACGTTTGACTTGTTGTCTGCGACATAAACTTTCTCCTCCTCGTTCAAGAGTCGGTTCAGTCTATGCGCGGGAAGCGGCGTTATGCCTGCAAAATCAGATTCGTGACTTCTTCCATGCGGCGGATGTCGCCCGTCAGCACCGCGCCGACCAGCTTTCCGCCCGCGGAATAGTACCGCGCGCCGGGCATTTCGCCGATTTCGTACGCGATATTCGCTTGACGGCCCGCATCGCCGAACGCAAACAGTGCCGTGCCGAAGCCGTGGAAAATGAGCGGACGCGGCAGCGCCTGATACGCCGCGTCGCCGCCCGCCGCGTTGATGCCAGCGATGCGCCCCATATCCGCCGCTTCCGTCCACAGCGCGTAGCTCACGCCCATCGACGCGCAGTCGCCCGCCGCGTACACGTCCGGAAGGTTCGTGCGCATGTGGTCGTCGACGGTGATGTGGCGCTCGGCCGCAATGCCCGCGTCCTTGGCGAGGCGGATATTTGCCCGCACGCCCGCTGATACGATGACCAGCTCCGCCGGAACGCGCGTGCCGTCCACGAGGGTGACGCCGGATGCGTCGATGCGCGCGGAATCCGCGTTTTTCAGCAGCTTCACGCCTTTGCCCGCCATGGCGGATTCAAGGTGCTGCGCCGCCTGCGCGTCAATCTGCCGCTTCATCAACTGATCGCCGTGCTCCAGCACGGTCACAGACAGCCCTGCTTCCGCCAAGGACGATGCCGCCTCCAGCCCCAGCACGCCGCCGCCGATAACCGCCGCGTTTTTTGCCGTTTTCGCGATTTCCCGCACGCGCGCCACATCGCCAAAGGTTCGCACGGCGACGACGTTCGCGCCGTCCGCGCCCGGAATCGGCGGCACGAAGCAGCTTGCGCCTGTCGCCAGAATGAGGGAATCCCAATGGAAGGGGGTACCGCCCGCCACGAGCGTTTTGCCGACGGGGTCGATGGCAGTCACGGTTCGCCCGGTAAGGACGACAATATCCTTTTCGTCATACCACGCGGCGGATTCAACCGCCAAATCCTGTGCCGTCACCTTGCCCATGAGCTGCTTGGTGAGCATCGGGCGGCTGTAGGGCAGGAAATTCTCGGCGGAAATGAGGACAATCAGCGCGTCTCGCTGGGTGCTGCGGGCGGATTTTGCCGCTTCGAGGGCGGCGATGCCTCCGCCGATGATGAAAATCTTTTTCATGTTGATGTATCCTTCTTTGTTTATTGCGTTTATTTGTTGCAGGGGATTTCGCTCCTGCGGGAGCGACCAAAGGGCTTTCCGTTCGCCCTTTGGAAACCTTCGGTGCCCCTTCGGATGTTGCTTGATTGGTATTGGAAGTTTTTTAGTTTGTGTACCTTTCGTTCTTCCAAGCAACATAGAAAATCAAGCAACATGGGAGTGCACTGCGAAGGGGTGGAGGGGGCGACCGCAAAGCCCCCTCCTCGCGTCCGCAGACGCGAAACCCCTGCGAAATCCCTGCATATATAGTATAAGCAGTGCTGCTTCCATTGAAACAGCACTGCTGAAAAAATCAGAACAAGCCCACAATTTCGCCGTTTTCGTCCACGTCAATCGCTTCAGCGGCGGGAACCTTCGGCAGCCCCGGCATGGCGATAATATCCCCCGCGAACGCCACCACAAAGCCCGCGCCCGCGTTCAGCCGCACTTGCCGAATGTGCAGCGTGTGCCCCACCGGCGCGCCCAGCAGCTTCGCATCATCGGAGAAGGAATACTGCGTTTTCGCAATGCACACCGGGCATTCGCGCCAGCCTTCGTCCTCCAGCTTTTGCAGCTGCTTCAGTACGCTGCCGGCGAATTCCACCTTCGCCGCGCCGTAGATGCGCGTCGCAATCGCCTCAATCTTGTCCTTCAGCGGCAGGGTGATGTCATAGGTGTAGCACGGCTCGGACTTCGGCGCGCTGTCCACAATGCTGCACACCCGCGCTGCCAGCTCCTTCACACCGTCGCCGCCCTTTGCCCAGCCGTCGCAAAGCTCCACCGGCGCGCCCGCATCCGCGCACGCCTGACGCAGCAGCGCCATTTCCGCCTCCGTGTCGCTGACGAAGCGGTTCAGCGCGACGACGACCGGGCGCTTCCACACATTGCGGATGTGGTCGATGTGCGCCAGCAGGTTCGGCAAGCCCTTGCGCAGCGCCTCGACATTCTCGTGCGACAAGTCCGCCTTCGGGCAGCCGCCGTGGGATTTCAGCGCGCGTACCGTCGCCACCAGCACCACCGCGTCCGGGAAAATGCCGCTCATCCGGCACTTGATGTCCATGAACTTCTCCGCGCCGAGGTCGGCGCCGAAGCCTGCTTCGGTCACGACGTAATCCGCCAGACGCATTGCCGTCGTCGTCGCAATCACGGAGTTGCAGCCGTGGGCGATATTCGCGAACGGGCCGCCGTGCATCAGGCAGGGCGTGCCGTCAATGGTCTGCACGAGGTTGGGCTGAAGCGCGTCGCGCAGGAGCGCCGTCATTGCGCCCGCCGCGTGCAAATCACCCGCCGTAACGGGCTTGCCGCTGTACGTCCGCGCGACTTGCAGGCGGGATAAACGCGCCTTCAAGTCCTGCAAATCCTTCGCCAGGCAGAAAACCGCCATCACTTCGCTTGCGGCGGTGATGTCGAAGCCGTCCTCGCGGGGGTTGCCGTTGGGCTTGCCGCCCAGCCCGCTGACGATGGCGCGCAATTGCCGGTCGTTGACGTCCAGACAGCGCCGCCACGTCACCTGACGCGGGTCAATGCCCAGCGCGTTGCCCTGCTGGATGTGGTTGTCCACCATCGCGGCAAGCAGGTTGTTTGCGGCGGTGATGGCGTGCAAATCGCCCGTAAAGTGCAGGTTAATCTGCTCCATCGGCAGCACCTGCGCCCTGCCGCCGCCTGCCGCGCCGCCCTTCATGCCGAACACCGGGCCGAGCGACGGTTCGCGCAGCGCCAGCATCGCCCGTTTGCCGATTTTCGTCATGCCGTCCGCCAAGCCGACGGAAACGGTCGTTTTGCCCTCGCCCGCGGGGGTCGGGTTGATGGCGGTGACGAGAATGAGCTTGGCGCGCATCTCGCTGCCCACGCCTAACTGCATGGGGTCAACCTTCGCGATGTACTGCCCATAGGGGCTGATGGCGCCCTCGGGAATGCCCGCTTTTTCCGCAATCTCCTGAATCCGTTTCGGCTGTGCAGCCTGTGCAATCTCCAAATCCGTCGGCATGATGATGATCCTCCTGATTTTTTCCGCATGAAATTCAGCTATCCTACATTATTATACTGAATAATGCCGTACATTGCAACAGTAAATCCGCAAAAAGTTTCGGATTATTCGCCGCGAAAATCATCCGCGTGAGATGCAAAAAAGTCGAAGTACGTCCGCACGGCGGGCAGCTCCGTCCACTTGCGGCGGACGATCGGGTCAGCATCCAAATCGTAGATGCGCGCGCCCCGCATCGCCAGCAGGAATGGCGAGTGCGTGGCAATGATGAACTGACAGCCGTAGAAACGCGCGGAATCCTCCAGAAACCGCATGAGTTCCAGCTGCCGTTCGGGCGATAGGCTGTTTTCCGGCTCGTCAAGCAGGTATAATCCGCCGTCGCCGATGCGGCTGGTGAAACAGAACATCGCGCTTTCGCCGTTCGACTGCTCGCGGATGTTGCCGCCCATCTGCTTGCGGACGTAGGCGGATTGCGTCGAACGTCGCGCCAAATTCACGCGCTTGAGCTGGTCGTAATCCGCCATCGTGCGGAACGCCTGCGTCACCTGCCGGTCAGCAGCGTACTGCCGGAACATGTCCTCCCGCTGCGCGTCGATGCCCTCATTGAGCGCGCGCAGGTTCAGCATGTAGTCAAACACGTCGTCCGAGGTGATAATCCGGCTTTCAGGCGGCAGATTGCCCTGCACTTCCGCGTCGCACAGGGCGACATACTCCTCGAAAAACGTCGAGCGATTATACCGCGCATCCCGCGTCAGCGCCAGCTTGTCCGCCATCACATTCAGCATGGTGGATTTGCCCGACCCGTTGCCGCCATAGAGGATGGTGACGGCATCCATCGTCAGCACCGTCGGGTCGAAGCGGCACAGCACGCCGAACGGATACGCCGTGTTGTAGCACTGCCGCCGCGCGCCGTGGAAGTTGAAAGACTCCCGCTCCTGACTGGGAAACGTGAAGCTGCGCAGATACAGCATCATCAGCACCTCCTTTGCGGATAGTATACCGTCATCCGCAAAAAATTGCAAGCGAAAAGGGGACTGCCCGCCCGGACAATCCCCCCCGCTCATTTCGCCTCCGCGAAGTATTCCAGCGCCTCGCGAACATCCGCAATCAGCCCGTGACGCGCCAGCACCTGCGCCAAGATGCCGAACTGGTCGAGCGTCAGCCGCCAGCGCATCGTCTCCTGCACGCGCGGACGCGTGCTGTTCTCCATCGCGTACCCATACGCCCGCACCGCCGTTTCCAGTGCGCCAATCATCGGGTACTGCGCCCGCAGTTCCCGGTCAAGCGCATCGCAATTCTGATACCAAGCATGTGTGCTGCACACGTCGTCGGGCATCTCCTCTCGCATCCGCCGCACCTGCTGCCAATCGCACCGCGCCGCCATTTCTCCCGGCGTCAGCAGAAGCTCCTCTGCCTGCCGTTCCCTCTGCCGCTGAAACGTAACCACCTGCATTCCTCCCTTCATCATAAGGTATGCGGGAGAATGCGCAAAAAGAATGCGCCGGACGGAATTTCCGCGGAAAAAAATTGCAGAAAAATACCGGAAAAGTCCGGAAACCCCTTGACGAAAACAAGAAAAGCAACTATGATAATACATGTGTGCTTTGCGTCAAAGTAAAGGGGGGAAGGTGGATGTATATGGTCGATTACGAGGGTACTATGCCCATTTTTGCCTATGCCTACCTGACCCACGACCGCCGCTGGACAGGCCCGCGCGCCTACCGCATCACCATCTATCAGGACGACACGCTGATGTTCCGCACGTTCAACGAGCGGGAAGAGGTGCTGGACACCGATTTCTTCTATCTTGTGCCGGGAACGGCGGCAAAGCTGACCGTGCAGATTGAACACGAAGGCTGGTGGATGGGCACGGTTCCGCTGCTGATTCAGGCGGATTCCAAGCCGCATAGCACGAGCATGTTCGGGTTTTCGGGGCATCCGATGTTCCGCTGCGAGGATTTAGGGAACATGATTGCGCGTGATTTCGGCAGCCACCGCGGGCAGCTGGCGCGTGGATTGTATTTTATGCTGGAAAACACGGCGATTCTGCTGCGGCAGAGTAATTTGATATTGAAGCTGGATAGTTTCGAGTGGGACTGGGCGAAGGCGCAGATATTTACGCCGGCATACGCACCGCCGGAGACGACCGCGCCGACGGTTCCGCAGAAGGAAAACGTGGGGTAAAGGCAGATAAAGCCTGGGGTAAAGGCGGATAAAGCCGCTTCACCCAAAGCGTAGGGAAAAGCGCTCAAGCCGGGCGACAAAAAAAGGGTCAAGGGGCAATTGCCCCTTGCAGGGTCAAGGGACAGCGTCCCTTGTGGGGTTTGGGGCAACGCCCCAACCGTTCCGCGGGCGACCAGTATGCAAACGTCTCCAACAAAGGCGCAGGCAGCGAAGCGTCCCTGCCAGTAACTAAAAAGCCTTTCAATACAGCTTAAGCAGCATGGAGGGCGACCGCCGAAGGAGTCCAGAGGGCAATCGCAGACTTCGTCTGTTTTCATGCCCTCTGGAAGCTGCTATCATTACCAGTATGATAGGAAAGTCAATTTTGGCTGAAAAAAATCAGCAATCTTTTCATGATACAGGGGATTTTCGCCTTTGCGGAGGCGACAAGGGGGCAATGAAAACAGACGAACGTCTGCGATCGCCCCCTTGACCCCTTCGGGCTGCACACTACCATACTTGATTTGGTATGTTGCAGAGAAGTTTGAAAATCAGCAGTATTCGCTTCGGCGCACCCAATCTGCGCTCAATCGGCGCATACTGCTTTTTGATTCGCAAGCAAATCAACATAAGGAGGAGAAAAAAAGATGGGTGAACGTTCGATTCAGGAGAAGTATCAGGCGTGGCGGAAGTGCCCCGGCATGAATGAGGAGCTGCTCAATCAGCTCAAAGCCATGTCGCCGGATGAACTGAATGACAGCTTCTATCGTTCGCTGGCGTTCGGCACGGGCGGGCTGCGCGGGGTTTTAGGCGCGGGCGAAAACCGCATGAACCTCTACACCGTGTCCAAGGCGACGCGCGGGCTGGGACGTTACCTGCTGGAGACGTGCGAGAAGCCGTCCTGCGCCGTCAGCTGCGACAGCCGCATCCATAGCCGCGATTTTGCCGAGCTGACCGCCGCGACGCTGGCGGAAATGGGCATCCGCGTCTACCTCTACCGCACGCTCATGCCGACCCCCATGCTGTCCTACGCGGTGCGCCACCTGCACACCAGCGCGGGCGTGATGGTGACGGCGAGCCACAATCCCGCGAAATTCAACGGCTATAAGGTCTATGGCGCGGATGGCTGCCAGATTACGATTGAAGCCGCCGACCGCATCTATTCCTTCATCAGCGCAGAACAGACGCTCCAGCCCTCCCTGCCGAGCTTCCAGAAGTACCTCGATAACGGCATGATTAGCTACATCGACGACGAAACTATTGAGAGTTATTACCAGATGATTAACGGCCTGCGCATCGCCCCCACCAACGAGCGCCTGCACATCGTCTATAGCCCGCTCAACGGCACGGGCAATGTGCCGGTGCGCGAAATGCTGAAGCGCATGGGCAATATCGACGTGGATGTCGTCGCGGAGCAGGAGATGCCCGACGGCCATTTCCCGACCTGCCCGTACCCGAACCCCGAAATCCGCGAGGCGATGAAGCTGGCGATTGAAAAGACCATCGCCACCGGGGCGGATATGTGCGTCGCCACCGACCCCGACTGCGACCGCATCGGCGCGGGCGTGCGGCAGGGCGATACCGTCACGCTGATTTCCGGCAACGACATGGGCGTGCTGCTGCTGGACTATGTGTGCAGCCACCGCAAGGCGCAGAAGGGCGAATTGCCGCCCGTCGCCGTCAAGACCATCGTGACCACCGAGATGGCTGTGCCGATTTGCAAGAAGTACGGCGTGGAGCTGCGCAACGTGCTCACCGGCTTCAAGTTCATCGGCGAGCAGATTGGGCTGCTGGAAAAGGAAGGCCACACCGAGCGCTACATCTTCGGCTTCGAGGAAAGCTACGGCTACCTGTCCGGCACGTCCGTGCGCGATAAGGACGCCGTCAACGCGGCGGTGCTGGTTTGCGAAATGGCGGCGAACTACAAGGCGCAGGGGCTGACGCTGCTGGATAAGCTGGAGCAGCTGCGCGAGGAGTTCGGCTTCTACGCCCAGCGCCTGCTGACCTTCCAGTACGAGGGCGAATCCGGCGCGGCGAAGATGGCGGACATCATGCGCAAGCTCCGCGCCCCGCTGGATACCTTTCAGGATGCGCATTTCCCGACCGCGACCCGCATCGACTACCAGAACGATGAAACGGGTCTGCCCAAGAGCGACGTACTGTCCTTCGCGCTGGCGGATGGCAGCAAGATTATCGTCCGCCCCTCCGGCACGGAGCCGAAGCTGAAAGCCTACCTCTTCGCGCGCGGCGAAAATCAGGCAACCGCCGAAAAGGTGCTGGATGAACTCGAAACGCTGATGAACGGGTACTGCAAGGAGTAAACTTTCAACGGGCTGTCCCACGCGGGCAGCCTGTTTTTGGTTCTTCACGGAAACTTGGGGGAAGAGCAGCTTGAGGGCGCGTCTGCGGACGCGCAAAGTTAGGGGCAGGGACGCTTCGCTGCCTGCACCTTTGTTGAGCGCGTTTGGCATACTGGTCGCCCGTGGAACTGTTGGGGCGTTGCCCCAAACCCCACAAGGGACGCTGTCCCTTGACCCTGCAAGGGGCAATTGCCCCTTGACCCCTCCGCGCGATTGAGTTGGTCGCGCTTTCATACTCCTTCCGCGTGCAGCTTTTTGGCGCTTCGCCTAAGCCCTTGTTTGCTTTCCCAAAACTTTCCGTGAAAAACCTGTTTTTTGTTTGTACTGCTTTGCATTTCTGGTGTACTTTACGCCCATTTTCCTTCAAAGCATGTTATAATCATGCCGAAAATCGTTTGAAGGAGCGGATGCCCTATGGACACGCGCGATTTCCTTGTGCCGGATGATTACGCCGATTTCCACTGCAAGTGCGGTCAGTGCCGCCATACCTGCTGCGACGGGTGGGCAGTCACCTTCCCGCGCGAGGATTATTTCCGCCTGCTGAGCGTGCCGTGTTCGCCGGAACTGCGCCGCAAGCTGGATACATCGCTGCATCTGGCGGATGACCCCACCCCGGAGCGCTACGCCGAACTTCTGCCAAACTGGGAGGGACACTGCCCACTTCAGCGCGCGGATGGTCTCTGCGCCCTGCAAGCCGAGTGCGGCGAGGAAGCCATCTCTTCCACCTGCCGCTATTACCCCCGCGGCATCCGCACGATGGATGATGACGAGTGCGCGTGCAGTGCCTCCTGCGAGCGCGTGGTGGAAATGCTGCTGCACCGCCTGCCGCCGATGACCTTCCGGCGGATGCGCTTGTCCTTCGCCATGGCGCTGCCGCCGCGCGAGACGGACGCGGCGCTGACGGTGGAAACGCGGCAATTGCGCCGGGACGTCGTCACCATGCTGCAAGCGCGGGAAGTTCCGCTTGCAAGCCGCATGATGGGGATTCGCGCGGCGCTCGTGCTGGAGGAATCCGGGCGTCAAACGAGTGAAAGCCGCTGGGCAGCGTTCCGCGCGGCGGCGAAAGTCGCGATTCCCCCGGCGGATTGGGCGCTTCGGGCGAATATCCTGCGGACGCTGATGGAAGAACTGCTGGCGGATACCATCAGCATGGGCGGAATCGCGGCGGAAATCCTGCCGCTCCTGCGCGGGGAACAGGCGGGCGCAGTTTTGCAGCAGGCGGCGGGCACGTTTCAGGCGGATACGCCGGATTGGATGATTGGCACGGAGCAGCTGATGGTCAACCATGTGTTCTACGAGGGCTTCCCGTACGGCGCGCATCAGGAGCGCCCGGCGACGGCGGCGGTTTCGCTGTGCGCGGAGTACGCGGTGCTGCGCGGTACGGCGGTGCTCTACCATCAGCTGCATCCGGATGAAACGGCGCTGGTGGATGCCATTGCCGCGCTCTTCCGCGTGATGGAGCACAGCGCGTTCGGCTGGAACGCGGCGGTTGTGCTGGAGCGTGAAGGCAAGGCGGGGGAGGATGTTATCGGGCAAATCGTCGGAATATAAGGAAATGAGCAATAAAAATATCCGCGGGTGCATTTGACTGCATCCGCGGAATTTTGCTATTTTGTGGTTCTTCACGGAATCTTGGGGGAAGAGCAGCTTGGGGGCGCGTCTGCGGACGCGCAAAGTTAGGGGCAGGGACGCTTCGCTGCCTGCACCTTTGTTGGTGACTTCCTTGGGATTGGTCGGACGAGGGACAGTTGGGGCGTTGCCCCAAACCCCACAAGGGACGCTGTCCCTTGACCCTGCAAGGGGCAATTGCCCCTTGACCCCTTTTCGCGATTGAGTTGGTCGCGCTTTCATGCTCCTTCCGCGTGCAGCTTTTTGGCGCTTCGCCTAAGCCCTTGTTTGCTCCCCCAACTTTCCGTGAAGAACCTAATTTGGGGTGGCGCGTCACTCGCCGCGCACCATCATCACATGAATTTGCCGCTCCAACGCGGGAATCACGCACTCTGCCAAGCCGCCATCCACCGCCACGTCGCGTATCACCAGCACATCAATGCCCAGCATGTCGAACACGGCGCTATTGAACGCGCGGGTGTAGGGGCCGTACGCCGCGACAATGTGTGTCTCCGGCACGCCGACTTTCTTTGCCAAATCCAGCGCTTCCACCGTCGGCACAATGCGGCAGAACAGGCGGTCTTTGCGCAGAAGGGACGCATAATGCGGCAGATTGCGGTAATCGCCCGCCAGCAGAATGTTCTCCTCCGAAAGCCGCGACAGCACTGCCACGGCCTCCGCCGGATTCTCCACCCACTGCACCACGTCGCGCCAAGCTTCCTGCTCGTTCTCGATTTTCATGCGCTGGCAAGGAATACCCAGCTGCTCGGCGGAACGGCGGATGCGCGTCTGCGTCGCGGTGGCGTACGGGTGCGTCGCGTCGATGACCTTGCGGGGGTTCGTCTGGCGGATGTAGGAGAGCATCTGCCCGTCGTCAAACCGCCCGATGTGGCACATCGTTCCCGGCGGCAGCTGTGCGCGCGCGTATTCCGTCGTCACGCAGACGATAACCTGCTTGCCGCGCCGCCGCATCGTCTGTGCCGCCTCACGGCTCTCGTGGGTGTTGCCGAAAATCAGAATTCGCTCCATGGTCACTCACTCCTGCGGGTTATTATTTTTGCCCGTAGTAGGCGTTCGGGCCGTGTTTGCGTAGAAAATGCTTATCTTGAATGTTCTGCGGCGCAGGGGCGGCGTCGGGCTTAATCTGCCGCGTGTACACCGCCATTTTCGCCACTTCCTCCAGCACAACGGCGTGGTAGACCGCCTGTGCCGCGTCCTTGCCCCATGTGAACGGCCCGTGCGACGCGCAGATAATCCCCGGCACATGCACCGGGTTGATATTCCGCTTCGTCAGCTCCTCGATGATGACTTTGCCCGTGTTCTTCTCGTAGTCCTCGTCGATTTCCTCGGTCGTCAGGTGGCGCGCGCAGGGAATTGCGCCGTAGAAGTAGTCCGCGTGGGTCGTGCCGTAGCAGGGAATGTCCTCGCACGCCTGCGCCCAGCCGACCGCGTAGGGGCTGTGCGTGTGCACGATGCCGCCGATGTCCGGGTACTGCTTGTACAGCTCCAAGTGTGTTTTCGTGTCGCTGGAGGGGTTCAATTTGCCCTCGACGATGTTGCCGTCCAGGTCAAGCACGACCAGCTTGTCGGGGGACAGCTCGTCGTACTCCACGCCCGACGGCTTGATGACGACCAGCCCCTTTTCGCGGCTGATGCCGGACACGTTGCCCCATGTATACGTCACCAGATGACGCTTGGGCAGCTCCATGTTGGCTTCGTAAACGGCTTCTTTGAGCGATTTCAGCATCGGAATTCCCCTCCTCAATCCATATCCGCAATCGCGGCCTTTTCGGCGGAAAGCGCCTGATGGAAACGCGCGGTGTAAGCATCCAGCCCGGCTTCATCCGCCGCGTCCGCACGGATGGTAGAACCCTTCGCGCCCGCAAAAACACGCGCGTTCAGGTAGTCCTCCAGCGTTTCGTCTGCCTGTCGATTGACGCGGTACGCCGCCAGCAGCGCCATGCCCCACGGGCCGCCTTCGCCCGCCGTTTCCATGACGGAGATGGGGGCTTTCAGCGCGGCGGAGAGAATCGTCTGCCCTGCGACGGGCGTCTTGAAGTAGCCGCCATGACCCAGCAGTTTGTCAATCTGCACATGCTCCTTGGCGAGGATGTCCATGCCGATTTTGAGGCTCGTCATTGCGCCCGCCACGAGCGAACGCGCGAAATTCGGGAATGTCAGCTTCGCATCCGGCGTGCGCACCAGCATCGGACGACCCGCGTCCAGCCCAACCACCGGTTCGCCGGAGAACAGCGGCAGATTCACCACGCCGCCGCAGTCCTTGTCGCCGGAAAGGGCGGATGTGAACAGCGCCGTGTAAATGTTGCCCATGCTGACAGGCACGCCCGCCGCGTCCGCAAAGCCCTTGAGCATCCCCGCCCATGCGTTGATGTCGGAGGTGCAGTTGTTGCAGTGCACCATGGCGGTCGGCTTGCCGGTGGGCGTCGTCACCATGTCGATTTCGGGGTACACGCGCGAAAGCGGCTTTTCCAGCACCACCATCGCGAAGGTTGATGTGCCCGCGGACACATTGCCCGTGCGCACCGCGACGGAGTTCGTCGCCGCCATGCCCGTGCCCGCGTCGCCTTCAGGGGGCGCCATCAATGCGCCGGGCTGGAGCGTGCCGGTCGGGTCAAGCAGCTTTGCGCCTTCCGCCGTCATCACGCCCGCATCCTCGCCCGCGCATAACACGCACGGCAGAATCTCGCGCAGCGTCCACGGCATGTGGTAGGTTTTCGCCAGCGCATCCACCTTGTCCAGCATGTGCTGGTCGTAATCCAGCGCATCGCTGTCGATGGGGAACATGCCGCTCGCTTCGCCGATGCCAAGGCAGTTCCTGCCGCACAGCTTGTAGTGCACATAGCCCGCCAGCGTCGTCAGGTGATGAATCTGCGGCACCATTGCTTCGCCGTTCATCATCGCCTGCACAAGGTGCGCAATCGACCAGCGCTGCGGGATGTTGAAGCCCAGCAGGGCGGTCAGCTTTTCCGCCGCCTGTGCCGTCATGGTGTTGCGCCAAGTGCGGAACTGCGTCAATTGCTGCCCGTTTTCATCAAAGGCGAGGAAGCCGTGCATCATGCCGGATACGCCGAACGCCGCCAGATTCGTCAGCGTCACGCCATAATTCGCCTGCACGTCCTTTTGCAGATTCGCGAACGCATCCTGCACGCCCGCCCACACGTCATCCAAGTGATACGTCCAAATGCCGTCCTCCAGCCGATTCTCCCATGTATGGTCGCCGGATGCAATCGGCGCGTGGTCGTCGCCAATCAGCACCGCCTTGATGCGCGTCGAGCCGAACTCAATGCCCAGCACCGCTTTTCCGTCCGCAATATACGCGGCAATTGTTTCGTGATTCATGATGTACCGTCCTCCTCTTTCTGAGTGATTCCGCAGCCTTTCTTACACACAGTATACCAGAAAACACCGGGAATGTCCATCGTTTGCGGGGGTGAAAGTGGCGCAAGCACAAAAAAATCCCTGCCCCAGCATTCCACTGGGACAGGGAAGGAAATCACTTCCGCTTCTTTGCCTTGCGGATGATGATGATGACAATCGCCATCACGGCGACAATCGCGATAAACGGCAGCGCCGCCGTCAGGAACACCACGCAGTCCTGCAGGAACGACACGAAGGCATTCCAGCCGGTGGACAATGCGCCGCGGATGCGCTCGCCCAGCGACACCGTTTCATCGCGCAGATCCGGCTGCGCTTCCTCGTTCAGCGTCACACGCACGGTCGCGTCATTTACCTGCTGATCGGTGTCCGCCAAGGCGCTTTCCAGCTGCTCGATGTTGTACTGCGTGTCCGCCAGCTGCGTTTCCAGCGCCAGCAAATCCGACAAATCGCCCGCCGTGTCGGTCAGGGCTTGCAGGCGCGCCAGCAGCAGCTTCTGATTTTCCAGCCGCGCGGCGGTATCCTGATAGCTGGCCGTCACGTCGGTGGACGACATGTTCCGGCTGGTGATGCGCCCCAGCTCACCCGTACCGCTCAGGAACGCATCGAGCGAATCCGCCGGAATCCTCAGCGTCAGCGACGCGGTGCGCAGATCACGGCTGTTCGTGTATTCGCTGGAGCTTTCCAGATATCCGCCGTACTGGCTGAGCAGCGCGGTCAAACTTGCCATGCTGTCGTCATAGGCGGATGTTTTGATGGTCAGCGACACGTTGCGGATGATTTTCTTGTCCTCCGCAGCGGCGGATTTCGCGCTGGCGGCTTCCGGCATGGCGTCGTTCGCGGCGCTGACCATCATCGTGCGCACACCGCTGCCGGCTTCTTCCGAATAGCCGACGTCGCTGGTGTAGGTGTCGTAATCGTAGTCGTAGCTGTCCGCGAGGGACTGCGGCGCACTCGTCCGCGCGGGCGACAGGCTGTCTTTCGTCAGCAGCGTTCCGCCGACGACGAACACCAGCGCGGCGGCGACGGAGAGGATGCGCGTCCAGAGGCGCATCGGGGCGACTTTGCGGGTTTCTTCCTGCTTCATGGCGTCCTCCTTTACCAGCGCCGTCCACTGCGCGTGGAAATTTTCCGGCATATCCGGCACTTCCTCGTTCAGGGGCGACATGCATTGCCGGAGGACTTCGTTTTCATCAAAATGGGGTTCGCGGTTCATTTTCCTGTCCTCCTTTCACTCGGTAAGACGCTTGATTTTTCGTTTTGTTCCCGCTGATTGGCAAGAATGGCGGCAAGTTTCTGCCGTGCGCGGTTGAGTCGGCTCTTCACCGTGCCGACGGATACGCCCGTAATCTGCGCAATATCCTCGTAGCGCTGCTTCTCCAGCGCGTAGAGGATGAGGACGGTGCGCATGTCGGCGGGAAGCTGGTCAAGGGCGCGGGAAATATCGCCGGTGGATTCGCGGTCGAGCAGCGCGGCTTCGGGGGTCGGGGAATCATCCGCCGGTTCAAAGCCGTTTTCCGCCATCGCGTCCATCGAATCGCTGTCCACCATACGCTTTTGCTTGCGCAGAAAGTCAATGCATACGCTGCCCGCAATGCGGTACAGCCAGCTGGAAAAGCCGCAGTTCTGCCGATACTGCCCAATGGAGCGCCACGCCTTCAGCATGACTTCCTGCGCGCAGTCCATCGCGTCCTCGCGGTGGTGCAGATAGTGCCAGCAGACGCGCCAAATCATCTGCTCATAGGGTGTGACGAGCTGCTCAAAGGCGGATGCGTCGCCCTTTTGCGCGCGCCGGAGAATGAGTTCATCCATTGCAGAAGCCTCCTCGTTTTTCATGACGAGCGGTCGGGGGATTTTGTTCCGTGTTTCATGAAGATTTACAACTTTTCTTCCGCAAAAATAGAAGAACGGCTGCAATTTCATCATATCATGGTGGATGGATGCCGTCAAGCAGAAAAAAATCCCCGCGGACGGCGGGGATGCTGGCTTGCTATTAACATGTTCTGCAAATAAAATCTTCCAATTTGATTCAAGAAACATGGGAGGTGCCCGAAGGGGTCAAGGGGGCGAGCGGAAAGCCCCCTTGAAGTTGCACATTAGACCAGTTTATTAGGGCACCACCGCACAATTCGGCGGCACGTCTTGCGATGTCTTTTCCGCCATCTGCGGCATGCAAATTCCTCGATTTACATCCAGTAAACCTTCGAAATTTGCATTTGCATCTAACGAAAAATCCATTCGCCAGTCGAACACCTCATTTGTGCGGTGTTACCTTAGAAAAGACAATCATGCTTGACTGAAAAATTCAAACAATTGCTGTTTGCTGCTCCAGTCGCGTCTGCGGACGCGAAGTTGTTACTTTCTGTTGCGACAGAAAGTAACCAAAGAACGCCCAGAGGGGGCTGAAAAGTTAAAGAGCGGGGATTTCAGCCCCCTCTGGACACCCCCCGCCGCCAAAATTCCTTGGGGGAAAGAGCGGCTGCGGGCTGCCAAACTGGTCACTTCTGCATAATTGAACGGCAAAAAGTCATCCAATAATATACCTTGCGGGTACAGCAGTATCATTCTTTGATGAAGAATGCAACCTTACCGCCGTCTTGCCATTTCCGCCCACACATCATCGAGCGTCACGCCCTGCTGGTAGAGCAGCACCATCAGGTGGTACAGCAAATCAGCGGCCTCGTAGGTCACTTCCTCTTTATTCGCTTTCATCGCGGCGATAATCGTCTCGCTGGCTTCCTCGCCAACCTTCTTGCAGATTTTCTCCACGCCGTTGTCCAGCAGGTAGTTCGTGTAGCTGCCTTCCACGGGGTTCGCGGCGCGGTCGGCAATCGTCGCGTAGTCCTCCTGAAGGACATTCGCGGTCGCGGGCGCGTCCTCATCCACATACACGTCGTTGAAAAAACAGCTTTTTGCGCCCGTGTGGCACGCAGGCCCGACTTGCTCCACCGTCAGCAGCATCGCGTCGTGGTCGCAGTCGTAGCGCATGGCGACGAGCTTCTGTGTGTGCCCGGAGGTTTCGCCCTTCTTCCACAGCGCCTGCCGGGAACGGCTGAAGTACGTCGCGTATCCGGTTTCCAGCGTCTGCTCAATTGACTGCTGATTCATGTATGCCAGCATCAGCACCTGATTGGTGCGCGCATCCTGCGCAATGGCGGGAATCAGCCCGTTTGCATCAAATTTCAACTGCGAAAAGTCCATATTCATTCTCCTTTGTCCGCGGTTTGGATGGCCTCAAGCGCGTCCGGCACGGTGAACGCGCCCTCGTACATTGCGCGCCCTAAAATCGCGCCTGCGCAGCCGATTTCCTGCAATTTCAGTAAATCGCTGATGCTGCTCACGCCGCCTGAACCGATAATGTCCATCTGTGTCTTGTCAATCAGGCGCTTTGTCGCGGCGAAATTCGGGCCCTGCATCATCCCGTCGCGGCTGATGTCGGTGTAGATGAGGGTAGCGACACCCATGTCCCGCATTCGCAGGGCGACTTCGGCAGCGGTCAGCGCGGATGTTTCCACCCACCCGCGCGTCGCGACGAACCCGTCCTTCGCGTCCAGCCCCACGGCGATTTGCCCCGGAAACGCCCGGCACGCCTCTTTCACCAGTTCCGGATGTTCAATCGCCGCCGTGCCGATGATGCACCGCGTCACGCCCGCTTCGATGCGCAGGGCGATGTCCGCCATCGTGCGCAGCCCGCCGCCCAGTTCGACGTTTCCGCCGAACGCGCGGATGACCTCGCGAATCAGCGGGAGGTGCTTGGTCTGCCCATCAAACGCGGCGGTGAGGTCAACAAGGTGGAGGTATGTTGCGCCCTGTTCGCGCCATTTCGCGGCAAGGTCAACGGGATTGCCGAAGATGGTCACGTCGTCGCGCCTGCCTTGGCGGAGACGCACGGCATTGCCATCGAGCATGTCAATCGCGGGGTAAAGCTGCATGGGAAACCCTCCTTTGGGGGATGAAAATTAACACGCGAGCATAGCATGAAAGTGCGCCCAACGCAATCGCGCGAGAGGGTCAAGGGACGAAGTCCCTTGCGGGGTCAAGGGGCAGCGCCCCTTGGTTTCCCCCAATAAACACGCGGAAGAAGCCTGAAAAAGTTACCAACTCAATCGCGCGAAAGGGAGTCCAGAGGGTCGAAGACCCTTTGGCGGGGTCAAGGGGCAGCGCCCCTTGCGCCTCCTCAATCCAGACTGCCCTTTGTGGACAGCACACCCTCAATCCGATTGTCGATGCTTGCCGCGTCTCGCAGCGCCAGTCCCAGCGCCTTATACAGCGCTTCCAGCTTGTGGTGGTCGTTTTTACCGTACAGCACCTTCAAATGCAGCGTTAAGCCCGCATTTACGGCGAACGCACGGAAGAATTCCTCCGCCAGCTGCGTGTCGAACTGCCCGCACATGGGGGCGGCAAATTCCGCGTCGAACACCAAATACGGGCGGCCGCTGATGTCCAGCGCGGCAAACGCAAGGGCTTCGTCCATCGGCATATAGGCACTCGCGGCGCGGCGGATGCCTGCGCGGTCGCCGAGTGCGTCGCGGATGGCGCGGCCGAGGCAGATGCCCACGTCCTCTACCGTGTGGTGCGCGTCAACGTGCAAATCACCCCGGCAGGTGAGCGCCAAATCCAGCTGCCCGAAACGGCACAGCGCGTCCAGCATGTGGTCAAAGAAGCCGATGCCGGTCGAAAGCGACGTTTTGCCGCTGCCGTCGAGGGTCAGCGTGAGGGTAATGTCCGTTTCGCGGGTCGTGCGGGTGATGGCGGCGGTGCGCATGAGGATACCTCCTTGGTGGATTTGGGCGTGCGCTGTGTGCAGGCGGAGCTATCCGGTCGCGCCCATTTGGCGCGACACAGCATAGATGTTGGAATGAGCAAGTTGGGGGCGCGTCTGCGGACGCGCAAAGTTAGGGGCAGGGACGCTTCGCTGCCTGCACCTTTGTTGAGTTCTTCCTTTGAATTGAGCGCCCGCGGAACGGTTGGGGCGTTGCCCCAAACCCCAGCAGGGACGCTGTCCCTGCACCCTGCAAGGGGGATCCCCCCTTGACCCTTTTTGGCAGCCCGGCTTGAGCGCGCTTCCGTAGTTGGCTTTTGCCTTAGGCTTTTATCTCTTTGCCGAAGCGAATCGCAACCGCGTTCGCGTGGGCATCTAAGCCCTCCTGCCGTGCCAGCAGCATCACCTGCTCCGACACCCGCTCCAATTCCGCCCTTGAACAGCAAATCAAGCTCGACTTCTTCACGAAATCATCCACCGACAAGGGCGAAAAGAACCGTGCCGTCCCACTCGTCGGCAGCACATGATTCGGGCCAGCGAGGTAATCCCCCAGCGGTTCGGGCGAGTAATGCCCCAGAAAAATCGCGCCCGCGTTCTCAATCAGCGGCAGCAGCCCATACGGGTCAGCGACGGACAGCTCCATGTGTTCCGGCGCAATTTGGTTCGCGATGTCCGCGCAGTCGGGGAGGGTCGGCGCGACGACAATCGTCCCGTAGGCAGTCAGGCTCTTCTCGATGACGTCGCGGCGGGGGAGAAGGGCGGTTTGCCGGGCGATTTCCGCCTGAACGGCAGCGGCGAGGGTTTCGCTGTCCGTGACGAGAATCGCGGCGGCGAGGGGGTCGTGCTCCGCCTGCGAGAGCAGGTCAGCAGCGACGTAGCGGGGATTTGCGCTGTCGTCGGCAATCACCAGCACTTCGCTCGGCCCGGCGACCATGTCAATGCCGACATGCCCGAAAACCTCCCGTTTCGCGTTGGCGACAAAAATGTTGCCCGGCCCGGTGATTTTGTCCACGCGGGGGATGCTCTCTGTGCCGAACGCGAGGGCGGCAACGGCCTGCGCGCCGCCGACTTTGTAGATTTTGTCCACACCCGCCAAATCCGCCGCGACAAGGGCAAGCGGGTAGCTGACCGAGCCGTCCCGGCCGGGCGGCGTGACCATGATAATCTCTTTTACGCCCGCGACCTTCGCCGGCAGCACGTTCATCAGCACCGACGAGGGGTACGCCGCCGTGCCGCCGGGAACGTACACGCCGACGCGCTTGAGGGGCGTAACCTTCTGCCCAAGCGAAATGGCGGGGTCAAAATTTAACCATGTGTTCTGCTTCTGCTTCTCGTGGAAGGCAGTGATGCGGCGGGCGGCTTCGCGCATGGCGTCGAGCCATTCGGGGGAAGCGGCGGCGTAAGCGCGGGCGATTTCGTCCTTCGTCACCAGCACGGTTTCGGCGGTCATGGTCACATGGTCGAATTTCGCCGTGTAGTCGAACAAGGCGGCGTCGCCCTCCTGCCGGACGCGCGCGACAATCTCCTTGACGATGCGCGAAACCTCTTCGTTTTGCAGCTGAGAGCGGTTCATAACGCGGCGTTTCAGTTCACCCGCGTCGGATGCGCGCAGAATCGGAATCATGCCTGTCCCTCCTGTTTCACGGCGAGCAGCGCGCCCAGTCCGTCGATAATCTGGCGGATGCGCTCCCGCTTGGTTTTCATGGCGACGCGGTTGACGACTAAGCGCGCCGATACGTCGCAGATGTCTTCCAGCACCGTCAGGCCGTTGGCGCGCAGGGTCGAGCCGCTCTCCACAATGTCGAGGATTACGTCGCTCAGCCCGATGACGGGGCCAAGTTCCACCGAACCGTGCAGTTCAATAATTTCAATCGTCTGTCCACGGCTGTCGTAGTAGCTTCGGGCGATATTCGGGTACTTCGTGGCGACGCGGAAGGTGGCGCGGTTGACGCTGCCGCCCTGCTCGCCGGGGTAGCCCGCGATGCACAAGCGGCACTTGCCGAAGCCCAAATCCAGCACCTCATACAGTTCGCGTCCGGCTTCCAGCAGCGTGTCTTTGCCGACGACGCCTAAATCTGCCACGCCGTGATCCACATATGTCGGCACGTCCGACGGCTTGACGAGGATAAACCGGACGTTTTGCTCCTTGTCCCACAGCACCAGCTGACGACCGGGATTCCGCGGTTCAGAGCAGTCAATGCCCAGCTGCTCCAAGAGGTCGAACGCCTGCTCCGCAAGCCGCCCCTTTGCCAGCGCGAAGGTGATGACCGGCTGCTCCATCAGAACACCGCCTTTCCGTACTGCTCGAAAACGCTGCCGTTCAAGTACACGGCGGCGGATGCTTCCCCGCTGTCGACGCGCTGGTGCAGCTCCTCGGCGGTCAGCCCGTACAGCAGGGCGACTGAAACGCCCTTGTCCCGCAGCTGATGCGCGTAGGCGATGGCAGAGCGCAGTCCGCCCGGCGCGAAGGAGAGGATGACGTCCGGCACGGGCGGCGCGAACGTTTCGCCCTGCCGCTCCAGCGCCATCAGCGTCAATTTCAGCGAGAGCGCGAACCCCGTCGCGGGCATCGGGCGGCCGAACTGCGCCGGAAGCCCGTCATAGCGCCCGCCGGAGAGAAGCGGCTGCCCAAGCTCCGCCGCCAAGCCGTGGAACACCACGCCGGAGTAGTAATTTGCCTGCTGCGTCAGCCCAAGGTCGATGCTCACGCAGTCCGCACAGCCATAGTCTTGCAGGATGGACAGCACCTGCCGAAGATGCGCAATCGCGCGCAGGCATTTCGGCGATTGTGTCAGCTGCTCCGCTTCATCGAGCACCGCCGCGTCGCCGAAAAGCTGCGGCAGACGCATCAGGCGGCGCGACACGTCCGCCTCAATGGACAGGCGGTCAAGGTAGAGCTGCATGTCCAGCGCGTTTTTGTGCGCCATCATGTCGCGTACCGCCGCGCACTGCTGTGCCGTCAGCCCGGCTTCTTCCAAGAATCCGCTGACGAATTTGACTTGCCCCAGCTCGATTAGAAAGTCGCGAATCCCGGCGGCGCGCAGGGCTTCCACCGCCAGCGCGATGACCTCCGCGTCCGCCTGTGCGCTGCCTTCGCCCATCAGCTCCACGCCTGCCTGCGTGTCCTCACAAAGCAGCGACAGTGTTTCGGAGTGGAACTTCGCCGCGGACTGCACATAGCATAAACGCAGCGGCAGCGGCGCGTTTTTCAGCCGCCCCGACGCCAGCCGAACCGCCGGAATCGTCGAATCTGGGCGGACGGCGAGAATGCGCGCCTGCGGGTCGAATGTCTTCCACACTTGCTCCGGGCGATAGCCGAACGTCTGATCATCCAGCGCGTCATAATACTCCAGAATCGGTGTTTCGATTTCCTGATAGCCGCCGAGGGTGAACAGACGGCGCAGCTTGTCCTCCAAGCGGCGCTTGCCCGCGCATTCGCCGGGGAGGGTATCCTGCATACCGCTGGGAATTTGCAGTCTGCGACGCTCCATTGTGCCGCCTCCTGTCATAATTTTGATGATTTAGCGCGATAAAGCGCTAATGCAATGAATTATACCAGAAATAGCGGATTTGTCAAGGGGTCAAAACGCGATTTCTGCTGATTTCATCATACCAGATTGCGCGGCGCTTCGCAAGGCAAAAACACCGAAAGGACAAAATGGGGCGCGCCGTGGCGCGTTTGCCCTGATGGTGGACGGAAGGGGAGTATCGTGGTGATTTTGCGCTGCTGGTGGCTGGACGTGGCGCGCTGTGGCAATTCGTCCCGCGCGCATCCCGTCTAATCCTATATAATAAAGGAAGCGAAATTTCGCGAAAACCGACTGCCGCGCCGCCGTCAGCCAAAATCATCCCGCGAATCGGCTGATTTTGCGCTATTTTCCCGCGCTCGGCTGAAATTTTTCCTTGTATCATCCCCGGAATTGTGATATAATAACATTTGGCGCGTTCTGTTTGCGCCATAGATTGAAAAGATTGGAACTATCGGAATGCGTTTTGATGACTTGAAACTGATGCCCCTGCTCCTGCAGAATGTGCAGGCGGCAGGTTATGAAACCCCGACCCCGATTCAGCAGGCGACCATCCCGCTCGTCCTCGCTGGAAAGGATGTGCTGGGCTGCGCGCAGACCGGCACGGGCAAAACCGCCGCGTTCGCCCTGCCGATTATCCAGCAGCTGGCCAAAAAGCCCACCCGCTTCGGGCAGAGCCGCGCCATCCGCGCCCTCATCCTCACCCCGACCCGCGAACTCGCCCAGCAGATTTATGATAATTTCGTGCTTTATGGCAAAAAGCTGCCCGTCTACCCGACGGTCATCTTCGGCGGCGTAAATCAGCAGGGGCAGGTGAATGCCCTCCACCGCGGCGCGGATGTGGTGATTGCCTGCCCCGGTCGCCTGTGGGACTTGATGAATCAGGGCTTTGTGCATTTGGATAAGGTGGAGACGTTCGTGCTGGACGAGGCAGACCGAATGCTTGACATGGGCTTCATCCACGACGTCCGCCGCATTGCGGAAAAGCTGCCGGAAAAGCGCCAGACGCTGATGTTCTCCGCGACGATGCCGCCGGAGGTTGAAAAGCTGGCGATGGATTTGCTCCATGAGCCGGAATCCGTCAAGGTTGACCCCGTTTCCTCCACGGTCAAGAAGATTGACCAGTGCCTGTATTATGTCGATAAGGCGAACAAGAAGCATCTGCTGGCGAAAATCCTGCGCGATCCGGACGTGGAGAACGCGCTCGTGTTCAGCCGCACGAAGCACGGCGCAGACCGCATCGTCCGCGACCTCAAGCGCGAGGGCATCGACGCGGTCGCCATCCACGGCGATAAGAGCCAAAACGCCCGTCAGGCCGCGCTGACCGCCTTCAAGACCGGCGAGTGCAAAGTCCTCGTCGCGACGGATATTGCCGCCCGCGGCATCGACATCGCGGGTCTGAGCCACGTTATCAACTACGATATGCCGATGGAGCCGGAAGCGTACGTCCACCGCATTGGGCGCACGGGCCGCGCCGGCCGCGACGGCACCGCGATTTCCTTCTGCTGCATCGACGAGGTGAAGCAGTTAGGGCAGGTGGAGAAGCTCATTGGCAAGCGTCTGCCGCTGAAGGAAAGCGAGTGGCCGATGGAAATCACCACCCCCAGCGAGCCGAAGCCGCGTCAGCCTCGCCCGGCAAAATTGACGATGCAGGGCAAAGCCGCGCCGGAACGCAAGGCGAATCGCCCGATGAGCGCCAAACCCGCCAAACTCGCCGCATCCGCCCCGATTCGCGAGGTGTCCGTGGAGAAGCGCGCCGCGAAATCCGTCCCGCGCGAGATGCAGGTCATCCGCCGCGAGCATCAGCAAAATCCCGTGCCGCGCTTCGGCCCTGCCAGCGGTCAGCGCGCAGCACGCAGCGGTCAGCCTGTCGTCATCGGCAGAGACGGCAAGATGCGCCTTGGCGGCACGCCCGTCCGCGTCGAGAGCGCCCCGGCGAGCAAGCCTGTCGCCCGCACGAACGCATCCGGCGCGAAGAAAAATGCCGGACAGCCCGTCCGCCGCGTCAACCGCAGCCGCGGCCGCAACGGCGAGCGGTAAGCATTGTCCCCCCCGAATCACGCACGGTTCGGGGGATTTTTTGGTTCTTCACGGAAAGTTTGGGGGAGCAAACAAAGGCTTCAGCGAAGCACCAAAAAGCTGCACGCGGAAGGAGCATGAAAGCGCGACCAACTTTGCGCGTCCGCAGACGCGCCTCCAAGCTGCTCTTCCCACAAGATTCCGTGAAAAAACGTTTTTTCTGCCCGCAAGCTGCAGATTCCCCGCAAAATCGCTAAATCCATCAGAATTTTTTCCGAAACCCTCTTGACAAACTGCCTGTCATTTGGTATACTAATAAAGCTGAATCGTTTCAGCCGTGCCAACATGGCTCAGTCGGTAGAGCAGCGGTTTCGTAAACCGCAGGTCGAGGGTTCGAGTCCCTCTGTTGGCTCGCTTTTCGAGGTGTAGCGCAGTTTGGTAGCGCGTTTGGTTCGGGACCAAAAGGCCGCGGGTTCGAATCCCGCCACTTCGACACTTTTTACCATCTGCATTGCAAAATGTAGATGGTTTTTTCTTTTTATCCACAAGATATTGACCATATCCACATGCCACGCACCTTTTTTCTTCGCGGAAGCCGCCTTCTTGGCCACATCATCCCACTGCATTGTTGAGCGGCTGATAGCTGCCGTCCTCGCGGAGGTGGGTAACGTATTCCATACAGAAAGCCCTCCCGACATAATCAATTTGTGTGTATCTAATGTTAATAATAGTATAGCACTATAATTACCTGCTGTCAAGAAAAATAAAACTATCGAGCACTTTTTGTCAAACACTTCCGGGGGAAAACAATGCGTAAAAGCAGAACGATTTGTGCGCTGCTGCCCTTGCAATGCTGCCGCCAAAATGGTATGATGGAAATGAACAAAAAAATACAGAAAAGGAGTCTTCCACATGGCAAAGAAAACGAAAACCCAGCCGAAAGCGCGTAAAACAATCACCTCCAATAATCTCGCTGATTTATCAAAACTCGTTCAAGCACTTGAAATAGACGATGAGAATCCGGAAAATCAGCAAAAGCCATCGGCGCTTGACAAAAAAATCATCTACAATGAGTTCCAGAATTCAACGTACACGCTGGTGTCGCCGATGGCATACCTTATTGGCATCGACAAAGAAAACTTTGGCGAAGAAAATGCGAGGCCATTTCTGCTGAAAAGCTACGAAGAGCTGGATGCGCACAAAGAGGCGCGCATTATTCGCAATCTGTGCCGCATTCGCACGGCGATGGAACGCAATTATCCAGCCATTGTGAATGAATTTCGCATGAGCTTCCGCAATATCGGCAGCGTGCCGAATCTCATTCCATCAGAAGCGGTGGCGCAGCTGGAACAGGACGGCGTCAGAATTTACAAAGCAAAGCCGGATATTGACGAATACATTATCAGCATCAATTGTGAAATCAGCAACCGAATCAATCAAGTGGCGCGCTTTTTCCCGGAATGGGTGAAGTGGGACTATGTGAAACCCATTTTCCTGATGCCGAACGGGACGAAGAAAGATGGCGTCAAAAAAGCAGGGGAATACTATAAAAGCGATACTCGCCGCTACCCGTTCCACTGCTGGATTAACTGGGATGCCGTTGCCACAAGCCCGGAGAGCAAGGGCAACATCCTCTATAATGATGAAAAATTCGTAACGATTCTCTATGAGCGCCACGAGGACCGCTTTGAAAACCTGTCGCTGGTGCGTGATGCGGGCAACCACACGATGCGCAATCTGGGCAGGCTGCTGGAGCAATGCAAGAAATGCCTGATTGCGGTGGACTGCGAAAATTCGGATGCCGTGAAGCTCGCGGCGGCGCTGAGCAGCCTCCCGACTGAGCAGCTGGGCAAAATATCCAAGGTGATTCTGTTTGACAGCGAGTATACAACGGCACAATGGAAAACGCTGGTTGACCGCGCGCTCTCTACGGCGGTGGATGAAAAAGCGAACCTTGAGCTGGAACATATTAAGGTCGAGCGGCTGAACCAGAATAAATCGCAGTGCGATATGGCGCTGGCGGTGCGGACAAGCCGCGAAGTGTATACCTCCGGCGTGGATGCGGTCATCCTTGTTTCATCGGACAGCGACTACTGGGCGATGATTCGCCAGCTGGACAGCGTCCGCTTCCTTGTTATGCTGGAGAAGGGCAAAACGGGCATGGCCATCATGGACACCTTGGCGCGGCATGAAATCCCGTTCTGCTTCATTGACGACTTCTGCACGGCGGCGTCGTACAACATCAAAACCAGCACGCTGATCAATGCAATTCAGGAGCAAATCAATCAGCAGCTGGCGGGAGAACGCACGAAACCATTCAACGTTCGCGAGATGATGGAGACGGCGCTGCAAAACTCGTGGATTATGATGACGGACAAGGAGAAGGAAGCGTTTTACAAGCGATACTTGCTGTGCATGAAATTGAGTGTTAGCCCGGATGGCGCGGTCAGCATCACGCTGGGATAAAGGACAGCGCCTCTGAACGGTGGAGCGAAGGAAGGCTTTGCTTGATGACTTGCCATTTCTGAACCTGCATGCGCCCTTTTAAACAGCATCGGCACAGCGCCAAGTTTTCATTTGGCGCTGTGCCGATGATTGTACGCCCGCCATGGGCAATAGCTTGGTGGTGAAAGTCCACTACACGCTTGGTAGTAGGAAGTGTTAGCCGAACGGCAAGGGTGTCCATCGTGAGGTGGAATCTGAAGGAAGCCGCAGGCAAAGTTCTGAGCCGACGAACAGAAATCGCATACAAGGCGGGGCAGAGCGGACGAGACTGCAACACAAGTCAAAGTCCCATACTACCCGGACTCTGCCACGTAAATGCGGCGGCTACATGGAATGAAGGCTATTGTACCTTATGCGGGGAGATCTGTGGGGAACGCACCGCAAGATGTAACCCATGGTGCAAGGCATGGCTGAACCCACAGAAGTCAGTCTGGACCATAGTACCAGAGAAGTCGGTGAAAGTCGACAGAGGGAAGGGTCTGGCGGTTGCTGGTAATACAGCATGCCAGGAATCGGGCGTGTTGAAAGCAGTTGCTCGAAAGAGGATATCTGCCAGAGGATAGGTGAGTGACCGAAGGTATGGCAGAATCGCGGAGCGTCCTGATATCCAACTAAACGTGATGCTAAGTACCAACAACTGAACCGCCGCTTGCGGAACCGCATGAGCGGTGGTGTGGGAGGACGGGGGTTAGTCACCCCCTCCTACCCGATTTGTATGATACTATTTCCGAATTGGTTCATCACGGAATCGACAAAGAAGGAAAGATGCGGTTTTATCCTCTTTTTCCTTATGCCTTGATATTCCTCACGCTGCCCCTTTCCACAAGGTGCACCGGCAAAATAACCTTCTTCTGCGCAATCTCTTCCTTCCGCAGCTGTGCCAAAATCATCTCCGTCGCCAAAGTGCCTTTCTTCTCCGAATCCTGATGAATCGTTGTCAGCCCCGGAATCGCCAGCTGCGAAATATAATGATCATCAAAGCCCACAATCGACTTATCGCGCGGCACACTTACCCCGCACTCATGCAGCCCGGACATGATGCCCGCCGCCAGAATATCCGCCGAGGCGAAAATCCCCGTGATTTCGGGACGTGTGCTGAGCTGATGCCCCAGCTTCTTGCCCTCCTGCACGGAAATTTCCTGCGTAAAGACAAGCGCCGGGTCGTACGGCACGCCGTATTCTGCCAAGGCGCGGCGATAGCCCTGCAGGCGCAGTTCGATAACGCCTGCGGGGGAAATCGGCGGCGACGCGAACGCAATCACGCGGTGGCCGTTCTCCAGCAGGTGCTTCGTGGCGAGGTAGCCGCCTTTTTCATCCTCCAAGCCGACGCAGCAGATGTTCGGGTCGTCCACATAGCTGTCGATGAGGACGACGGGAATGCCCAGCTTTGCTACGGCATCGAAGAACGAATCCTGAAACAGCCCCGTCATAATCAGCCCGGAGAGCCGCCAGCTGTGAATCAACCCTTCCAGCGCGGCGACGCTTTCGGCGGAGCGCAGCATCAGGTAGTAGCCGGCTTCACGGGTGCGCTGCTCGACGCTGGCGGCGACGCTGCTCATGAAGGGGTCGCTGACGGTGCTGCCGGTGGTGCGCGGCGTGATGTAAGTGACCATGGCGATGATGGCGGACTGGTCGTTCGCCAGCGAGCGTGCGGACATGCTGGGAACGTAGTGTTCGCGCTCGATAATCTCCCAGATTTTTGCAACCTTCTTTTCGGAAACGCGGCTTTTGCGGTTATGCACCACGTTGGAAACGGTTGTAATGCTTACGCCTGCTTCGGCGGCAATGTCTTTGAGTGTGACCATGCGATGCTCCATTTTATGCAGTGTTTTAGGCGTGGTGATCTGCGCGGATCAAAGAGAACGGACGAAGTCCGCAAAGTCCGTGCGCATCATAAAAAGTATACCAGTCTTTGAAGTTGTTCGCAAGCGGTTTCTGGAAAAAAATCCGTAAAAGAAGGGGGAGACAGCCGAAACTGTCCCCCCTTTTTGAACGTTTTGGAATTATTCCAGTTCAGCCAGATAGTCCTTAATCGGCAGGTCGCCGGGCTTGCCGGTTTCCGGTGCGGTCAGACCAGCCTGAATGGTTTCGGAGCTGGTAGCGTCGATGGGCGCAACTGCTTCAGAGAAGGTGATTTCGTCCAGGTAGATGACGCACTTGGCGAACGCGCGGATGTGCAGGGCGTTGGTCATGCCCGGGAAGCCGGACGCTTCAAGGTCGATGACGAGATCCTGCCATTCGGTGGTGATGACCGGGTGCGTGCCGTCCGCCAGCACAAGGTCAGAGAAGCGCGCCGCGTAGAACTTGGCGTCTTCCGGATGCCAGTCCATGATCAGCTTGTTCTCTTCGCCGCCTTCCGCGCCCTTGATGCGGATGGTCAGGTACTTGCAGTAGGAGACGCCGTCCAGACCCCACATGTCAACGGCTTCGCCCCAGTTCGCCATCCAGTCGGCGGCGTGGGCGTAGTAGTCGTCTTCGCTGTCGTAGTCTTCCGGGTCATACGCCTTGGGGCGCATGTCGAGCTTCAACGCGCCGTCCTCATTCTTTGCGCGCAGGTTCGCCCAGTTGTCCCACCAGAGGTGCGCGCCGTTGGGCGCAAGCTCAGGCTTGGCATTCGGGTCACGGTCGTCAAAGTTGTCCCACAGGTAGGTTTCGCCTTCAGCGAACGCAGCGGCTGCCATCGCGAACACCATCGTCAGGGAAAGCAGGAAAGCAAGGAACTTCTTCATGGGGATACCTCCTTTATGATGTTGACGGGTGGATAGGTTTAACGCTCAACCTATCGTTGACATGATTATAACATACCATTTGCCACATGTCAAGAGGAGAAAAGAGGCTTTTTCTGAAAATTTTTATCTTCAGGCACATTGCACATTTTCAAATTTCCTGCTATAATCATGGTACAGGTTTAACGCTTAACTAAATGCGGACAATTTCCACACGATGGAAACACCGCGGCGAACAAGGAGGACATGAACGATGAAGAGAACCACCCCCATCCTGATGCTTGTGCTGATGCTTCTGCTGACCGCGTGGATGATGCCCGCGACTGCCGAAGAGAATCCGACGCTGCTGACCCTCTACGAAGGCCCGAAGACGATGACGACCTCCGCGACGGCGAAAGTCACCGCGAACGGCAACGCCCTGTTCGTCTATGACGTGATGGTCAACCACGAACACATCTGGAACGCCAACACCCAGCCGACGACCACGCCTATGACGTACTTTGACTTCGAGGGCAAAGTGCGCATCGAGGTTGAAATGCCCGGTCTGCCGGACAAAGTGGAGAGCGCCGCTGTCATTCCGCAGTCGTGGGGGATTACGCCCGAAGTCAAGGACGGCAAAGTTTCCTTCATGATTACGGAGCCGGGGCAGTACACCGTTGTCTTCAACGATAACGTCAACAAGGCGCTGCACATCTTCGCCAATCCGCTGGAAACGGACGTCCCTGATCCCGACGACCCGAACGTCTACTATATTCCCTCCGGCGAGTGGGTCATGGACGCCATCGCGCTGGAAGACGGGCAGACGCTCTATATCTCCGGCGGCGCGGTGCTGCATTCCATCATCTCCGTCAATAACGCCAAGAACGTCCGCATCTGCGGGCGCGGCATCATCGACGGCAGCGACTACGACGCGTGGAATCAGCCCGGCTCGTATGCGCGCGTCCCGATTGATCTCAATCACGCGAAGAATGTCACCATCGACGGCATTATTGTCGCCAATTCCAACTGCTGGAACGTTAATTCTTACTCCTCCAAGCATGTGGAAATCAACAACGTCAAGGTCATTTCCGGCCGTCAAAATGGCGACGGCTTCACCTTCCAGTCCTGCACCGACCACACCGTGACGAACAGCTTCGCCCGCACATGGGACGACAGCCTCGTCATCAAGAACTACTCCGGCTCCACCAAGGGCATCACCTTCCGCAACATGCAGGTGTGGACTGACCTCGCCCAGTCGATGGAAATCGGCTACGAAACCGACAAGGGCTGGACGCTTGACCCCGAAATCAGCGATGTGCTGTTTGAGAACATCACTGTGCTGTACAACTTCCACAAGCCAGTTATTAGCATCCATAACAGTGACGATGCGTATGTGCACGCCATCGTCTACCGCAATATCGTCGTCGAAAACGCCTTCATGCAGGGTGATAACGGCAATAATAAGGAATTGATTGAGATGACGCTGCAAAATTCGGCGTGGTCGACGGTCAAGGATGAGTTTGGGTCGATTGATGATGTGCTGATTGATGGCCTGACGGTGCTGCGGACGCTGGATGGGAAAGTGCCGGCGTCGAGATTGTCGGGGTATGGGGAGGATAATCGGATTACGAATGTGACCTTGCGGAATGTGACGATTCTGGGGGAGAAGATGACGAATTTGAAGCAGATGAAGCTGCGGTATGATGATTATTGTGAGGGAATAGTGGTGGAGTAAACCGTTTCCCCAATAAACACGCGGAAGAAGTAAGGGAGAGAGCTCAACTCAATCGCGCGAAGGGGTCAAGGGGCAATTGCCCCTTGCAGGGTCAAGGGACAGCGTCCCTTGTGGGGTTTGGGGCAACGCCCCAACCGTTTCTCGTCAAATCAATTCAAAGGGACAAAACAACAAAGGCGCAGGCAGCGAAGCGTCCCTGCCAGTAACTTTGCGCGTCCTCAGACGCGCCCCCAACTTGCTCTTTCGACCACTTGCACATTGTCGCGCCAAATGGGCGCGACCGACCACCCGCATCACCACACCCACCATCATTATAGAAAGGAAATTTCGCTCATGAAAATGCGTTCTGTCGTATCCGCCATACTCGCCCTGTCGCTGGCGTGCCTGCCCCTTCTGACGCAGGCGGAAGAAGAAATTCCCACCATCGTGACCGTTGTCCCCGCGCCCGACCAGACCAAGGCGGAGCGTCCGGCGTGCTTCCCTGACCCTGCTGACCAGTACATCGCCCTCCCCGAAACGGAGAATTTTGCGCTCAATAAGGAAGTCATTTCCGGCGCGCATACCGACGTGTACGTCAGCCGAAACGTCAACGACGGCAAAACCGATACCTACTGGGAAAGCAAAGGATTCCCGGCGGAAATGCTCATCGTGCTGGGCGAGACGCATACCATCTCGACCGTCGCGGTCTGCCTGAATCCATCCGCCATCTGGGAGGCGCGCATTCAGGAAATCACCGTTCTCGTCAGCCAAGACGGCGAAAACTTTACCGAAGTTGCACCCGCCACGCAGTACCAATTCGACCCTGCGACGGGCAATCGCATCCGCATTGATTTCGATAGTGTGGAAGCCAGTTTTGTCAAGGTTGTGTTCACAATGAATTCCGCATCCCGCACCGACGGCGCGCAGGCAGCGGAAATCTGCGTTTACTGAAAGGAGAAAATCACGATGCAATATCAAGGCATTATCTTCGATTTGGATGGCGTTCTCTGCTCGACCGACGAGTACCACTACCGCGCGTGGAAGGCGCTCGCGGATCGGCTCGGCATTCCCTTTGACCGCGAACGCAACGGCCTTTTGCGCGGGGTCAGCCGCATGGACAGCTTAAACATCATCCTCGAAAAAAGCGACAAGGCGTACTCGCAGGATGAGAAAAACGCGATGGCGGAGGAGAAAAACACGCGCTATCGGCAGTTGCTGAACCAAATGTCGCCCGCTGATTTGTCCGGCGACGTGAAGCGCACGCTGGATACCCTGCGCGCACGCGGCTTGAAGCTGGCGATTGGCTCGTCGAGCAAGAACACGCCGTTCATTCTGGAGCGGATGGGGCTGGATGGTTTTTTCGACGCGGTGGCGGATGGAAACTGCATCACGCACTCGAAGCCGAACCCGGAGGTGTTTTTGAAGGCAGCGGAGATGCTGGGCTTGAAGCCGGAGCAGTGCGTGGTGGTGGAGGATGCCCATGCAGGGGTGGAAGCCGCGAAAGCGGGCGGGTTTGCCTGCGCCGCCATGGGGGACGCCAAGGAGGATGCGCGCGCGACGTATCATCTGGGGAAATTGTCGGACTTGCTGGAGTATGTAGGGTAAATGCGCAGAACCGAAATTTCCGCACCCCAAAACCTGCAATCCGTAGCAGGAAAAGCGCAGTGCAGCCGCGAATTTCCCTCCATGAATACCGCATGGAGGGAAGTTTTGAACATGAGGAGGAATAAACGGATGAATACGGTGATTGAGCGAACGGGGTTTGACCCGGCACAGGACGCGGATAATGGCAACCGCTTCCTGACGGGCAATGGGTATATGGGCGTTCGCGGGACGATTGGCGAGGCGGGCGTACAGCAGATGACCGCCGTCAACCTCGCGGGCATCCACCACCAAAAGGGGCAGGGCTGGGAAGAGCCGCTGAATGCCCCGAATCCGCTGTATGTCGCCGTGAAAGGCGTGTCGCTGCCGGAAAATGCCGATCGGCTTACGTCGCACCGCCTCGCGCTCGATATTGCCGACGGCGTGTTCACCCGCGAAAGCACGTTCAAGGCGGATGCGGGCGAAATCACCATCCGGCAGGAACGGTTCTGCGCGATGGAGCGGGTGCATTTGCTCGCACAGCGCGTGACCATCACGGCGACACATGACTGCATCGTCACCATCGCGTTCGGCGTGGACGAAAACGTCTGGGACATCCACGGTCCGCATTATGAGACGCTGACGCTGACAGAATCGGACGGCGTCGTCGCCCTGACCGGCGAAACGGATGACCATCAGCGCGTCTGCACGGCGCTCCGGTGCAGCTGCGCGGACGGCGAAATCACGCACGGCGGCGTTCGGACGGCGCAAATCGCGCTTCGGGCGGGTCAGCCGTGGCAGCTGGATGAGGTCGCCGCGGTGTACACCACCAGCGACGGCGACGCACCGGAAGCATCCGCCATGGAAGCGGCAGAAAATGCCCCGGCGTATGATGCTTTGCGCGAAGAACAGCGGACGGCGTGGGCGGCGCTCTGGCAGAAAGCGCGGGTGACGATTGAAGGCGACGAGCGCGCGGAGTTCGCGGTCAATTACTCGATGTACCACTTGATGAGCATCGCGCCGCGGCATCGGGCGGCGCTGTCGGTGGCGGCGCGCGGGCTGTCCGGGCAGACGTATAAGGGCGCGATTTTCTGGGATACGGAGATGTTCATGCTGGATTTCTATCTGGCGTGTATGCCGGAGGTGGCGCGGCATTGCCTGGAATACCGCGTGCAGACGCTGCCGGGCGCGCTGGACAAGGCGAAATCCTACGGCTATGCGGGCGCGTTCTATGCGTGGGAGAGCGTCGAGGGCGGCAAGGACGCTTGCACGGACTACAACGTTACCGACGTGTTCACGGGCCGACCGATGCGCACGTTCTTCCGCGATACGCAGGTGCACATCAGCGCTGCCGTCGTGTATGGGCTGCGGAAATATACGCAGTACACGGGGGATGATTCGCTGCTGCAAAGCGGCGGCGCGCGCGTCGTGCTGGAATGCGCAAGGTTCTATATGAGCCTGATTTCCAAGCGCATCCTCAGCGACACCTATGATTTGCTGGATGTGATGGGCCCGGACGAGTACCACGAGCATGTGAAAAACAACGCCTACACCAACGAAATGGCGCGGATGACGCTGAATTACGCGGTGGAGGTCTGCCAGAAGTACCTGCCGGAGACGGACGAAGCGGAACTGATGCACTTTGCGGATGCCGCGAAGCACTTGAAGCATCAAGCGCCTGACCCGAAAAGCGGGCTGATTGAGCAGTTCGACGGCTACTTCAAGCTGGAAAACGTGCTCGTGCCGGAGGTGCGCAGCCGCCTGATTGACCCGCGCGAATACTGGGGCGGCGCGTATGGCGTGGCGGCGCAGACGCAGGTCATTAAGCAGGCGGACGTGATTGCCCTGCTGTACATGCTGGGGCAGTACCCGGCGGACATCATCGCTGCGAACTATGACTACTATGAGCCGCGAACCGAGCATGGCAGCAGTCTGTCCGCGTGCATGTACGCCCTGTGCGCGTGCGCAATCGGACGTCCGGCGGCAGCGTATCCGCTGTTCCTGAAATCCGCCGAGGCGGATATTGTCGGCGGCGGCAAGCAGTGGGCGGGGCTGGTGTACATTGGCGGCACGCACCCGGCGGCAGCGGGCGGCGCGTATATGGTGCTGCTCTATGGCTTCTTGGGTCTGCGCTTCGAGGACGGCAAGCCGACGCTGCATCCGCGCCTGCCGGAGGGATGGAAGAAAGTGCAGCTGCAAGTGCATTGGCAGGGCAAAGACTGGCTGCTGACGGCGGAAGAAGGGCAGCAGGCATGACAATCGCCCACTATCACCTGCCCGGTCTGTTCGAGTTTTACGAACTGTACCGCCGATTTTTGCCGCTCTACCGAAACCATCCGGAATATTTCTACGACTGGTGCGACATCGGCTCGATTTACGGCGCACCGGCGGATTGCCTGTGGGGCGGCGGGCGCGTCGGGTCGGGGGAGGCGAGCGCGCGGGATGTGCTGGCGCTGATGCGTGATTACGGCATTTCGCCGCGCCTGACGTTCAGCAACTCCCTCCTGCGCGCGGAGCATCTGCGTGATGCGCGCTGCAATGCGCTCTGCCAGATGCTGAACGACGGCAGGAATGGCGGCGTGATTCTCCATTCGGATTTGCTCCTGCGCTATTTGCAGAAAACGTATCCGAACTTGTATTTCGTGTCCTCAACGACGAAAGTGCTGACATCGTTTCCCGACTTGCAGGCGGAACTGGAACGAGCGGAATTCCGCTATGTCGTGCCGGATTTCCGCCTGAATCACGCGCTGGAGAAGCTGAATGCCCTGCCGCAGGGTCAAAAGGACAAGGTGGAGTTCCTCTGCAACGAGTGCTGCTATTTCGGTTGCCGCGACCGCCGCGCGTGCTACGAAGCCGTCAGCCGGAAGAACCTCGGCGAAGGCGGTGACGAGCATCGCTGCCACGCACCTGACGCGCAGGGCGGCTACCGATTCTCCAAGGCAATGGAAAATCCGGGCTTTATCGGGGTGGCGGATATTCAGCAGACGTATCTGCCGATGGGCTTTGAAAACTTCAAGATTGAGGGGCGCGAGTTGGGCAGCGCGCTGGTGCTGGAATTTCTGCTGTACTACCTGACGAAGCCGGAATGCCAGCTGAAAGTGCGGGAGGAAATCTATCTGGATAACATGCTGGACTTGTTCTGATTGCAATCAAAAACAGCCTGCGGAATTCGTCCACAGGCTGTTTTTATCCTTTTTTCGGATTTTGCTGCGCGAACTATTGGGTTCTTCACGGAAACTTGGGGGAAGAGCAGCTTGGGGGCGCGTCTGCGGACGCG
>ERZ1673730.324-NODE-324-length-69757-cov-12.538464_pt1 | contig 69757 bp, 65 predicted proteins | sample MGYA00580200_ERZ1673730 | MGnify/ENA primary metagenome ERZ1673730 (study PRJEB41218, sample SAMN15661761) | gut metagenome | host: Homo sapiens | place: Canada: London | collected 2015-08-20/2019-03-30 | study: EMG produced TPA metagenomics assembly of...
ACGCAGTGGGTCTCGTTTGAGAGCTTGTCAAAAATACTTTTTTGACAAGCTCAAACCGTCCGCCGGTGCCTTTCAGGCATCGGCGGACGGTTTTTCGTATGCGGCAGAGCCGCTCTTTATTCCTTCTTTTCTTCGTCACGGAAGAGATATACGCGGGTCTCATACGGCTGTGTGACGAAGCCGTTATTTTCGATATAATCCGTGTGGCTTTTCAAAAGGAGCCGGCCCTTCCGCAGATCGTACCCGCGGGGCGCCTTGAACTTCACGGGATTCACCGAGTACGAGCAGATGACGAGAAGCCGTTCGCGCTTGGCCCGGCGTTCGTACACAAAGAGCTTGTTGCTGAGCGGATAGTACTGACGGAACGTACCGTAGCGCACGACCGGCAGCTCGTGCCGGAGACGGAGCGCCTCGCGGTAGAAGTTCAGCAGCGAGTCAGGGTCATCCTCCTGCGCGGCAACGTTGATCTTCGGGTAGTTCTCGTTGACCGCAAACCACGGCGTGCCGGTCGTAAACCCGGCGTTCGGCGCGTCGCTCCACTGCACGGGCGTGCGCGCGCTGTCGCGCGAGCCCCAGTAGATGCGCTGCATGCGCTTCTTTTCGGATTTGTGCGTGGCGAAGTGGTGGTACTGGTTGATGGTCTGCACGTCCTCGTAGCCGTCGATCGTCTCGGGATAGATGTTCGTCATGCCGATCTCCTGTCCCTGATAGACGATGGGCGTGCCCTCCTGGAAGAGATACGACGCCGCGAGCGCCTTTCCGCTCTCGGTGTTGTACTTTTCGCTGCCGTAGCGGCTGATGACGCGGGGATGGTCGTGGTTTTCAATATACAGAAGATTCCAGCCCTTCCCGTGCAGCGCCTTCTGCCAGTGCTGCCAGATGGTCTTGAGCTTTACGAGGCAGAACGGGTGATGGGAATAGTCCTGCAGGAAGCAGTCGCCCTCCATGCACTGGAACGGGATCATCATGTCAAGCTCGGGGTGCTTGCCGCCGATGAAGTCGAGTGCGCGCTTCGTCGTGATGAGCGGGGCCTCGCCGATGGTCACGCAGTCGTAATCGTCGAGCACGGTGCGGAATTCGTTGAGATATTCGTGCAGGTGCGGGCCGTTGTTATACTGGAAAATGCCGCGCGCCATAGGCATATAAAACGGCGCGTCCGGCAGGCCCTTGGGCTTGGAGATGTAGGTGATGACATCCTCGCGGAAGCCGTCCACGCCCATATCCAGCCAGAAGCGCAGGATTTTCTTTACCTCGGCACGGACGCGGGGGTTATCCATATTCAGGTCTGGCTGCTTGATGGCGAAAATGTGGAGATAGTACGCCTTGCGCACCTCGTCGTACTGCCACGCCTTGCCCTCGAACATGCTGTCCCAGTTGTTGGGGAGCGTGCCGTCCTTTTTCGGCTTGCGCCAGATGTAATAATCCTTATACGGCTCTTCCCCGCGGCGGCTCGCCTGGAACCAGGGGTGCTCGTCGCTCGTGTGGTTTACGACAAGGTCCATGATGACCCTGATGCCGCGCTCGTGCGCGCCGTCGAGTACCTTTTTGAACGCCGCCATGCCGCCGTATTCGGCGGAGATGTCCATATAGTCCGCCACGTCGTAGCCAAAGTCGGCGTTCGGCGAGGGGTAGAGCGGCGAAAACCAGATGGCGTCCACATGCAGGCTCTTAAGATAGTCCAGCTTTTCATACACGCCCATCAGATCGCCCACGCCGTCGCCGTCGGCGTCCTTGAAGCTGCGCGGCCAGATCTGGTAGATGACCGCGTCTTTATACCAGAAAGTTTTTTCCATGTCTATGCCCTTTCCGCCGCTCACCGCAGCTTTTCCTCGCAGAAAATGCGCATATTTTCGATCCAGACGGTCTCCCCGTCCGGCAGCTCGACCGTGCCGGAGAGCGTTCCGAAATACTGCCGCGTCTCGGAGTGCAGCAGCATCGCGCGCCGCCGGACGCGGTATTCGCGCCGCACCGCAAATTCCAGATGCAGCCGCCGGGTGCTGTCGGAAACGTACCACGGCCGCAGCGGGTCGGACGCGCTGCGCTTCATGTATACGCGCCCGAGCTTGCAGAGCGTGCCGTCATAAAAGAGCGCGTTTTCGTCCGCGCTGTCCGCGCCGTCGGAGAGGGCAAGGGAGATCACATGCCCGTCGACGCACGCGCTGCCGAACGCGCGGAGATACACATCGCCGCGCGGCATCACGGCGCGCACGCTCTCGGAGAAGAGAAACGTCTGCGCGTCGAGCGGCAGATCGCGGTTGTGCATCCGGAGATACCCGGAAAGACCGGGGAAGCACCGGAAGCCCCGGTAATAAAACTGCTTTCCGGCAAGCGCCTCGGCGGTATAAATGCCGTCGCCGTCGTTCGCGCAGGAGAGATCGCCCTCGAACCGCTCCGAGCGGAACTGAATGCGGCGCACGCCGCCGTAATGCGTGAGCAGGAGATACAGATCGTCGTTTTCAAACTTGACGGTGTGTTCCTCGCCGCAGGAGAAATCCAGATCGAACGCATCGCCCGGAAATGCCTGCACGGTGCCGGAGGCATACCGCTCGTCCGTTTCGAGATCGGTGAGGCGCACCTCGGCAATGCCGCCGGAGCGCGTATGCCCGTAGCTGATCTCCAGCGCGAAGGACGCCCCGGTGACAAAATAGCGTTCCCATTCCGAGAGGCCGCCGCCGGCGGCTTCCTTGTTATAGATAAAATCGTCCTGTGCCGACCAGCCGGGACGGGCGAGCTTTCCCTTTTCGTTCAGCAGCTCCGCCGGTGCGCGGTATTCTTCCATGTCAGACCTCCATGATATGCAGCGCGGCGATCTCCGGGTTTTGGATGCGCCGCATGACGGCGTAGGCGTGGGGTTCAAGGAAATCCCAGCCGCCGTCCGTCAAGCCCTGCGCGCGCAGCTCTTCGATCACCGCGGCGCTCACGCGCTCGATCGCACCCTCGTCCGGCTCGCGCAGCAGCGCTTCGAGCGTCGGGATGAGTTCCGAGAGCTTCGGCAGCTCTTTCGCGGCGCGAAACGCCCATTTATAAAACGGCATGTGCCGCTCATTCAGCAGAAAAAGCATGGCGAGCGTATGGTTTACAAACTCGCAGCACGCGAGCCGCGCCGCGGCCTCTTCCCCGTGGCGGCGGCAGCGGGAGACGTTGTACTGCCCGGACTGCGCCATGAGCACGGCGTGTCCCGCGATCTTTTTGACTCGCACGTCCTCCGGCATGCCGGTGCGCAGCGTTTCGCGGATGCCCGTCATGTCGCCGGAGCCATCGTAGAATATCTCCCCGGCGCACGCGGCGGCGAGAGCATAGGACGGGATCGCCATCCATTCGCGCCACGTTTCCGGCGTATGGAAAAGGCCCGTCTGCTCCAGAAGGAACTGCCCGGTCGTCTTAACGCCGTATCGCCCGTTTCCCTGACGGCTGCGGTGCTCGGTCTTCACGCCCAGAAACTCCCGCGGCAGGCGGTCGTAGAGCGCGGAGAGAAGGAAGCCGTGCGTTTCGGCGTCCTCCGGCGCGAGAAAGAGCATGCACCCCGCGGCGTAGCCGTGGTCGTGGGAGAGCTCGTCGTCGTACCCTAAGCAGTCCGAACCTCCGCCGCAGAGCCCCGCGGCAAGCCGCGGCAGCAGCACGGGGCAGGTCTCCCGGATTGCCGGGCGCACGGCGTCCTCCCAGAAGGCGCGGGAGAGCTCAAGTCCCTTCATAGATGATATCCGCCCTTTCCCGGAGATCGCGCGCCGCGTCCGCGCGCCCAAGCGCTTCGAGCGCCGGGGCGATCTTCCGCGCCGTGTGCGCGTAGTAGTATTCCCAGACGGCGTCCGGGCTGTCCATGCGCTCCATCGCCTTATCGAGACACGCGGCGATGCGCGCATCGTTCTCATCCTGCGCGGCGTAATGCTGCGCAAGGTTCACATACGTCACCGCGAGATCGAGATCGCCGGGGCGCTTTTTCTGGTTTTCCAGCGCGCGGAGCATGTACCGCTCCGCCTTGTCCGGGCGATGCAGCGCATCGAGCGCCGCGGCCATGTTGTTATAAAGCGCCGCAAGGCGCGGATGATCTGCGCCGAGCGAAACGGCATACAGGCTCTCCGCCTCCCGGAAGAGCGGCAGAGCGCGCTGTACCTCGCCGAAGGCGGCGAGCGCCGTGGCCGCGTTTATAAGGATCGTCCCGCGCGCGGCAGCGCCGGGGCGCACCTCGCCGAGCAGCTCCGTGCACCGACCGAGCACCGGATAAAATTTCTCCGCGTCGCCGCGCTGGCGGTAAAAGCCCATCAGCTCGCTGCACAGGGAGAGCGCGGCGCGCCTGTCGCCGGTCTCCTCCGCTTCGGTGAGCGCGGCAAGGAATATGCGCTCCGCGCCGTCCCAGTCGCCGCGGCCCATGCAGTCGTCCGCTCTCGCGGCTATGCTGTCCATTGTTTCTTTCATACGGCGATTATACCTTGAATTCCCGGCGGTTGCAAGGTATAATACGTATGTTCATCATTTCACGAAAAGAGGTTTCTACCTATGAAAAAGACCGTTATGCGCTCCTACGCGAAGCTCATCGTGCGCGTGGGTGCGAACGTCCAGAAGGGCCAGGAGGTGCGCGTTTTCGCGTCTCTCGACCAGCCGGAGTTCATCAAGATGCTCGCCGAAGAGTGCTACAAGGCCGGCGCGAGCCGCGTGACCGTTGACTGGAATTACCCCGAGCTTACGAAGCTCTCCGCGCGCTACATGAAGCTGCGCGACCTCTCCGAGACCCGTGAGTGGGAAAAGGCGCGTATGCAGGATATGGTGGACCATCTGCCGGTGCGCATCTTCATCGAGTCCGAAGATCCGGACGGACTGCGCGGCATCAACCCGAAGTACTTCAAGGCGTTTGCCGCGCGGATCAAAATCTCCAAGCCCTACCGCGACGCCATCGACAACAAGCACCAGTGGTGCATCGCGGCTGTGCCGGGCGAGGCGTGGGCGAAGAAGGTCCACCCCGAGCTCAGCAAGCGCGCCGCCGTGGAGCAGCTCTGGAAGGACATTCTCTACACCGCCCGCGCCGACGGCGAGGATCCCATCGCCGACTGGGAAGAGCACAACCGCGATCTCAAGGCGCGCAGCAAATATCTGAACGATCTCCATCTCCGCGAGCTGCGCTACCATTCCGCGAACGGCACGGATTTCAAGGTTGGCCTCATCCCGACAGCCGAGTTCCACGCCGGACGCGATACGACGATGCAGGGCGTTGTCTACGATCCCAACATGCCGACCGAGGAGGTCTTCACCTCTCCCGACCGCCGCACTGCCGAGGGCATCGTGTACGCCACGAAGCCGCTCTCCTATCAGGGCCAGCTCATCGAGAATTTCTCCGTCCGCTTTGAAAAGGGCCGCGCCGTGGAGGTCAAGGCCGAAAAGGGCCAGGATGTTCTCGAACAGATCATCAGCATGGACGAGGGCTGCCACTATCTCGGCGAGTGCGCTCTCGTGCCGAAGGAGTCTCCGATCCATCAGTCCGGCCTGCTCTTCTACAATACGCTCTTCGATGAGAATGCCGCCTGCCATCTTGCGCTCGGCTTCGGCTTTGACGAGTGTGTGAAGGGCTTTGAGAACATGACCAAGGAAGAGCTCTACGAGATCGGCGTCAATGACGCCGGCAACCACACCGACTTTATGATCGGCAGCGACGATCTCTCCATCGACGGCGTGGACGAGCACGGCAACGTGCACCCCATCTTCCGCAACGGCACCTGGGCATTCTAAAATGCCCCCCTCTTTGAGGGAGGTGGCTCGCCGGAGGCGAGACGGAAGGAGTGGCTTTTTCTATGTCCCTCAATTATTCCGGCGATTTGATTCTTAGAGCAAAAGAGCTGCGAAAAACTGCGACCCCGCAGGAACGGCATTTATGGTATGACTTTCTTTCCCGTTATCCGGTGCGGTTTCAGCGGCAAAAAACCGTAGGCCGATATATTGTTGACTTCTATTGCCACAGAGCACATCTTGTCGTAGAGTTAGACGGCAGCCAGCATTATGTGGAGCAAGGCATCGCCAGAGATGCAGAACGAACGACGTATTTGATGCAGCAAGGGCTTTTTGTCCTGCGTTTTTCCAATGCCGAGATCAATTGCAAGTTTCATTTTGTCTGTGAGCAGATCGACCGAACAGTTAAAGAACGGCTCGCATTTTAATTACCTCCCCCTTTGAGGGAGGTGGCTCGGCGTTAGCCAAGACGGAAGGAGTTCACTCCCTCAGTCAGCTGACGCTGACAGCTCCCTCTGAGAGGGAGCCAATACGTCCATCCAAAAACCGGCAGATGATCTGCCGGTTTTTGCAATTTCTGAAACGATATGGTATTATACAACACAAGTCAGAAAAGAATAGCGGCTGTCTCAAGCCCGTGAAGGGTATCGGTATGGAGCCGCTGGGAGGTTCTTGTATGGTACAGTTTCAGAAGGACGCCGCGCTCGGCGGCATTCCGTTCGGTGTGCTGGAGGTCGTTTATCCAGACAAGGCGCTCCGGCGCACGGAGGATTTCCGTGCCATGGTCGAGGAGCATCTGCACTCGCTGCGGGAGAAATACGCCGAATACGACCGCAAGGCGCTCTTCGGCGAAAACGTCTATTTCCGGTTTTTCAGGAAATTCAAAAAGACGTACCCGGTCATGATGCAGCTTGAATCCTTTCTCCTGAAAGGCCGCCCGTTCCCGATCGACAACAGTGTGACCGCCATCCCGTTTCTCGCGGAGCTCGAAACGCAGAGTCTCTCCGGCACGCACGACGTGGACTTTGTCCGCGGGGCTGTCCGCCTGTTTGCCGGAACGGAAAAAGCGCCGTTTCCCGGCATGCGCGGCGAGGAAGTGCACACCTACCCCGGCGACTTCTGCGCGCGGGACGATGAGGGCATCATTTTCAGCATGATCGCCGGAGCGGACGCGCGCACCTGCGTCAAGGAGACGAGCCGGCATGTGTTCTACCCCGTGTTCGGCGTGGCCGGACAGCCGGAGGCGGAGATATCCGCCGTACTCGACCGGCTGGAAGAATACGTCCGCGTTCTCGCGCCGGAGGCGGAGACCTCGCGGCAGCTGCTGTGAAGATTGCGAAGCTGCAAAGAAGCACCACCCCGCGGGGTGGTGCTTCTGCGTTATTCAAATCTGAAGAATTACTTCTTCATGGCCTCTTCGACGGCGACGGCGACAGCGACGGTCGCGCCGACCATCGGGTTGTTGCCCATGCCGAGGAAGCCCATCATCTCGACGTGCGCCGGAACGGAGCTGGAGCCCGCGAACTGCGCATCGGAGTGCATACGGCCCATGGTGTCGGTCATGCCGTAGGAGGCGGGGCCGGCGGCCATGTTGTCCGGGTGCAGCGTGCGGCCCGTGCCGCCGCCGGAGGCGACGGAAAAGTACTTCTTGCCCTGCTCGATGCACTCTTTCTTGTAAGTGCCGGCGACCGGGTGCTGGAAGCGGGTCGGGTTGGTGGAGTTGCCGGTGATGGACACGTCCACGCCCTCGTGGTGCATGATGGCCACGCCCTCGCGGACGTCGTCCGCGCCGTAGCAGCGGACGGCGGCGCGCTCGCCCTTGGAGTAGGGGATCTCGCGCACGATGGTCAGCTTGCCGGTGTAATAATCAAACTGGGTCTGGACATAGGTGAAGCCGTTGATGCGGCTGATGATCTGGGCGGCGTCCTTGCCGAGACCGTTGAGGATGACGCGCAGGGGCTCCTTGCGGGCCTTGTTCGCGTTGCGGACGATGCCGATCGCGCCTTCGGCAGCGGCAAAGGACTCGTGGCCGGCGAGGAAGGCAAAGCACTTCGTATCGTCGGAGAGCAGCATCGCGCCGAGATTGCCGTGGCCGAGGCCGACCTTGCGGTCGTCCGCGACGGAGCCGGGGATGCAGAAGCTCTGCAGGCCGATGCCAATGGCCTTGGCAGCTTCGGCGGCGGTCTTCACGCCCTTGCGGATGGCGATCGCCGCGCCGACGCAGTACGCCCAGCCGGCGTTCTCGAAGGCGATGGGCTGCACGCCCTTGACGATCTCATAAGGATCAAAGCCCTTTTCCTTGCAGATAGCGCGGCACTCCTCAATGGAGTTGATGCCGTACTCGGCGAGGACGGCGTTGATCTTGTCGACTCTTCTTTCGTAGCTTTCAAACAGTGCCATTATTTCCGTCCTCCTCTCTTATTCGTGACGCGGGTCGATGTACTTGGCGGCATCGGCAAAGCGGCCGTAGCTGCCGGTGGCCTTCTTCACGGCTTCGTTGGCGTCCATGCCCTTCTTGATGTTTTCCATCATGGGGCCGGTCTTGACGAATTCGTAGCCGATGATCTGGTCCTCCTCGTCGAGAGCGAGACGGGTGACGTAGCCCTCGGTGAGCTGCAGATAGCGCGGGCCCTTCACCTTGGTGGCGTACATGGTGCCGACCTGGCTCGTGAGGCCCTTGCCGAGGTCTTCCAGACCGGCGCCGATGGGCAGGCCGCCCTCGGAGAACGCCGTCTGGCTGCGGCCGTAGACGATCTGGAGGAACAGCTCGCGCATGGCGGTGTTGATCGCGTCGCACACGAGGTCGGTGTTCAGCGCTTCGAGAATGGTCTTGCCGATCAGGATCTCGCTCGCCATGGCCGCGGAGTGGGTCATGCCGGAGCAGCCGATGGTCTCCACCAGCGCTTCCTCAATGATGCCGTCCTTGATGTTGAGCGTCAGCTTGCAGGCGCCCTGCTGCGGCGCGCACCAGCCGATGCCGTGGGTAAGGCCGCTGATGTCCTTGATTTCCTTCGCCTGCACCCACTTGCCCTCTTCGGGGATCGGCGCAGGACCGTGGTATGCGCCCTTGGCAACGGGGCACATATGCTGGACTTCCGCTGAGTAGATCATTGTGTATCCATCCTTTCCTAAAAGAGCCGCAGCCGGAGAACCGGCACCGGCCCGTTGTTAACTTTGAAACGTTTCCGTATCCAGCTTCGTATTATATCAAATTCCGGCGAAAAAGCAAGGAGTTTATACAGAATGCAAATAAAACCTGCGCCGCGGGGCATGCTGAAAATTGTATGGTTTGCCGTGGAAAAACTATGTAGAATGTGCGTTGCCATATGACGGAGGTTGTGGTATTATGCGCTTGGAAATAAAGAAATTTATAGAAAAGGATGAGGGATATATGCGCAGAACAAAGATCATTTGCACCATCGGCCCCGCCAGCTGCAGCGAAGAGGTCATGCGCGAGCTCCTGCTCGCCGGGCTGAACGTCGCCCGCATGAACTTCTCCCACGGCACCCACGAGAGCCACGCCGAGATGATCGCGCGCTTTCGCAAGGTGCGCGATGAGCTGAAGCTCCCCGCCGCCGTAATGCTCGACACCAAGGGCCCGGAGATCCGTCTCGGTCTCTTCGATGAGCCGGTCGAGGTCGTTCCCGGTCAGGCGTACACCTTCTCCACCGTGGAAACGCCCGGCACCGCCGAAAAGTGCTTCGTGAACTATGCCGAGCTGCCCGCCGATGTGAAGAGCGGCGATATGCTTCTCGTGGACGACGGCGATCTCTCCTTCCGCGTGGAAGAGACGACCGACACCGAGATCCGCTGCACCGTTATAGACGGCGGCATGATGAAGAGCCAGAAGGGCGTGAACATCCCCGGCGCGCGGCTCAACATGCCGTTCCTCTCCGAGCGCGACAAGAGCGACCTTCTTTTCGGCATCGAGCAGAACGTTGACTATGTTGCCGCCTCGTTCACGCGCCGCGCACAGGACATCATTGATATGCGCTCGTTCCTCAACGCCCATGGCGGCGAGGGCATCCGCATCATCGCAAAGATTGAGAACACCGAGGGCGTTGAGAAGTTTGACGAGATCCTCGCCGCTTCCGACGGTATCATGGTCGCCCGCGGCGACATGGGCGTGGAGATCCCGTTTGAACGTCTCCCCGGCATCCAGAAGCACTTCATCCGTTCCTGCTGCCAGGCCGGTAAGACCGTTATCACCGCCACGCAGATGCTCGACAGCATGGAAGAAAACCGCCGCCCGACCCGCGCGGAAATTTCCGACGTAGCGAACGCCGTCTTTGACGGCAGCAGCGCCGTGATGCTCTCCGGCGAGACTGCCGCGGGCAAGTACCCCGTGGACGCCGTGAAGACTATGGCGCGTATCGCTGAGCAGGCCGAGCAGGACGCTTTCGCCGCCGATATCTACAAGAACATCTGGCACGCGATGGATCACTCCGACAACACCAACGCCGTGAGCGCCGCCGCCTGCACGATGGCCGAGCAGACGTATGCGCAGGCGATCATCGCCGACACGAGCACCGGCAAGGCTGCGCGCCGTGTTGCCAAATACCGCCCGGCGCAGATGATCCTCGCCGCGACGCCGTCCGAGAAGGTCTACCACCAGCTCGCGCTCGTCTGGGGCGTATACCCGCTGCGCACGCAGCCGGTAGACAGCGTGGACGTCCTGTTCCACTGCGCCATTGAAAAGGCGAAGGAGCTCGGCTATCTGCACTCCGGCGACACCGTCGTTATGACCGCCGGCATCCCGCTCAACACCCACGGCAGCACCAACATGGTGAAGGTGCAGACCATCCGGTAACCGCTCTCAAACGAGACCCGTTTCGTTTGAAAAGGCTGCGGCGAGCCATAAGACTGAAAAAATCCTCCGATTTTCATCGGAGGATTTTTTACTCTTTATCTTTCTTTTTATCCCGCTTTACGCCGGACTGGGCGACGCTGCCGCCGTTCGAGAGGGTCTTTCCGTCGAGCAGAAGGAGCTTTTCGGCAAACACCCGCGTAAAGCCGCCCATGATGGCCGAGAGCATGATAAGATCCTCGGCGTGCTCGGTCGTGATCTCCGCGTTCTCCTCATGGTTGAGGATCGGCCCCGCCGTCAGCCGGATCTGCTGGATGAAGTACTGCGCCGCCTGCCGGTGGCGGGAGGCGTAAGCCGTGTAGATATGCTCCACCTCTTCTTCCGAAAGTCCCATCGGAATGACCTTCTGGATGAGCGCGATGCTCAGCGACTGCTTGAGCGTCAGAATGATGATGAGATACGCGATATGCACGCGGTAATACCGCCGCTTCACCGGCTCCGGCATGACCTTGATGCGGACGTAGTTGTTGATCGTCGCCGCCGTAATGAACTGCTCATCCTTGAGCTCCGGCGGGAGATAGTCCAGATATTCGCGCAGCAGCACCGTGACCTGCTCCATATACAATCCCAGATTGGGGATCTCCTCCCAGCGCGGAAGCCGGAAATCGTCCAGATACTTTTCCCAGCGGCGCAGCTTGCCCGCAACGAGCGCGTTATCGTATGCCATTTTCATCACCTCGCAGACAGGATTATACCACATCCTGCTGATTTTACAAGAAGCAATTGTGTCTTTTCCCATTGACTTAATTTTGACCTTGATTTATAATAATATCAAATATTAGATACTTGGAGGGCAAACATCTTGTCTTTTGCTATCCTTACCGATACATCCGCCAATCTGCCGACGCCGCTTCTGCAGAAGCACGGCGTCACCGTTGCGCCGTTTTCCTATTCCTATGACGGTGCGGAGCACACCTGTCTTGATACCGAGTCGTTTGACGGCGCGGCGTACTACGGCGCGATGCGGAAAGGCACGGTGGTAACGACCTCGCTCGTAAACCCCGACCGGTTCATCTCCGCGGCGCGGCCTCTGCTCGCCGCCGGGGAAGACGTTCTCTTCGTCGGCATGTCGTCCGGCATCAGCGGCTCGTTCGGCTCGGCCAAGCTCGCCGCGGGCGATCTGCGTGAGGAGTTTCCCGGGCGCGATATCCAGCTCATCGATACGCTCGGCGCCTCGCTCGGCGAGGGCATTCTTGTGCTGCGCGCCATCGAGATGCGCGAGAACGGCGCTTCGCTTTCCGAAACGGCGGCGGCGCTGCGCGATATGCGCTGGCGGATGTATCAGATCTTCACCGTGGACGATATCATGTACCTGCGCCGCACCGGACGGCTCTCCAACGCTAAGGCGATCGTCGCCTCCGTGCTGCACATCAAGCCCGTGCTCAAGGGCAACGAGGAGGGCGCGATCGTCGCCGTGGACAAGATCCGCGGCCGCCGCAAGTCCATTGACGCGCTCGTGGAGCGTTACCGCAAATATGCTGTCGCGCCCGAGACGCAGACCGTAGGCATTGCCCATGCCGACTGCGCGGAGGACGCGGAATACCTTGCCTCGGCGCTGCGTATCGTTGCGCCGCCGAAGGAGATCATGACCGTGATGTACGAGCCCGTGACCGGCTCGCACGTCGGCCCCGGCGCGCTGGCGCTGTTTTTTCTCGGGGACGAGAACGTCCGATCGAAATAATTTGCTGTATATATTTTGCTGTATATATAAGGAGAGGATACCATGAACGACTTTGTGATCTACACCGATTCCGCATGCGACATCCCGCCGGAGCTTTTGAAGGAGTGGGGCGTGCCGTACTCCTGGCTGACCTACGTGTTCGGCGGCGATGCGCGCCAGTACTCGAACTACGAGCTCCCCTTCCCCGAGTTCTACGACAAGATGCGCAAGGGCAGTGTCGCGCGCACGAGCGCCGTGAACGCGGACGCCTTCGTGCAGGGCTTTGAGCCGATCCTGCAGGACGGAAAGGATATCCTCTACATCGGTTTTTCCTCGGGTCTGAGCAGCACATACCACGCCGGGTGCATCGCCGCGCAGGAGCTGCGCGAAAAGTATCCCGAGCGTGACATCCGCTGCGTTGATACGCTCGGCGCGTCCGGCGGGTTCGGTCTGCTGCTTTATATGGCCGTGCAGAAAAAGCGCGAGGGCGGCACGATCGAGGAGTGCGAAAAGGTAGTGCTCGACAACCGCTTCCATCTCTGCCACTGGTTCACGGTGGACGATCTCGTCTATCTCAAGCGCGGCGGACGCATCAGCGCCGCCACCGCGTTCGTCGGCAACACGCTCGGCTTCAAGCCCGTGCTGCACATGGACGACGCCGGCCATCTCATCAACATGTTCAAGGTCCGCGGCCGCAAAGCCTCTCTCAATGCGATGGCCGACAAATACGGCGAGCTTGCTCTTGACAAAGCCGGCGGAACGGTGTTTATTTCTCATGGAGACTGCCGCGCGGACGCCGACACGCTCGCCGCGATCCTCAAGGAGCGCTACGGTGCTTCCGTCAAGGAGATCGTGGTCGTCGGCCCGGTGATCGGCGCGCACTCCGGCCCCGGCACGCTTGCGCTGTTCTTCCTCGGCGAGCACCGGTAACTTATTGCAGAAAGGAACATTTCCATGATCGATTACCGCTACGATACGCAGCTCCTCATCGAAGGCACCGGCCTGGACGAGGACGCCATCAACGATTATTTCCGCACCAACTTCCAGGGCGACTGTCTGCTCGCCGTCGGCGACGATGAGCTCATCAAGATCCACTACCACACCAATGAGCCTTGGAAGGTGCTCGAATACTGCGCCTCGCTCGGCGAAATTTTCGATATCGTAGTCGAGGACATGGACCGCCAGGCCCGCGGTCTCAACGGCTGACGTTTAAATTACCAAAATACCCCCGCTTTTCGGAACGATCCGAAGAGCGGGGGCACAGCCTGTCGAAAAAGCCTCGCAGAGTTTGCGCCCGCAGGCGCAAATAAAGTTTTAACCATTTTCTCCGGCGACATGTGCGTCGGAGAAAATACTTCTCGGCTCGCAAACGTGCGAGCGAAGCGAGTGCGCTGCGGCGAGCCGCAGCCTTTTCAAACGAGAGCCCAACGAAGTGGGTCTCGTTTGAGAGCTTGTCAAAAATACTTTTTTGACAAGCTCGCCCCCCGCTTTTCGGAACGATCCGAAGAGCGGGGGTATTTTTATTGCTCTATCAAGAGGAGAAACAGCGAAAGAAGCAGGCAGAACAGCGGAACGATCACCGCATCAGCCAACCTGGTGGAGCATGCCGAAGAGCACACTCACCCGGCCCGGAAACCTGTCAAGACCGATATACATCGGTGTGCCGCTCTGGTCGCCGTCGAAGTATACGGTCAGATAGCTGTTCGCGCCGGCAAAGTCCGTCAGCCGCTCGCCGCCGCCCGGATTGAGCTGGGCATAGTGGAACATGGCGTCGTCCGTCTGCGCGAGACGGTAGCCGGAAAAGCCCCAGTATTTTGCGAGCAGCGTGCAGAATTTATCGACGGTCATGCCGTCCGGCAGGATGTCGTCATAGTTATTGTAAGTATGGAATGTCTCCTTTCCGTTGCCCGTTTCCACCGTTACATCGCCGCCGGGGATGGGCGTGTCCGTCTCGTCCGCCTTGGCCTCCGTAGTGAGCTGCACGATCTTTCCGCTCATCGTATCGACGAAAATATTCATGTAATACTTCCCGTCGTCGGTCCCGCCGCGGACAATGTAGCTGTGGGGGAAAATGCGTCCGAACCAGTAGTCGCTCACGCCCATGTTCGGCGCTTCGCCGAGATAGTCCGGTTCGCCGTCAAAAAAGCGGTACTCCGAAGAGAGAATGCCCATGTCCTGCATTTTTGCAATTTCCTGCCGCGCGACCTTGACCGCCTGCGCGGGGCTGTTGATGAGCCGTCCGGCGGCAAGGGCGCTCCCGGCAAGCACGAGCACGAGCGCCGCCGCGATCAGCACGGTGCGAAGCGTCCGCTTCGCGCGAAGGGGTTTTCCTGTATTCTTTTCCTGCATAGCCGATGTGACCTCCTTGATGATTTCGTCGTCGATCCCGCCGGCCGCTTCCATAATATCCAGCGCTTTCACAGCAATTCCTCCTTAATGAGATAGTCGCGCAGCCTTTTCCGGCTGCGGCAAAGCGAGGTATGTACCCTTCCCTCCCGGCAGCCGAGCCTTTCGGCGATCGCCGGGGCGGGAAGAGCGAGATAGTAGCGGGCGGTGAAAATGATCCGGTCGTTTCGGGAAAGCGTATGGAGAAAGGCGTTCACCGCATGAGAAAGCTCCCGTGCCTCAATGATCTGCTCCACATTGTCCCGCCCCGCGACACACTCAGCGAGCTCGTCGAGCGCGGCGGCTGCCTCACCGCCGCCGCGTTTCTGCGCGCTGTCGGCGCGAAAGCGGGAAAAGGCGGCGTTCCGTACGGTGCGGAACAGATACGCGCCGAAGTGCTCCGGGCGCTGCGGCGGGATGGTGTTCCAGAGTGAGAGATAAGCGTCCTGCACGATCTCCTCGGCGTCCTCCGCCGCGGGGAGAAACCGGCGCGCGATGCCTTCGCACGCGCCGCCGTATTTCCGCTCCGTTTCGGCGATCGCCTGCTCGTCGCGCCGCCAGTACAGGTCTACGATGAAGCTGTCCTCCATGATCTTTCCTCTTTCTTACGGGGCTGCCCCTTGAGTACTCACCCTTATAGACGCAATTCGGGGCAAAAAGCTTACAAAGAATATGGGAAAAAATGAAAAACCGCTCTCCGAATGAGGCCGGAGAGCGGCATTTGTTCTATATTACCGGCTGTACATGGCCGTCATGGCGGCGATGTGGTCGGCGAGTTCGTCGGTGAGCGCGCCGGGCAGCATGCGCCAGCACCAGTTGCCGTGGCCGAGGACGCCGGGGACGTTCATGCGCGACTCGCCGCCGAGGGCAAGCCAGTCCTGCATCTGCGCGACGAAGAGATCAGCCACCGAGCTCATGCCGCCGCGGATGATGCCGTTTACATACCCTTCCTCGTCGTTCAAGCCGAGGTACTGCTTGGCATAGGCCACATCGTCGCCCTTCGCGTCGCCCAGCCACTGGGCGAGCGTGGCGTTGTCGTGCGTGCCGGTGTAGCAGATGCAATTCGTCGGATACCGGTGCGGCAGATAGTCGCTCGGCTCGCGGGAATCAAAAGCGAATTGAAGCACCTTCATGCCGGGGAAGCCCGAATACTCGCGCAGGGCGATGACCTCCGGCGTCATAAAGCCGAGATCCTCGGCGATGATGTCGAGACCGGGGAGCGCCGTCTTGATCGCATCGATAAAGCTCTCGCCGGGGCCCTTGCGCCAATGGCCGCTGCGCGCGGTCGTCTCGCCGTAGGGCACGGCCCAATAGCTCTCCAGACCGCGGAAATGGTCGATACGGACGGTATCGTAGAGCTTGCCCGCGGCGCCGAGACGCCGGATCCACCAGCGGTAGCCGTCTTCTCGCATGCGGTCCCAGTCATAGAGCGGGTTGCCCCAGAGCTGACCGTCGGCGGTGAAGTAATCGGGCGGGACGCCCGCGACCTCCGTCGGGCGGCACTGATCGTCGAGCTGGAAGTACTCGCCCTCCGCCCACACGTCGGCGCTGTCGAGCGGGACATAGATCGGCACGTCGCCGATGATCCGGATGCCCTGCTCGCGGATGTACGCGCGCAGCGCGTTCCACTGGCGGAAGAACAGATACTGCGTGAAAATGCAGAAGCGGATATCCTCCGCGAGAAGCTCCTCATACCGGCGCAGCACTTCCTCGCTGCGGCGAAGACGGAGATCCTCGTCCTCCCATTCGATCCAGGGGCGCATGCCGAAATGACGCTTTGCCGCGGTATAGAGCGCATAGCTGCGCAGCCAACTCTCGTTTTCGCGATAGAAAGCGTCTACGTTCTCACGCTCTTTGTCCCAGCCGCGCTCACAGGCGCGGCGGAGAAGATCGAACCGTCCGGCGTAGAGCGCGCCGTAATCCGTCTGCGCCGGGTCGCTGCCGAAGGAAACGGCATCGACTTCCTCGCGCGTGAGGAGACCGTCGGTAATAAGCTGCTCAAGGTCGATGAGATACGGGTTCCCGGCAAAGGCCGAGTCGGTCTGGTACGGTGAGTCGCCGTAGCCGGTCGGGCCGAGCGGCAGGATCTGCCAGTATTTCTGTCCGGCTTTCCGGAGGAAATCGGCAAACTCTCTCGCCTCTCTGCCCAGCGTTCCGACGCCGTGCGGCGACGGGAGCGATGTGATATGCAGAATAATTCCGCTTGCTCGCATGGCAAACGCCTCTTTCGTCTGTTAGAATTTGCGGATGCTGTTAATTTTTACGGATGCTGTCCGTCTTTTCGAGCGTGTACGGCGCGAGGACATGCTGCGCGCCCGAGCCGTTTTCGATCATGTCGAGCAGCACGGCGTAGCTCTTTTCCGCCATGAACGCGATCTGCTGCGTAACGGTGGAGAGCCTCGGCTCGTAGTACCGGCAGATGGGCAGGCCGTCGAAGCCGATGAGGGAAATGTCCTCCGGGATACGCTTTCCGGCATCGCGGACGGCGCGGACCGCGCCGATGGCCATGACGTCTGCCATGGCGAACACCGCCGTGATCTCCGATGTTTCGCGCAGGAGCTCCGCCATGGCCGTATAGCCCTCGTCGAAGCTGTAGTGCGCGGTCTTATAATACCGGTCCGCGTCAAACGTTATGCCGCGCTCCGTGAGCGCGCGCAGCACGCCCACATAGCGCAGACGGCCCGTATCGGAGTATTCGCGCTCGCCGCCGATGACGGCGATCTTTTTATGGCCCATGTCCGCCAGATACCCGACGGCCGCCGCGGCAGCGGCGGTATCGTCGGTCGTGACGCTCGAAAGATTTTTGAATTGGAATTCCGCGGCGGAGTTTGTGACAAGAACCGCGGGAATGTGGATCTCGGCAAAGGATTCGATGAAATCCTCGCTGCTGCCGCCGAGGAAGAGGATGCCCTGCGGCTTTACCTCGCGCACGCGCTTCACGGCGCGGCGCACCTCGTTGTCGAGCTCGCCGATATAGTCCACCACAAGCTGGTACTCCCCGCCCGTTGCCACGGTCTGCAGCCGTTCGACCAGCGCGGCGAACAGCTCGTTGTGCGTGCCGCGGACGATGACGAGGATGTTGTTGCTGTGGGTCTGCTTGAGATTGCGAGCGTTCGTGTTCAGCTCAAAGCCCTGTTCCTTCACGATCGCCATGATCTGCTCTCTTGCCTTTTCGCTGACGTGCGGCTGATTGTTGAGCACGCGCGAAACCGTGCCGAGCGAATACCCGGAGAGAGCCGCCAGGTCCTTGATCGTCATCAGCCCTTCACCGCGCCGGCCGCAACACCCTTAATAATGTGTTTCTGGCAGCAGAGGTAGAAGATGATGACCGGCAGAATGCTCAGAAGGATCAGCGCCATCGTCGCGCCCATGTCCACCTGTCCGTAGCTTCCCTTGAGATGCTGTATGACGATGGGGATGGTCATATACTCCGTGCGGTCGAGCACGAGATACGGCAGAAGGAAGTCGTTCCACACCCACATGATTTCCAGCACGCCGACGGAGATCATCGTCGGCTTCATCATGGGGAGGACTACCTGGAAGAACGTGCGCACCGGGCCGCAGCCGTCGATGGCAGCGGCTTCCTCAATTTCCAGAGGAATGGATTTTACAAAGCCGCAGAACATGAACACCGCGAGACCCGCGCCGAAGCCGAGATAAATGACCGGGATCGTCCACGGGGTATCGAGACTGAGCTGGTTCGCCGTGCGGGAGAGCGTGAACATGACCATCTGGAACGGGACGACCATGGAGAACACGCAGAGATAATATACGATCTTGCTGAAGAAGCTCCCGACGCGGGAGACATACCACGCGGCCATGGACGTGCACACGAGAATGAGCGCCGTGGAGGCGAGCGTGATGAAAAGGCTGTAGCCCACGGCCTTCAGAAACGGGTAGTTGCCGAAGGTCATGCCCTTGATATAGTTCTGGAAGCCGACAAAGCTGTTCGCGTCCGGGAAGGCAAACGTCTCCGTATTGACGGCGGCGTTGCTCTTGAAGGAGTTCATCAAAACGATGAGGATCGGCATGATGTAAGCGATGCAGATCACCGTGAAGATGATCGTCAGCACCATTTTGCCGCGTTCTTCTCTCTTTGCCATTACTGCTGTACCTCCTTTTTACGGGTGGCCTGGAGCTGCAGAAGGCCGATCGCGGCCACAAGGATGAAGAACACCACGGCCTTCGCCTGGCCGACGCCGCGGTTGTTGCCGCCGCCGGAGTAGAAGGCACTGTAAATGTTCAGAGCGAGCATTTCCGTCGTCTTTATAACGCTGCCGTCCGGCTGCTGCAGGAACGGCCGCCCCCCCGTCAGCGCGAGGTTCTGGTCGAAGAGCTTGAAGCCGTTCGTGAGCGTGAGGAAGATGCAGATCGTAAAGGAGCTCATCATGTTCGGAATGGTGATCTTCCAGAGCGTCTGCCAGTTGTTGGCGCCGTCGATGCGGGCCGCCTCGAGCATGTCCTCCGGGATGGACTGGAGTCCGGCTATGTAAATGATCATCATATAGCCGACCTGCTGCCAGCATATAAGGATGATGAGGCCCCAGAAGCCGAAGGTCGAGTTGAGCACGACGGAGGTGTTGTACTTCACGAGGAAGCCATCAAAGATCATCGACCAGATGTAGCCGAGCACGATGCCGCCGATGAGGTTCGGCATGAAGAACACGGTGCGGAAAAGGTTCGAGCCGCGGATGCCCTTCGTGAGGAAGTAGGCGACCGTGAAGGCCAGAACGTTGATGAACACTACCGACACGAAGGCGAACAGCGCCGTATACCAGAAGGCATGGAGGAAGCTGCTGTCCGAGAACGCTTTGATGTAGTTGCTGAATCCGACCCACGTCCACTGGCTCGTCAGCTTAAACTTGCAGAAGGACAAAAACGCGCCCTTAAAGAACGGGTAAAGGAACCCGATGCAGAAGGCGGCAAAGGTGGGCAGCAGAAACAGCCACACCATTCGCTGAATGGGGCGGCGGATCAGTCGGCTGTTGTGTGCGGCTGGATCCCGCGGTATGTTTATACGCTTCATTCTTTCACTCCTGTTCTGCCGAAATTGTCATGGCGACAGCTCCTGCCCGAACGCCTCGGGCAGCAGCTCACGCCGTCACAGTCTATATACTATCATGCCGGCGGATATATCTACAGGCGGAGCGGACGTGATCGCCCGCCCCGCCTGTATTGTGTGTCAATTTATCTCAGCGGATATCCGCAGAGGATTAGTGCTCGTTGGCGTACTGGGTAGCCCAGCCCTGGACGAACGCGGTCTCAACGGTGGACCAGTCGCCGGTGCCGGTGGTGTACTGGCTCAGAGCATCAACGACGGCAGCGCGCCAATCGTCAACGGCAGGAGTCCAGTTGAACGCCCAGGTCACGGTGTAGTTGCCGTTGGCAACGTACTCGTTGGCAGCCGCGAAGAACACGTTCTCCGGGGTCTTGGCGTTCTTGAACGGGCAGGGGCCGAACTGCTCGGCCAGCATGGTGGTGCCTTCCTCAGAGGTGACGACCCAGTACATGAAGTCCAGAGTGGCCTGGATGTCTTCCGGAGAGGCGTTCTTGTTGATCGCCCAGCAGTTCTCGGTGCCGCAGCAGAGACCAGCCTTCTCCTCGCCTTCCACACCGCAGTAGATGGGGATCATGGTGAGGTCGTCCGGGTTCATGCCGAACTTGTCGGCAGAAGTCAGGTTGCTGTACTCCCAAGTGCCGTTCTGATAGAACGCAGCCTTGCCTTCGCCGAATTCAGCCTCGGCCTGATCGCCGGTGGCGGACAGGAGGGCAGCGCCGGTGGTCGCGGTATCGGTGATGTACAGATCCCAGATGTTCTTGTAGTTCTCGAGGTAGGTGCCCTTGATGGTGGCGGGCTGCTCCGTCACGCCGTCATCGCGGAACTCGTAGTACAGAGGCATGTTGGCCAGGTGGCCGGAGAAACGCCAAGAGGAGGAACCGTCGAGACCGGCGGACGTGAAAGCGTCGAAGCCGAGCTCGTCAGCGCGGGCGTGGATGTCGTCCGCAACAGCCTTCAGGGACTCGAAGTTGGTGATCTCATCGACGGAGTGTCCGGCCTTCTCGAGCAGGGCCTTGTTCACGATGATGCCGAAGGCTTCGTAGCAGTAGCCGATGGAAACGGTCTCGCCGGCTTCGTTCTTCAGGTTGAAGTCGGTGGTGGTCATCTCGTTGTACACGTCGGTGCCTTCGAGATTGTAGCAGAACTCGCCGTAGCTGTTGACAGCGCCGAGGTTGCCGACCTGGAACATGGTGGGGGCGGCGTCCTTGTCGAGTTCGGCGGTCAGGGTGGTGTCGTACTGGCCGGAAGCGGCGGTGACGACCTTCACGGGAACGCCGGTCTGCTCGGTGTAGGTCTTGGCAATCTCCTGCCAGGCCGCGTCAGACTCGGGCTTGAAGTTGAGGTAGTACACGCTGCCGGTCGCGGCCGGGGTTTCGGGTTCCGCGGCGGGCTCTTCCGTCGCGGGGGTTTCGGGCTCAGCCGGGGTGTTCGGGGTCTCCGCCGGGGCAGCGCCGCAGGCGACGAGGCTCAGAACCATGACCAGAGCCAGAAGAACAGCGAGAAGCTTCTTCATTGTTTGTTTCCTCCTAATTTTTAATGGGTTTCCGTAAGTAAAGCGCTGAATTGGAAACGATTCCAACCAAGCTTGTCTGTATTCTATCCTCTTTGTAGAAATATTGCAAGTGTGTTTCGGCGAAAACGCTTAACTTTATGTCATTTACACAAAAACCTCGTCAACTTTTTGTGCGGTTGGTCTTGTCATGCGGTCATTTGTTCCTGTATAATAGGCTTATTCTCCCGGAGGTGGCAATATGAAAAAAATCTTTGATCCGGATTCCCCCATCCTGCGCTTTCTCACGCAGGCGGCGGAGCTCGCGTGGCTGAACATTCTGTGGGTCGTGTGCTCGCTGCCGGTTTTCACGCTCGGCGCTTCGACCGCGGCGCTCTGCACGGCGGTGCGGAACATGATCCGCGAATCGGGGCATTGGAACAGCGCGGCGTTTTTCCGCGCGTTCCGCGATAATTTCAAAAAATCCACGCTGCTCTGGCTCATTCTGCTTGCGGCGCTCGCGCTCCTCGGCGCGGACGTATACATTCTCCGCGCGCTCTTCCCGGAGCAGCTGTTCTGGCTCGTGCTGCCGGGCGTCTGCTTTGCGCTGTGGCTGATGGTGTTCATCTGGGCGTTCCCGCTCACGGCGACCTTTGAAAATACGCTCTGGAACACGATAAAAAACGCGGTGCTTCTCGGCGTCGGGTATCTGCCGCGGACGCTTCTCATGGCGGTGATCCATCTGCTGCCGGTGATCCTCTTCGCCGTATCCCCGGCGGCGTTTTACGGTGTGAGTGTCCTCTGGCTCGTGCTGCTCTCGGCCGTGACGTGCTACACCGATCTCTGGCTCATGCAAAAGCCGTTCGCCCCCTTCCTGCCGGACGAAACGGAATGACCGGTCAAACGAGCATAGGAAAATGTCCTCTGCGCACCAATTTGCGCAGAGGACATTTTTGATCTTGTATGCCGGTTCAGTGCAGCTCCCAGATGGTTTCCGCGTACTGGCGGATCGCGCGGTCGGACGAGAACATGCCCGCCGCGGCGATGTTGTAAAGGCATTTTTTGCCGAAGGATACGCGGTCCTTCCAATCCGTGAGCGCGTGAAGGCGGGCTTCACGGTAGCTTTCAAAATCGCGCAGAACGAAATAGTTGTCCGGACGGTGCCAGCTCGCGCCCTTGAGTATGGCGTCAAAAAGCTCCTTCTGATCGTCGTCGGTCGGCACGGTGCCGTCCACGAGCGTATCGAGCGCGCGGCGGATGCGCTCGTCGGAATCGTAGAGCACCTCAGGGTCGTAGGTATCGCGCACGGCGTTGTTCTCCTCGACGGTGCCGCCGAAGATGTAGTTGTTCTCCAGCCCGGCCTGCCGGACGATCTCGACGTTCGCGCCGTCCATCGTGCCGAGCGTCACAGCGCCGTTGAGCATGAGCTTCATGTTGCCCGTGCCGGAGGCCTCCGTGCCTGCCGGGGAGATCTGCTCGGAGATGTCCGCCGCGGGGATGATCTTTTCGGCGTAGGAGCAGTTGTAGTTCTGCACGAACACGATGCGCATTTTGCCGTTCACGTCGGGGTCGTTGTTCACAAGCTCGGCAAGACGGTTGATATAGCGGATGACGGCCTTCGCGCGGCGGTAGCCGGGCGCGGCCTTCGCGCCGAAAATGAACGCCGTGGGCGGCATATCGGCGAGACCGCCGTTTTTGATCTCAAAATAGAAATCGGCAAGGCAGAGAGCGTTCATCAGCTGGCGCTTATATTCGTGCGCGCGCTTGACCTGCACGTCGAACACGAACTCCTCGGGAATGTCCACACCCTCCGCGGCACGGATGTGCGCGGCGAGCTGGCTCTTCTTCTGCAGCTTGACGGCGTTGAAGAGCATAGCGAGCTCGTCGCTCACGTGCTCGCGCAGATAGCCGATGCGGTCGAGATCGCGCAGGAAGCCCTCGCCGATCTCGGCGCGGATGAGCTCGGTGAGCTCCGGGTTGCAGAGACCGAGCCAGCGGCGCGGCGTGATGCCGTTTGTGACGTTCACGATACGGTCGGGGTATTTCTCGTTCCATGCGCGGAAGAGATCGTCCCGGAGGATCTGGCTGTGGATCTCCGCCACGCCGTTCACCTTGCGGGACATATACACCGAAAGGTCGGCCATGCGCGCCTGATTATCGCAGACAACGTGGAGATTCGCGCCGGGGAACTCCTGCTGCAGACGCTCTTCGATCTTCAGGAGAATGTCGCAGATCTCCGGCACGACGCTGCGCAGGAGGTCCATATCCCAGCGTTCGAGCGCTTCGCCCATAACGGTGTGGTTCGTATAGGAGAACACGCTGCGGGTGATAGCAAAGGCGCGGTCAAAGTCGATGCCCTCGGCCATGAGCAGACGGATGAGCTCGGGGATGGACATGGCGGGATGGGTATCGTTGAGCTGCACGGCGATGAACTCGCCGAGGCGCTGAAGATCGCCGTTGCCGGAGGATTTGTAGGTGCGCAGGATGTCCTGCAGCGACGCGCTCGAGAGGAAGTACTGCTGCTTGATGCGCAGACGCTTGCCCTCGACGGTGCTGTCGTTCGGGTAGAGGACGCGGGTGATGTCCTCGGCGCGGTTTTTCTCGGTGAGCGCGCGCTCGTAATCCTGCGAGTTGAACGCGTCAAAGTCGAGCTCCTGCTCGGCCTCGCACTGCCAGAGACGGAGCGTTGCGACGTTGTCGGTATGATAGCCGATGACCGGCGTATCGTACGGCACGGCGAGCACCGTCTGGTCGGCGAAGCGGACGCGGACGGTGTGCTTCTCGCGGCGGAAGCTCCAGGGATCGCCGTGCTTTTCCCAGTCGTCGGCGGATTCCTTCTGCGCGCCGTTTTCAAAGCTCTGCTTGAAAAGACCGAAGCGGTAGCGCAGGCCGTAGCCGCTCAGCGGCACGCCGCAGGTGGCGGCGCTGTCCATATAGCACGCGGCAAGACGGCCCAGACCGCCGTTGCCGAGAGCCGCGTCCTCGATCTCCTCAAGACAGGCGAGATCGATGCCGCGCTCGGCAAACACCCGGCGCATTTCGTCGAGAATGCCGAGATTGAAAAGGTTATTGTATACGAGCCGCCCGACAAGATACTCGGCGGAGAGATAATACGCCTTGCGCTTTCCGGCGCGGCGGGCGCGGGATTTGGCCCAGTTGTCCCCCACCGCGATCATTACCGCCCGCCCGAGAGCGTTGTGGAGGTGCTGGGGCGAGGCCTCGCTCAGGCGCTCATCCTCGTCATATTTCAGCAGAGATTCCGTGGTGCCCAGAAGATCCTGCGGAGAATAAATCATGGTTCTCTGTCCTTTCGGTGATGGAATAGTGCCGTGGAAACGATTCCAAGGCTCTGCGCTGCATTATAACCGTTTTTCCCCGGCTCTGCAACCGGTTTTTATAAAAAAGGCCGGAACACAGGTTCTTTTCTGTGTTCCGGTCATTTTGTCTGACAGCAGAGGTTCGTTTGAAGGCGTCAGCCGACATAGGGAAGCATCTCAAAGAAATTCTCTTCGCTCTCGCCGTTGATGGTCCAGCCGCCTTCCCCATCGTATTCCAGCCGGATCGATCCGGTGCGGCCGTCATCGGTGCGGAAGAAGGTGTTCTGTCCGTCCGTGCCGGTAAGCAGGAGCTTTTCGCCCGGCGTCAGCACGGCGGTGCCGCCCTCATCGAGATACACCGGCAGGATCTTCGTCACGGTCAGATAGTAGCAGCTGCCGCGGTAGTCCCATTTATGCGTCGGATCGAGCGTCACAACGCCGTCGGACGTTCCGTTCATACCGATGACCGCGCAGTAGGTGCCGAGCTGATAGTACCACGCCTCGAGCATCGGGATGCCGCCGCTGAACACGACGCGCCCGTCGAGACTGCCGGTAATGCCGTTCGGGTCCGCGCCGTAGCGCGCGTCGCCGGTAAATTGGATGGGCTCGAGCGTGTCGCCGTGCCAGCCGCAGGTGCGGTAATCGTCGCTGCCGGGGTCGGCGGCAAACAGAAGCTCGCAGATGCCGTCGCCGTCCAGATCGCAGATCCAAAGGTCGTACCGGTCGCCCACGGGCATATTGGTGCGGTCGAGCACCGTGCCGTTCACGGCGATCGTGTACTCGTTGATGCCGCCGGCATCCTTCGCCGTCACGGTGATCTCCTCGGCGGCATAGTCGCCGTTGATGTCATAGTGATACACGCTCTTGCCGGAGATGTTCAGCGGACGCTCGGCATACTGCTCTCCGTCCATGAGGATGAGAGAGCCGTCCATCCCGCTCTGGGAGATATACTTTACGTGCTCGCCATCGGCGTCGCGCCAGGAGAGGGAGAGATTCGGCATCACGTCCGGGATCCATGTCTGCACGCAGACGCTCTCGCCGCCGGCGAGACGCCCGGCGTACCAGAGCGTGCCGTCCGTGCGGTAGGTGTTGGAGTATTCCAGATACGTCACGGCGTTGAGCTCAACGTCTTCGACCGTGCCGGAGGCGGTGAACGTGACGCACGCGCCCAGACCGCCCGTACCGGTGTCGCAGACATACGTTGCGTTCCCGGCTGCATCGGCGCTCTCGCTCAGCTCAGCGGTGAGCGAGCCGTCCGCCGTGCTCTCCGTGGGGAGATAGTCCGCCTTGATCTGATAGGCGAGCCAGGCGTACGGCAGCGTGAACTCAATGAGACCCGCAGCGTAGCTTGCAAGCTCATAGGGGTTCGCCATAAGGACAAGGCCCTCGTCGTTAAAGTACCAGTTGCCGTCGCGGAAGAGACCGGCAAGCTGATCCTCGTAGCCATCGTTCAGACCGTAGGCGGCGTATTCCGCGCCGTAGCCGATGATATCCTTGAGCTGATCGACGGCGGCGGAGAGGAAGGCGTCGTAGTTATCCGTGAGATCCGCGAGCGTCAGCTCCCGGCCGGTGCGGATATCGAAGGTGTGGCCGCAGCGGCCGGTGTAGCCGTGCGCGCCGCCGAGATACGACGTATCGTCGTAGGTGATGCTCAGCAGATACCGGGCATTATAGCGGACGTTCATCTGGCGCATAAGGCTGTAGGAAGAAAAGCCCGAGGCATCGCCGTTTTCCGTCTGCCGGGCGAGTTCTTCCTTTGCCGCGGCCAGATAATTTTCCTTGCCGGAAATGCTGTATTCGCTGCCCGATTCGGCGCCGACGGCAAAATCCGTATACTGCTTATGCAGCGCTTCGTTGATCGCGGCAGCGGCCGCGTCGTTTCCGTTCATGGAAACGCTCGGCTCGGCGCAGGCATAGACGAGAAGAAGCGCCGCATTGTCCGCGGTATAAAAATCCTCGTTCTCGCGCCGGACGGAAATCACCGGCACATTGCGGTTTTCGGCCGCCGGCGTCTCCGTGGGCGCGGCGGTAGTCTCCGGCGCGGCGGTCACGGGGATCGCCGTGGGTTCCGCCGTGGGCTGTGCCGGAGTTTCCGGCTTTGTGCTGCACGCCGCAAGCGAAAGGGAAAGCGCCGCGCAGAGCAGCAGGGACAGGCCTTTCTTTTTCATGCTCATACAGTTATAGTTACTCCTCATAACGCGTGAGCGCGTAGTCGTAAATATTGTGTCCGCTCTCGAGCGGCGCACCGTTCACGGTGAGCGTGACGTCCGTGCCGTCAAAGGCGTCGAGCAGCGTGTTGACGATGCCGCCGACGAGGAAGTACTCCCCGCTCGTGCCGAGAGAGCGCACCTGCGCAGCGAAGGCGTCGTTGAGGTCGGCTCTGATGTGGCCGTCCTTGTCTGCGGTAACGGTGTTGAACGCCGCGCCGTTTTCAAAGATAAGGCCGTCCATCGCGCCGTTGAGCGTTTCGGCGGTGATCTCCGTGCCGTCGAGCGCGGTGCCGAAGGCAAGGAAGTGCTCGGCGTTCGCGTCGCTGCGGTAAATGCGCACCACGGCGGGGATTTCATAGCCGCGCTCGGCGAAGATCGCGGTATAGGCCTCGCGCACATCTTTGGCGCTGTACGGGTAATTGGTCGGCGTATAGCCGCCGTCAGTCAAGAGGTTTTTCCCGCTCTCGCCGTAAAGGCCCATGGCGGTCTCATACATCGCAGTGAGCTTATCGGTAAGCTTTTCGCCGAACTCCGTCTCCTCGCCGAGATCAAAGGCGGCTGCGCCGCTGCGCACGGCGTCCATGCCGTTCGTGAGCGAGAAGTCCATGATCGTGGCAGCAATGCGCGCTCCCGTGAGCGAGCAGCCGGCGGTGCCTTCATGATAGTTGTTGAAAAGGTCGCACAGCGCGTCGTAAAGGCCGTTCTTCTCCGGCGTCACCGTGACAGACGTGTCGGTTTTCTCGGGCATCGCGGTGGTTTCCGGCGGCACGCTCGTCGGAGCGCTCGTCGGCTCCGCCGTTGCGGCGGGTTCGGCGGCTGCGCTGCCGGACGACGCATTGCCGGATGTTGCGGCGGGCTGCTCCGGCTTCGGCGAGCAGGCCGTCATAAACGCCGCGCACAGAATCAGCGCCAGAAGCGCCGCGGCAAATCGTTTCATCTTCATAAGCTCTTTCCTTTCCTCGCACCTTTGGGTGTTCGAAAATATAGACGCCGGACGGGGTCGTTTGGTTTCCCGTCCGGCAAAAATATTATACGGTTTTCTGCGGAAACACAAGAGCGGCTTTGAAAAGATCGCCGTCGAGCGTCAGCGTGAGCTTTCCGCCCATGAGCTCCATGAGAGAATTGGCAATGGAAAGTCCCAGTCCGCTGCCGTCCGTGTGGCGCGAGCCGTCGCCGCGGACGAACCGCTCCATCAGCTCCTCCGCCGGGATGTTCAGCGGCTCGCGGGAAATATTTTTGAGCGTGAGCACCGTTTCCGTCTCGCCCGGCGTCAGCTCCAGATAGAGCCGCGTGCCGCTCTGCGCGTATTTTACCGCGTTGCCCAAGAGATTATCCAGTACGCGCCATAAAAGCCGCCCGTCCGCCGTAACATACGTTTCCGCCTCCGGCACATTCAGCACCGGCGTGATATTTGCCGCGGCGAACTTTTCGGTATACTCCCCGGCGCTCTGGCGCAGCAGCTCGCCGAGATCGATTTTTTCGAGATTCACCGGCAGCGCGCCGCTGCTCGCCTTGCTCGCGTCCACGAGATCGGTCGTGAGCTTTTTGAGCTTCTGGCTCTGGCGGTCTAAAACCTCGATGTATTCCTGCGCCTGTTCGCTTTCGGTCGGCTCCTTTTTGAGCAGGTCGACATAGCTCACAATGCTCGTGAGCGGCGTTTTGAGATCGTGGCTGACGTTCGTGATGAGCTCGGTTTTAAACCGCTCGGACTTCATGCGCTCGTTCACGGCGCGGCTCATGCCGACGCTCACGGCGTTGAGATCGTCGCCGTGCTCCTTGAGCACCGGATACATTTTCTCCGTGTCCACCGTGTAGGTGAGATCACCCGCGGCAAGCTTCTGCGCCGCCGTCTGCAGCGTTTTGAGCTGGCGCATGATACGGATGACGAAATACAGTCCCGCGATGTCGAGCGCAACGAGCACGAGAAGCTGGAAGAAGCTGCCCGAAAGCCATATAAGGAGCATGCCGAAGAAATTGACAAGCACCACGACCGCGTACACAAGGATCCCCTTCCACGCGATGGGCAGCGCGCGGACAAAGCCGCGCACGGCACGGTATACAAAGCGGCAGACGATATAGATGATGCTGTTTCTCCACCACTTCCCGGCGCGGAGCCGCGCCGAGATCGTGCAGAGCGTGAGCAGCACGACAAAGCCGATCCAGAGCGCCATGAGCGTAACCGGCATCATGCATACCCAGAGCGGGTTATAGAGCAGGTTAATTCCTGACAAGTCGAAATAGAAGTTTGCCGGGACTGCCACCGCCGCCAGCGCCGCGGCGAGGAAGAGATCGAGCGGCACGCGGTGGATGCCGCGCAGCTTCACGCCGTCCGGCGTTTTGCCCATGGACGCCATGAGAAAGACGAGGAGCGCGAGACACAGCACCGCCGTGATGATGCCCACGGGGAGATAGGCATTCTGATAGCGCAGCAGCGTGCCGACGGAGGTGCGGAGCAGCGTCAGCTCCTCGCCGGGCGTCTGCTTCGGCTCGAGATACGCCTGCACGTCGATCCCGACGCCTTCGCTGAAATAACCGCCCGAAATGCCAAGGGGCACGGCGTTTTTCGTTCTGCCGTCGTACAGCACCTTGCCGGTGGACGTATCCGTTGCTACATAGGAATAGCCGGAGGGAAGCCCGGGGTATTCGCCGGTATCCCGTTCCTCCTGCAGCGCGTTGTTGAGCAGAACGCGGATGCCGTTCTGATACACCGACACGCTGTCCGGCTCAGGCAGCGTGCGGTCGCGGTCGATGCGGGTCATGAAATATCCTGCGGCGCAGAGCAGCGCCGTAAGGCCGCAGAGCAGGCACAGGATAAAGGCGGCGGCGCGCGCCGCCGCGCTGTGGGTCAGCTTTTTCATTTTTTCATTTCCTCCAGCTTATAGCCTTTGCCCCAGACTACCTTCAGATAGCGGGGGTTCGCCGGGTCAATTTCCAGCTTTTCACGCAGATGGCGGATATGCACCGGCACCGTTCCCTCCGCGGAAAACGGTTCGTCCTTCCAGACGCGCCGGTAGATATCGGCGCTCGAAAACACCTTGCCGGGGTTTTCGAGCAGGAGACGGAGAATGTCATACTCCGTCGGGGTGAGCGTTACCTCCTCGCCGTCGAGTGTGACGCTCTTGCGCTCATCGTCCATGGCGATGCCGCCGAGCGTGAGCGCGGTGCTTTTCTCCGGCATGCCGCCGAGCTGGGCATAGCGCCGGAGCTGCGCCTTGACGCGGGCAAGGACCTCAAGAGGGTTGAAGGGCTTGGTGATATAATCGTCCGCGCCGACGGTAAGACCGAGGATCTTATCGTTGTCCTCGCTCTTGGCGGTGATGAGGATGACCGGGACGTTGCTCTGCTCGCGCAGCTTTGCCGTCGCCGTCATGCCGTCCATGCCGGGCATCATGATGTCCATGAGCACGAGCTGTACTTCCTCGCGCTGCATAAGCTCGAGCGCCGCTAAGCCGCTGTCGGCCTCACAGACGGCGTAGCCCTCGCCCGTAAGATAGATGCGCAGCGCGTTCCGGATATCGCGCTCGTCGTCGCAGATGAGTATTTTGTACATGGCTCTTCCCCTCTCTCGTTTACAGCTACAGCATAGCATCCCCGGCTTTAATAATAAAGATGGGATTTCTTTAAGTTTCGTTTAAGACGCGAAAAGACGCCGCTCCACAGCTTTGGGAACAGCGTCTTTTCTCGTTATTGCCAGTTTTTCCACACGTCCGGGCAGTACCCGGCGGTGGCCTGTTTTCCGTTGCGGACAACGGGCGTTTTCAAAAGCGTGGGGTCTTCCAGAATGCGCTCGAGCTTATCGTCCGCGCGGGCAAGATAGCGCAGCAGCGCCGCGTCCGGGTGCTTTTCGTCGATGAGATCCTCAAGCCCCACGGCGTTTTTCACGCTTTGCAGCTCGCCGCGGCTGATGCCGTAGCGGTTGAGATCGATGTACTGGTATTTGATGCGGCGCTCCTTAAAATACCGCTCCGCTTTTTTCGTGTCAAAGCATTTGCTCTTGCCGAAGATCTGTATGTTCACAGCGCTTCCCCCAGAAACCGGTGGAGGTTATTGAAGAAGATATCCTGCACGAGCGCTTCGCTGAAGCGGTGCGCGAGCATCTGCTCATACAGCTCTTCCATGCTCTCCACGCCGGTGATGCCCTCCGGCAGCGACTCGATGCCGTCAAAATCGGTGCCGAGACAGAGATTTTCGCGCGCGTCCATGCAGAGGAAATGGTCGATGTGCGCGAGCACGGCGTCCATATTCCGCCCGAGACCGAGAAAGCCGGGGCAGAGATTCAGCCCGATGACGCCCTCGTTGTGGACGATGGCGCTGATCTGCGCGTCGGTCAGATTGCGCGGATGGTCGCACACGGACTTCGCGTTCGAGTGGCTGCACAGCACCGGGCGCTTCGCAATGCGCATCACGTCCCAGAACGTTTTTTCCGAGGCGTGGGAGAGATCGACCGCGACGCCCTTTTCCCAGCAGGCGTTCACGAAGCGGACGCCGTCGGCGGTCAGGCCCGCGCCGGTATCCATTGCCGAACCGCACAGGCGGTTATCCTTGTTCCAGCAGAGCGTCACCATGCGCACGCCGCGGCGGTAGCCGTCGAGCAGACCCGCGACGCTGCACCGGAGGAGATTGGCGCCCTCGACCGAGAGGAACACGGCGACCATGTCGTCCTTCGCGGCGGCGTCAGCCTCCGCAACGCTCGTGCAGAGCGCGGCGAGATCGCGGTTTTCCTTCAGCTCGCGCTCGACGGTGAGCATGATGCGGCGGAACGCCGTGGGGCCGTCAAAGCCCGGCGGTGCCCAGATCGCCATGACCTGCGCGGCGGGGGCGTAGTGGTGCAGACGCAGAAGATCGATGTGGTTCCGGCTGCTCTGACGCAGGGAATTGAACTTCGTCAGAGTGTCGCAGTGAGCGTCGAAATACGGGATGCAGTACGGCAGAGCCATGGCGATAGTCTCCTTTTTCTATATTTTCAAGGGGGTAACCCCTCAGTCACGGCTTGCGCCGTGACAGCTCCCCTGTCAGGGGAGCCAAGTGGGTTTGCGAAAAACTGTCCTGCCTCCCCTGACAGGGGAGGTGGCAAAACCGGAGGTTTTGTCGGAGGGGTTTTCCTCGTTTAGACTTCCATGATGATCGGCAAAATCATCGGGCTGCGGCGGGTCTTTTTGAAGAGATAACCGGAAAGGCCGGACTTCACGCGGCTTTTGATGCTTGCCCAGTCGGTGATGCCGTTATCCTCGCAGTAGGCAATGCTCTCCATCGCCACGCGGCGCAGCTCGTCGATGAGCTTGTCGTTTTCCTTTTCATAGACAAAGCCGCGGCTGATGATGTCCGGGCCGGAGATGAGCTGCGCGTTCTCCGCCGAGAGCGTCATAACGACGACGACCATGCCCTCATCGGCAAGGAGCTTGCGGTCGCGCAGCACCACGGTGCCGACGTCGCCGACGCCCATGCCGTCCACGAGCACGCGGCCGGACGGGACGGTCGCGCCGAGCTTGGCGGATTTGGCGGTCAGCTCAATGACCCGGCCGTTCTCGCCGATGATGATGTTCCGGCGGTCGTGACCCATACCCACGATCATATCGCCGCTCTTGTGGAGCATGCGGCGCTCGCCGTGCACGGGGATGAAGAACTTCGGCTTTACGAGCGCGTACATCATTTTGAGCTCTTCCTGGCAGGCGTGGCCCGATACGTGCAGATCGGTGCCGCGCTCGTAGATGACCTCCGCACCCTTGGCGAAGAGCTCGTCAATAACGCGGGAGATCGTCGTCTCGTTGCCGGGAATGGCGCTCGCGGAGATGATGACGCGGTCGCCCGAGCCGATGTCCACCTGCTTATGCTCGGAAAACGCCATGCGGTAGAGCGCGGACATGCTCTCGCCCTGGCTGCCGGTGGAGAGGATGACGAGCTTATTGCGTGGCACGGAGCCGATGCGCTTCATGTCCACAAGAATGCCGTCCGGCACCTTCATATAGCCGAGCTCCACACAGAGCTTCACCACGTTTTCCATGCTCCGCCCCGTGATGCCGACCTTGCGCTTGTACTTGACGGCGAGATCGATGATCTGCCGGATGCGGTCCACGTTCGAGGCGAACGTCGTTACGATGATGCGCTTGTCGCAGTCCTTGAAGAGCTGGTCGAAGCGGTCGTGCACCTTGCTTTCGGAGAGCGAGTGGCCGGGGCGCTCCACGTTCGTGGAGTCCATGAGCAGCGCGAGCACGCCCTCGCGCCCCAGCTCGCCGAAGCGCGTGAGATCGGTCATCTCGCCCTGCAGGGGCGTGACGTCGATCTTGAAGTCGCCGGTCTGGACAACGGTGCCGATCGGCGTTTTGATCGCAAACGCCACGGAATCGGCGATCGAGTGGTTCACGTGGATGAACTCCACCTTGAAGCACCCGGCGGAGATCGTCTCGCCCGCCTCAACGGTGACGATCTTCGTTTTATCGAGCAGGCCGCGCTCCTGCAGCTTGAGCTGCACGAGCCCCGCGGTCAGGCGCGTCGTATAGATGGGCGGGTTGATCCGGTCCATCACATACGGCAGCGCGCCGATGTGGTCCTCGTGGCCGTGCGTGAGAAACACACCGCGGATGCGGCTCTTGTTCTTCACAAGATAGCTCACGTCGGGAATGACAACATCCACGCCGTACATATCGTCGTCCGGGAAGCCCATGCCGCAGTCCACGACTATGATGTCCCGGCCGTACTCGTACGCCGTGAGGTTCTTGCCGATCTCGTTGAGACCGCCAAGGGGAATGATCTTCAGTTTTTGTGCCATAAAATAATAGTTACTCCTGTTAGATAGATTTAGATATGTATCCGGACGGGCCGCGCCCTTACCGGATTATGTTCGCAGTTGGGGAGGTTTATACCTCCGTTACATTTCGCGGCGGCCTTCGAGTGCTTTGAGCATGGTGGCGTCGTCCGCGTATTCGAGATTTGATCCGACCGGCACGCCGAAGCCGAGGCGCGTGATGCGGATGCCGAAGGGCTTCAAAAGGCGCGAGAGGTACATCGCCGTGGCGTCGCCCTCGGTGTCGGGGTTCGTGGCGAGGATGACCTCCTCCACTCCGCCCTGCGCCACGCGCTCGAGAAGCTCGCGGATGCGCAGATCGTCCGGCCCGACGCGGTTCATCGGCGAGAGAGCGCCGTGGAGCACATGGTATACGCCGTGGTATTCCCGGCTGCGCTCGATGCTGAGCACATCGCGCGGCTCGGATACGACGCAGATCGTCGTTTTGTCCCGGCTGTCGGACGCGCACACCGGGCAGAGCTCGCCGTCCGTCAGGTTCTGGCACACCGGGCAGGTATGGACGCTCTTCTTCGCTTCGAGCACAGCGTTGGCAAAGCGGTCCGCTTCCTCCTGCGGGAGCGAGAGCACATGAAACGCCAGCCGCTGCGCGCTTTTGCGCCCGATGCCGGGGAGCGAGGCGAAGCCGTCGATGAGATTTTCCATAGCCGCCGGAAAGAACGATGCCATAATACTATATTACACTCCTTGAAAAATCAGGCGTTAGCGTCGATTGACAAGGGCACACGCGGTTCTGCCGGGCAGAAATGCCCTCATACTGCGTCAAAGCCCTTGAGAATACACAAAGTATTCTCTGCGGCCTTTTCCTTGTCTGCGAGCATTTCTGCTCCGGCAGAACTGCTTCGCATCGGACAGCCTTGAATTTTCGAGGGATTTTTGTTCTTTTGGACGCAGGCGGGCTAACGCCCGCCAAGGACAAAAGGGCAAAAAGCTCCGAAAAGGCTGGCTGTCCGACGTGTGGGCCCTTGTCAATCGACGCTTCGGATCGAAGAGATGGCCGCGGCGCGGTCCGCCCTGCCGAAAACGGCGCTGCCCGCCACGAGCACATCGCACCCCGCCGCCTTCACGAGCGGCGCGGTGTTCGCGTCAATGCCGCCGTCGCACTCGAGCGCGCAGGAAAGGCCGCGCTCCGTGATCCAAGCGCGGATCGTTTCGATCTTCGGCAGCATATCCGCCATGAACTTCTGCCCGCCGAAGCCCGGTTCGACCGTCATCACGAGCACCATGTCGAGCATATCGAGCCATGGGAGCACCGCCTCCGCCGCCGTTGCGGGCTTGAGCGCCACGGCCGCCATTTTCCCTGCGGCCTTGATCTCGGCAATGGCCGCCGTGATATTCTCCGGTGTGTCGGCTTCCGCGTGTACCGTTACAAGATCGGCCCCCGCGTCGCAGAAGCGTCTGGCGTACCGCACAGGCTTTTCGATCATAAGGTGGACATCGAGGAACATATCGGTCGCCTTCCGCACCGAGGTGAGCACGGGAAGGCCGATGGAGATGTTCGGGACAAAGACGCCGTCCATCACGTCATAGTGGATCCAGTCCGCGCCGCCTTGCCGGACGGATTCGATCTCCTCGCCCAGACGGGCGAAATCGGCGGACAGAATGGACGGGGCGATCTTCAGCATGGCGGTATTCCTCCGGTATGTGTCGCGGGGTCGTCCCCCGGCATAAGTATGGTTGCGGGCAGAGGCTCGAGCACTGTCTTTTTCGATACGGGGGACACCGGCCGTCCGGTGTCTCCCGGCTGTGCGCCTACCGAGCCAACTTGTATTATATACCAAACCGCCTCATAATTCAAGTGAACAGATATACAACTGTGCTTGACGGAAAAGGCGAATCCATGTAGAATGTAGTGTGATTCTCGAAGGAGGCGGTTTTATGCGGAGAAAGCGTCGCCGCGGCATCGGGCCGGTCGGCACGATCGTTCTTATATGGGTATTCTTTGCGTTCATTCTTCCGGTTCTCCGGCTGTCCGGCGGGCTGATCGCCGCCGGTCTCGCCGTTATGGCGTCTGTGTGGGCGGCCAACGCGCTGCGCCGGAAGGCGGACAAGAGGAGGGACGAGCAGGCAGCGATCCCCGTGCAGTACACGGAAGTAACGCCCGAACCGGAAAAGCCCGCCGCGCAGGAAGCGCCCGCCGCCGAGCCGAGCCCCTACTCGCCCGAGGTGCAGGCCGTCATTCAGGAGGGCCGCACGGCGCTCAAGGAGATGGGCCGGCTGTACGCCTCCATCCCCAACCCGGAGATCCGCAGCCGGATCAACGAGCTGATGAGCGTTTCCGACAAGATCATCCGCGACGCTATCGATGATCCCGCCGATGTGCCGCAGATCCGGAAGTTTCTCGACTTCTATCTTCCCACAACGATCCGCCTGCTCAACGCCTACGACCGCATGAGCGCGCAGGAGTTCGGCGGAGAGAACATCACCGGCTCGATGCAGCGCATTGAGGAAATGCTCGATACGACGATCGCGGCCTACAAAAAGCAGCTCGACGCGCTCTTTGCCAATCAGGCCGCCGATATCCAGATGGACATCGACACCATGAACACCATGCTCGCCCGCGAAGGGCTCGGCGGCAAGGGGTATCTCGATATCAAGGATTTCATGAAGCAGTACGAACAGCAGCAGAGCGCAGCCGAGGCCGCGCCCGCTCCCGCATCCGATACAAGCTCCGAACAAACGATGAAAGGAAGCACCTCCCATGGATGAAAAAACTTATGTTCCTTCCCTGACGCTCAATCCCACGCAGGCCGCCGCGCAGGAAGCCCCCGCCGCTCCGCAGCTCGTTGTGGAAGAGGAAAAGCCCGCCGTGGAACCGGAAAAGCTCGACATTGACCGTCTCTCCCCCGAGGAGCAGGCCGCCGTGCGCGAGTTTGCCAAGCAGATCGACGTGACCGACACGAATCTTGTTCTCTCCTACGGCGCCGCCGCGCAGAAGAACATCGCCGATTTCTCCGGTGCTGCGCTCGGCAAAGTCCGCACGAAGGACATGGGCGAGGTCGGCGATATGCTCACGAGTCTCGTCGTGGAGCTCAAGGACCTTGACTACGACGAAGCCGAGCAGAAGAAAGGCCTCCGCGGTCTCTTCAAAAAGGCCTCCCGCTCCATGGAGGAGACGAAGGCGAAGTTCGACAAGGCCGAAGTCAATGTGGACAAGATCACCCAGCAGCTGCAGAACCACCAGGTCGTCCTCGCCAAGGACATTGCCTCGCTCGACCGCATGTTTGAGCTCAACCAGGCGTATTTCAAGGAGCTCACGATGTACATCATCGCGGGCAAGCTCCGCATTCAGGAGCTGCGTGAAAAGGATCTCGCCGAGCTGCGCGCAAAGGCGGAGAAGTCCGGTCTGCCCGAGGACGCGCAGGCCGTGAACGATTTCACGAACCTCATCGGCCGCTTTGAGAAGAAGCTGCACGATCTGGAGCTGACCCGCACGATCTCCCTGCAGATGTCCCCGCAGATCCGCATGATCCAGAACAACGACCTTCTTATGACCGAGAAGATACAGACCGCCATCGTGAACACCATCCCCCTCTGGAAGAGCCAGATGGTGCTGGGACTGAGTATGTACCACTCCAAGCAGGCGATGGAGGCTTCCCACGCCGTTTCCGATGTGACAAACCGGCTTCTTCTGAGCAACGCCGAGGCGCTGCACACCGGCTCGGTCGAGGTGGCAAAGGAGTCCGAGCGCGGCATCGTCGATCTCGAGACGCTCAAGAAAACGAACGAGCACCTCATCTCCACGCTCGAAGAGGTCCGCCAGATCCAGGACGACGGCCGCGCCCGCCGCGCCCAGGCCGAGGAAGAGCTTGGCCGCATCGAGGGCGAGCTCAAGCAGAAGCTCATGGATATGAAGGGCTAACGCCTCAAAGGGGAGAACCGCATATACCATATATACAAAGACAGACGGTTTTATTAGCCGTCTGTCTTTTTCCATGCAGGACAAACTCCTTCCGTCGCTTCTGGCTCCCTCTGACGAGGGAGCTGTCGGCGTAGCCGACTGAGGGAGAGATACTGACTTTTCGATGAAAAAACAAGTTTTACCCGTATTGGCTTCTTCTCTCCCTCCGTCAAAACCTTCGGTTTTGCCACCTCCCTCGTCAGAGGGAGGCAAATGCTTCGGCTATTTTGCCATTCTGTCTTTCTGTATCAATGCACGCAAAGAGGCGGCTCCGGTGGAGCCGCCTCTTTTGGTATTTGCTTGGAGAATTACTCGGCGTCGGCGAGGGCCTTGGCTTCCTCGATGACCTTCTGCTGGACGTTGCCGGGGGCCTCTTCGTAGCGCACGAACTTGCAGGTGAAGGAGCCGCGGCCTTGCGTCATGGAGCGCAGGTCGATCGTGTAGGAGCTCATCTCGGCCATGGGGACTTCGGCCTCAACGATCTGCATGCCGTCCTCGGCAGTCATGCCGAGCACCGTGCCGCGGCGCTTGGAGGAGATATCGGACATGATATCGCCGAGGTTCGCGTCGGGAATGGTGACCTTCAGCAGGCCGATGGGCTCGAGAATGGTCGGCTTCGCGCGGGGGATGCCGTCCTTGTAGGCGAGCTGCGCCGCCGTCTTGAACGCCATTTCGTTGGAGTCAACGGGGTGGTAGGAGCCGTCGTACAGCGTGGCCTTGAGATTGACAAGCGGGTAACCGGCGAGGACACCCTTCTGCACGGCGTCGCGCAGGCCCTTTTCGACCGCGGGGAAGAAGTTCTTGGGAACGCTGCCGCCGAACACTTCCTCGGCGAAGATCATTTCCTCAGACTCCTCCTGGGGCTCGAAGCGGATCCAGACATCGCCGAACTGACCGCTGCCGCCGGTCTGCTTCTTGTGGCGGCCGTGGGCTTCGACCTTCGCCTTGATCTTCTCGCGGTAAGGCACGCGGGCGGGCTTAAGCTCGCTCTCGACACCGAAGCGGCTCTTCAGCTTGGCGCAGAGGACGTCGAGCTGGATATCGCCGGCGCCGGAGAGGACCATCTGGTGGGTCTCAGCGTTGTTGACGACCGTGAAGGAGATGTCCTCCTCGTTCAGACGGGCGAGACCGTTGGCGATCTTGTCGTCCTGGCCCTTCGTCTTGGGGGAGATGCACATGGAGTAGCAGGGCTCCGCGATCTCGATGGCGGGAAGCTCGATCTCGGCCTTCGGGTCGCACACGGTGTCGCCGGTCTTCCAGTCCATCTTGCCGATGGCGACGATGTCGCCGCAGCAGGCGTCCTTGACCTCGGTGGTCTTCTTGCCGCACATGGTGTACAGACGGCCGAGCTTATCGGTGTTGCCGGTGCGCGAATTGCGCAGAGACATATCGGCGGTCAGCTTGCCGCTGACGAGCTTGATGAAGTTGTACTTGCCGAACTGGTCGGACACGGTCTTGAACACGAGACCGGCGGTCGGGCCGTTGGGATCGATGCCCTCGACCTCGTCGGGCGCAGGGACATAGTCCAGAATGGCCTGCAGCAGAGCCTGCGTGCCGACGCCGGTCGTACCGACGCCGCAGAACACGGGAACGACGCTGCGGTCCTTCAGACCGGCCTTGATGCCGGTGACAAGCTCTTCCTCGGAGAGGGTCATTTCCTCGAAATATTTCTCCATGAGCTCCTCGGTAGCGCCCGCGGCGGTCTCCATAAGAGCCTCGCGCAGCTCCTCGGCCTTGCTCTCGTCGGCGGCGGGGACGGCGACCTTCGCGGTCTTGTTGCCGTTGGTCTCATACGCGATGTTGTGCACGAGATCGATGACGCCGGTACCGTCGGAGGCGGGGATCGTCACGGGGCAGACGATGCTGCCGTACTTGGCCTGCAGCGCTTCGAGCACGCCGAAGTAATCACCGTGCTCCTCATCGAGCTTGGAGACGTAGAAGGCGACCGGCTTGCCGGCGGCCTTGAGCAGCTTCCAGTTGCGCTCCGCGCCGACGGAAAGGCCGTCCTTCGCGGTGCAGAAGATGATGCCCGCCTCGACCGCGCGCAGCGCGGCGGCGACTTCACCGGCGAAGTCCTGGAAGCCCGGGCAGTCGATCACATTGATCTTCTTGCCGCCGAAGGAAATGGGAGCGATAGCCGCGGAGATCGTTACCTGACGCTTGATCTCTTCCGCGTCATAGTCGCAGACGGTGTTGCCGTCGTTGACCTTGCCCTGACGGTCGATGGCACCGGTCAGGTAGAGCATGTTCTCGGTAAGGGTGGTCTTGCCGCTGCCGCCGTGACCGAGCAGGCAGACATTGCGGATGTCCTTGGTTGTGTAGCTCATGGGTTGTCCTCTCCTTATAATTATCTTAAAAAACTTAAATTCATTGTCCTGTGAATCGGCCTTGTCATTCTTCCGAAAAAACAGGGGAACACCACGAAGATAAATTATACACTATGACAGTTTTTTTGGCAATAATTATTTTTGCAGCAGCGTCCGCAGCGCCAGCGGCACGATGATCCACGCGAGCATATAGAGCAGCGCACGCCCCGCGCCGATCGCCGTCCACAGTCCCTGCCATGCTGGGATCACCGCAAGGATCGCGCCGAGCGCGGCGCAGATGACGCAGCACCACGCGCACGCGCGGCCATAGGAATGGAGCTTCGTGCCGCATTCGGCAAAGTCCACGAGCGTGTCGAGACCGTCCTGCGCCATCACACCGGCGGCAGGGCTGCCCGCCGAGGCGGGGATGCCGGAAATGCGGTACCGCTCGGCGGAGGACGGGAACTGGAAGCCCTCGGCGGATACGCCGAACGTTTTCTGCAGAAGAAGAGGGTCAAGATTAAAGTCGCGCACGGCGAAGATCGGCTTGCGATGCTCGCGGCGCAGGTCGGCCAAGGCGCGCTGCACGCTCGCCATCGGGCGGTAGCGCAGCGGGAACACCGCCGCCAGCTCGCCGGATACGGCGGTATAGAGCGCGTTTTCCTCCTTGATCTTGTCGGGGATCTTCACGCCGCTCAGATGCATATACGCGAGCGTGCCGATGCGGACCTCCTCGCCCTGCACCATACCCTTCGCGCCGCCCTCGCCGACGGAGAAATCCTCCACGGTCTGCATGGCGGCGTTTTTCCGGCGCATCAGCTCGGCAAAGGGCGCGGCAAGCCCCGTTCCCGCCGCATCGAGCATGCTGCCGGTGATGCCGAGCACCTGCGCGGCGCGGCTCTTGTCCATAAAGCGCACGCCCGTGATCTCGATGGCGTCCTCGGGGAAAATGTCGGTATCGGTGAGCACGAGCCGGCGCGACCGGCCGACATCGCGCGCGCCGGACCATCCGGCCAGAGCGCTGCCGCGCATCATGAGATGGCGCGCCGTGCGGGAGAAGAGGATCGGGAACGAGAGCGTCCAGTTGAACGAAACGCAAAGCGCCGTCATAAGCGAGAAGAGATGGAAAAACGCCTTCATGTCCTGCGCGCCGAGCGAGAGCGCCAGCGCCAGCGCGAGCGAGCCGACAGCCATCGGCACAAACGCCTCCATGGCGAGCGCTTCCGCGCCGCTCGGCTCCTCGCTGCGGCGGACAAGGCCGTCCGACGAGCGGCGAGACTTGATGAGGATGCGCTCCTTTTTCCCCGGCAGCACCTCGGAGGTGACGGCATAGGCGTCCTTGGCGTGATGCAGGGCAAGGAAGGAATCGGCGTACGCCCGGCAGCTGTACCACGCGCCGCGCAGCGCGAACATGACCGCCGCCGCGGGGATCACCGCGAAGGTGACGCCGTGCGAGCCGTCGCCGCTCGCGGCGATATAGATCACGTCCGCCGCCGCGGCGATCGCGGCGAGAACGATCATGGATTCCGCCCCGGCGCGGCCGCGGATGAGACCCATGACGCCCGCCGTCACAACGTCCAGTCCGATGAGCATCACCGAGAGCATCCCGATGAGACACACGAGCGACGTCGCTCTCGCGTTCGTGCCGAGACTGCCGGGCAGCGGCAGGCCGAAGTCATACGAAAGAGTGATCCACGCGAGCAGCACGCAGACTGCCGCCGCCGCAAAGAAGCGCAGGCGCAGACTCGGCATCTGCGCGGCATAATGCTTCGCCGCGCGCTGCGGCGGCATTTCAAGCGTTACGTCCTCCGGCTCCGGGTCCGGCTGGGAGAGATCGTTCGCCCGGCGGATCGACGCCGCGGCGAGAAGCCCCACGAGCTTGCCCCAAGGCCCCGGCGCGCGGCCCCGCCCGCGGCGGGATACGTTGCCAAGGCTCTTTTTCTTTTTGCTTTTTCTCTCCGGCTCGTCCGGCTTTTCGGCTTCTTCCGAGACTTCCGGCTCGTCCGGCGCTTCAAGGGGCGGGGCATAAAAGTCCGCGTCGTCCTCAAAGCCCTCGTCGTATATTTCGCCCTCGGCGGCCTCTTCCGGCTCCGGCGCGTCCTCATAGTACCGCCCGTCCGGTTCCCCGGTCTCCTCCGGCCCGTCCGGCGCGGTGTCCGGCGCGGTCTCATACTCCGGCTCGCCGGTATCAAATTCTTCGTATTCGGGGTATTCCTCTTCTTCGTCCGGATATTCGGCCTCGTACTCCGTTTCTGCCGGGTAATCCGCCTGCTCGGAGGAATAGCCCTCCGTCTCCGGCCGGTATTCCGTTTCCGCCGTTTCCGGCGCGGCGGTCTCCTCCGGCGCCTTGTCCCGGCACTCCTCGAGAATGCTCTCGAGCGAGAAGCCCGGCACGCCGAAGCTCCGGGGAACGCCGCCTGTATCGCGTTTTGCCATAGCTCCCTCCGTCTCAGGAATCTCTGCGCTGGCGGACGACCTCATACATAAGGATCGCCGCCGCCGCGGAGGCGTTGAGCGATGTGATCTTGCCGAGCAGGGGGATGCCCACGGTGAAGTCGCACTGCTCCGAAACGAGGCGGCCCATGCCGAAGCCCTCCGACCCGATGACGAGCGCCGCGGGGCCGGTCATTTTCGTCTGCCACAGATCGGCGGGAGCGTCCGCCGCCGTGCCGTAGACCCAGAGGCCCTTTTTCTTCAGCTCACCGAGCGCCGCGGGGATGTTCGTCACGCGCGAGACGAGCATATGCTCCGCCGCGCCCGCGCTCGCCTTGTCCACCACGGCGGTGAGCCCGGCGGCGCGCCGCTTGGGGATGATGACGCCGTGGACGCCCGCGCACTCGGCGGTGCGCAAAATCGCGCCGAGATTGTGCGGATCGGCGATCTCGTCGCACACGACGATGAACGGATCCTCGCCCCGCTCGGCGGCACGCTCCAGAATATCCTCGATGGAGGCGTACTCGCGCATTGCCGCCTGCGCGATGATGCCCTGGTGCGCACCCGTGGCGCTGAGAGAATCGAGCTTGCGCCGGTCGCACTCGGTGACGACGATGCCGTTTTCCCGCGCCTTGGCGAGAATGCGCGCAAGGGTGCGGTCGGTGTCGCCGCGGGCAACGAAAATTTTATCAATCGTCCGCCCGGCGCGGATCGCCTCGGCAACGGCGTTGCGCCCCTCGATCAGGTCTTCCCTGTCCTGACGGATCTCCTGTTCACGGTTTTCCATATCGTTAAATTCCTTCTTTATATTTTCATATTAACAATGCGCATAGGTATACGCATAGGTATAGATAATATATTTTACCACACGATCCCGCCATCTGCAACGGAAAGCGGCACTTTTGCTTTTTCTTTTTTCTGCCGTCTTGACCTTTCCGTCCGGAATCGGTATGCTGAGAGCAAGAACAAGCGAAGGGCGGTGAGCGCATGCTCTGGGACTCCATCCCCGTGCCGAAGGGCACGGACGCCGATTTTGCCGTTGCGGTCACGGACGATTCGCTCGCGCCGTGGATCAAAAAGGGCGGCACGGCGTATCTCCGGCGGCGCACCGAGCTTTACGACGGCGACATCGGGCTTTTTGAAACGGACGGAGGGATCGTCTTCCGGCAGTTCTGCGCCGACAGCCGCGGCACGGTGTATCTCTTCGCCGTGAACCGCGCCCACGCCGGAGACGACCGCATGATCCCGCCGGACAAAGCGGCAGAGCTCGTCTGCTACGGCCGTCTGGAGCTAAAAAAGCCCATCCCGCTCCCGATGGATTGAAATTTCGTCCGGATGTGGTATAATTAAGTATTCCGTTACAGTTTTCCTCTGGAAAGGAGTTTTGATTTGAAAGCATTCATGCGTTGGGTCGAGCGCTACTGCGTCCGCCATCCGCGTTTCGGCGTGGAAAATCTCATGCGCTATCTCATCATCGGCAACGCCGTCGTCTGGCTGCTGACGCTGATGGACCGCACCGGCACGGTGCGCTATTTTCTCGCGCTCAATCCGCAGATGGTCCTGCGCGGGCAGATCTGGCGGCTGGTGACCTTCGTGCTCATCCCGGACACCGGCGGCATCTGGGGGCTGCTGTTCCTCTATTTCTATTACTTCATCGGCACCTCGATGGAGCGCGAGTGGGGACAGGCCAAGTTCAACATGTACTTTCTCGCCGGTATGGTGTTCACGATCCTGTACGCCTTCCTTGTCTATCTGTTCGGCGACATCACGATGAGCATCGGCGCGGAATTCATCTATCTTTCGATGTTCTTCTCGTTCGCAACGTACTATCCCGACCAGCGGGTGCTGTTCATGTACATCATCCCGATCAAGATCAAGTGGCTCGCCGTGGCGAACGCGGCGTACTTCGTCTATGAGATCTTCGCGCTCCGCTTCCCGCTCAATCTTCTGCCGGTCGTGGCGACGCTCAACTATCTGCTCTTCTGCGGGGATATGCTCTTCGGCTCCGTACACTTCCGGCGCCCCGGGCAGATCCGCAAGACCGTGAACTTCAAGCGCGAGGCGCAGCGCATCCGCCGCGAGCAGCAGAGCGCCCCGTACCGCTACAAGTGCGCCGTGTGCGGCCGCACCGACGCGGACCATCCGGAGCTGGAGTTCCGCTACTGCTCGCGCTGCGCGGGGTATCACTGCTTCTGTCAGGATCACATCAACAACCACATCCATTTCACCGAATAACACGGGAGATACGCCATGCAACACCGTCCTTCCCGCCGGGTATCCGTTCCGGCGCTGATCGTTTTCTGTCTGCTCGCGCTCGCGCTCGTTGTGCTCGTTGCCGTGCGCGCCGTTTCGGTAAATAACGCGGAGAGCGCCGAGACGCTCGCGCCGGCGGCGAGCGAAACGCCCGTGCCGCCGACCTCCGGCCCCGAGCTCACGCCCGAACCGTCGGCTGCGCCCACCGCGGAGCCTACCGCGACGCCTGAGCCCACGCCGGAGCCGAGCCCTGAATACTTCACCGTTTCCATGGTGGGCGACTGCACGCTCGCCGAGGCAAAGACCCGCCGCGGGTGGGGCACGGCGCTGCAGACCGTCGTCGGGAAAAACTACGACTATCCCTTCGCCAAAACCGTGCAGTATTTTGAAAAAGACTATCTCACGATCGCCAATCTTGAGTGCAACCTCTCGGACAACTATTACGATTCCATTGAGCAGTTCGTGTTTCTCGCCCCGGCGGATTACGCGAACATCCTCACCGCGGGCAGCGTGGAGTTCGTGACGCTGGCAAACAACCACACGATGGACTTCGGCCAGAACGCCTATGACGACACGGCCGCCGCGCTCGACGCCGTGGGCGTTGCCTACGCGGGCGAGGACGAAACGTATATCTACGAAAAGGACGGCGGCGTGAAGGTCGGCATTTACTGCCTTTATAACCAGCTCACCTACAACGCCATGAGCATTCTCTCCGCGCAGGCGCAGGAAAAGCTCGTCGCGGCGTCGCGCGACAAGATTGCCGCGGGGCTTAAATCGCTCGAGGAGGCGGGCGCGGACTTCACCATCGCGTGCCTGCACATGGGCCGCGAGGGGTACTATGAACCCACCGACGTGCAGACCGAGCTCTGCCGCTACACCGTGGACGCCGGCTTCAACGCCGTGTACTGCACGCATGCCCACCGGCTCCAGCCGGCGGAGGATTATAACGGCGGCGTCATCTTCTACGGTCTCGGCAACTTCATCTTCGGCGGCCACACCAACCCCGGCAACGGCACCGACCCCGGCGCTTACGACACCGGCATCGCGCAGCTCACGCTCAAGCGCGTCGGCGGCGAGGTAACGCTCGACAGCTATTCCTTCATCCCCTGCTCGCTGAGCAGCACCGTCGGCCCCGACAGCACCGTGCTCGGGCCGAACACGCTGAACAATTACCAGCCCCAGCCCTACACCGAGGGCGGCGACGCCTGGAACCGCGCCATGTCCATGCTCAACGGCACCTACGAGGGCGCGAACTATCAGGTGGACTACGGCAACGTCCTCACCGCAATGAACGGGTAAACGGGTGAAAATTTCCCGTATACTCTATATTAATTTAATGAAATCACTTGCAATCGCGCGCAGAGGGTGGTATAATCCCCTCGTACGAACGTAAGAAACAGGAAGAGTGGGCAAAACCCACTCTTTTTGTTGATTTAAAAGAATTTGTCAGAAACTGGAAATTGAGGATTTTTTATGAGTAAAGTCACCGAGACCGTGACCGCGCTGGCCGCGCCCATCGCCGAAACGCTGGGTCTGGAGCTCTGGGATGTGGAATACATCCGCGAGGCCGGACAGTGGTTTCTGCGCGTGTACATCGACAAGGACGGCGGCGTTTCCATCAACGACTGCGAGGCGCTCTCCCGCGCGCTCGATCCCGTGCTGGACGAGGCAGACCCCATTCCGGACAGCTACGTTTTCGAGGTCAGCTCCGCCGGCGCCGAGCGCGAGCTCAAGCGCCCCGGCGACTTTGCGCGCTTTATGGGCAGCGGCGCGGAGGTGCGGCTCTATAAGCCGGTGAACGGCAGCAAGTCCTTTGTCGGAACGCTCTCCGGATACCGCGACGGCGACGTTACCCTGACGATCGCCGGAAAAGAGACCACCTTTGAAAAGGCCCAAATCGCGCAGGTACGGCTGCGCGTGCTGTAAAAAATCACAACGTGATATAACGTAAGGAGCAAAAATAGATGAGTGCAATGAACGCCGAATTTTTTGACGCCATCGAGCAGATCGAAAAGGAAAAGGGCATCCCCCGCGGATACATGCAGGAGAAGATCCAGCAGGCCCTGCTGACCGCCTTCAAGCGCGACAACCCCGACTGCGAGGATAATGTCGAGGTCATCATGGACGAAAATAAAAAGACCATCAGCATGTTCGTTCTCAAGACCATCGTGGAGGAGAGCGAGTATGTGAACGACGCCACGCAGATCCTGCTCGACGAGGCGCGTCACTATGATAAGAAGGCCGGCATCGGCGACACCGTCCGCATCCCGGTCGAAACGAAGAAATTCGGCCGCATCGCGGCGCAGGCGGCAAAGCAGGTCATCATCCAGGGCATCCGCGAGGCGGAACGCGGCATCATCTATGACGAGTTCACCTCCAAGGAGCATGAGATCCTCACCGGTGTCGTCACGCGCATCGATCCGCGCACCGGCGCCGTGTCCATCAAGATCAGCTCCAACAGCGAATTCACCGAGGCCATGCTCTCCGCCACCGAGCGCATCAAGGGCGAAGAGCTCACCGAGGGCGACCGCATCAAGGTCTATGTCGTCGAGGTGCGCAAGTCCACCCGCGGCCCGCAGGTGCTCATCTCCCGCACGCACCCCGGTCTCGTCAAGCGGCTCTTTGAGCTGGAAGTGCCCGAGATCTTCGACGGCACGGTGGAGATCCGCTCCATCGCCCGCGAAGCCGGCAGCCGCACGAAGATGGCCGTCTACTCCGCCGATCCCGAGATCGATCCGATTGGCGCGTGCGTCGGCCCCCGCGGCGGGCGTGTGGCGAGCATCGTCAACGAGCTCGGCGGCGAGAAGATCGATATCATCAAGTACAGCGAAGATCCCGAGCAGTACATCGCCTCGGCGCTCTCCCCGGCGGAGGTCCTCTCCGTTGAGGTGCTCGAGGAAGGCCACAGTTGCCGCGTGATCGTGCCGGACAGCCAGCTCTCTCTCGCCATCGGCAAGGAGGGCCAGAACGCCCGTCTCGCCGCGCGTCTCACCGGTTATAAAATCGATATCAAGCCGGAGAGCGCCGCGAACGAATAAACCACCCATCAAACAAACCCCGCCAGTCCACATACATTTCAGGAGGAGCGCTTTTGCCGAAAACCGTACCGCTCCGGCAGTGCATCGGCTGCCGTGAACAAAAACCGAAAACTGAACTGATCCGCGTCGTCCGCTCGCCGGAGGGGGAGCTCTCCATCGATCTGCGCGGCAGGGTGCCGGGACGCGGCGCCTATCTCTGCCGCAGCAGCGAGTGTCTGAAGCGCGCGGTCAAATCGCGCGCGCTCGAGCGCGCTCTGTCCGTCCCCGTGCCGGAGGACGTGTGGGCGCGGCTCACGGCGGAACTGGAGGCGGGCGATGGATAAGGCAGCGCAGTATCTCGGTCTCGCCCGGAAGGGCGGGATGCTCGCCGTCGGCGAGGAAGGAAGCGGCACGGCGATCGCCGCCGGAAAGGGTCGGCTTTTGATGCTCGCCGCCGACGCTTCCCCCAACGCGCAGAAACGCGCCGCGGGTTTTCTGTACGGTCACCGCGCACCGCTGCAGACGCTGCCCTGGACGAAGGCGGAGCTCTCCGCCATGCTGGGCAAGCGCGGATGCAGCATGCTCTGCTTCACCGATCTGCCCCTCGCCGCGCGGTTCGCCGCCGCGCTCGCCGAGGAGCTTCCCGGCTGGAAGGAAACAGCCGAACTTCTCGCCCAGCGCGAGGATAAGCTCAAGCGGCGGAAGGCCGCGTCCCGTAAGCACACCGAGAGCGGAAAAAGGAGGAAATAAGTATGGCGCTTGATTTTAAATACCGCATTCACGAGGTTGCCAAGGATTTCGGCATGACCTCCAAGGATATTTCCCAGATCCTCACCGACTATGCCACGACGCCGAAGAACCACATGCAGGTTCTCGAGGACGCCGAGCTGGATCTCATTTTCGAGTATCTGACGCAGCATCACCAGGTCGGCAGCATTGCCGAGATCTTCGCCCCCGAACCGGAGGAGAAGAAGGCCCCCGCCAAGGCGCCGGAAGAGAAGAAGCCCGACGCTCCCGCGCAGGAAAAGACCGCCGGCAGTGCGCCGGCGCCCGCAGCAGCCGCTGCCGCGCCCGTACAGCAGCCGCAGAAGCCGAAGCCGGAGAAGCCCGCCCAGCCGAAGCAGGTCGTGGAAAAGCGCGTCGTCGATACCCGCGGCTCCGCCGGAGCGAATCTCTCGAAATACGACGAGCGCTTCGACAAGATCGCCGGTAACGCCGGCAACGCCGGGAAGGACAAGGACATCCGCCGCGGCGGCAAGGAAAAGATCCAGAACAAGAACAAGCAGCGCCAGCAGCAGGTCGCAAGCGCCAAGCGCCGCCAGGAAGAGCGCGACAAGATGCAGCGCCTGCAGTTTGAGGTCGCGAAGAAGCAGCAGCTCAAGGTCAGCATCCCCGACGAGATCAACGTCGGCGAGCTTGCCTCCCGCATGAAGAAAACGGCGGTCGAGGTCATCAAGCAGCTCATCAAGCTCGGCGTGATGGCGTCCGTGTCCGATGTGATCGATTACGATACCGCCGCGCTCGTCGCCATGGAGCTTGGCTGCAAGGTGGAGCACGAGGTCGTTGTGACGGTCGAGGACCGTCTCATTGACGATCATGTCGATACCGAGGACGAACTCGTCCCCCGCGCGCCGGTCGTCGTCGTCATGGGTCACGTCGACCACGGCAAGACCTCCCTGCTCGACCGCATCCGCAGCGCGAACGTCGTTGCGGGCGAGGCGGGCGGCATTACGCAGCACATCGGCGCGTACCGCGTGATGGTCAACGGCAGCCCCGTCACCTTCCTCGATACCCCGGGCCACGAGGCCTTTACCACCATGCGCGCCCGCGGCGCGATGGTGACCGATATCGCCATTCTCGTCGTCGCGGCCGATGACGGCATCATGCCGCAGACGATCGAGTCCATCAACCACGCCAAGGCCGCCGGTACGCCGATCGTCGTGGCGATCAACAAGATGGATCTCCCCGGCGCGAACCCCGACCGCATCAAGCAGGATCTCACCAAATACGATCTCGTCCCCGAAGAGTGGGGCGGCGACACGATCGTCTGCCCGATCTCCGCGAAGACCGGCGCGGGCGTCAAGGAGCTTCTGGAAAATCTCGTGCTGCAGGCCGAGATCATGGAGCTCAAGGCCAACCCGAACCGTCCGGCGCGCGGCACGGTCGTGGAAGCGCGTCTCGACAAGGGCCGCGGCCCGATCATGACCGTTCTCGTGCAGAACGGCACGCTCCACACCGGCGACATCATCATTGCCGGTACCGCCGTCGGCCGTGTGCGCGTGATGACGAACGACCGCGGCGAGCGCATCACCGATGCCGGCCCCTCCGTCCCGGTGGAGATCGCCGGTATGTCCGAAGTGCCGTCCGCGGGCGACGTGTTCAACGCCGTCGCCGACGAGCGCATGGCACGCGCTCTCGCCGAGGAGCGCCTTGCCGCGCAGCGCAGCGCCGCTGCCGCGGGCGCGGGCAAGAAGGTCTCGCTCGAGGATCTGTTCGCCCGCATCCAGGAGGGCGATCTCAAGGACTTCAACATCATCGTCAAGGCGGACGTGCAGGGCAGCGCCGAGGCCGTCAAGACCTCGCTCGAAAAGCTCTCCAACGAGGAAGTGCGCGTGCGCGTCATCCATTCCGGCGTCGGTGCGATCAACGAGTCGGACGTCATGCTCGCCTCGACGAGCAACGCCGTCATCGTCGGCTTCAACGTCCGTCCGGACAACGCCGCACGCGACAGCGCCGAGCGCTCCAAGGTCGAGCTGCGCATGTACCGCGTCATTTATGACTGCATCAACGACGTCGAGGCCGCCATGAAGGGCATGCTCGCGCCGAAGTTCCACGAAGTCATCATCGGCCACGCCGAGGTCCGCCAGACGTTCCGCGTGTCCAAGGTCGGCACCGTGTGCGGCTGCTATGTGCAGGACGGCAAGATCCAGCGCAACTGCAGCGTGCGCGTCAACCGCGACAACATCGTCATTTTTGAGGGCGAGCTTGCTTCGCTGCGCCGCTTCAAGGACGACGTTAAGGAAGTCTCCGCCGGTTACGAATGCGGCATGCAGGTCGAAAAGTTCAACGACATCAAGGAAGGCGACGTCATCGAGTGCTTCGTCAACGAGCAGCTGTAAAGAAAGGAAGGGTAAATTATGCCGTCCAATCACATTCAGCGCATTAACGACGATATCCGGCGCACACTCGCCTCGCTCCTGCGCGAGGTGAAGGATCCGCGCGTGCAGCAGGGCGATCTGCTGAGCATCGTCCGCACCGAAACGACGGGCGATCTGCGCTACTGCACCGTGTATCTGAGCGTGCTCGGCGACGTGAACGAAAAAGAGCTCAAAAAGGGTCTCAAATCGTGCAGCGGCTGGCTGCGGCACGAGCTGGGCACCTCGCTCTCGCTGCGGTATACGCCGGAGCTGATCTTTGAGCTCGATCACTCCATCGAGCACGGCGCTCACATCAACGACATCATCCGCCATCTGGACGACGCTTCGCCCAGAGACGGGGAAAACGGGTAACCATGGAACTTCTGGAATGCGCCGCGTATCTTCGCGCGCACGACAATTATCTTCTGGTGACGCATCAGAGGCCGGACGGGGACACTCTCGGAAGCGCCTCTGCGCTGTGCCACGCACTGCGCCGTTTGGGAAAAACGGCGCATCTTTATAAAAACCCCGAGATCACGGAGATGTTTGTCCCCTTCATTTCGCCGTACTATGCGCCGGAGGGGTTCGTCCCCGAGACGTGCGTGAGCGTTGACGTGGCGGAGAACAAGCTCCTTGCCTGCGGGTTTGAAGGGAAGATCTCCCTCAAGCTCGACCACCATGTTCCCCGCGGCGAGCAGCCGGAGAACGCCGTCATCTGGACGCACAGCGCCGCCTGCGGCGAGCTTGTTCTCGCGCTCATCGATGCGCTGGTCGGCGGGCCGGACAAAACGGAGGCCGACCTTCTCTATATCGCCGTCTCCACCGACACGGGCTGCTTCTGCTACGCGAACACCAACAGCGCCACGTTCCGCGCTGCCGCGCGCCTTTGCGACGCCGGGGCGGATCTGCCGCTGCTCAACAAGATCTTTTTCCGCACCAAGTCCCCGGCGCGGCTCGCGCTCGAGGGCATGGTGTGCTCCTCGCTCCGCTCCTACCGCGATCACGCGATCAATATTGCCGTCATCACGCTTGACATGCTGCGCCGCGCCGGTGTTACCGAGGACGACTGCAGCGATCTCGCCTCGCTCGCCGGACAGGTCCGGGGCAACCGTGTGGCCATAACGGTGCGCGAGCTCTCCGTTGACCCGCCGCGCAGCAAGGTATCCCTGCGCACGGATGGCGGCGTGGACGCCTCGCAGGTCTGCGCCCGGTTCGGCGGCGGCGGACACAAAATGGCGTCCGGGTGCGAGCTGGATCTCCCGCCGGACGAAACGGCGGACGCGGTGCGCCGCGCCGTGGAGGAAGTATGGGCGTAAACGGTATTCTGCTTCTCGATAAGGACGAGGGCTGGACAAGCCAGGACTGCGTTTCCAAGCTCCGGGGCATTCTGGGCGAGCGTCGCATCGGCCACGCCGGTACGCTCGATCCGCTGGCTACGGGGCTTCTTGTCGTGCTCGTCGGCCGCGCCACGCGCGCGGCGGCGTTTGCCGAGGCGGAAACGAAGGAATATATCGCTGCGTTCCGGCCCGGCATCGTTACCGATACCCAGGATATTACAGGCAACCTTCTGCGCTCGTCGGACGTCTTACCCTCGGAAGAGGATGTCCGCGCCGCTCTTCCCCGGTTCACCGGCGAGATCGAGCAGATCCCGCCGATGTACAGCGCCATTAAAATCAACGGTCGGAAGCTCTACGACATCGCCCGCCGCGGCGGGGAGGTGGAGCGCGCGGCAAGGCGCATAACCATTCATTCCATCGACTATCTCGGGCAGGAAAACGGCGATCACATGCTCCGTATCCGCTGCTCGAAGGGCACCTACATCCGCACGCTCTGCCACGATCTCGGCGAGTATCTCGGCTGCGGCGGGTGCATGGCGGCGCTGCGGCGCACGCGCTCCGGGAGCTTTTCCGTGGAAAATGCCCGGCGCATCGGCGCTCTCACGCGCGCCGACCGCGATACGCTTCTCCCGGCGGACACGCTCTTTTCCGCGGCGGCGTCTCTGACGCTTACCGCCGCGCAGGAAAAGCGCTGCCGCTGCGGAAATCCGTTCCGGACCGACGCGCCGGACGGAGAGACGCGCTTTTATTCCGAAAACGGCGAATTCCTCGCCATCGGGCGCGTCGCGAACGGCGAGGCCGTTACGGTAAAAAGTTTTTTTGAGGTTTGATCATTCATGGCAGAGAGAAAATGCGTTCTCGCTCTTGGATTTTTTGACGGCGTACACCGCGGCCACGCGGCGCTTTTGAACCGCACGATCGAGCGCGCCGAAGCGCTCGGCGTCGAAGGTGCCGTTATGACCTTTGACACGCACCCTGACACGCTCGTGCAGGGCACGCCCGTGCCGCTCATCAACAGCGCGCCCGACCGCGCGAATCTCATCCGGCGGCTGTTCGGCATCGACCGCGTGGAGTTTTTCCGCTTCACGGAGGAGACGATGCATATGCCGTGGGAGGAGTTTCTGCGCAGCATCCAGGCAGAGCTCGGCGTTGTCGGCTTTGTCGTCGGCTACGATTTCCGCTTTGGCTGGCGCGGTGAGGGAAATACCGAGCGCCTGCGCGATTACTGCGCGGCAAACGGCCTTACATGCGATGTGGTCGATAAGGTCGAGCTCGACGGCATCACCGTCAGCTCCACCTACATCCGCTCGCTTCTGCGTGAGGGGGACATGCTTCGCGCCGAGTATTTCATGGGGCATCCGCATTTCCTCACGGACGTCGTCCGCCACGGCCACCGGCTCGGCCATCATCTCGGCGCGCCGACGGTCAACATGCAGTTCGCGCCCGGCGTGCTCGTTCCGCTGCACGGCGTTTATGCCGCGCGCGCCCTTTTGCCGGAGGGCGAGTTTCCCGCCGTTACGAACATCGGCGTTCGCCCCACCGTGAGCAGCGAGCCGGTCGTCACCGTGGAGAGCCATCTGCTCGGGTTTGACGGGAATCTCTATGGCCGCACGCTTGCGCTTGAGTTCTTTGATTTTCTGCGTCCGGAGCGGCGTTTTGCCGATCTCGACGAGCTTGGCGCGCAGATCGCCCGCGACGGCGAGCGCGCCCGGCAGATCGTGGAGGCGCGCCGATGAATTTTGCCGATATCCGAAAGAAATTCTCCGGCGGGGATCGCGCCGCGAGTGCCGACCCCAGCCGTGCCTTCGGCTCGGAGGCGGAAATGATGCAGGCGCTGCGAAAGCAGGAATTCACCCCGCCGAAGCCCCGCCCCACGGCGGCGGAGGTCATGGGCAGCATCCGGCAGCGCTTTGCCCGCCCCGCGGAAGAGATGCAGGATCGCATCCCCCGCGACGAGGCCGCCGCGCGTACATACGCTCCCGAGGCCATGGCGCAGCCGGAATGGGAAAACCCGTTCACCGCGCCCGAAAAGCCGAAGAAACCGGCGCGGGATGTGCCGGTATACGAAACGGTCGGCGGCGATATGCCGTTTGAGCGCCGAAGCGCCCCGGCGTATATACCGCAGAGCTACGCGCCGCAGCAGGGCTATGACCCCTACGGCGGCTATGCCGCGCCCTATCCCCCGGCCGGGTACGAGCCTTACGCCGCCGCGCCTTATCCGCCGCAGGGCTATGCAGCGCCCGCCTACGGCGCGCCGTACTACGATCCTTACGCTGCTCCGGCGTACGATCCGCGGTATAACGCCCCCTATCCCCCGAACGCATATCACGCGCCGCAGCCCGTCTATCCGCCCTACCCGCCGCAGGGCTCCGCCCCCGCGCCGGAGACGGCATATGCTCCCCCGCAGCCGGAGATGCCGCGCGCCCCGCAGCCGGAATATGAGACCGCTTTTTACGGAAGCGGCATCCCCGCCCCGGAAGGCTATCCCGCGCCGCCGTACGCCGCAGCGCCGCAGCGCCCTGCTGCGCCGGTGAGACCGAAGCGCAAGCCGCTGGAGGGCGCCGATCTTCGGTATGTCCTCTGGTCCGGCTCGATCGTCTCCGGCGTACTGCTCACACTCGTGGCGTTCGTTTATGCCTGCACGCTCTAAAGAATCCATAATATGAAATGCGCCCCACTCGGGGCGCATTTCGCATAGTTGCTTAAATATTTCTTTTTTCTGTTAATGACTGGGTGTCGATCCATAGTATATGGGTGAAGGCGAAAGGAGGTGACAGCCCATGACCGACGAGGAGATCATCCGCCTGTTTTTTGAGCGCTCGGAGCAGGCAATCGAGGAGCTTTCCAAGGCGCACGGCAGCGCCGCGGCGCGCGTGGCCCGGAACATTCTCGGCAACGAAAGGGACGCAGAGGAGTGCGTCAACGACACCTATCTCGCCGTTTGGAATGCCATCCCGCCGCAGAAGCCCGATCCGCTGCGGACGTTCGTATGCAAGATCGCGCGCAATCTTGCCGCGGCAAAATACCACGCCAACACCGCGAAAAAGCGAAACAGCCGCTACGACGCCGCGCTCGACGAGCTGGAAGACTGTCTCGCCGCCGGCGGCAGCGTGGAGGAGGCGTACGATGCGAAGGAACTCTCCGAGGCGATCAACGCTTTTCTCTCGTCGCTGAGCTATACCGACCGGTTCCTTTTCGTGCGCCGGTACTGGTACTCCGATTCGATGCAGGATATCGCCGCCATGACCGGCTCCACCGCCAACAGCGTGGCTGTCCGCCTTTACCGCCTCCGCGAAAAACTCCGACATCATCTTAGTAAGGAGGGATTGCTTGTATGAAGCGGGAAACGATATCCGCGGCGCTCGGCGGTCTGGACGACCGGTTTGTCAGTGAAGCCGCGGTCTATACTCCCGGGACGATGCAGGAAGGCCCGGAAAGGATCGTACCCATGAAAAAGAAACGTCTTGTCACGCTGGCACTCGCCGCGGCGCTGATCCTCACGCTGGGAATCACGGCTTACGCGGCATGGAGCATCCACACTGCCCGGCAGGAAGAGATCAAAACCGATCTGAAGATCGAAGAGAACAACGTAAGCAGCTATGCCGAATACCCCGTGCCGGGGACGGCCGGCAGCGCAGTATCCGACGTCTCAGAAACAGAGGCGGCGGAGCCCGAACTTGTACTGCTCTCCGCCGTAAACGCCGGAGATTTGCAGCGTGTCTATGTAAACATTTCCCCGGTAAGTGAGAAATGCATCGCCGATTACCCCGGATATCCGGGAGCGCTGAACTTTTCCTGGAGCATCGACGGCACCGATCTCGGCGGCTATGCCTCGCCCCGCACCCCGTCCGGCATCACGCTGCACGGACAGGAAGCGATCCGCGACGCCGTGCTGCAATACGCCTACGACAGAGAGACGCAGACGCTGACGCTTGAGTGCATCGTTGAGAACATGTTCCTTGAAAAGGCCGCGGCGGCGCTCGGCACGGGCAGCTTCCCGCTTCTCGTGCATATGTCCGACAAGGATATCGAGATGCAGACCTTCGGGCCGGTGTCCTTTACGCCGGTGGACGAGCAGACCCGGTATTTTGACTTTGGACACGCCGTCTACACCGACGCGGCGTCGGGCAAGTCGATCGAGATTTCCGGGCTCGAGCTGACGCCGTTCGGCGCGGTGTGGAAGGTGCGCTACGAGGGAGCCGAGGCCATCCATTCGCCGAACGGCGATCCGGCGGACGCGGAAGTCTGGTCCATGCTGGAGGACAAGGTATGCACCGAATCGCAGCTCTTCTTCTCCGACGGCTCGGCCTTCTCCACCGGCGGCGCGCTGAGCGCTCCGTACACAAGCGGCGCGGTGGAGCTCCATTGCGAATGGGGCAGCGCGATCAACATAGACGGTATTCAGAAGATCGTTCTGGGGGATCTAGTCCTTTGGAAAAATGACCCTTAACGAGATCAAGCCATTGCTGGCAAAGAGCCGGTATCCCCTTTTACGGGATACCGGCTCTTTGTCTGCGTCCGCATCTGTGATTTTATGTTTATGTTACGGTAAAGGACGCATCCTTCAGCACAAGATATCGAAAGCCGTTTTCTTCCTTTATTAAGTCAAACTCACCGCTCACGGTGATATCCGTCCCCGGCTCGGGAAAATCGTCCGGATAGACAAGCGCGTCGGCCGGAAGAAATTCCAGCCCCTGCGCGCAGCATCCGGCGGCATCGGCAATGTAGCAGGCATAATAGCTTCTCCCGCTCTTCTCATCCACATAAGCGGAAAACTGCCCTTTGACGCGGATCGTCCGGCCAAGATAGTCGTCCGGCTGCATCATCATATTATAGATCATCGTATAGAGCATGGTGCCGCTCATGCCTGTCAGATCCAGTTCGCCGGTCTCCGTCTCCGAAAGCGGCTGCGGTGTCGGCTCCGCTGTCGGGAGAGGCGTCGGCTCTCTTGTCGGCAGCGGCGTTTCCGCCGGGAGCACAGGCGGCGTCTGCTCCGATGCAGACGCCGCCGCCGCGCCGCAGGCCGCAAGAGAGCAGAGCGTTATGACGATCAGCAATACGCAGAGCTGTTTTTTCATTTTCTAATACCTCCAACGACCGTGCCTACCAGCCAGGACAGACCAAAAGCGATGATCTGAACCGCGACAATGGTCGAGCCTACCGGCGTACCGGCAAGGATCGATACCAAAATACCTGTCAGCGAACACACGACCGACAGGATCGCCGCGCAGAGCGTCACACCGCGGAAGCTCTTGAACATCCGCATGGCAGACACCGCCGGAAAAATCACCAGTGCGGAGATCAGCAGCGAGCCGACAAGATTCATTGCAAGCACAATGATGACAGCCGTAACAACAGCGATCAGCAGATTGTAAAGTCCTGCTTTCGTGCCGGTCGCCCTTGCGAAGTTCTCATCAAAGGTCACAGCGAAGATCTTGTTATAAAACAGGACGAAAACCGCCGTGACCAGCACCGACATTCCTACGCAAAGCCACACCTCCGTCAGCGACAGAGTGAGGATGGAGGTGGAGCCGAACAGCGTGCTGCACACATCGCCCGAAAGGTTTGCCGAGGTGGAAAAGATGTTCATCAGCAGATATCCGACAGCCAGCGCCCCTACCGAGATCATGGCGATGGCGGCGTCGCCCTTGATCTTCGTATTCTGTCCGGTACGGAGAAGCAGCACGGCGCTGAGGACCGTAATGGCCATCACCAGCGGCATTTCGTTGGTGAGCTGCAGCACGGCGGCGATGGCCATTGCGCCGAACGCCACATGGGAAAGCCCGTCGCCGATGAAGGAAAAGCGCTTCAGCACCAGCGTCACGCCCAGCAGCGACGAGCACAGGGCGATCAGCACGCCGACAACAAATGCATACCGGACAAACGGGTACGCCCAATAGCTGGCCAGTTTTTCTATAATAGCGGTCATTGTCTGTCGCCGCCTTTCTCCGCGGCAAACAGCCGTCCCTGCGGGCTTTGGAGATACTCCGTCTTTGTTCCGAAGAAAACGGCGTCGCCGATATGCAGAATGTGGCTGGCGTATTTGACTGCTGCGGCAATGTCGTGGGAGATCATGATCACGGTGATTCCGTCCTCCCGGTTGAGCTTTTCGATAAGCGCATACATCTCCGCCGTGACTTTTGGATCAAGCCCGGAGACAGGCTCGTCCAGAAGCAGCATTTTCCGTGTGGCGCACAGCGCACGGGCAAGCAGCACCCGCTGCTGCTGCCCGCCGGAAAGCTCCCGGTAGCACCGCTTTGCAAGCTGCGCGATCTGCATCTTTTCCATAGCATCCGCCGCAAGCTGCTTTTCTTCTTTGTTGTAAAAGGGACGGCTGCCGCAGCGTCCCTGACACCCGGAGAGAACGATCTCTCTCACGGATGCCGGGAAGTCTTTTTGCACCTGTGTTTGCTGCGGCAGATAACCGATCTCATTTTTTCTCAGCCCGTCGATCGTCAAAATCCTGCCGCGGACAGGCTGCTGCAAGCCGAGGATCGTTTTCATAAGGGTGCTCTTGCCGGAGCCGTTTTCTCCTACGATACAGAGGTAATCGCCGGAAAAGACCGCAAAATTGAGGTCTTGCAGAACCGCCTTCCCGTCGTAGCCGACGCAGAGATCTTGACAAATGAGCTGAGCCATCCTCCTGCCTCCTTAACCCAGTGCTTCCTTCAGCACGGAAAGGTTCCGCTCCATAACGGAGAGGTAGGTCGTGCCGTTTGCCGCATCTTTGGAAGTGGTGGACTGCATGGAATCCATCGTCAGCACCTTTTGATTTTTCGCAGCCGTGTTCCGGACAATGGTTTCGGCGATCTTGTGCTGTACGCCCTCAATGGTCAGCACGCAGGGCAGGTTCAGCTCGTCCACCTTCCCGGCAAGGAACGAAATGGTCTCAAAGCTGGCTTCACTCTCGGCGGAGCAGCCCGCAAAGGCAGCGTAGTAGCGCAAGCCGTAATCCTCCGCCAGATAGCGGAACGGGAAACGGTCGCCGAACAGGACGGTCTTACGAGCCGCAGCATCCGCGGCAGCCTGATAGTCCGCGTCAAGAGCGGACAGCTTTTTGATATAAGCGGAAGCATTCGTAGCATAGGTATCCTTATTGTCGGGGTCGATCTGCTGCAGCACGGCGGAAATTGTGCTGCAAAGCGTTTGGGCGTTTTTCAGAGAGAGCCAGACATGCTCGTCGTACTCCGCTTCTTCCTCGTGGTCGTGTTCTTTTGCATCGTCATGCTCATCGGCATCTTCGTGGTCGTTGTCGTGTTCCTCTTCCTGCATACCCTCGACCACTTCTTCGGTTTTAACGCTGTCGCCAAGAGCTTCCAGCAGGTTGATGACCTTCATGTTCTTGTTGGCGGCGTTTTTCAGAGCATCGTCCACCCAGTCATCCGACTCGCCGCCAACATAGATGAACAGGTCGCACTCGGAGATTTTGACAATATCATCCGCGGTGGGCTGATAGCTGTGCAGGTCAACGCCATTATCCAGCAGCATGGTCACTTCGGCGTTATCCGCCTTGTCACCGAGAATTTCTCTGACCCAATCGTATTCGGGGAAAATCGTGGTGACGACGCGCAGTCTCGTTTCATCCGAAGCCGCCGGCTCATTTTGCTTGCCGCAGCCTGCCAGCAGGCCAACGGTCATTATCAACGCAAGGCACAGGGGAATTATTCTTTTCATGGGTAAATAGACCTCCAGATCATAATAAGAACGTAAAAATGGGCGCAAAAATACAAGGGCAACGACAGCGCCGCAAAAGCCTATCGAAAACAGATAGACTCCACCCTTGTAAAAATTCTTATATTTTAATCCGAAAGTTTGACCTTGAGCGATACCAGCGTAAAGGTGCGGGCAGCCTCCGTGCAGGAGGAAAGGATCCGGCACAGAATATATCGGATCGCCGCTGCGGCAGCTGCGGCGAAGCCGGCAAGTCCAATGCTCTGAAGCAGGTTTTCGCAGACATGGATCTGATGACAGATGGCGCAGTCTGCGCCGGTACAGTCATGGCCGGCTTCCGCTGCGATATAGGCAACCGAGGACAGCATAACAAATGCCAGCACTATGGCCAGCAAGCCTGTCATAAAACGAAATTTCTTTGTCATGGTCTGCCCTCCTTTGCGATTTTATAATTTTTTATACCTTCTCCTTACCGTTTTGTCAAGGCATTACTTCATCGAGAGCGCGAGCAGGCGCGCTGCGGCGCTCTCCTCGGCACGGCACTCCGCGGCAAAGCGGCGCGCCGTTTCCGGCGCGAGCGGCAGGGCGTTTTCCTTCGCGCTCTCATAGAGCCGCACCCGCGCGCGCGCCAAAAGCACGATCTGCCGCAGCGCCGAGAGGACGCCCGGCGCGGTGCCGGAGCGAAGCTGCGGCGCCCGCTCCCCTTCGCGGAGGAAAAACTCGGCGTGCAGCGCCCGCCGCCGCGTCTCACAGCGGCGCAGCGCTTCGCCGAAAGCATTCTGACACGCGCGGCTCGTGCACATAAGATAGCGCAACCGTGCCGCGGCCTCCGCCTCCAACCGAATGGCCTCGCGCAGCGCGTCCGGTGGTTTTTTCTCCTCTGTCGGCGCAGCGGGCCCATATACGCGCTCCAATACGCGCTTCATACGCTCGGTATCCATACGACCGCCTCCCAGTACAGTCTATTCCGCCGCCGCGCTTCGGTTCCCGTCTTGCAATCCGCGCCAAACTATGCCATAATAAAAAATAATGTTATGTGTGGGAGGATGCTGCTCATGCCGAGATTCTTTCTCTCCGGCGGAAGCTCGATCGCCGGGGGCACGGCGTTTATTCTGGGAGAGGACGCCGCGCACGCCAAGGTGCTGCGCCTTCGCGTCGGCGACACGATGATCGTGTGCGACGGCGGCAAGGACCACCACTGCACCGTTACGAAGATCACGCCCAACGAAGTCGAGGCTGAGATTTTTGAGGTCGTCCCCTGCCAGGGCGAGCCGAGCGTGCATACCGTCATTCTCGCGGGCCTTCCCAAGGGCAGCGACAAGACCGACTACATTCTCCAGAAATGCACCGAGGCGGGCGCATCGGAGATCTATTTCTTCGCTTCCAGCCGGTGCGTGGCGCGCATCCAGGGCGACGCGGACAAAAAGATCGCCCGTTGGCAGCGCATTGCCGAAGAAGCCGCCAAGCAGTCCGGCCGCGGCGTGATCCCCACCGTTGGATTTCTGCCCGATCTCGCGGAGGCCTTCAACAAGGCGAATGCCACCGCGCTGCCCCTCTTTATGTACGAAACCGGCGAGCGCGAAACGCTGCGCGAGGCCGTGGAGAGCGTCGGAAGCATCGCCTCCGCCGCCATTCTCACCGGTCCGGAGGGCGGCTTTGAACCTTTTGAGGCGGAGCTTGCCCGCATTATGAAGCTGCACATCTGCTCGATGGGCCCGCGCATCTTCCGCTGCGAGACCGCGCCGGTCGCCGCGCTCTCGGCGCTCATGTACGCCACCGGCAATATGTAAAAAACTTCTTTCATTTCTCTGTATATTTCATCGAATCGCCCGCGAAAAAGCATTGCTTTTCCGCGGGCGTTCTGCTACAATACGTTCCGTCAAGAACATTTGTTGTTAACTCAAGGACATTTGACCAATCAGAGAAAGAAGGCGATGCCGTGAAAGTTGCGGTTTTGGGATACGGTACGGTCGGCGCGGGCGTTTATTCGATGCTGTCGGACGCCCCCGGCATGGAGGCAGGGCCGGTGCTCGTGCGCCCCGGGAAGGCGGTCGAGAGCTTCATGGTGAGCGACGCCGCGCTCATTTTCGGCGATCCGACGGTGGACGCCGTAGTGGAAACGCTCGGCGGGCTCGACCCGGCATATTCCTATGGTATGCGCGCGCTTGAGGCCGGGAAGCACTTCATCACTGCAAACAAGGCGATGGTCGCGGCGCACGGTCTGGAGCTTGCGGCGCTCGCGCGGGAAAAGGGCGCGGCGTTTCTCTTCAGCGCGGCGTGCGGCGGCGGCGTGCCGTTTCTCCACAATCTCGCGCTCTCGGCGGAGACCGACCGCATCGAGGCCGTTTCCGGCATTTTGAACGGCACAACGAACTACATGCTCGACGCCATGCAGCGCCGCAGTCTTTCCTACGGTGACGCGCTCCGGGAAGCGCAGTCTCTCGGCTATGCCGAGTCCGACCCGACGGCGGACGTCTCCGGGCTGGACGCGCTGCGGAAAATGCAGCTCGCGTGCGCGGTCGCCTTCGGGGTGCTGCCGCAAAGCGGCATGCTCTGCGAGGGCATGGAGCACTTCACCGCCGCGGACGTGGAGGATATCCAAAGCCGCGGTCTCGTCTGCCGTCTTATGGCGCGCGGCAGCCGCGCCGGGGAGAGCGTTTCGGCGTATGTGGAGCCGGTGCTCTTCCCCCGTGCCGCGCCGGAGAGCTCGGTTTTCACGAATAACAACATGGCGCGCTATACCGGCAAACGCTGCGGCTCCATCGTGCTGATGGGGCAGGGCGCAGGCCGCTTCCCCACCGCTTCGGCGGTGCTGCGCGATCTTTCTGCGGCGCAGCAGGGCGCGCGCTCCATGTTCCCGGAAAACTGCCGCGCCGCGGAAGCCGATAACCGCGAAGCGGTACATTCCTACTACATTCGCACCGGCGGCTTTGCCGCTGTCCGGCTTCCGCTCCGGTCGGTGCTCGCGCAGGGCGAAGTTGTCCGCGCCGTTACCGAGCCTATGAGCTCGGAGAAAATGCACGCGCTCGCGCAGAACATCCGCAAGGACGGAAACGATCTGTTCTTCGCAGCGCTGGAGGAAGAACTATGCTGAAAGTATGCAAATTCGGCGGCTCGTCCGTCGCAGGGGCGGAGCAGTTCCGCAAGGTGCGCGACATTGTCCTTTCGGACGATTCGCGCCGCGTCGTCGTCATCTCGGCTGCTGGAAAGCGCACGAGCGACGATCACAAGCTCACCGACCTTCTCTATCTCTGCCACGCGCATCTGACCTACGGCGTCTCGTGCGCCGACATTCTTGCCGCGATCCGCTCCCGGTTCGTCTCCATCCGCGACGAGCTGGGTCTTTCCTACCGCGTGGAGGACGAATTCGACGCCTATGCCGCGACGCTCTCGCGCGACACGAGCGTGGACGAGCTCGTCTCCCGCGGCGAATACTTCACCGCGCGGCTCATGGCCGAAACGCTGGGCTACGCCTTCGTGGACGCCGCCGACTGTGTGTTCTTCGGCTTTGACGGTCAGTTTGACCGCGCCCGCACCGACGCCGCCATCGCCGCGGCGCTAGAAAAGAGCGGGAAGATCGTCCTCCCCGGCTTCTATGGCCGTGTGCCGACCGGAAAGATCAAGGTGATGACGCGCGGCGGCAGCGACATCACCGGCGCGCTCGCCGCAGCCGCGGTGAACGCGGACGTATACGAAAACTGGACGGACGTCTCCGGCATATTGATGGCCGATCCGCGCATCGTGGATGATCCGCGCCCCATTCCCCGCATCACGTATGCGGAGCTGCGCGAAATGGCGTTCATGGGCGCTTCGGTACTGCACGAGGAATCCATCCTGCCGGTCAAGGAGAAGGGCATCTCGCTCAACATCCGCAACACGAACCGCCCGGACGAGCCCGGCACGTTCATCGTGGAGCACATCGAAAGCGAAAGCGAGCTTGAGCGCCCGATCACCGGCATTGCCGGGCGGCGCAATTTCACGATCCTCACGGTGCTCAAGCGCAACATGAACGCCTCCACGACGCTCTGCAACGCGCTGGAGATCCTCGACCGCTACCACGCGAGCGTGGAGCACATCACGCTGGGGCTGGACAGCTTCGCGCTCGTCGTTTCATCGGCAGCACTCGAAAATACGCTCTACGATGTGATCGCCGATATTCAGAAGACCTGCCGCCCGGACGATGTGCGCGTGCAGGACGGCATTGCGCTCGTCGCTGCCGTGGGACGCAAAATGCCCGCCCGGCCCGGCACCTCCGGCAAGCTCTTCCAGGCGCTCGGCGAGCACGGGCTGAATATCCGCACCATCGCCCAGGGCGCGGACGAGCTTTCGATCATCGTGGGTGTGGAAAACTGTGATTTTGAAAAGGCGATCCGCGTATTGTATGACGGGTTCACCGGCTGACGGAAAGGAGATCCTCTTATGAAAAACTGCAATATCGCCATTCTCGGCGCGACCGGCGCGGTCGGCCGCGAAATGCTCAACGTACTGGAAGAATACGACATCCCCGTTTCGCGTCTCAAGCTCCTCTCGAGCGCGCGCAGCGCCGGGAGCAAAATTCCCTTCCGCGGGGAGGAACTCACCGTGGAGGAGGCGACGGACGCCTCGTTCGAGGGCATGGATTTTGTTCTCGGCGCGGTGAAGAGCGGCATGTCCCGCGCATTTGCCCCGTCTATCGTGAAAAGCGGCGCGGTATACATCGACAACAGCTCCGCCTTCCGCATGGATCCGGCTATCCCGCTCGTCGTGCCGGAGATCAACGGCGAGGACGCGAAGAGCAATTCCGGCATCATTGCCAATCCCAACTGCTCCACGATCATCACCGCGATGGCCGTCGGCGCGCTCAACCGCCTCTCGCCGATCGAGAGTATGGTCGCGTGCACGTATCAGGCCGTATCCGGCGCCGGACAGGGCGGACTTGAGGAACTCGAGCACCAGATGGACGCGCTCGCCCGCGGCGAAAAGTGCGAGGCGAAGGTATTCCCCACGCAGATCGCGCTCAACGTCATCCCGTTCATCGGCAGCATGCTCGATAATCTCTATACCGATGAAGAAATGAAAATGCAGAACGAGGGGCGCAAGATCCTGCATCTCCCCGGGCTGCGTGTTACCTGCACCTGCGTGCGTGTTCCCGTTATGCGCTCGCACTCCATCGCCGTCACGGTGCGGACGAAGGAGAAGATCACCGTTGCCGAGGCCAACGAAGCCATCCGCGCCTTCCCCGGCTGCCGTCTGATCGAGGACTATGAGGGCCGGTGCTACCCCACCCCGCTCGACACAAGCGGGCAGGACCTCGTCTGGGTCGGCCGCGTGCGCGAGGATCTCACGCAGGAAAACGCTCTCACGCTCTGGTGCTGCGGCGATCAGATCCGCAAGGGCGCGGCGAGCAACGCCGTGCAGATCCTGAAATACCTTCTGTAATTCTTTCATTTATATGCAAATATCCGGCAGTCTTCCCGCGGGAAGGCTGCCGGATATTTTTTCGCTTGCTGCATACAAATATGCACAAAGCATTTGGATAATATTCCGTGCTCGCCGTATATTATTTATAATAATGTGAATATTCCGAATTTTTTCTCATTTTTATGTTGGCTCGTGTGGATAAGTATGCTAATATTCGCACCATCTTAAATAAAAATTTATTTCACGACGGAGGAACACAACAATGAAAAAGAAAACATTTGCAAAGGTACTTTCCCTCGCTCTTGCTGCACTGATGCTCTTCGCGCTCTGCGCCTGCGGCGCGGCGGAGACTCCTGCCGCGGAACCCACGGCAGCCCCTGCCGCCGACGCTCCCGCATCCGAAGCCCCCGCCGAGACCGAAGCTCCCGCCGAGACCGAAGCTCCCGCCGAATCGCAGGGCGTACTCGATCAGATCAAGGCCGACGGCGTTCTCTACGTCACCCTCTCCCCCGACTTTGCCCCGATGGAGTTTGTCGATTCCTCCAAGGACGGGCAGGAGCAGTACGTCGGCTTTGACGTGACGCTCGCCAAGTACATCGCCGACTACATCGGCGTGGATCTTGTCATTGAGCCGATGAGCTTTGACGCCTGCCAGACCGCCGTTTACACCGGCTCCGTGCCGATGTCCATTTCCGGCTACTCCTGGACGGAGGAGCGCGGCGAGAACTACGAGATCTCCGATTACTACTATGCCGGCGATAACGAGACCGAGCAAGTCATCCTCATCAAAAAGACCGACGCCGACAAGTACACCTCCGCCGAGGACTTCTCCGGCGTGGACGTCGGCGCGCAGAACGCCTCGCTCCAGATGAATCTTCTCACCTCCCAGCTGCCCGACGCGAATCCCATCACCATCGGCGATCTCGGCGTGGGCGTGCTGGAGCTGCAGAACGGCAGCATCGAGGCGCTGGCCGTTGCGAAGGGCAACGCCGAAATGATCCTTGATTCCAACCCCGATCTTATGATCTGCCCCTGGGAATTTGAAGTTGCCGCCGAGTATGAGGCGAACGTCATTCTCATCACCAAAGGCGAGACCGCACTGCTGAACGTTGTAAACGAAGCTCTCGCCAAGGCCTATGCCGACGGACTGTACGGCACATGGTACGAAGACGCTGTCGCGCTTGCCAAGTCGGAGAACGCCGCCGAAGTAAGCGTCGAAGGCTGATTGCAAATAACATGCCGCCCGCCGGGGAAAACTCTCCGGCGGGCGGAGGGGAAGGATCCGTCCATGAGTTTCATAAAGTTTGAAAACATCGTCAAGCTGTTCACCAAATACTGGGAAAAGTTTCTGGTGACCGGCGTATCGTATACGCTGCTGCTCGCCGCGATCACGGTGGCGTTCGGCGCGCTGATCGCCTGCCTGCTCGCGGGAATGAAGCTTTCCAGGATCGCGCCGCTGCGGTGGCTTTCCACAGCTTACATCGAGATCATCCGCGGCACGCCGATGCTTCTGCAGCTCTATTTCTTTTACTTTGCCCTGCCCGCGCTCATCCCGGCACTCAATAAGCAGAAATTTCTCTGCATCGCCATCGCGCTCGTCTGCAACAGCGCCGCCTACGTCTCCGAGGTCATCCGCTCGGGCATTCAGTCGGTAGACGCCGGGCAGAGCGAGGCGGCCATGAGTCTCGGCATGAATTCGTTCCAGCGCACCTGGTACATTCTCGTGCCGCAGGCGCTCAAAACAATCCTTCCCGCGCTCGGCAACGAGTTTATCATGATCGTGAAGGACACCTCGCTCGCGTCCACGTTCTTTATCGGCGATCTCATGACGCAGTATCTCATCGTGCGCGGCGCAAGCTATCTGCCTCTGGAGCCGCTCGTGATCGTCGGCGTCATTTATTTTATTCTGACGTTCCTGCTCAGCAAGCTGTTCGGATTCTTTGAAAGGAGGATGAGCCGTGCAGACCGGTGAAACGCTCATTGAGGTCAAAGACCTCTGCAAACACTTCCGCGACGGTACGGTCAAAGCGCTCGACGGCGTGGATCTCACGATCTGCAAGGGTGACGTGATCGTCATCATCGGGCCCTCCGGCAGCGGCAAATCTACGTTCCTGCGCTCGCTCAATCTGCTCGAAACGCCGACCTCCGGCAGCGTGATCGTCGAAGGAACGGATATCACGAAGAAGAAAAACGCGCAGGGAAAGAAGATCGATCTCGACGCTCACCGCCGGAAGATGGGCATGGTGTTCCAGCACTTCAATCTTTTCCCGCACAAAACGGTGCTCGAAAATCTGACTATCTCCCCCATTCTTGTAAAGAAAGCGGACAAGGCCGCGGCAAAGGCGAAGGCCGTGGAGCTTTTGGAGCGCGTCGGGCTTGCCGACCGCGCCGACGCTTACCCCTCGCAGCTCTCCGGCGGGCAGAAGCAGCGCGTCGCCATCGTGCGCGCGCTCGCCATGGAGCCGGACGTGATGCTCTTTGATGAACCGACGAGCGCGCTTGACCCCGAAATGGTCGGCGAGGTGCTCGACGTTATGAAGCAGCTTGCCCGCGACGGCATGACGATGGTCGTCGTAACGCACGAAATGGGCTTTGCCCGCGAGGTCGGCAACCGCGTCGTATTCATGGACGAGGGCCGCATCGTGGAGCAGGGCACGCCGGAAGACATCTTCCAGCACCCGCAAAGCGCCCGTTTGCAGGATTTTCTTTCCAAGGTGTTGTGATATGAACGAAATCAAAAAAGACGCGCTGCACACGATCGACGCGCACGCAAATACTTTCACCGCGATCTCCGACGCGATCTGGGACGAGCCGGAGCTTTCGCTCAAGGAATTCAAGGCCGCCGCGCTCTATACGGACGCGCTGGAAAAGCTGGGCTTCACGGTGCAGAAGAACCTCTGCGGCATCGAAACGGCGTTTTCCGGCTCCTACGGCTCCGACCATCCGGTGATCGGCATCCTCGGCGAGTTTGACGCGCTCTCCGGCCTCTCGCAGCAAAGCGGTGTTGCCGAAGCGCAGAGCGTCACCCCCGGCGGGAACGGCCACGGCTGCGGCCACAATCTGCTCGGCGCCGGTTCGCTCGCCGCCGCCGCGGCGGTAAAGGAGTATCTCGCCGCGAGCGGAAAGCCCGGCACCGTCGTTTTCTTCGGCTGTCCCGGCGAGGAGGGCGGCGCGGCCAAGGCGTATATGGCGCGTGAGGGGCTCTGGTACGGGCTCGACGCCGCGCTCACCTGGCACCCGTCCGACACAAACGAGATATCCACCGGCACGAACAACTCGTGCATTCAGGTGCTCTATAAATTCCACGGCGTCGCCGCGCACGCCGCCGGAGACCCGCACAACGGGCGCAGCGCGCTCGACGCCGTGGAGCTTATGAACATCGGCGTGCAGTTTCTGCGCGAGCACATGACCGACGACTGCCGCATCCACTATGCCATCACGGACGCGGGCGGCGTGTCGCCGAACGTTGTGCAGGCGAACGCTTCGGTGCTCTACATGATCCGCGCCAACAAGGTCGCCGATTCTGTAAAGCTCCAGAAGCGCGTGGACGCCATCGCCGAGGGCGCGGCGCTTATGACCGGGACAAGCTACGAGCGCGTATTCATCGACGGCACGGCGGAAACGCTGCCGAACTTCACGCTCGAAGCGCTGCTGCACGCCTCGTTCGCCGAAACCGGCGTGCCGCAGTATACGGCGGAGGAGCTTTCTTTTGCCTCGGCGCTCTGCCGGACGTTCCCGCCGCAGACGCGCGCTCCCGGCATCGGCGCAAAGTTTGACAGCGAAATCGCCAAAGAATCCCGTGCGTTTTCAGAGAATATGACCAAGCCCATGAACGACTTCCTCCTCCCTCTCTACTCCGGCGAGGGCTTTCTCCCCGGCAGCACGGACGTCGGCGACGTGAGCTGGCAGACGCCGACGGCGCAGGCGCTTATCGCCGCGTGGCCGGCGGGCGTGCCGGGCCATTCGTGGCAGATCGTTGCCTGCGGGAAAACATCCCTTGCACACAAGGCGATCCTCTGCGCCGGAAAAACTCTGGCAAACGCCGCCATCGCGCTCATCGACGATCCCGCGCTGCTGCAAAAGGCCCGCGAGGAATACGCCGGGCGAGCCGGATCCGGCTACGTCTGCCCCATCGAGCCGGACGCCGTGCCGATCGCGATCTGATATCCCAAAGCATTTTCCGACAAATGTCCGCCGGTTCTCCGTCCGCCGGACATTTGTTTTTATTCATTGTTAAAATCCACAGTATATTCATTTTTATTCGTGTTTCCCCGTTCACGATTCATAAATTTCATAAATCACTGATTTTTATTCGTAAACAGGCTTGACTTTGTGAGTGGCCGGTGTTAATATCCGTCCATACTAAATAATAATTCATTTGGAGGAAGAAACAATGAATACCGTTCCCAAGTACATGTCCACCGCCATCACCGCCATTCAGTGCGCAACGATCGTTGCCCTGATCGCGATCTTCGCCCCGCTGTTCATGTAAAAAACAACTCCCGGATCTTCCGGCGAGAGACGAAACCCCCGGCGCAGCCTATGCGCCGGGGTTTTCGTCTCAGGAAGAAAAAAAGCTGTACGAACTTTCGTTCGCACAGCTTTTTCTTCAGACTGTCAAATAAGCCTCGCAGAGTTTGCGCCCGCAGGCGCAAATAAAGTTTTAATCATTTTCTCCGGCGACATGTGCGTCGGAGAAAATACTTTACGGCTCGCAAACGTGCGAGTTGTGCGCCTTTGGCGCACAGCGAGTGCGCTGCGGCGAGCCGCAGCCCCTTCAAACGAGAGCCCAACGAAGTGG
>ERZ1673730.325-NODE-325-length-69606-cov-11.629380_pt1 | contig 69606 bp, 67 predicted proteins | sample MGYA00580200_ERZ1673730 | MGnify/ENA primary metagenome ERZ1673730 (study PRJEB41218, sample SAMN15661761) | gut metagenome | host: Homo sapiens | place: Canada: London | collected 2015-08-20/2019-03-30 | study: EMG produced TPA metagenomics assembly of...
CCACTTCGTTGGGCTCTCGTTTGAAGGGGCTGCGGCTCGCCGCAGCGCACTCGCTTCGCTCGCACGTTTGCGAGCCGTAAAGTATTTTCTCCGACGCACATGTCGCCGGAGAAAATAATTAACACTCTATTTGCGCCTGCGGGCGCAAACTCTGCGAGGCTTTTTCGGCAGGCTAAAATCGGCAGAATCTATGATTCTGCCGATTTTATCTATATTTCTAATATATCTGCCGCGAAAAATGTGATATTCTCTTCGTAGAAAATACCGATCAGGAGGTCTTTTATATGATTACCGTAAACGCTCTCGGCGAAGCCTGCCCGATGCCGGTCGTAAAGGCAAAGAAGGCGATCGACGCGCTCACTGCGCCGGAGACCGTGCAGGTGCTCGTCGATAACGACGCCGCCGTGCAGAATCTCATCCGTCTCGCCGGACAGTACGGCTTCGCCGTCCGCGCCGAAAAACAGGGCGAAGCGCAGTTTGCCGTCACGATCGACGCCGCCGGCGGCAAAAAGGACGTGGCCGACGAAGCCGTCGTATGCGCGCCTCTCAAGCAGAGGGAGAAAAACATCGTAGTCGCCATTTCCAAAGACCACATGGGCGAGGGCGAGGAAGCGCTCGGCAAGACGCTGCTCAAGGCCTTCATTTTCGCGCTGACGCAGCAGGACGCGCTGCCGAAAACGATCCTCTTCTATAATAGCGGCGCTTTCGTCACCAGCACGGAGGGCCCGTCCATCGAAGATCTCAAAACGCTCGAAGCGCAGGGCGTGGACATTCTCACCTGCGGCACGTGCCTTGACTACTACCATCGCAAGGAGACGCTCCTTGTCGGCGGCATCACGAACATGTATTCCATCGTAGAAACGCTCGAAAAGGCCGACGTCGTTGTCAAGCCCTGAATCATAAACGCCGTATACAACAGCAGCGCCGCGGAACGCAATGTTCCGCGGCGCTGGTTTTTATTCTCTTATCTCCCGTTTGTCATGCCCTGCAGCTGCTGGCGGAGGATGGCGGGAGTAAAGAACAGTCCCGCGCCGTGGTCGGCGCGGAGGCCGAGCCATGCGCCGCTGCACGCCTGATTTTTTGCCGCAAACGCGATCGGGAGCGCCGCACAGCCGGCAAGCACCATATCCTCCATCTCCCGTTCGAGCGCGTCGCGCCCGGCGGAGGAGGCAAACGTCAGCTCTTCATACAGCGCGTCAAACTCGCTGTTTGCGTAGCCGGAAATGTTCCATCCCGGCGACGCCGCGCCGTTCCAGAACGCGCCGTTCCCATCGTTCCAGTAAAAGGACGCAAGGGAGAGATACGCGTCATAGTAGCTCTGCGAGGCGGTCAGGAAGAGATCAAAGTCTCCCGCCTCCGCCGCGGCGAGTGCCCTGTCCGGCGATAGGACGGTGATCTCCAGCGCGATACCCGCCGGGGCGCACATATCTTTCAGGAGATTGGCCGCGCGCACCCACGCGGTTGAGGAATCGCTGCACAGAATGCGGAAGGAAAGACTCTCCCCTTCCGGCGATTCACGCACGCCGTCGCCGTCCGCGTCCGTGTATCCAGCGCTTTCAAGAAGCGCCGCGGCGCTCTCCGCGCTGCATACCGCGGCAGCAGAGCCTTCCGTCCCGTAAGGAACGGAAAATCCGTAAGCAGGCATCGCACCGCCGAAGCCGGTGAGCGCAAGCGTCTCCCGGTCGACGCAGAGCGTGACAGCCTCGCGGACGGTCTTATCGAGAAGCAGGGCGTTTCCCCCGGAAGCTTCGTCCGTGCGCTGGTTGAACTCCACGAGCAGCAGCTCGCCGGACGTGCCGTACGCCGTGCTGCGCCCCTCGGCCAGCTCCTCCGCGGCGGCACGGGAGAGATTCCACGCCGCGTCGATCGCATTGTTCTCCAGCGCCGGGGCCAGATCGTCGCAGCCGAAATGCAGCTCCACGATCTCGGCGCGGGCGGTGCCGTTCCAGTAATCCTCGCTGCGGCGCAGCGTCAGGACGCCGTTTTCGTATTTGTCCCAGATGTACAGCCCCGAGCCGGTCATCGTCTCTGGCGTCAGGACAAGAGCGGCAAGGCTCTTCTTCGCCTGCGATGCGTCCTTCGGAATGCCGGAGGTCGTATACTCCATACCGGGCAGCGTGTTCCAAACGCTCTTCGGCACGATCGGCACGCGGGAAAGGCATTCCTCCACCGCCGCAACGTCGCCCCAGGCGAGGAACGAGAGGTGCGTATCGTCCGTGACCGAAATGCCGGTCGTGTCGATCAGCTCGCAGCCCGGATAGCCATAGAGCAGCGAAAAGTCCTTCATGGACTGGAGCGAGAACTCCACATCCCGCGCCGTGAGCGCCGTTCCGTCGTGGAAATATACGTCGTTCCGCAGCGTCAGCGTCCAGAGCCGGGCCCCGTCCGCGGCGGCGGGCTGCACCGTGTATTCCTGACAGACGCTGTTGATGTACCGCCCGGTCTCGATATCGGCATAAAAGAGCGTATCGTACAAAAGCGAGATCGCCGCGGCTGCGGCATCCGTTTCGGCGGTGTACGGATCGAGCGACGACGGCGTTTCGGAAAAGCCGAGGCGGAACACCGTCTGACCGCTCTCCGTTTTCTCCGGTTCGGGACGGTAGCCGCACGCGCCGATCGACGCCGTGAGCGCGAGAACAAGAAGCAGTATCCAGAGTTTGGATCGGAAAAATTTCATATAGTCATCCTTAAAAAAGCCGGCCGGCGTTTATTCATATGACGCGCACGACCGGCTTTTCGTTCAGCGCGGGGATTATTCGATGCCGGTGAGATCGTAATTATCCAGCCAGCTCTTCGCCGTTTCGCACACGGTGCGCAGGCAGTTTTCATCAAACGGGCTTTCGAGCCCGGCGTTTTTGAGAAGCGTTGTGAATACTTTGCTGCCGCCCTGACGGGTGTACGCCATGTAGCGCTCCCAGGCTTCCTTGCGGTCTTTCTGCAGCAGCGCCCAGATCTCCAGCGCGACGGTCTGCGCGAGGCAGTAGTCGATATAGTAGAACGGGCTCTGGTAGATGTGGAGCTGGCGCTGCCAGCCCTCGCCCTCGCTGTAGACGGGGATGTCGCCGTCGAGCTTCATCCACGGCATATATACGCCGAGCAGCTCCTTCCAGACGCCGTGGCGCTCCGCCGGGGTCATGTCCGGTTTTTCGTAAACGACGTGCTGGAAGTGATCGACCATCGTGCCGTAGGGGATGAACGTAAGCGCTTTGGCGAGATGGCTGTAAAGATACTTGCGGGTATCCTTGCCGAAGAAGCCCTCCGCCCACGGCCACGCCATGAACTCCATGGACATGGAATGGACTTCGCACGCTTCCATGCTCGGATCGTCCATCGGGACGCGCCATGCATTGAGATATGCCTCGAACGCGTGGCCGGCCTCGTGTGTCACGACCTCAACATCGTGCTGCGTGCCGTTGAAATTGGCAAAGATGAACGGGACGTCATAATCGGGAATCGTGCAGCAATAGCCGCCGGCGGCCTTGCCCTCGGTGGAGAGAATATCGAGCAGCTCGCGTTCTCTCATCATGCGGAAAAACGCGCTCGTCTCCGGAGAGAGCTCATCATAGAATTTCTGGCCGTGGGCGAGAATGTGCTCGGCGTCGCCGCAGGGACGCGGGTTGCCGCTGCGGAAGGAGAGCGCCGCGTCCGCAAAGCTCAGCGGATACGTTTTGCCGAGACGCTTGGCCTGTTCCTGATAGATGCTCTCGGCGACCGGCACAAGATACTTGCGCACGGCGGCGCGGAACTTCTCCACATCGGCCTTGCCGTAGCAGTTGCGGCCCATGCGGTAGTAGCCGAGCTCCGTATAGCCCTTGTAGCCGAGCTTTTTGCCCATCGTGTCACGCAGATCGACAAGCTCATCGTAAATGCAGTCAAGCTCGCTCTGGTGCTCCTTATACCATCCGCCCTCGGCCTTCCACGCGGCGAGGCGCTGCGCGTCGTCCGCGCCGGTCTTGAACGGCGAGAGCTGCGAGAGCGTGTATACGCCGCCCTCAAACGGGATCTGCGCCGAGGCGATGAGCTTATCGTATTCGGTCGTAAGATCGTTCTCCTTCTGCAGCTCCGGGATGATCTCCGGCGAGAACGTTTTGAGAGCGATCTCGGCGTTGAGGAACATCAGCGTGCCGTATTCCTTTTCAAAGTCCGCGCGGTACGGCGAGGCAAGCATCGCCTTCGTCCACTCCTGCGAATACTCCTCCAGCTCCGGGGAGAGCTGGTTCCAGAAACCGTTCTCCTCGTCATAAAACTTGTCGCGCGTGTCGATCGTGTGGCGCACCTGCGCGAGCGTCGCAAGCGTCTGGATGTGTTTGGAGAGCGTTTCCTTTTCAAGGAACACGGCCTTCGCCGCTTCATAGCTCCCCGCGGCGCGCAGCTTTTCCGTCAGAGTGCGCATGGAGGTTTTCAGCGCCTCGCCGTCGGGACGCTCGTAGGGCATTTCGCGAAATTTCAAGGCTTCCATGAAAAAGCTCCTTATCTATAAAATGATCCGGAAAGCATTTTAGCCTACTTTCCGGATAATTTCAACCTTATTGCGTTTTTCCGCCGGTCACGACGGCGACGGAGAAGCTCTTCCCGGCAGCCGTCACAGGACATACCGCCATGCCGACGCCGTAGAGCTTTGTGAGCGTTTCGCTTGTGAGCGCTTCCTCCGGCCGTCCCGCGGCGAGTACGCCGCCGCCCTGGAGGGCGAGCACCTGCGTAGCATACTGGAACGCCTGATTGGGGTCGTGCGTGGAGAAGATCACCGTAAATCCCTCCCCGGCCAGAGCGCTCACGCGCTCCATTACGAGCGCGCTGTTGCCGCAGTCAAGATTGGCTGTCGGTTCGTCCATAACGAGGACACGGGCGTTCTGCACCATGGCGCGCGCCAGCAGCGCGAGCTGCCGCTCGCCGCCGCTCACGCGGCCGGATTCCCGGTGCGCCAGATGCGCGATGCCAAGACTTTCCATGGCTTCGAGCGCCGCGGTCTTATGCTCCGGGCGGGGCGCGTCGAAAACGCCGATCTGGTTGGTAAGTCCCATCATAACGACTTCGAGCAGCGTATAGTTAAAGGACGGAACGCACGACTGCGGGATATAGGCGATCTCGCGCGCCGCGGCACGGCGGTCAAGCGTGCGCATGTCCTTGCCGTTTACAAGGATGCCGCCCTCCGACGGTGCCAGAAAGCCGAGCACGCAGCGGAAAAGCGTGCTCTTGCCGACGCCGTTCGGCCCGAGTACGGCGGCAATGTCGCCGTCGGCGGCGGTGAAGGTGATATCATGCAGCACGTCCGTGCTGCCGTAGGAAAAGCCGAGACGGCGGATCTCAATGCTCACGGTCCGCACCTCCCCGCAAAATGAGCCAGACGAATACCGGCGCGCCGACGACCGACGTCAAAATGCCGAGCGGGATCTCTCCCGATGTGGCCAGACGGGCGATATTGTCCACGACCATAAGAAACGCCCCGCCGAGCAGCATGGACGCCGGGATGAGGCGCTTATAATCATGTCCGAAAAGCATCCGCGCAAAGTGCGGGATGACAAGGCCGACCCACCCGATCATACCGCTCACGGAAACGCAGGCGGACGTGATGAGCGTAGCGCACACAACGATCACAAGACGGAGCCGCGTCGTATGCACGCCGAGACTGCGCGCTTCCTCTTCGCCGAGCGTGAGCAGGTTGATGCGCCAGCGCAGCAAAAAGAGCGGCACCATGCCGATGAGCGCCGGGATGAGAGCAAACTGCAGATCGCGCATTTTGGCCGAAGAGAGCGAGCCCATCAGCCAGTATGTGATGGCGGGAAGCTGTTGTTCGGTGTCTGCAACGAGCTTTATAAACGATGTGCCCGCCGAGAACAGCGAGCCGACAACGATGCCGGCGAGCACCATGGCGAGCGTGCCGTTCATGCGGCTTGCCCGGCTGATGCACCACGCGAGCGCCACCGCGCCCACGCCGCAGACGAACGCACTCACCGTCACGCCGAAATAGTTGAACGACAAAAGAATGCCGAGCGCCGCGCCGAAGCCCGCGCCGTTGGATGCGCCGAGGATGTCCGGCGATACCATCGGGTTGCGGAACATGCCCTGATATGCCGTACCCGCAACGGAAAGTCCCGCGCCGACCAGCGCCGAGAGAGCCACGCGCGGCAGACGGATGTTCAGAACGACCGCCTTTTCCTGGCCGGAATACAGTTCCCCCGGCACTTCCGCGCCGAAGAGCTTGCACACCCACTCGCGCAGCGCGTCCCACAAAATGCGGAAAAGCGTTCCCGGCGCAACGGCAAACCGCCCCAGCAGGAACGAACCGAAAAACAGCAGCAGAAACGCCGCCGCAAGCACCCGGAACCGCCGGGCATAGACCGATGTTTTATCCGCCGTAACAGCGTCCCTCCCTTTCATGTATTTTCACCAGAGAATAGTACCACGCCGCACACGTCTCTGTCAACGAAATAAAAATGCCCCGGTACGGTTTATGATCCGTACCGGGGCAGAAAAGCCTTTTCAGGGATAGTATTTGCGGAATACCGCCTGCGCCGCGGCGTCGGCGGCGTCAAGCGCCTCGTGATACTGCCGGATCAGCGCACGCGCCTCGTCCGTCAGGTGTGAGCCGTGCGCGCCCTCGCGGTCGATGAGGCGGACGTCAAATTCCTTTTCGATGGAATTGATGATCTTCCATGCCTTGGAATACGCCATGCCCATGGAGGCGGTGGCGCGGTTGATGGAGCCAAGCTCCTCCACGCCTTCGAGAAGCTGAACGATGCCCCGGCCGAAGCCGAGATCGTTCGGATCGTCGCTGTTGCGGAATTTGATGATCGTTCTGCAGCGCATGGTGTATCCCCCTTTTTATTATCAGCCCTTAACGGTCTCGCGGACAACTTCGGCGATGTGCGAAGCGCAAAGCCCCATCTCTTCGAGCAGCGCCGCCGCCGGGCCGGAATGGCCGAACTCGTCGTTCACGCCGACGCGGCGCACCGGCACGGGATGCTTCTCGCTTACGAGAGAGCACACGGCCTCGCCGAGACCGCCGATGACGCTGTGCTCCTCACAGGTGACGATCTTCCCGCACTCGCGCGCGGCGGCAAGGATGGTCTCCTCGTCGAGCGGCTTGATGGAGCAGACGTTGATGACGCGCACACTGATGCCCTCCGCGGCGAGCGTTTCCGCCGCCTTGAGCGCCTCGGCGACCATGAGACCGGTCGCGGCAACGGCGACATCCGTGCCGGGGCGGAGTACCTCCGCCTTGCCGATCTCGAAGGAATAGTTCTCCTCCTCGTGGATCACGGGCACGGCGGCGCGGCCGAAGCGGATGTACACCGGGCCCTTGTGCTCATAGGCCGCTTTGACGGCGGCGCGCGCTTCCACATCGTCCGCCGGGGAGAGCACGACCATGCCGGGGATCGTGCGCATGAGCGCGAAGTCTTCGCAGCACTGGTGGGAAGCGCCGTCCTCGCCGACGGAGATGCCGCCGTGGGTGGCGCAGATCTTGACGTTCAGATGCGGGTAGCCGACGGTGTTGCGCACCTGCTCATAGGCACGGCCCGCCGCAAACATCGCGAACGACGAGCAGAACGGCACAAAGCCCATCGTGGAAAGGCCCGCGCTCACGCCGATGAGGTCCGCCTCGGCAATGCCGCAGTTGATGTGGCGGTCCGGATAGGCCTTCTTGAAGATCGCCGTTTTGGTGGCGCCGGCAAGGTCGGCGTCCAGAACAAGGATATCGTCATGCTCGGCGGCAAGCGCCGTTACTGCGTTGCCGTAGCTGTCGCGGGTAGCAATTTTTACAACGTCCGCCATCATTCTGCCTCCTCTTCGCGCAGCGCCGCGGTGAGCTCTTCCATCGCGGTGCGGTACTGTTCCTCGTTGGGGGCTTTGCCGTGCCAGCCCACCTGGTTTTCCATAAAGGATACGCCCTTGCCCTTAACGGTCTTGAGAACGATTGCGGAGGGGCGTCCCTTTTCCTGCTCGGCGCGCTTCACGGCCGCGTCGATCGCGTCAAAGTCGTGGCCGTCCACGGTCTGCACAAAGAGTCCGAACGCGGCGAACTTCTCGTCGATCGGATAGGGGCTCATAACGTCGCTCACGGCGCCGTCGATCTGAAGATTGTTGTTGTCAACGAACACGAGCAGGTTATCCAGCTTATAGTGCGAGGCGAACATCATCGCTTCCCATACCTGGCCTTCCTCGATCTCGCCGTCGCCGAGGAGCGTATATACGCGCACGCCGTTTCCAAGACGCTTCGCGCCGAGCGCCATGCCCGCCGCCGTGGATACGCCCTGGCCGAGAGAGCCGGTGGACATGTCCACGCCGGGCGTGAGGTTCATATTGGGATGGCCCTGCAGACGGCTGCCGATATGGCGGAGCGTCTTGAGCTCGTCCACGGGGAAAAAGCCGCGGTTGGCGAGCACCGAGTAGAGCGCCGGAGCCGCATGTCCCTTGGAGAGCACAAAGCGGTCGCGCTTTTCCCAGCGCGGATTTTGCGGATCGATATTCATGTGCTTGAAATAGAGATAGGTGAGCACATCGGCGGCGGAAAGGCTTCCGCCCGGATGCCCGGATTTTGCCGCGTAAACGCCCTCGATGATGCCGAGGCGCACTTTGCAGACGGCAATCTTCAGCTGTTTCTTTTCGTCCTGCGTCAAAGTATTCGTACCTCCCCGGCGGGATATCCCGCCAAAGTATTTTAACACTCTGATTATAGATTCCTCTGGCGATTCCGTCAAGGAAAAGAAACCGTCTCCGAAGAAAAGGCTCTTCGGAGACGATGATTACTTTTTATAATATGTAGTTACTCCAGCGCGGCAGCCAGCGAGCCGAGCCGCTGTTCGATGAACGCCGGAACGTCGTCCATTGAGATCTCCAGCGCGACGGCAAGCTCGCCGAAGAGAAGCTCCTCCGCGCGGCGGAGGTATTTTTCGTCCGTGCTGCCGATGCGCTTCTGGCGCTTTTCGGCTTCTATCTTCTTCGCGCGGATGGATTTTGCCAGACGGATAAGATCCATGCTGTCGAACGAGGTGATCTGCTTCTGGTAATAATTGCGCAGCGCGCTGAGATTCTTCTCCGTGCAGATCTCCGCCGGAACGGTCGGCATTGCATCGATGACGGCTTCGGCCTCGCTGCGGTTCATCACCGGGCGGATGGGGACCTTGCCGCTGTCCGCCGGGGTCTGGATGGTGCCGGTCTGGTACATCGGCCGCAGAAGATAATACGGTTTTCCCGGCTGAGAGGCTGAGAATTTCACCGATGTGATCTCCTCCACCACGCAAACGCCCGTTCCGCCGTACATTACCTTCTCTCCGATGGAAAACATTTCGCACCTCCAAAATGCAATCGCCAAACATTCCGCACCCAAAAACCGGCCGGAATGTTCTCCATTATTGAATATTCTAAAGAGATTATACCATATTTTAAACGACTGGCGCAAGCGGAAAATTCACAGAATTGTTGCAATTTAGCGCAAGCGTTCGATATATGTGCAGTTTATTACCGAAAAGGTTAAATTGTTTCCTCTATCTTGTATGATTTTTTATTGACTATAAACGCGCTCTGTGTTATATTGTCATCAAAAGCGGGATAGCGTAACGCAGTGTACCATTAATCAACATAATTCGTTTTTCCGTTTGGAATCGTAAGCAAAAAATTTAAGAATAAGAGGTCGAACACAATGAAAAAAGTAATCTCCGTTCTCCTTCTGGCGTGCATGCTGCTCACGCTGACTGCCTGCGGCAGCCAGCCCGCTGCCCCCGCCACCGATCCCACCGCGGAAGCTACCGAAGCTCCTGCCGCTGAGACCGCCGAAGCCGAGTACAAGCTTGGCATGGGCGTGAGCGTCAGCCTTGACAGCTCCGACACCGACAAAGCTCAGGTCGACGCCACCGTCGCCACGGTCGTCACCGACAGCGAAGGCAAGATCGTCCTCTGCCGCATCGACTGCGCGCAGAACAAGATGGACGTCACCGGCGGCCAGGTCGATACCGCCGCGACCTACACCACCAAGCGCGATCTGAAGTATGACTACAACATGGTCAAGTATTCCGACGCCACGCTCGAGTGGTTCGAGCAGGTCGAGAACCTTGAGAAGTGGGTCGTCGGCAAGACTGCTGACGAGATCAAGAACATCGAGACCCGCGTCAACGAAGAGGGCTACAACGTCGCCGTTGACGAAGAGCTGTTCGCTTCCTGCTCCATCAGCCTCGAGGCCTTCCAGGAGGCCATTGTGAAGGCCTGCAACGACGAGAAGGGCTCCACCTTCACCGCCGCCCCCGGCTCCTTCACGCTGGGCGTGTCCGCCATCTCCAACTCCACCGAGTCCGTGTCCGCTGCTGATTCCGAAGACGGCAACGCCATGGTCAAGATGTACACCGAGTTCGGCGCCGCTGCTGTCGGCTCCGACGGCAAGATTCTCGCCGCGCTGACCGACGCCATCCAGCCCAAGATCACCGTGAGCGCCGAGGGCGAGATCGTCAGCAAGGACTACACCGCTACCAAGCGTGAGCTCGGCGACGACTACAACATGGTCAAGTACGGCAACGCCATTGCCGAGTGGGACGCCCAGGCCAAGGCTTTTGCTGACTACACCGTCGGCATGACCGCCGATGAGGTCAGCGCCATGGAGACCACCGAGCACAACGGCCATGACGTGACCGTCGATGAGACTCTGTTTGCCTCCTGCACGATGGATATCACCGGCATGCGCGCGACTATCGCCACGGCAGCGAACAACGCCCGGTAATTTCCGCGAAGCAAATGAACCGGAAAAAGAATACCCGCGCGGTCGCCGCGCTTCTCTGCGGCGCTCTGCTCGCTCTTGTTCTTCTCTCCGGCTGTTCAGCTTCCGCCGAACCTGTCAAGGCGCAGGGGAAAAGCTATTTCACCTACTTTGACACGGTGACCTATATTTACAGCTATGCAGGCGATTCGGCAGAACGGTTTTCGGACTGTTCTGCCGAAATTGCTGATATGCTCGGGGAATATCACCAGCTTTTTGATATCTACCACGAGTATTCCGGCATAAACAACCTCTGTACGGTAAACAAAATGGCCGGCGGAGACGCTGTAGCGGTGGATGCGCGGCTGATGGAGTTTCTGCTCTATGCCAAGGAGCTCTATGAGCTGACCGGCGGAGAGATGAACGTGATGATGGGAAGTGTCCTCACGCTCTGGCACAACGCGCGTGAAGCCGCGTCGGAAGATCCGAAGAACGCCTACGTTCCCGCGGAAGAAGATCTCGCCGAAGCAGCGAAGCACACGGACATCTCTCTTCTGGAGCTGGACGAGGAAAACAACACCGTCCGTATCTCGGACCCGCTTGCCTCCATCGACGTCGGCGCGCTCGGCAAGGGCTACGCCACCGAAATGGCGGCGCAGAAGGCCGAAACACTCGGCTGCGAGAGCTATGTGCTCAACGTCGGCGGCAACATCCGCATCATCGGCACGCGGCCCGACGGCACCGGCTGGAAGACCGGCGTGCGCGACCCGAAGAACCCTGACTCGAATTACTGCGCAAAGCTCCTGCTCGCCGACACCTCCTGCGTCACCTCCGGCATTTATGAACGGTATTTCACCGTGGACGGCGTGAGGTATCACCACATCATCGATAAGGATACGCTCTATCCCTCCACGCTCTTCACCTCCGTCACGGTCGTGACGAAAAACAGTGGTCTTGCCGATGCGCTCTCCACCGCGCTTTTCTGCATGCCCCTTGCCGACGGCGAGGCACTCTGCGAAAAGCTCGGCGATGTGGATGCGCTCTGGGTGCTCCCGGACGGCGAGCTGCATATGACCTCCGGTATGGAGGCCATTCTCGTTCCGGACGATACGTCCGGCGAATCGCAAAGCTAAAATTACTGCATTACAGCAAAGAAGAAATGAATGGAAAGGTTGGATTCTGATGGCATTCCGTAAGCGCCTTCAGGCGGTTCACGTTCCCCATCACAAGAACACCGCCGGAATGAAGGCCAAAACCCTTCCCCCGCCGAAAGAAGTGCTTCTCCCCATGAACATGCACATGGGCACCCCCGCCGTGCCGGTCGTCAGCGTCGGCGACTATGTCCGCGTCGGTCAGAAGCTCGCCCGCGGTGAGGGCAGCATCACCTGTGAGGTTCATGCGACCGTTTCCGGCACCGTTCTCTCTCTCGATCCGATGCCGGAGCTCTTCGGCAACGATCTGCCGGTCATCCGCATTGAGAACGACGGAAAAATGGAAGTCGATCCCACGCTTGCCCCGCGCACGGCGGAGGATCTCGCCGCGTTCGTGGAGGATCTGCACGAGAGCGGCATTGTCGGTCTCGGCGGCGCGGCGTTCCCCGTTGACTGGAAGTTTGACGCGGCGCTGCGCCACAACGTCAAGACCATGCTCATCAACGGTGCGGAGTGCGAGCCGTACGTCACGAGCGACAACCGCATGATGCTCGACCACGGCGAGGATATCCGCCGCGGTATCGAGCTCCTCAAGAAATACGTCAAGCCCGACAACTTTGTTTTCGCCATTGAAAACAACAAGCCGCACGCCATTGCCGCGATGAAGGAGCTTTTTGCCGACGACCCCACGATGAGCATCGTTGAGCTGCCGAGCTCCTATCCGCAGGGCGCGAAGCAGATGATCCTTTATAACGCGCTCGGCAAGGTCGTTTACGCCGGTCAGCGTTTTGCAACGCTCGGCGTTATCATCATCAACGTCTCGACGCTCGCCAAGGTCGCCAAGTTCATGGATACCGGCATGCCGCTCGTCGACCGCGTCGTCACCGTTGACGGCTCGGCCATCAAGGAGCCAAAGAACCTGCTCGTCCCGATCGGCACGCCGTACCGCTACCTGGTCGAGGCCGCCGGCGGGCTCAAATGCGAGCCGGGCCGTGTTGTGAACGGTGGGCCGATGATGGGTCACGCCGTCCCCTCGCTCGACTACCCGGTACTCAAGACGACCGGCAGCGTGCTGGTCTTCTCCGAAGCGGACAGCGTTATCCACGAGCCGACGCCGTGCATCCACTGCGGCCGATGCGTGTCCCACTGCCCGATGAATCTCAACCCCACCGCATTCTCGGACGATCTGGAGGAAGAGGACGCCGATAAGCGCGCGCTTCTCCTCGACCGCGATCATGTGAACTTCTGCATCGAGTGCGGCAGCTGCAGCTACGTCTGCCCGGCGCACCGTCCGCTCGCGGAGAACAACCGCGCGGCAAAGAAATATCTCAAAAAATACAAAGCCGATCATACGGAAGGAGGGAAAAAGTGATGGATAAGCGGTTTGAAACCCCCTCTTCCCCGTTTACTCACTGCGGCGCAAGCACGCAGCGCATCATGCTCGACGTGATCATCGCTCTGCTGCCCGCCACGGTTGCCGCGATCGTGATCTTCGGCGCTCCGGCGCTCGTGCCGATCCTCTCGTGTGTGATTGCCGCTGTTCTTTCCGAGTTTCTCTTCAACGTGATCACGCACCGCAAGCAGTCCATCGGCGATCTCAGCGCCGTTGTAACGGGCCTGCTGCTCGGTCTCAATCTCAGCACCAATGTCCCGGTCTGGCAGTGCGTAATTGGCAGCGTGCTTGCCATCGTGTTTGTCAAGTGTCTGTTCGGCGGTCTCGGCCACAACTTCGCAAACCCCGCCATCACCGCGCGCGTGTTCATGCTCGTCTCGTTCACGCAGGTCATGGGCGGCGCGATGCCGAAGGGCGTGGATCTCGTAACGAGTGCTACCCCGCTCGAAGTTCTCTCCGCCGGCGGCGAGGGCCTCCCCTCCCTGCTGGATATGTTCCTCGGCGTGCGCGGCGGCGCGGTCGGCGAAACGTGCGTTATCGCGCTGCTCATCGGCTTTGCGTACCTCGTTATCCGCCGCGTGATCCGCTGGTACGTCCCGGCGATCTTTGTCGGCAGCGTGTTCGTGCTCTACTTCGTCACGACCGGCAGCGCCGTCACCGCGCTCTATGAGATCATGGCGGGCGGTCTGTTCCTTGGCGCGATCTTCATGGCGACCGACTATCAGACCTCGCCGATCAACAACAAGGGCAAGGCGTTCTTTGCGCTCGGCTGCGGCATTCTGACGTTCGTCATCCGCGAATACTGCGCGTATCCGGAGGGCGTGTCGCTCTCCATCCTCGTGATGAACATTCTTGCTCCGATGATCGAAAAATGGACGGCGGCTACGCCGCTCGGATTGGGAGGGCCGAAAAATGCAAAATAAAGGCAGCTTTCTCCGCTCGGCTCTGACGCTGATCGTTCTCTTCCTTGTGTTCGCTCTGCTGCTCACCGGTCTCAACGTATGGGCCGGGCCGCGCATCGAGCTGAGCGAGGCTTCCCAGGCGCTCGGGCCGCTCATGGATATTTTCCCCGGCGCGCAGGGCTTTGATCTTCTCTACAGCAGCGACGGCTCCGCTGGAAGCGAGCTGACCGATGTTCCGGAGACCGTGCAGAGCATCTATACCGAGACCTCCGGTCTCGGCTACGCGATCCTTCTCTCCACCACGCAGGGCTACACCCACGATCCGATCGAGATCTCCATGGCCGTGGATACCGAGGGAAAGATCGTCGGCACGCAGGTGCTCTCCTATCCCGACACAAAGGACATGGGTGTGGATACGTATCCGCAGACCTATATCGGACAGGATTCCACTCTTGCGGACGTGAGTCTCGTCGCGGGCGTGACCTACTCCTCCAAGGCGTTCCATGACGCCATTCTCGACGGCTTCACCGCTCTTACGGCGAACGGGCTTGTCAGCGCTGGCGTCAAGGGCGACGCGCAGCTTCTCACCGAGCTGATCGCCAGCGTGTTCCCAGGCATGATGAACAGCGAAGGCGCCATGCAGGGCGAGGAGACCGAGACCGGTCTCGACGGTGTGACCGCCGCTTACAAAGCCCCGAACGGCGTGGGCTTCGCGTTTATTGCGAACGTGGACGGCGCGGGCGTGCTTGCCATCGCGAACACCTCCGGCAGTGTCTGCGTCTATGACGTTGAAGGCAGCGTTGTGACCGATTCCTACGCCGATCTTGCCGAGACCGCCGCCGCGTATGCGCGCGACAACGGCGATCTCTTCACGGACGACGATATCTCCAAGCTCGGCGCTTACTACTCCAAGGACGCGGATTACGCGGTGCTCGGTCTCGACGGCGTATACAACACCGTGACCGCCGCCTACACCGTGACGGAGAACGGCGAAACGCTCTATGCCTTCGTCTCCCGTCCCTACGGCTACAGCAACATCCCGATGGCCGTCTACTACGTTCTCAACGCTGACGGCGAGATCGTGATGATGAACGCCAAGGAGTTCATTCTGGAAAAGGACTACTTCTCCAACTACACACTCGATCCGCAGAGCTACAAGGAAGGCTTCGTCGGCATGACCGCCGAGACCATGACGGACGACGTAGCGTTCATCTCCGGCGCAACGATGACGATGAACGCCGTCAAGACCGCTACGCACGACGTTTTCGATGCCTTTGCCACTCTGAAAGAGAACGGAGGACTTGGCAATGAATGAGAAGAAAATGACCGTTAACCCGATGTGGGTGCTGTTTCTCGGCGCGTGCCCCGCGCTGGGCGCGACCGGAACGCTCCGGGGTGCCGCTGCCATGGGCATTACGGTTCTCGCCGTGATGCTGCTCACTGCGCTCGTGATGGCGCTGCTGCGCCGCATTCTCCCGGAGCGCGCGGTGATCGCCGCGACGATCCTCACGGCGGCGCTGTTCACCTCCGCTGCGCAGCTCGTGCTGCACGCGGTGCTGCCGTCCGTTTACAAGATGCTCGGCGTGTATCTCGCCGTGGCTGCCGTCAACCTGCTGGTGTTCAGCCGCAGCGCCGGCAGCGCCTCCGGCCTCTGTGTCGGAAAGGTCGTTGTGACCGGGCTGGAGTTCCTCGCGGTGATCGCCGTTGTCGCGCTGCTGCGCGAGCTCTTCGGTCTCGGCACCGTCTGGGGACAGGAGATCGCCTTCCTCAAGGCGCACGCCGTGGCTTCGCTCCAGAAGCCCATGGGCGGCTTCCTGGTGTATGCCATCGTCACCGCGATCGTCAACGCCCTCTTCCCCGCCGCGTGCGCTGCGGAGGAAGAGCCCGGCTTCGCCGGTGTCGCCGCCGGTACAGCGGAAGGAGGTAACGAGTAATGACGTTCAAAGCCATTGTCGGTATCGTGCTCGGCGCGATGCTCGCCAACAACTATGCGCTGGAGAAATTCCTCGGCGCGGCTCCCCTGCTCGGCTGGTCCGCGCAGGAGAAGAAGATCACCGTGCTCGGCGTGTCTGTAACCGTCGCCATGGTGCTCACGGCGCTGATTGCCGGTCTTGTGCAGACCTGCGTTCTGGACGCGCTGTCCCTTGGCTATCTGCAGACGCTCGTCTTTGCGGCGATCGTGCTCATTGTTGTCTATGCAATGAATGCCGTTGCGAAGGCCGCCTTCAAAAAAGACCTCGGCGTCTACTTCCCCGTCATCGCGCTCAACAGCGCCGTGCTCGGTCTCGCGGTGAACAACGCCGCCGATGCGCTCTCCCTTGGCGAGAGCATCCTCACGGCTCTCGGCGCGGGTCTCGGCTTCTGGCTCGCTCTCGCGGCGTTTGCTGCCGTCCGCTCGAAGATCCGCGAGCGCTACGTTCCGAAGGCGTGGCGCGGCCTGCCGATCTACCTGCTGACCGCCGCCATTCTCTCCATGGCGCTGCTGGCATTCTGAGAAACGATCCAACAAACGTAAACCCGCCTTCCGATCCGCGGATCGAAGGGCGGGTTTTTTTACTGGTTTCGTTTCGGGTTATCGGTCAGACCGAGGATATAATCCACGGACACATGATAGAGCTGTGACAGGCGGATGAGGATATCCGTCGGCACGTCACGCTGGCCGAGCTCATAGTTGCTGTATACCTGCTGCGAGCAGTTCAGATACGCCGCCAGATCTTTCTGCTTCATATCGTGGTCCTCCCGCAGATCGCGCAAACGGCAGTACATGCTACCACCTCCTGACAGGAGAAAGAATAGCGTACTGCATTTTGTTGTATTAACTTTTACTGCAAATTGCAGTATAATCATCCTGCAGAGGCATTATTTCCACTTTTCAGAGAAACGAAACAAAGGGGAAGAAATGCATGAGCTGTCCATTTTACTGGTACAATCACCATTACGCCTGTCGGAAGAGCGGAAAGGACGTCAACGAGGACACCTACTATAAGTACTGCCGCAACTACGATTACGACGACTGCCCCATCTACAAGGGCAACGACTCCGGCGGCTGCTTCCTGACCTCGGCCTGCACCGAGGCGCGCGGTCTGCCGGACGACTGCCATGAGCTGACGGTGCTGCGCGCCTTCCGCGACGGATATCTCCGTTCGCAGCCGGAGGGCGAAGCGGAGATCGCGGAATATTACGCCGTCGCGCCGAAGATCGTTGACGCGATCCGAAGCAAAGCGGACGCCGTGGAAGCATTCGACGCCATCTACCGCGAGCTTGTCGAGCCCTGCGTCGCAATGATCGAGCGCGGAGAAAATGTGGAAGCGCACGCACTGTATCGCAGCTATGTGCTCCGGCTAAAGAAGCACTATATAGAAAACTGAAATAAAATCATAAGAAAAGGGAGAAATAAAAATGACTTACGTTATCGGGATCCTTCTTACAGCCTTTATGGTCTGGTATGCTTTCCACACACGCCTGTCCGCAAAATTCGTGATCATCGAGGTTCTCAGCTATATCGTCGGTCTCCTCGTTGGTCTGGGATGCTGCTATGAATTCGGTTGGAATCCGGGCATTGGAATCATTGTTGCCGCTGTTGTATGTTTTCTTGTCCTCGGCAACGCGCTGAACAGGCAGCAGAAGCGCAACCGTGGAAATTGAAATAACAACAATTATTGATATTCTTTTATACCCAGACATAAAAGCTCCCGCCGGTCGGTGACCGGCGGGAGTTATTTCACTTTATCGGGTTTTATTCCTCATCGTCTCCGCTGTCCTCTTCGTCCTTCTGAAGAAGCACCTTGCGGACGAGGATGACTGCCACGGCGATCACCGCCACGGCCAGCACGCCGATGATGACGAGAAGCACCGTATTCGTCTTTTTGGCGGGCTTTGCCGGCGTCTCTTCCTCACCGGTATCCGTACCGGCGGGGATGGGCTGGATGGTTTCATAGCCGCAGACGGAGCAGACGCCCTTCTGCTCGCCGTCCTCGGTCGCGGTGGGGGCTTTCAGTATGGTCCAGGTATAGGTATGGAACGCTTCGTCGCCGTGCTCGCCGCAGGTGCACTGGTGCCAGTGGGAGATATCGTTATGCTCCCAGACGCTCGAGAAGCTGTGCGTGTGCGTCTTGGTGGCGGTGAACGTCACAGGGACGGTGTTGGAATAATAGGGGTCGGAGGTCGTACCGTTGCCGGTGAGCTGAACGCTTACACGGTAATACGTCGTTCCCTCGGTCTGTTCGGGCTTATAGCTGGAATTCGTCGCGCCGGGGATGGCCTTCATGGCGGCGGTGCTGTTCGTCGCGGCGCTGTACCACTGGTAGGTGATCGTGCCGCCATCGCTGGATGTTGCCTGAATGGAGAGGATGAAGTTCGGGTTCTCATCCACGGCCATCGTGCCGCCGACAGGCTGCGTGATGATGCTGAGCGATGCCGCCTTTTTCGTCACGGTGACGCTCGCCGTGCCGGAGAGCGTCTCGCCGCCTTCGCTCTTGAAGAGGCAGGCGACCTTCCAGCCGTTCATATCATAGGGGATGTTGGTGAGCGTGAGCGTTTCACTGTCGCCGCCGGAGATGCTCAGCGTCGGGAACGCGGTGCGCGCGGCGGTATAGTCATAGACCTGCGTGCCGTCGGCGCTGATGATGCGCCAGAGGTAGCTCGTCGCGCCGTCGGCGCGGGCGATGAAGATCGCGCGGCCGCCCTCGGTGACGGTCTCGCCGGTCGGGTTTTTCGTCGTTACGGGCGCTGCGGGCTTGGCATTCACGGTGATGCGGCAGAAGGACGTTGTGACGGCGCCGGCATCGTTTACGAACTGGCAGTAGATATCCGCGCCGTTATACTCCATCGTGGCCGCGACGGAGAGAGAGGCCGTCGTCGCGCCGTCAACGGGCTTGGGGGCTTCGTCGCCCTTCTTATAGTACCACTGTATACCCGCCGCGCCGGTCGCTCCGGCGGTGAGCGCGATGGTGTCGCCCTCGGTCAGCGTCTGGCTGGTGGTACTCACATCCTGCGTGAGAACGGGCTTGGAGAGCACCGTCACGGTGCAGACGGAGGACTGGGTATTTCCCGCTACGTTCTGCACAAAGCAGTAAAACGCCGCGCCGTTGATCGAGGCGTCCACGGAAGCGATCTGGTAAGTATTCGAGGTCTGTCCCTCCACGGGCGTATCGCCCTCCGGGTGGACGCGGTACCACTGGTAGGACAGCTCCCCGCCCGTCGCCTCTACGGTGAGCGTGAGCGTCTGCCCTTCGATCACGGTGAGCGCCGCGGGTACGTCGGTATTGATGACAGGGGCGTCGTCCGCCAGTGCCGTCGTGCCGAGCGCGGCGAACAAAAGCGCCGCCATCAAAACGGCAAAGAGTCGCTTTGAAATAAGTTTACGCATAATGAAGTCTCCTTCCCCGCGCCTTGCGGCGCAGGTCGAATAGTTCCGGTTTTCTGTTCTGTTTATTAGACGTGCAAAAGCCGCAAAAAGTTTTCGGAACCCTTAAAAAATGTCCCGAAGCGTCATTGTAGCGTTTCGGGACACCTTTGTCAATCTAATTATATGCGCATCAGCCGAGCTGACGGAGCGATTCCTCGAGATTGGCAATGAGCGCTTCGAGCTTTTCGGCACGCTCGCGCTCCGTGGCGACGACGTTGGCGGGAGCGCGGGAGACGAAGCTCTCATTCGAGAGCTTGCGGCGCTGGTTTTCGAGGAAGCCGCGGTTCTTTGCCAGCTCCTTTTCCAGCCGCTCGCGCTCCTTGTCAAGATCGACAAGCTCGCTCATCGGCAGGAAGCAGCGCGCATCCTTTGTCACGATGCTTACCATTTTGTCGGCGTCGGCGGGGACATCCTCCGAAACGATCACTTCACCGGCATACGCCAGACGGCAGAGATAATCGCGGCCATTCTCAAAGGCTTCGCGTTCCTCGGTGACAATATAGAGGTGCGGGCGCTTGGACGGCGGGACGTTCATCTCGCTGCGGCGGCTGCGGATGGCGCGGATGGCCTCCATGACCTTTTCAAAGCGCGCGCTCTCCGCCGGGAAAGCCATATCCTCGCGGTAAACGGGGTACGGCTGCACCATGAGCGCGTCGCCCTCGTGCGGCAGCGCCTGATAGATCTCCTCGGTGATGAACGGCATGAACGGATGGAGCAGCTTGAGCGTTTCGGTGAGCACATACAGCAGCACCTTCTGCGCCTGCACGCGGGCCGCCTCGTCCTCGCCCGTCAGACGGGCCTTGGTGAGCTCGATGTACCAGTCGCAGAAGCTGTCCCAGATGAAGTCATAGATCTTCTGCGCGGCGATGCCGAGCTCGTACTTATCGAGATTCTCGCCGACCTCGCGGGCCAGCTCGTTGAACCGGGAGAGGATCCACTTGTCCTCGAGCTCGAGCGTTTCGGGCAGCTCGTTTTTGTCGATCGTGAGATTCATCATCACGAAGCGGGAAGCGTTCCAGAGCTTGTTGGCAAAGTTGCGCATCGCCTCGCAGCGCTCCGGGAAGAAGCGCATGTCGTTTCCGGGCGAGTTGCCGGTGATGATGTTGAAGCGGAGCGCGTCCGCGCCGTAGGTGTTGATGACCTCGATGGGATCGACGCCGTTACCGGCGGACTTGGACATTTTCTTACCCTGCGGGTCGCGGATCAGGCCATGGATGAGCACCGTGTGGAATGGGATCTTCTTCATATGCTCGCAGCCGGAGAAGATCATGCGCGCGACCCAGAAGAAGATGATGTCGTAACCCGTGACGAGCACGTCCGTCGGATAGAAGTAATCCAGATCCGCCGTCTTGTCCGGCCAGCCGAGCGTGGAGAACGGCCAGAGCGCGCTGGAGAACCAGGTATCGAGCACGTCGCTCTCGCGGCGGATGTTCTTGGAGTGGCACGCCTCGCACTCGCAGGCGTCGGTGCGGGAGACGGTCATATGGCCGCAGTCGCCGCAGTACCACACGGGGATCTGATGGCCCCACCAGAGCTGGCGGGAGATGCACCAGTCGCGCACGCTGTTCATCCAGTTGAGATACGTCTTGGCGAAGCGATCCGGCACGAACTTGATCTCGCCGTCTTCCACAACGCGGATGGCTTCCTTCGCCAGAGGCTGCATCTTCACGAACCACTGGTCGCTCGCAAGCGGCTCCACATCGTTATGGCAGCGGGAGCACGTGCCGACATTGTGGACGCACGGCTCGATGGACACGAGATAGCCCTGCTCCTCGAGCTCCTGCACGATGGCCTTGCGGGCCTCGTAGCGGTCCATGCCGTCCCACTTGTAGCCGCCGGTGATCTTGCCGTCGCCGTCGAGCATCAGGTACTGCGGCAGATCGTGGCGCAGGCCGACCTCAAAGTCGTTGGGGTCGTGGCAGGGCGTGATCTTCACGCAGCCGGTGCCGAACTCCATATCGGCGTGCTCATCGCCGACGATGGGGATCTCGCGCCCGACGAGCGGGAGCGTGAGCGTTTTGCCGATCATGTCCTTATAGCGCGGGTCCTCGGGGTTCACCGCAACGGCGGCGTCGCCGAGCATCGTCTCGGGACGGGTCGTGGCGACCTCCACGCTGCCGGAACCGTCCGTCAGCGGATAGCGGATATGCCAGAAGAAGCCGTTCTTCTCCACGTATTCGACCTCAACGTCGGAAAGGGCGGTCTTGCAGTGCGGACACCAGTTGATGATACGCTTGCCGCGGTAGATATATCCCTTTTCGTACAGGCTGCAGAACGCCTCGCGCACGGCCTTGGCGCACTGCTCGTCCATCGTGAAGCGCTGGCGCTCCCAGTCGCACGAAGAGCCGAGCGTTTTGAGCTGCTCCACGATGCGGTCGCCGTAGTGCTGCTTCCAGTCCCACACACGGTCCAGGAACTTTTCGCGGCCGAGATCGAAGCGCGTGAGACCCTCCTTGCGGAGCTCGGCCTCCACCTTGGTCTGCGTGGCGATGCCGGCGTGGTCAACGCCCGGCAGCCACAGCGCGCAGTACCCGCTCATGCGCTTCCAGCGGATGAGCACGTCCTGGATCGTCTCGTCGAACGCGTGGCCGAGATGGAGCTGGCCGGTGACGTTCGGGGGCGGGATCACGATGGTGAACGGCTTCTTGTCCGGGTCACGCTCAGCGTGGAACCAGCCGCCGTCCGTCCAGTAGCGGTAGATCTTGCTTTCCACCTGCTTGGGATCATAAATCTTCGGCAGTTCTTTCATTCTTATTCCTCCAAACAAAAACGCCCCGGAGATAACCTCCGGGGCGCAAAAACTTACGCGGTACCACCCGATTTCCGCTTTACTGAAAGCGGCACTCGTATTCTCTGTAACGGGAGAACCCGTCCGTTTCTACTTTGTTCAAAACGGCTGCTCCGGGGCGACCTTCGGCTGCGGCTTCCCAAGGGCTTGCACCAACCGCCCTCTCTCTGCGTTCCGCCGGGAGCCTACTCCTCCCCTTCTGCGCTTTTTACTAAATCAATATACCGTTATTTGTTTTATTTGTCAAGCCTTACTCCATGCGGCTCGGCGTGCGCACAAGGCCGCTGCGGTAGGCCGCGAGCAGCTTTTTGAGATCGGCGATGCGCCGCTCCACATCCGCGCCGCCGTCGGTATCGCGCACGCGAAGCCGGTCGGGATACTGCTCGATCATGATCGTCCGGGAGAGCACGTCCGCGCTTTCGCGCGCGGCGGTGTCCGGGTCGAAGGGCTGATGCTCGGCGAGATACAGCTCGTGCGAGGAATACACCAGCGTATAGCCGCAGATGCCCGTTACAGGCTGATACGCCTTCGAGAGGCCGCCGTCGATGTTGATGAACTTGCCGTTGGCCTTGATGGGCGTGTCGCCCTTCGTTTTGCGCACGGGGACGTGGCCGTTGATGATGTGGCCGCGCTCGAAGTCCACGCCGAACTCGGTGAGGATCGTGCGCGCCGTTTCCCCGCTGTTCCAGAGATCGTAGTACGGATTTTTCTGCTCCGTTCGGGCCTCCGGATCGTCGAGGAACGTGCGCTCGAACGTTGCGATCTTGTCCTTGCCGTTGAGCGGGGAATACGGCCCGCACCAGAGATACCAGAGAAGATCGGTGTTCTCCATACGGCGGTCGTACATCGCCGTGCGGCACAGCCGGTCGCAGGCATCCATGAGCGACTTTCCAAAATATGTTTTGTCACCCATCGTCACGCGCGTAAAGCTGCCGTCCGGCTCCATGGGGATGCAGCCGTGGTAGAGAAGGTTGCCGTTGCACACGCGGTACATCGCGCCCTTTTCCAGCAGATACCGGATATGGGTCTGCAGCTTCTCGCTGCGCAGGAAGGACAAAACGAGCTGATCGACGAGCTGCTGCTCGCGCTCGGAGAGGCGATAGGGATCCGCGGGATCGACCGTGGGGAGCGAAATGTCGTTCGTGCGGTATATCTTGCCGCCGAGCGTGACCGTCCCTTCGGAGCGGACGAGCTCTCCGAGGAGGAGCCGTCCGTCCATTTTATATTCCGGGTGGCGCAGGATGAGCTGGCCCTCCAGCTTGAACTGGATGACCGTGATGGCCTTGAGGAGCTTGGCGGTAACGTCGCTGTTTTCCGCCACACAGTCGGTCACGTGCGTCGGGAGGAAGTTCGTGCAGGGATCGTCGCCATACTGCTCCATGGCGAAGAGCGCGAGCGGACGGACGTTCAGGCCGTAGCCGTCCTCGAGCATATCAAAGTTGCCGTACTTGAGTGAGTTTCGCAGGGCGTTCGCAATGCACGCGGGGTTGCCCATGGCCGCGCCCATCCAGAGAATGTCATGGTTGCCCCAGACGAAGTCCACGCCGTGCATGTCCATGAGATCGTCCATGACCATCTGCGCGGCGGGGCCGCGGTCAAAAACGTCGCCGACGATGTGCAGCTGGTTTACCGTCAGGCGGGAGATGAGATTCGCGAGCGCCACGATGAACCGGTCGGCAATGCCGGTCTCGATCACGCTGTTGATGATGCTTTCAAAATACCTGCGCTTGTTGGGATCGTGCTCGTCGGAGTCAATGAGCTCTTCGATAATATAGGCATATTCCTTCGGCAGACGGGCGCGCACCTTGACGCGGGTATATTTGTCCGTCGCCTGCCGGCAGACGGCCACAAGACGGTGGATCGTCACGCGGTACCAGGAATCGGAGTGCGCTGCGGCGGCAAGCTCCCGCTCAGGGTAATAGAGCAGCCGGGCGAGCGAATTTTTCTCCTCCTCGCCGAGAAGATCGCCGAAGCTGTCGTTGATCTTGTCGTGGATCGCGCCGGAGGCGTTTTTGAGAATATGGGAGAAGTATGTATACTCGCCGTGGATGTCGCTCATGAAGTGCTCGGTCGTTTTCGGCAGCTCCAGAATGGCCTGCAGCCGCACGATCTCCGCCGCCGTAGCAGGGATGCTCGGAAAGCTCTTGGAAAGAAGCTCCAGATATTTGATCTCGCTCTCGTTCATGCCTTTTTCTCCCGGCTCCTTTCCTCGATATACTGCGCGGCGCTGAGGGCGGCGATGTTCCCGTCGCCGACGGCCTTGGCGATCTGGTAGGGCTTGCCGGTGCAGTCCCCGGCGGCGAAAACGCCGGCAACGGAGGTTTTCATCGTCGCCTTATCCACGGCAACATGCACGCCGTCCATGGCAAGACCCGCAAGCAGCGTATCGGGCACCGCGGCCGGGCGAAGGATGAATACCGCCTCGCACGGATGCTCCTCCCCGTTCACGGAAAGCGCCGTGACGCGCTCCTGCCCAAGCACGGCGTACTTCGCCGTGCGGCTCGTGAACATTTCAACTCCGCAGCCCATCGTGCGAAGGAGCTCCGCTTCCTCTTTCGTATCGGACGTGAAGCCCACGACGCAGACCTTTTTTCCGCGATAGAGCATTCCGTCGCACGTGACGCAGTAGCTCACGCCGCGGCCGAGGAACTCCCGTTCGCCGGGGAAAACTTTTCCGGCGGCAACGCCGGTGCAGAGGATGAGTGTTTCCGCCTCGCAGAAGTCCGCGCCGTAGATCACGCCGAAGCCGTCGCCGAGGGGCGCGATCGACGTGGCACGGCCGTGAAGGATTTCCGCGCCCGCGTCGAGCGCCTGATGTTCCATCGCTTCGAGCAGCGCGCGGCCGGAGACATCCGGACAGCCGGGGTAATTGGTAATCCTGCTTGCGCGGGAGAGCGGGATATCGTCGATCCCGCCGGAGAGGATCGCGGCGGTCTTCCCTCGCGCGCGCAGCGTGAGCGCCGCGGAGACAGCCGCCGGGCCGCCGCCGAGGATCACGGCATCATATTTCATATGGCATACTCCTGTCGTTTATTCCGTCAAAGGGCGGAAAGATTCATAGCGCTTCTATTATCCAATAATTCTGTTGTAATTTCAAGCGTTGACGTGTATAATAATTTTCATTCATTCAGCTTTCATAAAATGGAGAGAGTCAATATGGAAGAGATCAGAGAATCCAGCAATTTTATTCATGATTTTGTCGCTGAGGACATTGCCCCCGGCGGACGGTTTGCCGGAAAAACGGTGCACACCCGTTTCCCGCCCGAGCCGAACGGCTATCTGCACATCGGCCACTGCAAGGCGCTGTGCATCGACTTCGGCACGGCGGAGAAGTTCGGCGGTCTCTGCAATCTGCGCATGGATGACACCAACCCCGCCAAGGAGGACACCGAGTTTGTCGATGCCATTCAGGAGGATATCCGCTGGCTCGGCTTTGACTGGGGCGACCGCTTTTTCTACGGCTCGGACTACTTTGAGAAAACCTACGAGCTCGCCGTCGGCCTCATCAAAAAGGGTCTCGCCTACGTCTGCGAGCTGACGCCCGAGGAGTTTTCCGCTTACCGCGGCGACACGACGCACCCCGCCGTCAGCCCTTACCGCGACCGCCCGATCGAAGAATCGCTCGATCTCTTCGCGCGGATGCGCGCCGGGGAGTTCCCCGAAGGCAAGTATACGCTGCGCGCGAAGATCGATCTCGCAAGCGGCAACTTCAACATGCGCGACCCGGTGCTCTACCGCATCCGCTACATTGAGCACCACCGGCAGGGCACGAAGTGGTGCATCTTCCCGATGTACGATCTCGCCCACCCCATTCAGGACGCGCTTGAGGGCATCACGCACTCGCTCTGCTCGCTCGAATACGAGGATCACCGCCCGCTCTACAACTGGGTCATCGAGAACTGCGACGTGCCGTCCAAGCCGCGCCAGATCGAGTTTGCTCGTCTCGGCATCAACTATACCGTGATGAGCAAGCGCAAGCTGCGCCGCCTTGTGGAAGAGGGCCGCGTGTCCGGCTGGGACGATCCCCGGATGCCGACGCTCTGCGGCCTGCGCCGCCGCGGCTATACGCCGCACTCCATCCGCGATTTTACCGACCGCATCGGCGTTTCCAAGGTCACGTCCACGGTGGACTACTCGCTGCTCGAAAGCTGCCTGCGCGACGACTTAAACGCGAACGCCAAGCGCGTAATGGCGGTGCTCCGTCCCGTGAAGCTCACGATCACGAACTATCCCGAGGGGCAGACTGAGCTTTTCGATATTGAGAATAACCCCGTCGCCGAAAACGCCGGCACACGCCCGGTCTCGTTCTCCCGCACGCTCTGGGTCGAGCAGGACGATTTCATGGAAGAGCCGGTCAAGAAGTATAACCGCCTCTATCCGGGCAACGAGGTGCGTCTCAAGGGCGCGTACATCGTCCGCTGCACCGGCTGCGTGAAGGACGCGGACGGCAACGTGACGGAGATCCTCTGCGAATACGACCCCGAGACCCGCGGCGGCAACACGCCCGACGGGCGCAAGGTGCGCGGCACGATCCACTGGGTGGACGCGAACAACTGCGCCGACGCCGAGGTCCGGCTCTACGATATGCTCTTCTCCGATCCCGAACCGGACGCCCCCGGCAAGGACTTCATCGACTGCCTGAACCCCAACTCGCTCGAAGTTCTCACCGGCTGCAAGGTGGAAAAGTCGCTCGAGGACTGCGCCGCCGCCGACCGCTTCCAGTTCCTGCGGCTGGGCTACTTTGCCCCCGACAACAAGGACAGCGCCCCCGGCCATCTCGTATTCAACCGCGCCGTCGCGCTCAAGGATTCCTTCAAGAAAGACTAAGATACGCAAACGCAGCAGCTCCGTGATATGGAGCTGCTGCGTTTTCTTTTTAACTGCCTCCCTCTTTGAGGGAGTGGCTCGGCGTCAGCCGAGACGGAAGGAGTCACTCCTCACTCAGGCTCACTTTCGGTTATCTTTGAGCAATGCACCCGCGGAAATGACGATTGGGGAACCTTCGGAATACAGATTTTCTTCCAGTGCGAAGAGGCGCGTATATCTCTCACTCATGTCAGGACCTCAAATCTCCGGGATCTCGTCGTCGCTCATCGGCAGACCGCTGGACGCCGCGCCCGTTCCGCCGCGCCGATCAGGCAGCGCGATGACCATTGAGATACCGACCGCGCCAAACAGGAACGTCCACCAGAAATACTTCTTGCTTGTATACCCCTTTTCGTTCGCGATATACTCAAATTCCTTTCCGATGTAATACGCCACTACGGGCACTACGATCACTGCAATAATAATAACCGCTACCATAGATTTACCCTCCCTATATCTTTTTTTCGGGAAAACGTATAAACCCATTATAATATACACATATATACATGCAAGCCCAAAAACGCGTTTTTTGCGGATAAACGGCGGCGTCTCAAAAGAGACGCCGCCGCGAACTTGTCTTATTCGATTTGCAGAATGGCCCGCCGGGATCTTATGCCGGTCTTACGACCAGCCGCTCGATCAGGCCGTCGGAGCTGAATTCCGTGATGGTGGCCAGAGCGCGGACATGATAGCCGTCATAGACGGCATAGTAGTAGGCCTGCGTGTCGCTGACGATACGGGCATCCGTGATGCGGAAGTGGCGGAACAGGAAGCGGTTGTGGTAGAACATATCGATGGCCTCAGGGCCGTAGGTGCTGACCAGGGGCTTGCCCGCATCGCGGGGGCAGTGGTCAACGAAAATGGCCGTGGGAGAAAAGAGCTTGCTCAAAGCCAGCGCGTCCTGGTCGAGCAGAGCGTCCACATACTGTCGAATCAAAGTCATGGGTTTCGCCTCCTTAGTAAACTTTTTCGCTGTTGAGCAGAGCGTCGGTGCCGCCGTCTACGAACATGATGTTGCCGTTGACGCCGTGGGCCGCCGGGGACACCAGAAACACCAGCACATTGGCGATGTCCACGGGGTCGAGCAGCTGGTCGCCGGTCTGATAGTTGATGGGAATGGGAAGTCCCGCCAGCGCCGCCGTAGCGCGGTCGCCCATGGCGGCGGTAAGCGGCGTCCGGACGTTGCCGGGAGCCACCGCGTTGATGCGCACGCCGTTGGCGCCCCAGCTGGCGGAGATGCGACGTACCCAGCGGGCCAGCGCGTATTTGGTCGTGGCGTACAGACCCTGCGCCATGGTCATATTGGAGCCGTCATACTGCTCCAGAATGGAGAGAATGCGGGCTTCGTTCCGGTCCTGGTTGCAGGCATAGTTGAGCATATCGCAGAGATCCATGTGCACGCCCCCCTGCGAGATGGTGTTCGATACGATGACCACGCAGCTGCCGCCCTTCTTTTTGAGCAGGTCATAGATACCGTAGGCCAGACCGGTGACGCCGAAATAGTTCAGCGAGAACATCAGCTTCATATCGCCGCAGGTACCAGCGACGCCGGCCACGCAGATCAGGCCGTCGATCCCCTCGGGGTGCCGCTCGTGGATCTTATCGATCACATCCTGCCGTCCCTCCTTGGTGGCAATGTTGGCGTTGATATCTCCGCCTTTCAAATCGACGTTGATCGTCTCATGTCCCTGGCTGCGCAGAATTTCTACCGTCTTGCCGCCGATGCCGCCGGAGCCGCCGGTGACTACATAAACTCCCATAAGTTGTCCGTGTCCTTTCCTCGGAATTGAAATAGAGAAACTTTCCTGTGTATATTATCGTACACCAATGTATATTATCATACATTCAACGAATAATGCAAGCCTCTAAACGGCCTTTCCCCCGTCCGAGCCGATGCGCTCGATAGAAAATATTCCCGCTTTGATCCGGTTATTTGTGCATTTCCCCGTTGACAGATGTGGCGGGGCATGATAGTATACACGCCAGAAAAGACCTCTTTAAGTCGGTACAGAGCTGCCGGCAAGGCGTCGTAAGATGGGATCACGGTATCTTTATGCCGTGTCGCTGCGCCTTGTCCGGATTTGCCGGTCAAGGTTTTTTTGTTGCCAAAATGCCGGAAAGGATGTGGAACGCTATGAACTTCAAAGCGCAGATCATGGACGAAGCCGCCGTGGAGCGGACGCTTGTGCGTATCGCCCACCAGATCATCGAGAAGAATCACGGCACCGAAAATCTCTGTCTCATCGGCATCAAGACCCGCGGCATCCCTCTCGCCGAGCGTCTGGCGAAAAACATTGAAAAGATCGAGGGCGTCCGCGTCCCGGTCGGAAAACTGGATATCACGCTTTATCGGGACGATCTCACGCTCGTTGCCGATGCGCCCGTCGTTTCGGACACGCACATTCCCTTTGATGTAAAGGGGATGACCGTTGTGCTCTGTGACGACGTTATTTTTACGACCCGCACCGCCCGCGCAGCCATCGATGCGCTCATCTCTCTCGGCCGTCCGGCACGCATCCAGCTCTTTTCGCTCATCGACCGCGGCCACGCCGAGTTTCCGATCAAGCCGGATTTTGTCGGCAAGAACATCCCCACCTCCCTGCGCGAAATCGTCGCGGTGCGCCTCGCCGAGTGCGACGGCGAAACGGGCGTTTCCATTTATGAGAAAGAATAAATTTTTATAAGGAGAGAACGATTATGACAAAGAAACAAATCGGATCCGAACCCATTTACGACGCGCGCGCCCTCGGCACGCCGCGCATGCTGGTGCTCGGACTGCAGCACATGTTCGCCATGTTCGGCGCGACCGTCCTTGTCCCGGCGCTCACCGGTCTGGACGTTGCCACCACGCTGCTCTTCGCCGGTCTCGGCACGCTGCTCTTCCATCTGCTCACCAAGGGCAAAGTCCCCGCGTTCCTCGGCTCCTCGTTCGCGTTCATCGGCGGCTATCAGGCCATCGCCCCCAACAAGGAACCTGAGCTTCTCGTTTACGCCTGCGTCGGCGTCGCGGCGGCGGGTCTCATGTATGTCGTCCTCTCCGCGCTCTTCAAGGCCTTCGGCGTGAAAAAAGTCATGCGCTTCTTCCCCCCGATCGTCACCGGTCCCATCATCATCGCCATCGGCCTGACGCTCTCCTCCTCCGCGATCACCAACTGCTCTGCCAACTGGCTCGTCGCCGTCGTCGCCATTGCGATCGTCATCGGCTTCAATATGTGGGGCAAGGGCATGACCAAGATCATCCCCATCCTGCTCGGCGTTCTCGGCTCCTATGTCTTCGCGCTGATCATTGACCCCGCCGCCCGCGCCCATGTTGCCGAGACCGTCAGCGAAGCTGCGTGGATTGGCCTGCCCGTTCACGGCGAGCGCACCGTGTTCTCCCTCTTCGGCAACGCCGACTTCAACGCCGGTCTTCTCGTGAGCGCCATCTTCACGATCGTCCCGCTCTCTCTCGCCACGATGGTCGAGCACATCGGCGATGTCTGCGCCATCTCCTCTACGGTTGAGAAAAACTACATGGTCGACCCCGGCTTCCACCGCACGCTCCTCGGCGACGGTCTTGCGACCTCTCTCGCCGCGCTCTTCGGCGCCCCCGCCAACACCACCTACGGCGAAAACACCGGCGTTCTTGCCCTGACCCGTGTATACGACCCCGCCGTCATCCGCATCGCTGCGGTATTTGCGGTCGTCGTGTCCTTCTGCCCGAAGTTCGCCGCTCTCGTCTCCGCAATGCCCACCGCCACGATCGGCGGCGTGTCCCTCGTCCTCTATGGCATGATCTCCGCGGTCGGCGTGCGCAACGTTGTAGAAAACAACGTGGACTTCTCCAACACCCGCAACATCATCATCGCCGCGCTCATCCTCGTCCTCGCGATCGGCATCACCTACACCGCCCCCATCAAGATCGGCATCGTGAGCTTCTCCGGTCTCGCCGTCGCCTCCATCGTCGGTATCGCGCTCAACGCCATCCTGCCCGGCAAGGACTACGAGTTCGTGCAGGAAGACAAGGGTTCCACCTCTGTGGACTTCAAAGTGTGATGTTTCCGCCTCTCTTAATATAACCGCATCCCCAAAGGGAGACGCCTCACGGCGTCTCCCTTTGCCTTTTTAACAAGGCAAGCGGCGGGACGGGCTTTACCGTCCCGCCGCTCTGCTTTTTCGGCGGCTGCCGCTCGCTGCTCCCCGTCTGGTTTGGGCTGGCCGGTGTTATTTGCTCCATGCCGGCATCCGATATCCTCACCGCCGTCATTCCCGTCGTTCTGATCAAAAAAACGTACCGCCAGCTCCGTGAGAGCGAATCCGGCGTTGCCTTTTCTATCGAAGCGTGATAACATGCTTCTATATGGAGTGTGATGATCATGGAAGCGATGGACAAACTGCAAAGAGAATGTCTCTCCTGCCGGGACTGCCCTCTTTCACAGGGGCGGCACAACGTCGTTTTCGGCGTCGGCGATCCCGAGAGCGAGCTGATGTTCATCGGCGAGGGTCCGGGCGAGCAGGAGGATCTGCAGGGCGAGCCGTTCGTCGGCCCCGCCGGTAAGCTGCTCGACGATATGCTTGAAATGATCGATCTCGACCGTTCGCGCGTATATATTGCGAACATCGTCAAATGCCGTCCGCCGCACAACCGCGACCCGCTCAACGAGGAGCAGGCCGCGTGCCGTCACTGGCTGGACGCGCAGCGCGATCTGATCCGTCCGAAGCTCATCGTCTGTCTCGGGCGCATTGCCGCGATGGCGGTCATCAAGCCGGACTTTCGCATCACCCGCGAGCACGGGCAGTGGTTCGACATTGAAAGCGCCCGCGCCATGGCGATCTACCATCCGTCCGCGCTGCTGCGCGACATCACCAAACGCCCGGAGACGTTCGCCGATCTGCGATCCCTGCGCAGCGAGGCAAAGCGCGTCTGCGAGCGGCTCTATAAATAACAAACTACCAAACGGAAAGGTCATTTTTATGAGTGAATTTCAGCCCATTGGGCTGCAGCACAAGCCTTTTTTTGACGAAGCGCTTTCCCGGGAAAACTCCAAAAGCTCCTCGGACAGCTTCGGAAACGTATTTCTCTGGGACATTCTCTGCCGCCGCAATGTTGCCGTTCTCGGCGAGCGGCTGGGCATTGAATACCTTTGCTCCAAAGGCGCTTTCTACGCCTACCCCTCCGGCCGGGGCGATCTCGTCCCCGCCATTGACGCGCTCCGCGCGCGTGCCGCGGAGCAGGGGCGGCCGCTCTATCTCGAAGGCGTGACCGCGCCGCAGCGCGCCGCGCTCGAGGCCGCTCTGCCGGGACGGTTCCGGTTTTTTGAGGCCCGGGACGACGCGGACTATATCTATTCCGTTGAATCGTTCGCCACGCTCTCCGGAAAGAAGCTCCACGGCAAGCGCAATTTCTGCAACCGCTTTGAGGCAGCGCACGACTGGCGCTATGAAGCGCTCTCTCCCGCCGGATTTGACGACTGCCGCAGTCTTCTCCAAAGCTGGGACGCCGAAAAGAACGGCGGCAATGCAGAGGAAAACGAGGCGATCGAGCGGATGTTTCAGTACTGGGACGAGCTCGGCATGACCGGCGGCATTCTCTATGCCGACGGCAGACCGGCAGCGTTCACCGCCGGGGAACGGCTCGGCAGCGACACGATCGACGTCCATTTTGAAAAAGCGCTCGACGATCTTTCCGGCGCGTATCCGATGATCGCGCGGGAGTTTGCCCGCCATCTGCAAAAGGATTTCCCGGAGATCCGGTATCTCAACCGCGAGGAAGATATGGGCATCCCCGGTCTGCGAAAAGCGAAAGAGGAGTGGTATCCGATGTTCATGATCGATAAATTCACCGCTCTCTGGCAGGAGGACGAAGCATGACGCCGCGTCCGTCCCGCAAGGGCGACGAGAATGCACTCAAGGCGCTCTGGCGCGAGGTGTTCGGCGATACGGACGAATATATCGACGCGTTCTTTCAGAATGTCTACCAGCCCGGCATGGCGAGCGTGATCGAGGAAGACGGTACCGTTGTCGCCGCGGCGTACGCCGTGCCGTTCGGCGCCGTCCGGTACATTTTCGCCGTAGCGACAAGGCCGGAATATCGTGGCCGGGGCTATGGCCGCGCGGTGGTGTTCGCCGCTGCGGGAGGCGAGCCGGCGTATCTCTGCCCGGCGAGCGCGACGCTTCGATGCTGGTACGCGCTCACGATGCGCGCCAGAACGGTATCCTACCGCTCAAGCGTGCCGCTTCCGGCCGTTCGCCGGAAGATCACGGCGGAGGAATTCCGCGCACGCCGCGAGGTGTGGCTTGACGGTATCCCCCACGCAAAGTACAGCGACGGGATTCTCAAGCTCTTCTCCGTTACTGGGGAGTTTTTCTGCGGCGAGCACGGCGATATTTACGCCGTGGACGACGGACGCGTGTGTGAAGCGCTCCCCGCGCGCGCGGGCGACGAACCGTTTCTCATGGGGCTCAACGGCGCGGAGCCGATCTACTGGGGCTTAGCGCTGGAATAAACCCATTTTGGCCTCTCTTGACAAGGTAAATTTCATCCTTGTAGGAGAGGCATTTTCATCATCCTGCACAAGAAGTGATATATATTATATATATTTATATATTGCACAGTTGTCTTTTACTGTTCTCAACTGTATAATGTAAACGCAATACAAACAGAGGAGAGAATCGCAATGGAAACTTCTGTCATGCACGGCAAAGCCGTAGCCTCGCTTGTTTTAGGAATTTGTGCAATCGTCTGCTGGTTTTTTGGGGTTGGAGCTCTGGTTGGCATTATACTCGGCATAATCGGTCTCGTATTGGCTGGTCAGGCAAAAAAAGCTGGTAACACGGAGGGAATTCGGACAGGTGGCTTCGTCTGCAGCCTGATTGGACTGATCGGATCTGGCATAGCTGTTATCATTGCCATAAGTGCGCTGGCTCTTGCAGGCTCGATATTTGATAAGGCGACTCTATATGGCTCTTGCAGGCTCGATATTTGATAAGGCGACTCTATAAAAGGCTTCTCCCTCAATTGGGGAGAAGCCTTTTTCTATAAGTTTCCCAAAGTTTCGGAGTTTGCAATCCCTCAGTCAGCATCGCTGACAGCTCCCTTTGCACAAAGGAGCCCCTCATTCCGTGTCTAAGTAATATACCGTCAGAAGATCGACGCACGCGCCGTAGCTCTGCATGCCGCGGTCGTCGCCGTAGGTTTGCAGAAACGATTCATACACCTTTTCGGACACGTCCGCCGCGGGCGTTTCAAACCGCGCCCAGTAGTCATTGTTCGCGCGCAGATCGGCGCGCACGTTCTCGCTGAGCGTGGAATACACCTCGCGCCAGGCGTCGTAGTCGGCGCTGTAGAGGGCGTTTCCGAGATAGATATAGGCAAGCAGCGCGCCGGAATAGCGGTAATCCTCATCGCCGCTTTCCATGCACGCGACGACGGCGCAGAAGTTTGCCTCGTCCTCGCGCGCAACGCCGCGCAGATGCGCCAGCTCGTGCGCGATCGTGGACGGCAGCAGGCACGCGGGCGAATCGGCGTTGAGATTCGCCTCCGCCGTATAGGGGAAAAAGAAGCCGGTATAGCGGATATAGCTCAAAAGCCGCGAGAGCAGCACGGGCTTTGCCCGCACCGCCGGGGCAGCAAGGCACGGGAAGACCTGCTCCGCGCCCCCGTAGATATCCGAAGAGCGCCGGAAGATGTCGCTCTTGTCGGCACGGAACACGCCGTCTTCGCCGCGCTCTACATGCTCGCCCGCCGAGCTCGCCTGTTCAGCGAAATATCGGGTAACGGTCTCCAGCTCCTGCACGGAGATATCGCGCCGTTCCAGCCCCGCCTGTTCGGTGAAGCTGTCGGAATAATACAGCACGCCCCACCAGAGACAGAAGAGCGCAAACATCGCCGCCGAGACGGAAAGGATCGTCATCCCCGTGCGGTAAGCCTTCACCCACCGCCGCCGGATGAGCTGCACGATCAGAAGGACGAGCAGCACGACGCCGAGCGCCGCAAGAAAGAGGATGACCCACTCCGTCACGGAAAACGGCACGGCGGAAAAGAGCCTTCCCGCAAAGGCGTGCCACGGGCGCACGAGCGCTTTGCAAAGAAAGTTCATCACCGCCCTGTTTTCGCGCAGCAGAAAGTACGCCGCGAGCCACGCGAGCGAAATGAGCAGCACCGCATGGCGCGCCGGACACAGCCTCCAGAGCGACCGGAGCGTTATTTTCTTTTTCTCCGTTGTTTCCATATCTGGCATTTTACACCGTCCGACACCGGATGACAACCGGTAAAAAAAAGACGGAGCGGGTCTTCCCTGCTCCGTCTGAGCTTGTCAAAAAAGTATTTTTGACAAGCTCTCAAACGAGACCCACTTCGTTGGGCTCTCGTTTGAAAAGGCTGCGGCTCGCCGCAGCGCACTCGCTTACGCTCGCACGTTTGCGAGCCGAGATGTATTTTCTCCGACGCACATGTCGCCGGAGAAAATGATTAACACTCTATTTGCGCCTGCGGGCGCAAACTCTGCGAGGCTTTTTCGACAGGCTGAGACGGAGCAGGTCTTCCCCGCTCCGTCTCTGCGTGTTGTTCTGTCAGGCGGCTTCGCCGCGATCGAGATCGATATACGACGGCATGGCGTCGTTCATATGCGGCACATACCAGCTATCGTAACCGAGCGGCATCATGTTGTCATAGGGCATATCGTAGCAGGAGTCGCTGCGCACGTCCTCCCAGCTCATGCCCCACGGGCGAAGAAACACAAAATAATGGATCCAGTTCGAGCTGTTGCCGTCCTCATAGTACGTGCCGTCGATCAGGATCATGGAGTCAAACCGGCTGACGAACGAGTCGCCGGGGTCAACGACCCAGTCTCTCGCGGCGATCTCATCGTCGTAGAAATCCCCGCTTACGGAGACCATGCGGCCCTTGTCCGTCGTACCCGGCTCAAAGGCCACATCGATATAGCCGATGTTCATGCCTTCCGCGCAGTCCTCGTCCCAGAGATCCACGAGGCCCGTGTCACCATATACGGAGATCGTGGCGCAGGCATCGTAGCAATAAGACTCCAGATCGGCATAATCTCCGCCGCCTTCATAGATGACCCACCAGCCGTACCAGTCGCCATCCCACCAGGCATAGTCCGAATCGATCGGTGCTGCGGTAGCGACCGGTGTATCGATTGCCGGAGCCTCCGTCACGGCAGGCACTTCGACCGCCGGGGCAACCGTCCCCTCTTTATAAAACACCAGATCGACGCCGGAATCCATAACGTCTTCGAGCGTAAGACGGTTATCCACAAGCCGACCCTCTAGGTCTTCATCGCCCCGAAGATCAATCTCGATCTCTCCGTTGTTTTCCAGCTTATACCGGCAAGTTTCGGTCTCGCCATTGACTGCCACGCGGCATTTATTTTTGGAAAGCAGCTCGATGGTAAATCCGTTCGGCCACATATCCTCGATCTCGATACGGCTTCCCGCAAAGGTTCCGTAGGAAGCAACATATACGCCATAGGTCGGATCGTCCGCATCACTGTCACTCCCAAAAAAGCTGATCAGCAGGAACACAAGCGCCGCAACACCAATGGCGATGAGCAAAAACGGCAGGAAGGACATCTTTCTCTTCTGCGGCTGGCTGCCGCCGGGAATATCGTGCGGCGGGCGCGGCGGCTGCGTGCCGCCGGTGCTGGCCGCGGCGGGGTCATAGGAATAGGTATTGCGTGGTATTTCCGGCGAGTATGAGCCGGAAGAAGCGGTGTTTTGTCCGGTCGGGGTATAGGTATAGCCGTTCGACGGCGGAGTGTAAGTATAGTCGCTCACAGGCCGGGTATAGTCGTTCGCCGGAGCCGCGCCGCTCGCGGACGGCGGAGTCGTTACCGGTTCGGTGACCGGTTCGGACGGCAGGGGTTCAACCTTTGCACCGCATTCGGTGCAGAATTTCGCGTCATCAGCGAGCTTTGCACCGCAGTTCGTGCAGAATGCCATGGACGGATTCCTCCTTATTTCCCTCATTTATTCTATTATCCCACAGGAACCGGGAAATAGCAACAGCGAAAAAACACGCCGCTTCGTCAAAAAGCAGCGTGTTTTTATCGTTGTGTGAAATTAAAGGCTCGCCTTGGCCTTCTCGCACAGAGCAGTGAAAGCGGCGGCATCGTGGATCGCGAGCTCGGAGAGCATCTTGCGGTTCATATCGATACCGGCCTTCTTCAGACCGTGCATGAAGGTGGAGTAGTTCATGCCGTTCATCTTGCAGCCGGCGCTGATACGGGTGATCCACAGCTGACGGAAGTCGCGCTTCTTGAGCTTGCGGCCGACGTAAGCGTAACGACCGGACTTCATCAGCTGCTGGTTAGCCATCTTATAGTGACGGGACTTGTTTCCCCAATAACCCTTGGCAAGACCCAGCTTTTTATTTCTTCTCTTGCGCGTCATCATCGCGCCTTTGACTCTGGCCATCTTTCAGTCCTCCTTATTTGTACGGAATCATCTGCTTGATCGTGGGCGCGGTGGTGGCGTCCGCGTAGGCGCCCTGACGGAGGCCTCTCTTGCGCTTGGTGCTCTTCTTGTTGAGAATGTGGCTCTTAAAAGCGTGGGCGCGCTTGACCTTGCCGGTCTTGGTGAGATTGAATCTCTTCTTCGCGCCGCTGTGCGATTTCAGTTTCGGCATCTCGGAATATCTCCTTTACTTTTTGTTTGCTTGTTTGTCGGGGGCCTTGGGGGAAAGGAACATGAACATATTCCGTCCCTCCATTTTGGGGTTTTTGTCCATGGTGGCGATCTCGGCACACTGGGCGGCAAAGTTCGTGAGAAGCTGCTCGCCAATGTTGGTGTGCGCCATTTCACGGCCGCGGAAACGCACCGTGACCTTCAGCCGGTCGCCGTCCAGGAGGAATTTCTGTCCGTTTTTCAGCTTGGTATTGAAATCGTTCTCGCCGATGCCCGGGGACATGCGGATCTCTTTGATTTCAATGATGCGCTGATTCTTGCGGGCTTCCTTTTCCTTTTTGGTCTGCTCAAAGCGGAATTTGCCGTAGTCCATGATCTTGCACACGGGCGGCTTTGCCTGCGGAGAGATCAGAACAAGGTCCATCTCCCGCTCTTCAGCGATGCGGAGCGCCTGCTCGCCGGACATAACGCCGAGCTGCTCACCTTCTTCACTGATTAGGCGAACTTCCGGTTCGCGGATCTCTTCGTTGAGCAAATGATTCTGGGTAGCGATCGTTAAACACCTCCAAATAAGTCGCCGGCGCTCTCGCGCCTTTCCATGCATGCAAAAAAGCGGATACGCAAACCGCATCCGCACACACTCCGGCCCCCATATAAGACAGAGCCGAAAAATGTTGACCGCGGCGCGCTCTGGGCGGCCGGGTGAGACCGGAAACGATCTGCTTTCTTTTAAGCAGGGATATTATAGCTGCCGGAAACAGAAATGTCAAGAGAAAGCGAAAAGAAAATCCTCTCTTTTCCCCCTGTTTTTCCCCTGTTTTTCCCCCTGCTTTTCAAAATCCGGGCGATCTTAAAAAGTTAAGAAACTGTAAATTTTGTCGTAAATGCTCGTTGGTTTACATAACACCATACGCAAAATGATATAATAAAAATAGAGGGCCCTGAGAAAAAACGATCGGAGGACGCAATATGGAGGAGCAAATAACAGAAACGGGAACAGATGGTCTCGCAGCGCCGAGCGCAGACGAGCTTCGGGCCGTGGAAGAGATCAGCGAAGAAGCGTTAGCTGATGCAGAAAACGCCGCAGAAACGGGTGACATTACAGACTCTCTCGGGCTTTACCTGCGGGAGAGCGGAAGGCATGCGCTGCTGACAGCGGAAGAAGAAGTCGAGCTTGCTGCGGCCGCCGCCGCGGGCAGCGAGGCGGCGCGGAACAGGATGATCGAGGCAAATCTGCGGCTGTCCGTCTCGATCGCCAAGCGCTATGTAAATCGCGGTCTCCCACTCTCTGATCTTATCCAGGAGGGAAATCTCGGTTTGATGCGGGCCGTGCAGAAGTTTGATCCACATCTCGGCTTCAAATTTTCGACTTATGCAACGTGGTGGATACGCCAATCCATCACGCGAGCGATCGCTGACCAGAGCCGTACGATCCGGCTTCCGGTACATATGCATGAAACGCTGAACCGATATCGCACGGCACTCCAGCGGCTCACGCTTGAACTTGGACGTGAGCCGACCGTTGAGGAGCTCGCCGCTAACATCGGCTGCGATACCGAACGCATTCGTTCGCTTTCACAGCTGATCTCTGACACGGTATCCCTCGATGCGCCTGTCGGTGAGGACGGTGAAACCACCGTCAGCGATTTTCTCGCCGTCAGCGAAGATGCCGCCCCCGAATCCAGGACACTCATGAACGCATTGAGCGAAGATATGAGAAAAGCGCTTACAACACTTACGGAACGGGAACGCACTGTCATCTGCATGCGCTTCGGTCTTTTCGACGGGCGCGAGCGGACGCTGGAGGAAGTCGGCGAATCGTTTCTCGTTACGCGTGAGCGTATCCGTCAAATTGAAGCGAAAGCGCTTCGCAAGCTCCGTCACCCGGCACGCGCCCGCTATCTGCAGGAATATGCGGCAAGATAAAGAACGAACAGGAAAGATGAGGGATTCCAATGAAAAAAATCATATCGTGGATCGGCGCAGCTTTATGGCTTCTGTTCCTTTGCCTGTCGGCTTATAATTTTTACATTTACCCTGATTTACATCGATCGACAAAGGCACACGCGGTTCTGCCGGGCGGAAATTCCCTCATACCGCGTCAAAGCCCTTGAGAATACACAAAGCATTCTCAGCCTGTAGAAAAAGCCCGGCCGAAGCCGGACTTTTTCGACAGACTGAAACGGGAAAGAATCGTTTCTTTCCCGTTTCTTTTTTATTCCGTTTTTTCCGCTTCGAGCTGCTTGGCGATCTTCACGATGCGGCTCGTGCCGAGGCGCTCCGCGCCGAGCTCGATGAAGTGTTCGGCATCCTCGACGGACGAGATGCCTCCCGCGGCCTTGACCTTGACGGAGGGAGCGCAGTGCGCGCGCATGAGCGCCACGTCGTCAAACGTCGCGCCGCCCTTCGAGAAGCCAGTGGAGGTCTTGATATACTCCGCGCCGCTCGCCGAGACGATCTCGCAGAGCTTGATCTTTTCCTCGTCCGTGAGCAGGCAGCACTCGATGATGACCTTGAGGAGCTTTCCGCCGCACGCCGCCTTGATGCGGACGATCTCGTCAAGCAGCATGTCCCAGCACTTGTCCTTCACCATGCCGAGATTGATGACCATATCGATCTCGTCCGCGCCGTTTTTCACGGCGTCCTCGGTCTCAAAGACCTTGGCGGCGGTGGTGTTGTAGCCGTTCGGAAAGCCGATGACGGTGCAGATCTTCATCTGTCCGTTTACATACCGCTTGGCTCCCGCCACATGCGCGGGCGGGATACACACGGAGGCGCAGCCAAAACGGATCGCGTCATCGCACAGAGCGCGGATCTCCGCGGCGGTGCAGTCGGTGCGGAGGAGCGTATGGTCGCAGCGGGCAAGAATGTCTTTTATATCCATGATGTTCTGCCTTTCCTTCTTATTGATGTCTGCATCATATCACACGCGCGTCAAAGAAACAAGGCATTTTGTCCCCGGCGAGTGAATAGGCTATGGCGAGGTGTTACAAATGGATGAAATGCAAACCCACAATCGCGTCATTCTCTGCGGCACGCCGCTTTCTTCCCCGGTTTTTTCCCACGCCAGCCGTCTCGAACCGTTCTACACGTTTCCGCTGGAGGTCGCGCGGCTCTCGGGAACGGTGGACACGATCAACGTTCTTCTCCGCGAGGAGCTTCTGCCGGAGCTCAAGCCGTCACGCGCGGGGCTCATCCGCATTGCGGGCGAGGTGCGCTCATTCAACAACCACAGCGGCGAGGGCAGCAAGCTCGTTATCAGTGTGTTCGCCCGTGAGCTGTCTCCGCCGGAAACGCCCGTATGGGTCAACGAGGTCGAGTTGACGGGCACGCTCTGCAAAAGCCCGAACCGCCGCACTACGCCGATGGGACGGGAGATCTGCGATCTGATGCTCGCGGTCAACCGGCTCTACGGGCGAAGCGACTATCTCCCCTGCATCGTATGGGGGCAGAACGCGCGCCGGGCCTCGCTCTGGGATGTCGGTACGCGCGTACATCTGCTCGGACGCATCCAGAGCCGCGAGTACATAAAAAATCTCGACGGGCAGGCAGTGCGCCGGACGGCGTACGAAATTTCCGTTTCGGATATCGCGGCGCTCCCGGCGGAATGAAAAAAGCATCCGGAGAGAAATCTCGCCGGATGCTTTTTCGTATGAAATTACTTATTGAAGATCTTGAAGATCGTGTCGAACGGATCCTCGCCGTCCTCTTCCGGGGCGGGGACCGCCGCGGGCTCCTTCTGGCTCTCGGCGCGCTCGCGCGCGTCGGTGAAGAGGTTCGCGTCGCGCGGCTCTTCGATCTTGACGGTCTCGGGCTTTTTCTCGTCAAAGCCGGTGGCGATGACGGTAACGACGATCTCGTCATCGAGAGAATCGTCAAAGCTCGCGCCGAAGATGATGTTGGCTTCCGGATGCGCTGCGCCCTGCACGAGCATGGCGGCCGCCTCGACATCGTCGAGACCCATTTCCTTGGAGCCGGTGATGTTGATGAGCACGCCGCGCGCGCCGTCGATAGAGGTCTCCATCAGCGGGCTGGAAACGGCCATCTTCGCGGCATCCTCCGCCTTGTTCTTGCCGGCGGCACGGCCCACGCCCATGTGCGCGAGACCAGCGCCCTTCATAACGGCGGTCACGTCGGCAAAGTCGAGGTTGATGAAGCCGGTGTTCTTGATGAGCTCGGAAATGCTGCTCACGGCCTTGATGAGCACGTCATCCGCGATCTCGAAAGCGTTGGCCAGCGTGACCTTCTCGGGGCTGGCGTATTTCAGACGGTCGTTCGGGATGATGAGGAGACTGTCCACACGGCCCATCAGCTCGCTGACGCCCTGCTGCGCCTGCAGCGCGCGGCGGCGGCCCTCCCAGGAGAACGGACGCGTCACAACGCCGACGGTGAGGATGCCGGCATCCTTCGCGGCCTCAGCCACGACGGGAGCCGCGCCCGTGCCGGTGCCGCCGCCCATACCGGCGGTGAGGAATACCATATCGGTACCCTCGAGCGCCTCGGCGATGGCGTTGCGGCTCTCCTCGGCGGCGCGCTTGCCGACATCGGGGTCGGAGCCCGCGCCCTGGCCGTGCGTCAGCTTTTCGCCGATCTGGATGGTCTGCTTCGCGCCGGAAACGGCGAGAGCCTGTTTATCTGTATTGACCGCGATGAACTCCACGCCCTTCGTATCGCCGGCCGCCATGCGGTTGACAACATTGTTGCCGGCGCCGCCGATGCCGATGACTTTGATGGTGACAACGTTCTCCGCGTCTTTGGTGATTGCCATTCTATATACCCTCCCGGTTCCTATTTGGGGTTTATACTCATACTCTTGTCATTTTATAACGTTTTTAACCGCAGGTCAACAGCATTATGTTGACCTGCGGCTGGTTTTTGTAACAAATTTGAAAAGAAAACCGCCATTCTGCTCAATCCGGGCTGAAAGTCCAGGCGCTGCCGTTCGTATAATAGAGCGTTCCGGCGTCCTCCGCGGCGAGCTGGGAAACAACGTTTTTGAGCATGGCGATGCGGTAGAGCATCTCTCCCTCCGCGCCGAGATAGACCGTGAGACGGCCGTCGTAGCGCAGCGAGGGGTTTGCGGGATCGCGGAGATCGATCCATTCCACGAGCGAGGAAACGTCCTCCGCGCGGAGCGCCAGGAGGGTCGTCTGCAGCACGGCAAGGCGTTCGGCGTTGGTGCCTTCCACAAGCATATCCTCCCCCTCGAGCACCGTCATCGGTTCGAGCGAGCGGATCTCCGGATAATTCCCCGCCGTGAGGGAGTCGGTCGTGCCGAGCATTTTCCCGCTGCGGTCGAGCAGCCAGTACTCCTCGTCAATGACCATATACGCCGCGGGCGCCGAGCCCTCCGCCTGAATGACGATCTTGTTCGGGAGCTGCCGCGTGATGCTCACGGTGTCCATATACGGCAGGTCGGAAAAGATCATGCTCGCCGCCTTGAAGCGGTCCACAAAAAAGAGGTTCGCGCCGCGCTCAACGCCGGAGGCGTTGATGATCTCCTCGTCGGTATACTCCGAGGCGTTGATGACCTCGATCTTCGAGACGCGGAACGCCAAGCTCATAACCAGAATAACGACAAAGAAAAGCAAAACGAGGACCATCGGCCCATGCCACGGGCTGCGGCGCTTTACTTTATTGTGCTGACTGAATTCCATTTCCGATGCCATGTTCTGCTCCTTTTGTGTGGTGTTGCTCTATGCTTTCTCGCGCCAGACCGATGCTCCGAGCGAGCGCAGCGTCTCGTCCAGCGATTCGTAGCCGCGCAGGATGTGACCGGCGTCGGTCACGGTGCTTTCTCCTTCCGCGCCGAGCGCCGCGGCCACGAGCGCCGCTCCGCCGCGAAGGTCGGGGCTTTTCATGGAAGCGCCATGCAGCGTTTCCACGCCGGTCACGAGCGCCATCGGCCCGCGCAGGACGATCTGCGCGCCGAGAGCGCGCATCTCCTCGGCGTGGCGGTAGCGGCCGGAGAAAATGTTCTCAATAAACATCGCCGGTCTTGTGCACCGGAGCGACGCCGCCATCAGCAGCGGCGCTGCGTCCGTCGGAAAACCGGGATAGGGCCTTGTGACGATCGCGCCGGGCGAGGCCGGGCGGCCGTGGGCGATCATATGTATGCGATCTCCGTGCGTGCTCACGGCGCAGCCCATCGCGCGAAGCGCGTCAAGCACGGGGACGATCTGTCCGGGCGCGGCGGCGGTAAGCTCGATCTCCCCGCCGGCGCACGCCGTGCAGCAGAGATATGTTGCCGCGGCGATCCGGTCGGGCGGGATACGAAGTCCCGCGTGAGAGCGCGGGGAAAAGCCGGTGATCCGGATGACGGGCGAGCCAGCGCCGGATACGTCCGCGCCGAGCGCGCAAAGATAGCTTTGCAGCGTTTCGATCTCCGGCTCGCGGGCGGCGTTATAGATGACGGTCGTCCCCTCCGCCGCGCAGGCGGCGATCATGGCGTTTTCCGTTGCGCCGACGCTCGGCAGCGCAAGCGATATCTCCGCGCCGCGAAGGTGCGAAGCCCGGCACACGATGCTGTCCTCTCCCTCCTCGATCTCCGCGCCCAGAAGCCGCAGGGCGTGCAGATGGAGATCGATCGGCCGCGGGCCGAGCTCGCAGCCGCCGGGGAGCGATACCTCCGCCTCGCCGAAGCGGGCGAGCAGCGGGCCGAGAAATATCACGGAGGAGCGCATCCGGTGCATCAGCTCGCGCGGAATATCGCACCGCGCGGGCGCGGTCGTATCAATGCAGAGAGCGTCGCCGCAGCGCGCCGCGGTGCAGCCGAGATAGCGGAGAATGTCCATCGCCGCGTCAACATCGCTCAGATTCGGGCAGTTGAGCAGCTCCGTTTCCGCGCCGCAGAGAAGCGACGCCGCGATCACCGGCAAAACCGCGTTCTTTGAGCCCTGTACGCGGATCTGTCCGCGAAGCGGCGACCCGCCGGTTATATGCCATATACTCATAGTTCTTCCCCCGCACAGCATTTTCAAGCCATACTATGCAGAGAAAGCGCCGTTTGCCAAATTACTCCCCGGAGGCGAGAGAGAGGACGATGGACGTGATCTCGTCGGTAGCGTTCTCCACGGCAAGATCGCGCATATGCTCTTCCATTTCGGCGAGCTTTTCCTTATCGCTCAAAAGCCCGTTGATCGTGGAGAGCATCACGTCGGCTCCGGCGTCGCTCTCGAGCAGCACGACGGCGCCGCCGCCGCGCTCGAGCACGCGGGCATTTTTCTCCTGATGGTTATTCACCACGTTCGGACTGGGAACGAGGATCGCCGGTTTGCCGATGGCGGTGAGCTCCGCAAGCGTGGACGCGCCGCTCCGGCAGAGGACGATGTCCGCCGCTGCCATGAGAAGGGGCATATCATAAATATAGTCCACCACGTCAAACCCGGCTTCCTTCCAGTCGGAGAGGCCGAGCTCTTCGCTCATATACTCCGTCATGCTCTTTATGCCGCGCTTGCCCGCCGAGTGGACGAGCCGGAAGGGACGCTCCGCGCCGTCCATGGCGAGAGCGATCATGCGCGCGACGGTCTTATTCATTTCCGTTGCGCCGAGACTGCCCCAAACGGAAACGACGAGCGGTTCGTCCTCCGCGATACCGAGCGCGCGGCGCGCGGCGCTCTTATCCGAGCGCATGAAGCCGAGACGCACGGGCGTGCCGGTCACGACGACCTTTTCGGGGTGTTTATAGTTTTCCCGCGCCTCGGCAAAGCCGACCATGATCTTATCCACGCACTTTTCCAGCTGGCGTGTCGTAAGGCCGGGTTCGGCGTTGCTCTCGTGCACGACGGTGGGGATGCCGAGCTTTGCCGCTTCATGCAGCACCGGGTAGCAGACGTACCCGCCGGTGCCGATAACGACGTCCGGCTTAAATTCCTCGATGATCTTCCGGCACGCCGGGCCGGACTTGATGAGATCGGAGACAAATTTTATATTGTGCCTGATGCCCTCCACCGAGAGCGACCGGCTCAGATTGCTCACCGGCACGCCGCGGATCTCGTACCCCTCGCGGGGGACAAGCTCCATTTCCATTTTGCCGAGAGCGCCGATGAACAAAATTTCGCTGTCCGGCAGAAGCTCGCGGATCCGCCCGGCCACGCCGACGGCGGGATTTACATGGCCCGCGGTGCCGCCGCAGGCAAACAGAAAACGCATAGGTCATTCCTCGATTTTTTGATTTTTTACGGTTTTACAGAGTTCCCGCGGCGCGTAGGCCGCGCAGGGGTTCTCCCGCGATATGCTCAGCAGTATCCCCGCCTCCCCCATCTGGATGAGCAGCGCCGTACCGCCGTAGCTGAAAAACGGCAGCGAGATGCCCGTGCAGGGGACGAGATTCGTACATACCGCAACATTCAGCACGATTTGCAGCGCAAGCATCGTTGTGATGCCGCAGCCGGTAAGGAAGCTGAAGCGGTCGGTGCTCTGCAGGGAGATCCAGTACCCGCGCACGATGAGCATGGCAAAAAGAAGAAGGATCGCCGAGGCGCCGATGAACCCCAGCTCCTCGCACACGACGGAGAAAATAAAGTCGTTGTGTTCCTCGGGAAGATAGAGGTATTTCTGGCGGCTCATGCCGAGACCGAGACCGGACAGCCCGCCCGAGCCGATCGCATAGAGCGACTGGACGATCTGCCAGCCGTCGCCGGTGAGATCGGAGAAGGGGTCGCGGAAGGACGCCACGCGCGCCGCGACATACGGCACGAACAGCACCGCCGCGACCGCGCCGACGAGCAGCACACCGGCCGCGCCGATGAACCAGTGCAGCCGTACCCCGCCGAGAAAGAGCATGGAAGCTCCGATGGCAAGGATGATGATCGTTGCGGAAAAGTGCGGCTCAAGCACGAGCAGTGCCGAAACGACCGCCAGTATCGCCGCGAACGGCGCGATGCCGTACCGGAAGGTGCGCATCCGGTCTTTATATTTGCATATCAGCGCCGAAAAGTAAAGAATAATTGCGATTTTTGTAATTTCTGACGGCTGGAACGTCGTGAAGCCAAGGCTAATCCATCGTCTTGCGCCGTTTACGACCGTGCCGATGACCAGCACTGCCGCAAGGCTTGCGATGGAAACGAGCAGCAGCGGCAGCGCACAGGCGCGATAAACGCGCATCGGAATGCGCGAGGCAATGAGCATTACGCACACGCCCGCCGCGGCGAAGATGGCCTGCCGGGAGAAAAAATACACCGGGTTGTGTCCGGTCTCGCCCTGCAGATCGTAATACGCGCTCGCAAAGCTCGCCGAGAGCACCATCACCACGCCGACGCCGAGCAGCGTGAGCGTGATAACAAGGAAAGGCAGATCCGCCCTGCGGTCTGCCTTACCCGTTTTGACCGGCGCGGCGCCGGTCGAAGTATGATCCATGAGAGCCTCCGGTATTACCCTCTCAAAAGCTCAGAAGGAATAGCGTCCCGTTACGCCAAGAAGCGATACGACCGCCATCACGAGTGTGATGCCCGCAAACAGGACGAAGATCTCTTTTTCTTTCCATTTCCGGCCCGTCCAGCCGCCCATCTCCAGATGGTGGTGGAAGGGGGCCATTTTGAATACGCGCTTGCCGTGGGAGAGCTTGAAATACGCCACCTGGATGATGTCCGAAAGAGTTTCAATGATCGGCATGATGCAAAGCGGGATGAGCAGCAGCGGCACATCCAGCGCGAACGCCAGACCCGAGATGCACCCGCCGAGGAAGAGCGAGCCGGTGTCGCCCATGAATACGCGCGCGGGATTGAAATTGTAGATCAGGAAGCCGAGCAGCGCGCCGACCATGCCGCTGGCGAAAATGCCCTGCGGCATATACTCTTTGCCCCAGCAGAACACGATGGCCGTGAAGCAGAGGAACACGGGCACGCACGTGCCCGCCGCGAGGCCGTCCACGCCGTCGGTGATGTTCACGGCGTTCACCGTGCCGACGATGACAAACGCCGCAAAAATGAAGTACAGCGGCTCGGAGACCGGGACATAGGTGTTCCAGAACGGGATATAAAGATTGGGGCTCAGATAGCCGGTGAAGCGGAGCAGCAGCAAAAAGCACGTGGCGGCAAGGAGCTGCAGAAGGAACTTCATCTTTGCGCTCAGGCCGAGATTCTGCTTGTGGCGCAGCTTTTCATAGTCGTCCAGAAAGCCGATCGCGCCGAACACAAGACCGAACACGAGAATGAAAATGTGTCCCCACTCGCCGTTCGCCATGCAGGAGAAGCCGACCGTGAGACAAACGACCGTAACGGCGATGATGAACATCAGCCCGCCCATCGTGGGCGTGCCGGTCTTGCTCATGTGCCACGTGGGGCCGTCCTCCCGGATCGCCTGCCCGGCTTTGATCTTCCGCAGATACGGTACCAAAACCGCGCCTACGGCGCTCGATATACAAAATCCGACGACAAGCGCCAAAATCAGCTTCCAAGTCATTCTCTTTCCCGTGCCTTTCCTCTTTTGCTTTGTCAGGTGCGCTTCGCGCGTTCGGCAAGATAGTCCGCGACGATCTCGCGCTCGTCCATGTGGATCTTCTCGTGGCCGATGATCTGATAATCCTCGTGGCCCTTGCCGCAGAGCAGGATGACGTCGCCCGGCTCATGATGGTCGATCGCCCAGCGGATGGCCTCCGGGCGGTCGCAGATGACCTTGTAGGGCGCTTTGCCCGCGCGCACGCCGGGCAGGATCTCCTCGATGATGCTCATGGGATTCTCGGTGCGCGGGTTGTCGCTTGTAACGATGACGAAATCGGCAATGTCCGCAGAGAGCTTTCCCATGATCGGGCGTTTTTTCCGGTCGCGGTCGCCGCCGGCGCCGAAGAGCATCACGAGACGCTTCGGCGCAATGCCGCGCAGCGTCGTGAGAACGTTTTCAATAGCATCCGGCGTGACGGCATAGTCGATGAAAATGCTGTAATCGCCGTCCGTCGGCACCGGCTCTACGCGCCCCTTTGCGCCGTGGGCCGTTTCGAGCGCCGCGGCGGCGTCCGCGAGGGATACGCCGAGCAGCCGCGCGCACGAGATCGCCGCGAGCGCGTTATACACGGAAAACTGTCCCGGCAGGTTCGTCTTTACGCGAACGAGCTCGCCCTCTTCCAGCGCGCAGAAGCGCACGCCGCTCGGCGCGAGACGGATATCACGCGCCGTGAGTGAAGCGCTGTCGCTCTTTGCCGAGAAGGTATACACCGGCTGCGGCGCGTCCTTCATAACCGTTTCGGTCCACGGATCGTCCGCGTTCGCCGCCGTTTTTTCGCACATGGGGAAGAGCATTGCCTTAGCCTTCGCATATTCCTCCATCGTTTTGTGGAAGTCGAGATGATCCTGCGTCAGATTCGTGAAGAGGCCGACGGCAAAATGCACGCCCGCCACGCGGCGCAGCACCAGCGAATGAGAGGAAACCTCCATCACGCAGTGGGTGCACCCGGCATCTGCCATCTGACGGAAGAGCGCCTGCAGGTCGCAGGATTCCGGTGTGGTGTGCTCGGCGTGGAATTCCTCGTCGCCGATCATGTTCGAGATGCTGCCGATGAGGCCGACCTTCGCGCCGAGGGTCTTTTCCAGGATCTGCTTTATGAGGATGGTGGTCGTCGTTTTGCCGTTCGTGCCGGTGATGCCGATGACCTTCATTTCGCGGCTGGGGTCGCCGTAGAAGTTCCGCGCGGCAAGCGCAAGACCGAGACGGCTGTCGTCCGTCTGGACGTACGGCACGTTTCCGGCGGGCGCTTCCTCGCACAGCACGGCGGCGCAGCCCTTTTCCACCGCCATGGGGATATATTTATGTCCGTCCGATTCGTACCCGCGCACGGCGACGAAAAGGTCACCGCTCTTCACGCGGCGGGAATCGTAGCAGACGCCCGTGATCTCCGTATCGCCGGAGGCGGCTGCGGAGAGAACATTTATTTCCTTGAGAATTTCCGATAGTTTCATGGTACTTCCTCATTGTCCCGGCCGGCTTTTCAATACCGGCCGTATGTATCGTTATCGTCGTTGACGATGCTGACCTCAATTACGCTGCCCGTGGGAACGCTCTCCCCCGCGCCGGTGCTCTGGAACACAACGCGCACCGTATCGCTGTCGGCGAGGATCGTGCTGTCCGAGCGGAGGAACAGTCCCCGTGAAAAGAGCGCTTCCCGCGCCTCGGTATAGGTGAGCCCCGTGAGCTCCGGCACGGTCTCCTCTTCTGCCTCCGGCGTTTCGCCGGTATAGACGAGCACCGTTGTGCCGCTCGCAACGACCGTTCCCTTCCCCGGCAGCTGGCCGGTGACAATGTCGCCGGTCCCTTCGATCCGGGCGGCGAGCCCGGCCTCGCGGAGCAGCTTTACCGCTTCCTCCGGCGTTTTGCCGGTGAGCGGCGGCACGGCGCGGTCGATGTATTTTTCCTCCGCTTCGCTGTATTGCGGCTGTACGCCGAGATACGGCAGCACTTCGCCGAGGATGCGCCCGACGACGGGCGCGGCCATCTGCCCGCCGGAGATATAGATACCGCTCTCGTTTGAGGGCGTATCCATCAAAACGAGGCACACGACCTGCGGATCGTCCGCGGGCGCGTAGCCGATGAAGGAGACGATGTATTCCTTCTTTCCGCCGGCGGCGTTCTGCGCCACCTTTTCGGAGGTGCCGGTCTTGCCGGCGATGTGATACCCGGCAACATAGGCGTTTTTGCCGGTGCCCTGCTTCGTATCGCACACGACCTGCTCCAGAACAGCGTTCACCTGCGCGCTCGTCTTCTCGGAAATGACCTGCCGGAGCACCTCCGGCTCGGTTTTCGATATAAGCACGCCGGTGCCGTCCGTGACGGAATCGACGATGTACGGCTTCATAAGATACCCGCCGTTGCAGCAGGCGCTCACGGCGGTAATGAGCTGGAGCGGCGTGATGTTGAACGTCTGGCCGAACGACGCCGCCGCAAGCTGCGAAAAGTTTTCGCTGTTGCAGAAGACGCTGCGCGGCCACCAGATGCTGCCGCTCTCGCCTGGAAGCGAAATGCCGGTCTTCCCCGTGAGAGAAGCGTCCGGATTTTCGCTCGCGCGGAAAAAGCCGAAGCTCTCGCAGTAGCGGTAGAACGTCTCCTCGCCGATACGGAGCCCCAGCGTGGCAAATGCTACGTTGCACGAATGCTGCGCCGCCTGCGTAAGCGTCTGGGGACCGTGACCGATCGTTTTCCAGCACTTGAGCGGCTTGCCGCGTCCCTGCACCGTCATGCTGCCGCCGCAGTAAAAGCTGTCGGACGGCGCGGCAGCGCCCTCTTCGAGCGCGATGGCAAGCGTGATGATCTTAAATGTGGAGCCCGGCTCGTAGGTATCGGAAATGGCCTTGTTGCGCCACTGGGCAAGCTGCGCGTCTTTCAGCATCTGCGCCGCGGTGTCCGGATCGGCGGTCGAATCGATCTCCGATTGGATGTCGGCGGAGACGCGCTGGTAGTTGTTGAGATCAAAGTTTCCGAGCGACGCCATCGCCAAAATTGCGCCCGTATTCGGGTCCATGATGATGCCGGCGGCGCCGTTTTGTATATCAAAGTCCTGCACCGCCTGGGAAAGCTGCTTCTCCAGATAGTACTGGACGGTGGTATCGATTGTCAAGTGGAGATTGAGTCCGTCCTGCGCATCGACGTAATCCTCATAGCTTGTGAGGATCATATCCGTTCCGGCGCTGTTCTTCAGCCGGAGGATGCTTCCGGCGGTTCCGGTCAGGAGCTCGTTCTGCGTAAACTCCAGTCCCGAAAGGCCGGTATTGTCCGCGCCGACGAAGCCGATGACATGCGAGGCGAGCGAAGCATACGGGTAATAGCGCTTGGTATCCGGCTCGAGCTTCACGCCCTGCAGGTCGTACTCGTTTTTAAAGGCGCGCACCGCGTCCGCCTCGGCTTCCTCGATCTGGCGCTTGACGGTTTTGTACCAGCTGCGCCGGTCGGCGGTCATCGCGAGGATCTTTTCGCGGTCTACGCCGAGGATCTCGGAAAGACCGGACGCAATGCGCTCGGCGTCCTCGCCGTTCATGGATATCTCCGCGGGGCTCACGTACACGGTATACGTTGTCGCGCTCATTGCAAGCACGCGTCCCTCGCGGTCATAGATCGTTCCGCGCGAGGCGGGGATCGCCGTGCGGCGGAGCTGCTGCTGCAAGGCGGCGCTCTCCAGCTCGTCGTGGCGCAGGATCTGCAGCCGGAAAAGCTGGAGCATCAATACGGCAAACGCCGCAATGCCGCACGCGGCAAGAAGGAACAGCGCGCGGCGGAGCATGGTTCGGTTGGGTCGGCTGTTGGGCGGCATGGCGTTTCCTCCGGATCGGCAAATGCATCATTCTGATGCATTATACCGCGCCGGGATCAAAAACATGCCATAACCGTGTCGAGAAGGTTCTCCCAGAAATACCGCAGGCCCTGTCCGCGGCGCGCGTGGAGCACCGTGGCCCGGTCGGAAAGCTCGGATGCGCCGGTATTGCGCTGATCGAGCCGGGGCAGCTCCATGCCGAGCGTTCCCACGGCATAGCTCTCCACGGCGGCGAGACTCTCGGCTTTTTCGGTCTCCACAAGGAGCGTGCGCTCCTCCGCTTTGAGCTCCGAGATACGCGCCGACACGGAGACGAGCTCATCATTCATTGCCGTGAGCTCCGCCTGTCCGGTCAGCGAGCCGACAAGAAGCAGCATGGCCGCGACCGCGGCGGCGCCAAAGGCAAGCGCGCTGCGCCACGTCTTTTTCCGCGCCGGTTTCTCGCCTGTCTCGTCCGTCTCTTTCTCCATGCGTCCGTCCCAGTACCGCCCGGCAAACCGGTCGGCGATCAGGGGCAGCTCTCTGGTATCCTCATCCAGAACGGGGAAAGCGCGCGTTGCTTCCGCGCTCTCTGCGCAGGGGGTGAATACCGCGGTTTTCTGTTCGGTCGTTTTTGCGTTCACGGGTATCTCCCCTTTTATATTCTCTCGGCGACACGCAGTCTTGCGCTGCGCGCGCGCGGGTTGTCGTTCAGTTCCTCTTCCGAAGCTGTGATGGGCTTCGTTACGGTCTTCATCGTCTGCACAAAGCCGCACACGCACACCGGGAAATCGCGCGGGCAGGTGCAGCCGTCCTCACGCTCGCGGATGGCGGTCTTGACGATCCGATCCTCCAGTGAGTGGAAGCTGATTACACAGAGTCTTCCGCCGGGCGCCAGCCGGTCCATGGCGGTAAGGAGCATTTCCCGCTCCGCCTCCAGCTCGTCGTTCACGGCGATGCGGATCGCCTGAAAGCTGCGCTTGGCGGGGTGCTGCTTTTCGCGCAGCGCCGCGCCGGGCATGGCGCTTTTGATGATATCGACAAGTTCCAGCGTCGTTTCCACGGGCTTCTTCTCCCGCGCGCGGACAATGTTTCCTGCAATGCGGTTGGCGTAGCGCTCCTCGCCGTAGTCGCGCAGGATGCGCACGAGCTCCCGCTCCGGCCATGTGTTCACGACCGTCCACGCCGTCACCGGTGCGCTCTGATCCATGCGCATGTCGAGCGGCGCGTCCGCCATATAGGAAAAGCCGCGTTCGGCTTCGTCGAGCTGCGGCGAGGATACGCCGAGATCAAAGAGCATCCCGTTCACCCGGTCTATGCCGAGATCGTCGAGGATCTTTCCGAGCGAGCGGAAATTTCCGTGGACGAATGTGATGCGCTCCGCCCACGGCGCGAGACGCGCCTTCGACCGCTCGATGGCGGTCTCGTCCTGATCGATGGCGATGAGCCGTCCGGTCGTGAGCCGCTTGGCGATCTCCATCGAGTGGCCGCCGAGACCGAGCGTCCCGTCCACATAGATTCCGTCCGGCTTTACATTCAGATTTTCAATGCATTCGTGCAGAAGCACGCTTTTGTGTTCCGGCATATCAAAACTCCAGCTCTTCCATGACGGCGGCAATGTTCTCCGGCGTCATTTCCGCATCGTGGATCTCGTTCCAGCGCGCGCTGTCCCAGAGCTCCGCATGGTTGTTGCAGCCGACGATGGTCACGTCCTTCGTGAGGCCGGCATAGTCCCGCAGATTCTGCGGCAGGAGAATGCGGCCCTGTGCGTCCGCCTCGCAGCGCGCGGCAAAGGCGAAGAGCGGGCGCATCCTGCGCTGCTTTACGAACGGCATCGCGTCCACCTTATCGGAAAAGCGCTGCCAGCTCTCGGCGCTGTACGCCGAAAGGCAGCGGTCCATCGAGAGCGTCACATAGAAAATGCCGCCGAGCTCGTCCCGCAGGCGCGAGGGCACCGCAAGACGCCCCTTGGCATCGAGCGTGTGCATATATTCGCCGGTCATACGCGACGCCTCCCTTCCCTGTTCGCACGTGGACAATCGTGACACTTTACCCCACTTTGCCCCACTATGCTGTTTTATTATAAAAGGCAGGGGGCAAAAATGCAAGAGCAAAATTCCGTTGGAACAGTGCATCTTCCGTGGCGAACGGCCCATATGTTGTATAAAAAACGCAAAAAGAGCCGCCGGAGCACAGTATATGGTGCGCTCCGGCGGCTTCCGTCTCGTTATTGACAAATGGTTACGATTGGGCAGGCAAAATTCGCTTTTCAGGAGAATTTTGTCCGTTCAGGCGGAGGACTCAGCCGTTGATGAACTCGCTGTCCTCCACATCCTGCAGCGTGACATCCGCGGTGCCTTCCGGCTGCTCGGGCGCAGCGGCGGCGCGGAACTGCGCGCGCGCCACGCGGACCTTTTCGAGCGACGCGGCAACGACCTCCTCCGTCTGGCGGAGGGCATCGTCCAGATAACTGTTCGCCGCGCGCAGCAGCTCGCGGGACTTTGTTTCCGCCGTTTGGACGATCTCGTCGGAGCGGCGCTTGGCTTCCTGATAAACGCTCTGCTCGTCGATCATCTGCGTGGCCTTATCCTCGGCGCCGCGGCGGATGTTGTCCGCCTCCTGCTTGGCGTTGGCAACGAATTCATCGCGCGCGTTGACGAGACGGCGCGCCTCGCTCAGCTCCATCGGGAGCGTGGCCTTAAGATCGTCGAGAAGATTGAGAGCCTTGTCGCGCTCAACGATGCACTTGTCGTTGCCCAGAGGGACGCCCCATGCCTCCGCGATCATATTATAGAGCATATCGATGATATCCAGCGCGTGGTTTTCCATATATTTATTTCCTCCCGTTGAGTTTAATCATCAGGTCGTCGAGGATCTCTGCGGGGACAAAGCGGGAAATATCACCGCCGTAGCTTGCGATCTCGCGCACGGTGGTCGATGAGAGATACATGTATCTTTCGTCCGACGCCAGAAACACCGTCTCCACGCGGGAGTTGAGCTTTTTGTTCGTGAGCGCCATCATGAATTCGTATTCAAAGTCGGACAGCGCGCGCAGTCCGCGCACGACGACGGGGTTTTCGTATCGGTCGGCATAATCCACGAGCAGACCTTCCCACATATCGACCTCGACATTGGGAATGGACGCCGTGACGCGCCGCACCTGCTCGCAGCGCTCTTCGAGCGTAATGGCGCAGTGTTTTCCGGGGTTTGCCACCACGCAGACCACAACGCGCTCGAACATTTTGGACGCGCGGCGGATCACATCAAGGTGGCCGAGCGTGATCGGATCAAAGCTGCCGGGGCAAATGGCTGTCTGCATCAGTTGTTTCCTCTGGTTATGACCGTGAGTTTGATTTTCCCGTAACGGTACGTCTTCGTCGTACCGTATTCCGGCGGAAGGACCGGCAGCGCCGTTTCCGGCCGGGTCTCGACCACCATTATACCACCGCGCGAGAGGATGTCAAACTCTTTCACCGTCTCGATCGCTTTCGCTTCCAGCCCGGAGCCGTAGGGCGGATCGAGGAAAATGAGATCGAATTTCTCGCCGGATTTCAGAATGCCGAGCGCGTCGCACTGCAGCACGCGCGCCGCGAGACCGCAGCGGCGGAGATTTTCCTGCACGAGGCGGACAGAGTCCCTGGCGCTGTCCACAAACAGACACTCCGCCGCGCCGCGGGAGAGCGCTTCAATGCCGAGCTGACCCGTTCCGGCGAACAGATCGAGGACTTTGCGCCCCTCCACATCAAACTGGATGATATTGAACATGGCCTCCTTCACCTGATCGGCCGTGGGGCGGACATCCCGTCCCACCGGTTCGAGCAGACGGCGGCCGCGGCATGTGCCGGTGATCACTCGCATGGTGTTTCCTCCTCGGTTTTGTGAAAATAGTCGTACACGGCCTGCGCCGTGTTTTTCGGCACGGCCCGGGCAAGCTCCTCCGCGCTCGCTGCGCGGATCGCGCGCACCGAGCCGAAGGCCTTCAAAAGATCGTTTCTCCGTTTTTCCCCGACGCCGGGGATCTTATCGAGCGTAGAGCCGCGCACGCTGTCGCGCAGCGAGCGGTGATACTCGATGGCGAAGCGGTGCGTTTCCTCCTGAATGCGGCCTACAAGCGCGAACGCGGCGGGATTTGCCTGTATGCCGATCTCGTGTCCCTCCGGCGTTATGAGCGCGCGCGTACGGTGGCGGTCGTCCTTCACCATGCCGAACACCGGCAGGCTGAGTCCCAGCGCTTCGAGCGCCGTGCAGGCCGCCGAAGCGTGCTCCGCGCCGCCGTCGATGAACAAAATGTCCGGCCTTGCGGAGAACTTTCCGTCCTCATCCAGATAGTGCGTGAACCGCCGCGTGATGACCTCGCGCATGGAGCCGTAGTCGTCCGGCGTTTCGGTGCTGCGGATGCGGAATTTCCGGTAATCGCGCTTGAGGGGCTTGCCGTCCACATGCACCGTCATGGAAGCGACAATGCCCGTGCTGCCGGTGTTGGAGATATCATAGGCCTCGATCCGGTGCGGAAATTCCGTGAGCTGAAGCGCCTCCTGAAGCCAGGAGAGCGTTTTGCTCCGGCGCTGCTCGGCGGTCGTGGAGCGCAGTATCTCCTCGCGGGCGTTCACTGCCGCCTTTTCCGCAAAGCGGGCGCGGTCGCCGCGCTGCGGCACCTCGAGATACACGCGCCGCCCGGCCATATCCGAAAGCCAGCGCTCAATGTCCTCTTTATCCTCCGGCTCAAACGGCAGAAGGATCGTTTTCGGCCAGCTTGAGCGGTTAACATAATATTGGCGCAGCAGGGCGGACAGAGCCTCCCCGTCCGTTTCCGTCGGATCGTCAATGAGCGATACATCCTTGCCGGAGAGATCGCCGTTCGTATAGTGCAGCACGGAAAAGCAGCTTTTCGCGCCGCGCACGAAACCGACGGCGTCCGTATCGGCGCGGGCGGCGGCGATGACGCGCTGGCGGTTTTCCAGCGTGGATACGGCGCGCATCCGGTCGCGCAGGCGCCCGGCCTCTTCAAACCGGAGGTCTTCGGCCGCGGCATTCATCTCGGTCTCGATGCGCCGGACGAGCTCCGCGCTGCGCCCTTCAAGGATATCCACGGCCTCGCCGATCGCGCGGCGGTACTCTTCCCCGCCCGGCTCGCCGCGGCACCAGCCGCGGCACGCGCCCATCTGGTACTGCAGGCAGGGCCGGTCCTTGCCGATGTCGCGCGGGAACACGCGGCGGCAGGTCGGCAGGCCCAGCGTTTTGCAGAGCGTGTCGATGATGCTCATCGTCTGTCCCCGGCCGCCGTAGGGGCCGAAGTATTTTGCCCCGTCCGGGTTCGCGCGGTTTGAGAGCGTAAAGCGCGGGTACGGCTCCCGCCGGTCAAGACGCAGGAACGGATAACCCTTATCGTCCTTGAGGAGGATGTTGTAATGCGGCTTGTGGCGCTTGATGAGCGAGTTTTCCAGCACGAGCGCTTCAAATTCCGTCTCGGCAATGATGACATTGAAGTCGTTCACGTGCGAGACCATCGCCGCGACCTTCGGCAGATGGTCGCCGCGGAAATAGCTCGTCACGCGGTTTTTGAGCGCCTTAGCCTTGCCGACGTAGATCACCTCGCCGGAAGCGTCCAGCATAATATAGACGCCCGGCAGAAGCGGCAGGCGGTTGGCTTTCTCGCGCAGCTCCTCGATCTTGGTCACGGTATCCTCCGAAAAGTCCCAGAATGCAAAAGCAAGGGCGTGTTTATAACACGCCCTTGTCCGTTTGTTTGCTTCCGCAGATCACTCCGCGAAGTCCGAGGCGATCAGCTCAGTGAGCGCTGCCACGGCCTCTTCCTCGTCCGAGCCGTCCGCAATGATGGTGATGGGGGTACCCTTCACGATACCCAGAGAAAGAACGCCGAGAAGAGACTTGGCGTTGACACGGCGCTCGTCCTTTTCCACCCAGATGCTGCACTTGTACTCGTTGGCCTTCTGGATGAAGAACGTTGCAGGTCTGGCGTGCAGGCCCACCTGATTGCTGATGACTACTTCTTTGCTGACCATAATCGCCGCTCCCTATCATCATAAAATTAAATAAAACTGCTATGGATCGCTATGCGCGGATATGCTTTTATACGGCTATATTCTAGCAAAGCGCGCGGGGAACGTCAACCTTTTTCCCGGTGTTTTGGAAAAATGCACAGCAAAAATTCCGGCTTCGACGCGCTGTTATTTCAATTCCACAACGGTCACGCCAGTCTCGCCCTCGCCGTAGCGGCCGAGACGGAACGATTTCACCTGCTTATTGCGGCGGAGCGACTGCTGCACGGCGGCGCGCAGCGCCCCTGTGCCCTTGCCGTGGATGATCGTCACGGTCTCGAGGCGCGACTGCACCGCGGAATCGATGTACCGCTCCACGACCGGGATGGCCTCGATGGTCTCCATGCCGCGGATATCGAGTTCGGACGAAACGGCGCTCTGCCGGAGCGCTGTTCCGCGGCTCTCGGTGCGCACGGTCACGGCGGGCTTTTCGTTTTCCAGAAGCAGCACCTCGTCCTCGCGCGCTGTGACGCGCAGGATACCTGCCTGCAAGGTGAGCGTCCGGTCGGACGATATGGCGAGCACCGTCGCCTTCACGCCCATGGAGCGGATCTGCACCACGTCGCCCACCTGCACGGCGCGCGCGGATTTTTTCTCCTCGGGCGCCGGCTCGTCCTTTCGCAGGGAGTCCTGCGTTTCGTTGAGCTTCCGGCGCATCTCGGCGCGCGCGGCGTTGATGCGCTGGTGGTCGTTTTCCTCGTTCTGCGCCGAGCGCATCGCGTCCAGCTCGCGGAACGTACTCTCGGCCACGGCGCGGGCGTCGGCCAGAATGCGTTCGGCCTCGCGTCGCGCCTTCTGCTCCGACTTTTCGAGCCGGATCTCAAGCTCGGCGCGCAGCTGCGCGGCCTTTTTCCGCTCCTCCTCCGCCTGCCGGAGCTGGCGGGCGGACTCGGTGCGCTCGCGGTCAAGGATTTGGCGGGTCTGCTCGAGCTTTTCGATCGTCTCTTCGAGCTTTGCGCTCGTCATGCCGACACGCCCTTTGGCGTCCTCGATGATCTCCTCCGGCAGACCGAGCCGCCGGGAGATGGCAAAGGCGTTGGATTTTCCCGGAATGCCGAGAAGCAGCCGGTACGTCGGGCGCAGGGTGTCCACGTCGAACTCGCACGAGGCGTTCATAACGCCGGGCGTGTTCGTGGCGTATACCTTAAGCTCGGCATAGTGCGTCGTTGCGGCGATGATGCAGCCACGCGCGCGGGCATCCTCCAGAATCGACACGGCAAGCGCCGCGCCCTCAACGGGGTCTGTTCCCGCGCCGAGCTCGTCGAAGAGAAGAAGCGATCCGTCGCCGCACTCTTTGAGCACGTTCACGATGTTCACCATGTGCGCCGAGAAGGTGGAGAGCGACTGCTCGATGCTCTGCTCGTCGCCGATGTCCGCGAGAACTTTATCAAATATGGGAACGCAGCTGCCCTCCGCGGCGGGAATGTGCAGACCGCACTGCGCCATAAGGCAGAGAAGCCCGATGGTCTTGAGTGTAACGGTCTTGCCGCCGGTGTTCGGGCCGGTGATGACGAGCGTATCGTAATCCTCGCCGAGCTCCACATCGATCGGCACGGCCTTGTCCTTATCGAGCAGCGGATGGCGCGCCCGGCGCAGCCGGACGCCGCGCTCGGAGAGCTCCGGCGCGCCGGCATTCAGCTTGAAGCTGAGCTTTGCCCGCGCGAAGATGCCGTCGAGCCGCACGAGCGCGGAGAAGTCGGCGTCGATATCCTCGCGGTGCGCGGCGCACTCGGCGGAAAGCTCCGCGAGAATGCGCTCGATCTCCGCTTTTTCCTTCGCTTTCAGCTCGCGGATTTCGTTGTTTGCCTTGACCGCCGCCATCGGCTCGACGAAGAGCGTGGCGCCGGAGGCCGAAACATCGTGCACGAGGCCCGGGACGCTGCCCTTGCATTCGGCCTTGACCGGAACAACGTAGCGATCCGAACGCGTCGTGATGATCGGGTCCTGCAAAAACTTCGCCATGGACGGCGCGGAGATGATCTTCTGCAGGCTGTCGCGCACGCGAGCCGCCGCCGCGCGCATTTTGCGGCGGATGTCCGAAAGCTCACTGCTCGCGCTGTCGGCGATCTCATCCTCGCCGGGGATGGAGTTTACGATCTTGTCCTCCAGAAACCGGTTCGTCTGGAGCATTTTGAAAAGATGGTCGATGCACGTCTCCTTCTCGGCGCTCATGCCGTAGGAGCGCACGGCGCGCGCGCTTTGCAGCACGCCCGCGATCTCGAGAAGCTCGCGCGTATTGAGCACGCCGCCCATATCGGCACGGGCGAGCGAGCCGCGCACATCGCGCAGACCCGAAAGCGACGGGCTGCCCTTATAGCCCATCATGTCCTTTGCATCGCTCGTCTCGGCGAGCAGCCGTTCGACCTCCGCGCGGTGGACGCTCGGCACGAGAGCGAGCGCCTCGGCCTTCGCCGGTTCGGACACCGCCTCCCCCGCGAGCATTTCCAGTACCGCCGGAAGTTCGAGAGTATTTCTTGATTTTTCCAGTAAGTCCATTTATCTCTCCGTTTGCGTTATGTGTTTACATAATTTGTTTTACGTAATTTTATTAACATAAATCGTTTTGCGTAATTTGATTAACATATTTTGGTTTACGCAATTTTATTAACGTAATATAGTTTACATAAATATATTATCGTTCACCGATTTTGCAGCGAATGCCAGTAATCGAGCGTACCGAAGCCGCGGTCGAGCTGCGCGAGGGTGTATTCCTCGCAGGCCGTGCAGAAGCGCTCGTCCGACGACTTGTCCAGCGTAAAGGAAAAGATCTTCTTCTCCCCCGCCGAGCACACGTGACGCATGGCAGCGAGCGACGCGCCGCAGAGCAACACCGACTTTCCCGGCGCGCCGGGCGCGCAGCCGGTGCAGTGGACACCGCCGCCGTAGAGACTCAGGCGCGGCTTTTCGGGCGTGTGCGAGCCGCAGTCCGTGCAGCGGTCGAGCTGCGGGGCGAACCCCGCAAGACACATGAGCCGCAGCTCAAAGACCGCCTTGATATGTTTGGCCGGATAAAGCTGCCGCGAGAGCGCGAACAGCGCGTTCAGCCCCAGATGAAGCAGCGCCGTGCTGTGGCTGTCCTCGTCCGATACGGCCTCCAGAAGCTCCGCCATATAGCAGCCGAGCGCATAGTCGCCGAGATCGGCACGCAGCGCCGCGAAGTCCTCCAACACGCTCCCCTCGGTCAGCGTATACCGGCCGCGGTTTTCAAAAAATGTCAGCTCCGACCACGTGAGCACCTGCGACGCTGCCGAGCACTTTGAGCCCTTGCGCAGTGCGCCGCGCGCCTCCGCGGTGATTTTCCCCTCCTCCTCCGTGAGAATGGTGAGGATCTTGCTCGACTCCTTGTATTTCACCTCGCGCAGCACCAGTCCGTGCAGGGTTTTGTACATTATGTAAACCTCTTGTCTCACGACAGAGGCCGTGAGGGCGCTCTGTCGTTCGTCTTCTGTTCTTTCTTTTTGTTCTCTGCCGGAGCGACGCGGGTCAGCAGCCAGCAGAGCGGGTCGCCGGTGTCGCGGAACACGTCCCAGAAAATCTTCGTATCCATACGGGGAGTTTTCCCCCGCGCCGGGCGGTTATGACCGGGAATTTCCGGATATGGCGGCAGTTTCAGGTATCGGTATAGCCAAAATTGCGCAGCAGCGAATTGGAATCGCGCCACTTTTCCTTTACCTTCACCCACGTCTGCAAAAACACCTTCGTGCCCATAAATTCTTCAATATCTTTGCGGGCGTCCTCGCCGATCTTTTTGAGCATCGCGCCGTGCTTGCCGATGATGATCCCCTTGTGGCTCGCCTTTTCGCAGTAGATCGTCGCTTCGAGATCGATGATGCCGTCGTCCCGCTCGGAAAAGCGCGTGATCTCCACCGCCGTGCCGTGCGGCACCTCGCGTTCGAGATTGAGCAGCAGCTTTTCGCGGATCAGCTCGGCGCAGACCTGCTTTTCGGGCTGGTCGGTCGTCACGCCTTCCGGGAAGAGCGCCGGCGACTCCACGGCGAACTTATCGAGCTCCTTGAGAAGGTCCTCCACGCCGTCGCCGGTCCTGGCGGAGATCGGGACGATGGCGTTAAAGGCATACGCTTCGCTGTAGAGCGCGATGACGGCAAGGAGCTTTTCCGGCTCGACGGTATCGAGCTTGTTGATGGCGAGCACCGCCGGGCAGTTTGCCGCCTTGATGCTTGCGATCAGCTCGCGCTCCTGCGGCCCGAGAGAGGCGACCGGCTCCACAACGAGCACAACGGCGTCCACATCCGCGACGCTCTGGCGCACGACATTCACCATATAGTCGCCGAGGCGGGTGCGCGGCTTATGGAAGCCGGGGGTATCAAGAAATACGAACTGAGTCTCCCCGCGCTGGCACACGGCGGTGATGCGGTTTCGCGTCGTCTGCGGTTTGTTGGATACGATGGCGATCTTTTCCCCGGCGAGAGCGTTCGTCAGGGTGGACTTGCCGACGTTGGGCCGTCCGCAGATGGTGATCATGGCAGTTTTAGAAATCATAGCCGAGCTCCTTCATAATGGCTTTTTCTCTTGCGCGCATTTTGGCTTTTTCCTCGCCCTCGTCGAGATGGTCGTAGCCGAGCAGATGCAGCACGGAGTGCACCGTGAGATACTGCGCCTCGTGCTCAAATCCGCCGCCGTACTCCTCGCCCTGCGCTTCGGCGCGCTCGAGCGAGAGGACCATGTCGCCGAGATAGCGGCGGTTCGTGTCATAGTCCATTTCGTCGATCGGGAACGAGAGCACGTCCGTCGTCCGGTCCACGCCGCGCTGCTCGCGGTTGATGGCGTGGATGCCCTCGTCGTTCGTGAGCGTAACGCCGATCTCGCACGGCTCGTCCACGCCCTCGGCGCGCAGCGCTGCGGCGGCGGCCTTCTTCACGAGCGCGGCCGTCTCCGGGTGGCCGAGACCGCGCTTTTCCCGGTAAATGTAGAATTTATGCTGCATCGTTATTTCCTCTTGTAGTTATTGTATCCGCTATTGTCCCGGCGCGGCGGCGCGGCGGTTTTCTTCTCCCGCTCTGCGGCGGCAGCGGCGGCCTTTTCGTGCTTTTCATAGGCGGCGATGATCTGCTGCACGAGTGCGTGGCGCACAACGTCCGCGCCGGTGAAGCGGCAAATGGCGATATCGTCCACGCCGTCGAGCACCTTCATCGCTTCCTTGAGGCCGGACGCCTTGTCCGCCGGGAGGTCGATCTGCGTCACGTCGCCGGTGATGACCATTTTGCTGTTGAAGCCAAGGCGCGTGAGGAACATTTTCATCTGCTCGCGCGAGGTGTTCTGCGCCTCGTCGAGAATGATGAAGCTGTCGTCGAGCGTGCGGCCGCGCATGTACGCGAGCGGTGCTACCTCGATATTGCCCTTTTCAAGATAGGTATTATAGGTCTCCGGCCCGAGCATATCAAAGAGCGCGTCGTACAGCGGGCGCAGGTACGGATCGACCTTGCTCTGCAGATCGCCGGGCAGGAAGCCGAGCCGCTCGCCCGCCTCCACCGCCGGTCGCGTGAGGATGATGCGGTTCACGCTCTTCTCGCGGAATGCCGCCACCGCCGCGGCCACGGCGAGATACGTTTTGCCCGTACCGGCGGGGCCGATGCCGAGCGTCACGGTATTCTCGCGGATGGCCTGCACATACGCCTTCTGGCCGAGCGTTTTCGGTTTGACCGGGCGGCCCTTCGCCGTGATGCAGACAACGCCGCTGTCCAGCTCGCGGATCTGATCCTCCTGTCCGGAGCGGATCATGCCGATCACATAGCGCACGCGCTGTTCGTCCACGGTCTCGCCGCGCGCGGCGAGCATCAGCAGGTTCTGCACCGCCTTTTCCGCGGATACCACGTCCTCCGGCTCGCCGGAGATCTTCAGCTCCGCGTCCCGGTCCGTGACACAGACGTTCCACTCCTTTTCAATGATGTGCAGATTCTGGTCGAACGAGCCGAAAACATTGAGAATGTCCTCGACACGCTCGGCGGAAATGATACGTTCCATGGATTCTCCTGTATTCTTCATCCGGTCATGGCCGGAGAGTTTCTTCGTCGATGCGCTCCTCGCACTCGCTGCGCAGCGTGAGCGTGAGCATGCCGTTTTCCTCATACTCGGTAAAGTATTCCGAGAGCACCGCGCCCGTTTCGCCGAGCCGTTCTCGCAGCGCGGCGCGCAGCTCTTTTTCGAGCGACGCGCGCACCGCCGCGCGGGAGAGCGCCGTTTCGCGGAGCGTATACGGCTGCGCGGTCTCAATCACGGCGGCAGCCGGCAGGGAAAACACGTCTTTTACACCCAGCTGCCATATCTTTGTAATTTTATCACACTCCGTACCCGAAATTCCACTATCCGCGTAAAAATTTATTCTCGCGTTTCCGATAAGCAGCGCGAAGCGGTACCGCGCCGCGCCCGTGCTCTCTTTTTCCCATGCCGAGAGCGGCGCGGAGGCCGTCAGCTCATACCAGGTATGCGCCGTGACCTCGGCGCGCGCATGGACGGTGCGCGTTTCTCCCCGGCGCGCGGCGCGCTCGCAGCTCACGAGCGTCTGCCCCGCCGTCACCGCGTCGCCGCGCGAAACGAGCGCTTCGCCCTCAAAGACGCGGATCTCCGTAATGACGCCGGAGCGCGACGCCGTCACGTCTGCGGCCTGCCGGGGATCGGTGATCTCCGGCTTTTCCACTGCGGCGCGCACCTCCACGCTCGCCGTGCTTCCCCGGACGTTCACCGCGAGCCAGCTGAGCCCCGGCAGCTCGGCAAGCGCGCGCGAACGGATGCGCTCTCCCCGAAAGCCCGGCCAGAAGCTTCCGACGCCCACACCCTGCTCCGCGAGCGTGTGCAGAATGCGCGCATCCGGCACATCGGAATCGTTCTCCGTCACGCGGATGTCCCATACGAAAAGCGACGAGACGATCACCGCCGCGGCGACTGCTGCGGCGCACAGCGCCGCCCACCGCCGCCGGTGCAGAAACTTCTTCCACACCGGTCTCCCGCGCACGGACAGCACCTCGACATCGCAGCCGCAGCGCGGCGCGAGCGACTTTACCCGCTCCGCGTCGGCAGCGAAGATCAGCGCCCGGCACGTGATAAGATCGTCCGACTCCACGCCCTCCACGGTGATGCGCTCGCGGATGCAGGCGTTGATGAGCTTCCACGGCGCCGCGCCCGTGATGCGGATCTCCGCGACGCCGCGCAGCAGCCGCTCGACGCGCCCTGTTTTCCCCTTACGCATATTCCACCGCGGCGATCCGCCCGGTCACGATCAGCGTATCCCGGTCCATGGCATGCAGCGTCAACTCCGCGCCGAGAATACGCACTCTCCCGGCGGCGGCGCTCACCTCGACGCTCTGCGCGTCGTATCCGAGCAGTCCGCGGTGATGCTCCACCACGGCGCGCCGCCGGCCGATGAGCGTCACGCGCATCGCATCGGAGACCGCCTCCTCCGGCAGTTCGAGCGAATCGGCAAGATCCGCTACCGTATCGCGTAGTTTCATAGCCCCGCCCCCTTCCCCGTCATCCTATGAGCGCGGCAGGACGTACATGCCGCATGAACCGTCCGGCAAGGACATAGAGTAGCGATATGATGAAAAGACGCTTTTTCGGATACGCCGCGGGCGCGGCGCTCTTTCTTCTCTTCCTCTTCTCCTCTCCCGAAGCCCGGCAGGGCGCCGCCGACGGACTCCGGCTGTGGGGAAATCTTCTCGTGCCGTCGCTCCTGCCGTACTTTGCCGCGGCGGGACTTCTCACGCGGCTCGGCGCGGTGGACGCGCTCGCGCGCCGTCTCGCCCCGGCCGCCGCGCAGCTCTTCGGCGTGAGCGGCGCGGGCGCGGCAGTGTTCCTGCTCGGTCTCTCCGGCGGATACCCGCTCGGGGCGGCAAGCATCGGAGCGCTTTATCGGGATGGTTTGCTCCGAAAGGACGAGGCCGAGCATCTGCTCGCCTTCTGCGATAATTCCGGCCCGGCGTTCGCCGTGGGCGCGCTTGGCGTGGGCGTGTTCGGCTCCGCCGGGTGGGGGATGCTGCTCTGGGGCATCCACGCCATCTCCGCCGCCGCTGTCGGCATTCTCTTTCGCCGGAGGACGCGCGGCGGCGAAGCTCCGATCAAACCGCCGCGGAAGACGCCGGACTTTGGCGCGGCGCTCGGCGGCGCGGTCACCGCGGCAGGGCAGACAATATTGCAGATCGGCGCATATGTGATCTTCTTTTCTGCGCTGATCGCGTCTCTCGGCGTACTGGGCTTTCCGGACACGCTCGCGGGCGAGCTCGCGCTTTGCACCGGCGGGCCGCTCTCCTTCTTCCGTGCGCTCTTCACCGGCGCGCTCGAGCTCTCGAGCGGCGTCGGCGCAATGGCGGGCCTGCCGCTCACGCCCGGAAGCCTTGCGCTGGGCGAATTTCTGCTGAGCTGGGGCGGGCTGTGCGTCCACGGGCAGGCCGGAGCTGCCGCCGAAGGGCTGAAAATGGGAAAACGCCTCGGAGGAAAGCTCCTCCAGGGCGTTTTCTCCGCAGCGCTCGCTTACACCGCCGCGTCAATAATTATGTAAATCAAATTATGTTTATTTAATTATGTAACTAATATTACGTTAATTATATTATGTCTACTCACGCGCCGCCGAGCCGGAATACGATACCCACAACGGCAGCGAGGGCGAGGAACACGACCGGGTGCAGCTTTTTCAGCGGCTTCACCAGATTGGTGAGCACCCAGATCACGGCAAACAGGAGCAGATTTTTCCATTGGAGAAGGTCGGCAAAGTGATACGAGGCGCGGTAAGCGTCAAGGTTCACAAGCACCAGCGCGAACACCGACCACCCCGCCGCGGCAATGAGCCCGGTGGAGGCCGGGCGGAGCGTATAGAACGCGGCATCCACGTACTTGCTCGTACGGAAGGCCTGCAGCGCCATGGCGATGAGCACGATGACGATCACGCTCGGGGTGATAAGGCCGAGCGTCGCCACGATGCCGCCGAGAACGCCGGCGCAGTCAAAGCCCGCATAGGTCGCCATGTTGACGCCGATGGGGCCGGGCGTGGACTCGGAAACGGCGAGCATGTTCGCCACATCCGCTGTGCTGAACCACCCGGTCTTTGCGCCGAGAGAATAGAGGAACGGGAGCGTGGCAAGGCCGCCGCCGACGGAAAACAACCCGACCTTGAAAAACTCCCAGAACAGACGAAGGTAGATCATGCCTTGCCCTCCTTTCCTGTGCGCAGCCATACGCGCACAACGATGCCGAGCACCGCCGCGGCGACGATGAACACCACGGGGCTCACGTGGCTGAGCAGCACAGAACCGAGGAACACCGCGAGGAACACGGCAAACGTAAGTTTATCCACCACGGACTTTTTCCAGAGCTTCACGATGGAGTTGAGAATGAGCACGCATACCGCAACGCGGATGCCGGCAAACGCATTCTGCACGGCGGCGATGTGCGCAAAGTTGCTCAGCAGCGCCGCAATAACGGTGATGATCACGAGCGACGGCGAAACGATGCCGAGCGTGGCAAAGATCGCGCCGGAGAGCTTTTTCTCCTTGAAGCCGACAAACGTCGCGGTGTTGACCGCAATGACGCCGGGCGTGCACTGGCCGACGGCGAAGTAGTCCAACATCTCTTCCTCCGTGGCCCATTTCTTCTTTTCTACGATCTCGCGCTGCAGAAGCGGCAGCATAGCGTAGCCGCCGCCGAAGGTGAACAGCCCGATCCGGAAAAACGCGCAGAACAGATCCAAAAGCAGAGGCAAGGAAACGACCCTCTTTCCAAATATTTATACCGCGCACATTATAGCAAAGTGTTTTCCCGTTGGCAATACGCGAAAGCTATGGTAAAATGTCTGCGGGTGATTGATCTTGACAATACCGTCTGAACTGAAAAAAAATGAAATATATCCCGCCCGCATCACCGGCTACACCTCTGAGGGCGCGGGCGTCTGCCGCATCGGTGAGCGCGCCGTATTCGTTCCGGGAACGATCGTGGGTGAGGAATGGGATGTGCGCATCGTGCGCAGCACATCCGCCGCCGTATGGGGCCGGGGCGAAACGCTTCGCTCCCCATCACCGCACCGCGCGGAGCCGGACTGCCCGGCATACCCCCGCTGCGGCGGCTGCGCGCTGCGCCACATGGATTATGAGGAGGAGCTTTCTCTGAAATTGCAGCGCGTGAACGACGCGCTGCACCGCATCGGGAAGCTGGACTTTTTCGTCTCCGGCATTCTCCCCGCGCCGGAAGACGCCCGGCAGCGCCGCAAGGTGATCTTCAATGTGGCAGAGCAAAATGGCCGTCCCGTCGCCGGGTTTTACCGCGCACGCTCGCACGAGGTCGTCCCCGTACCGGACTGCCCCGCCGTACCGAAGGAAGCGCTTGCGTGTGCGCAGACAGTTCTTGACTGGATGGAGCGGGAGCATATCCCGGTCTACGACGAGGCCGCGAAGAGAGACGGCGTGCGCCATATCTTCTACCGTTCGTCGCATCTCACGGAGAAGGCGGTGCTGACGCTCACCGCGTCCCGCTCGCCGGGAGAAAAGGCTCTCGGCATACTCACGGATATGCTGCGCGAGCGCTGCCCGGATGTAACCGGGCTCGTGCTCAACCGCAACACGGCCCGCGGCAACACCGTGCTTGCCGGAGAGTTTGATACCGTTTGGGGCAGCGAGGTGCTCACCGAGGGGCCGTGCGGCCTCACGTTCACGCTCTCGCCCCGCTCGTTTTTCCAGGTGAACCCGCCGCAGGCCGAGCGGCTGTATGAAGCCGCGCTCGGCTATGCCGGTATCACGCCGGGCATGACGGCGCTCGATCTCTACTGCGGCACGGGGACGATCGGCCTGTGCATGGCCTCCCGCGGCGCGCGCGTCATCGGCGCGGAGGTCATTCCCGCCGCCGTGGAAAACGCGCGGGACAACGCAAAGCGGAATCATCTTTCGGACGAGTGCGAATTTCTCTGCGCCGACGCGGGCGAGGCCGCCGCGGAGCTTGCGAGGCGCGGCATCCGCCCGCAGGCGATCGTCGTCGATCCGCCGCGGCGCGGGCTGGACGAGAGCGTCATCTCCCACGCCGTCGGGATGCAGCCGGAGCGGATCGTGTATGTCTCCTGCGACCCCGGCACGCTCGCGCGCGATCTCGCCTCGTTCGCCCGGCAGGGCTATACCCCCGCCGCCGGCATCGCCGTGGACATGTTCCCGCGGACGAGCCATGTGGAGACGGTTGTCTTGCTTTCCAAGGGTGAGATCGACTCGAATATGTATCAGCGGTCGGAGCTTGATTATCTGATCTGCAATGACCCGATGGGATATGCGGACCTGGTTTTGAACGGCAATCCAGAAGCTCATTTGAAAACAGTAACCGAATATAAGCCTTTGGATAGCTGACCATAATGCCGCCTGTGGGAAAATCCTACGGGCGGCTGTTTCGATTTTGAAAATCTTAAATTGGCATGATATATTTTTTAGAATAAAGAACTGTCTTTTTTGTATCTTTTTTGGGACTTGCTGACTCTAATGTATGAAACGAGTCCTGCAAACAAAAGTCAATAGCCAAAAAGAAAAAAGTCCCGCAAAAT
>ERZ1673730.335-NODE-335-length-66701-cov-9.958392_pt1 | contig 66701 bp, 75 predicted proteins | sample MGYA00580200_ERZ1673730 | MGnify/ENA primary metagenome ERZ1673730 (study PRJEB41218, sample SAMN15661761) | gut metagenome | host: Homo sapiens | place: Canada: London | collected 2015-08-20/2019-03-30 | study: EMG produced TPA metagenomics assembly of...
CATCCGGCACCGTCGCCCTTCGGGGCATCCGTTTTTTTCATTTGCCTCAGCAGTTCGGCGAAATTATCAGCGTGTTTTTCATTGACTCTGATCAATGCCTCTACATGTTCATCCCGCCTTTTGAGGGCGGCAATTAATTCTTTGACTGTTTCGGATTCTTCTATTTTTTTTGCAAAATTACTTTCACTTAATTTTTTCTCTCCTTTTCCTGTTAACAACCAATTCTTGTTTATAGAATATTCTAAACATACTCTATTAATTAAGGTAATACCAATCGATTTTTTACCGGAGAAATATGAAGATAAATCAGATTGTTGTATACCTATACTTTGAGAAAACTCCTTTTGTGTCATAGAATTTTCTTCTTTTATCTCTCTAATCCGCTCTCTTACACCTATTTGATCAATTTCCATTATTTAAAATCATTCTAAACTTAGAATTTTATTAGAAATAAATAGAATATTCTAATATAAATCTATATATTTGACACATCAATTTGATAGCAAGTTACAATAAAAGTATAACAAAAAAAACAGTAAAAAGTATGAAAAACGAATTAACCATTTTTGTTGGTCCTCCCCGCTCTGGGAAAAGTATACTAATGGATTCTTATATACAATATTGGGAACTTGGAGGTGAATGTAAAGTAGGTACTCTTGTAAAGCGTACAAGAAGAGGGCTGAATTTCAATGATAGGTTTTGGATTGATATAGAGAAGTTTGATATCCTTTTGTTCGATGATGTAAGAAAGCAACATTTATTACGTTATTTGGATGAAATAAAGTCCCATTGGGAAGTTCTTCCTAAACCTGTTTTTATGCTTACGAATGACATGCCAGATTTTGAAAAGTTGAAAAAGTACGGAAATATCCGGGTATTTAAATTCACTCCTGCAGAACAGGTGTTCCCCCTTGACGATAAACTGGAATTATGTAATGTCTTTTCTTTTATACGTAAATATATCAAAGAAATATGCAATGAAAAATAACGAAGAATTACAGAAAATCAGAAAATGGCTTCCCCGTGGTTACGCTAAAATCATTCAGGAAAAGACAGGAAAAAACATTGCGTCAATTTACCAGGTTGTTTGTGGCAGGACCTGCAATGATGAAATCTACAGGGCTTTGCTTGACCTTGCCATTGAAAATAAAAAAGAAATTGAAGAACGTCAGAAATTAATATCAACCCTTTAAAATTTAGTTATGTCAGAAATAAAAAGTATACCCGTAAAGGTTGTCATCGAAGATGTAACAGGAGAGAATGGAGGCCTTATTTGGGAGTTGAATCGTGTTGGCGTGGAAGTTGGAGATATCAGAACCGGACTTTATAATCCTGAGAATAAATCAGTTCAGTTTTCAATAGGTTGTAACGACTGTTCTGTTTGGGTAGGAGAGACTTGCAGACTTTTAGAATCTTAATACTAACAAAAATCCCGCCTGCGGTTGGGGAACTTTCAGCGGGATTAAACTTTATCAATTATGGAAACAAATTTAGGACAAATTGGCCAAAGTGCCAACATTCCGGCCGGAATATTTTCCGGTACCGAAATATTCGCCCACAGAGGGGAACTATATGCAATTTACAACGGCGTACGGATTTTATTCCAGGATTTACCCAGTATGGAGAAACGTAATTTTGTAGAAATGTACATGAAAGACAAAGAAGGCCAGGAATTCATCCGGAAACAATTCGGTATTACCGGTTTTGAGTCCGGTTTCAGGCAGTGGCTTTTCTGCAAATTCGGAGCCCTTGACGGAGATCCGGACAGCATCGATGATCAGATCAATCCGGATACCTACAATTCTGCCTGCCAGCGAACCAATTGTCCGGGTCGTGGAAAAATATGCGGCAGCGATATCGCATTAAAAAGTCACGAAATTGCAACCCTCCGTGAATTGAAATCCGGCAAAACAGCCAAAGAGATTGCAGCCTCTTTGTGTATCTCCGAACCTGCCGTCAAAAGCCGGATCGAAAAACTAAAAGACAAGTTTAATGTAACCAATGCCGTTGCGCTCATCGGAATAGTTACAGAATTAGGAATATAGTCTGTGTTGAGTGACCTCCGGATGCCGCACCGGGGAAAGTCCAAAGCGGTGAGTCCTTTCACAAAGTCCCGGCCGTAGCGTCATGGCCGGGATACCCTCCGGAGAAGATCGCAGGTGCGTAATATGTAAGGATAACGGCTATCGCGCGAACAGCTGACAGAAGGTTATCCGGGTTCGAATCCCCTCTCCGGTCAATTAATTCCCAACATCAAAACATGAAAAAGAAAGAACAACACTACCGCGTCTCTGACTTTGAAAACGCCATCCGGAAATCGGATCTCAATATCCTGATTTCAACAGTCAACTATCTTCCTGATTCTCTCCATGTAAAAGAGATAGTCGGATTTGTCGAGCAAAATAACCGGGGCATTAGGGTTACCTGGAATAATGCCGGCGAAGCATTTGTAGCAACTGCCAGAACACCAGAATTTGATATTAACCTCTAATTCTTCAAATATGAAAATACATTACTTCTATAACCATGAACAGGGAGGTTTCGGTTTCTATAAATTAGAACTTCGGGCCTATCTGGAAGAAAAGGAATATTCAAGATTAGGAGAACTAAGATTAAATTTTCGTTGTCTTGAACACCTGAACATCCATATTTCGAAAAATCAAAAAGCCTTTCAATCAAATGATTTCACACATCGTTACGGTGCAGAAAACTGTTTATGCCATTTCAGTCATTCTGTTCGAGAATTAAATGAAGACATGAAATCCTGGGGTTTATATCCCATAGACCGGAGAAACTATGAAAGATTTCGAAAAGTTGGTATCAAACTATACCAAAATACTGATCCAGTCAACTTCTCAAACTTTACCGGCCCTCAAAAAAGCATAGGACGTGTCATAATTGGTGATTAACTTATAGAATTTGAGTTATGGAGAAAATTTACATGATAAAGTACACTCTTACCAGAGTCCCGAAAAATAAACTACAAAAGAATATCGATAAATTATTACGGGTCGATGACCGTTTTCTGTTAAAAGAATCAGATTTTGATAAATACAAAAAATCGGTAGACGAACGAATACAGAAAGCCAACGAAACAAATCGCAGGTGTAAACCCGAGAATAATTCCCTTGAAATAAGATTTAAATTTAAGGATTTTCCTGACGATCGGGAACTCTTTATAAACGATTCTATGTTTATTCTGAAATTTTTGGAAATAAAACCAGAAACAATAATCGATCACCATCTTTTAAATATTTAACGATTTAAAATAACTCGTTATGTTCGGTAAACAATGGACTAATACAGAGGACGATTTTATGAGAAAACATTATCCTTCTGAATCGAATCCTGCAATCTGTGAAAAACTGGGAAGAAGCCTCCGGAGCGTATATTCCCGCGCAAAAATCCTGGGACTGAAGAAAAGCCCGGAATTTATGCAGGAACAATGGCAAATGTTGGCCGTGAATTTACAGAATAACGGAAGACGTTATCGTTTTTCCAAAGGAAATATTCCGGCGAATAAGGGAAAGAAAATGCCGGCAAATGTTTATGAGAAAGCCCGAAAAACAATGTTCCGGAAAGGAAATATCCCGGCCAACCATAAACCGATCGGATATGAACGAATAAATGCAGATGGCTATATAGAGGTGAAAGTTGCAGAACCCAACAAATTCAGATTAAAGCACCGGGTGGTTTGGGAAGAGAATTTCGGGATTATTCCTCCGGGATATAACGTCCAGTTCCGGGACAAAAACCGGCAGAATCTGACCCCGGATAATTTATATCTGATCAGCCGGTCAGAACAACTAAAAAAGGAAAATAGCATGTATGCCCGGTATCCGGAAGAACTGCAGCGGGTTATCCGGATAAAAGGAGCACTACAACGTCAAATAAATAAATTCAGGAAAGATGAATAATACAGGAATTACTTTGGTAGATGTCCGGAAAGAAGCTATGGACGCTATCCGGAAACTGAAAAGCGGGGATATCGATGTAAAAACAGCTGGCGCGATAAAAGATTTACTGAATACGGTAGTGGATACAGCCAAAACACAGGTGGCTTATATCCAATCGATCCCCAATACAATAAAAGACCAAATGTCTGTGAATGAAGTAAAAGCCATTGCCGGAACTTTAGTAGACCGGGATGCAGAGCTGGATTGTTCATTAGCAGAAATCCGGCAAAACCAAAAACAAATTTACAAATAAAGAGAAAACCGTTTTAATCAACTATCAATGAAAAAAGAACTCTCCCGCAACTGGGAATATATAACAATCAGAAGAGATCCGGCCAGAGCAGAGTTTATTTGCAAAAATCTTCAGCGATGGGGATTCGAAACATTCATTCTGAAGCATAAAACGGTAACATCTCCGCTTCGCTGTTATGTATATGTCAGAAAAAATAAAACGAACCATGCTGCAACCAGATAAAACTTTACAGTCTCTTTTGCTCCTCTTTGACCGATATGTCCTCAAAGAGAAAAACGGAAAATTCCAATTTAGCGGTGAAATATTTGAATACCATTTTGCATGTGAAGTACCGGTCGCAGAATTGGTGACAGAAATCGGCGGATTCCTGACAACGATTCCCAAATACATGTGGAATCTGAAAGAGCAGGACAGCAAAATTCAAGGAAAATGAATGTAACAACGTAACTATGTATGTAGAACAGCAAAACATATTGGATGCCACAAATGGTGGCCTGGATATCATCCTGTATTATTATCCTCAGGCCCGGCAGGCCTTGGAAACAAGGGAAAAGAGATTCAAGATACGGGAAGAAAGAACGCCTTCAGCTTCTCTGAAACAAGCCGCTGACGGCAATTGGCTGGTAACCGACTTCGGAGACGACCAGGTCCCCCGCAACGGTATCCAGGTATGTGCCCGGGAAGAAGGGAAAAGCTTCCGCGAAGCGATAGCTCTTTTAGCCGGCCGGTACAATATCGGTGCCCTCAGGCAGAATATCAATAAGCCGGATGTGGAATACCGGGACGCCCGGAGCGATGAAGAAGAAGGCAGCTATTCCTTTGAGGTCAACGACACCATTTCCGACGATGAATTACAGGTTCTCGGTCCTAAGGTAACCAGAGATGTTTGCAGAAAATACTACGTCTTTTCCCTCAGGTCGTTTACCTACATCAAAAACCGGAAAGCCCGGATCACCCGCGCAACGGAAAACTATCCTATTTTCCTGTTCGATCATCAGGACTGGAAAAAAATCTATCAGCCGCTTAATCCGGAAAAGCAATATCGTTTTTCCTATGCCGGCAATAAACCGAAGGATTACATCAACGGCCTTCACCAGCTCCAGAAAGCGTATGAAGATTCCCGGAACAAACAAATGCGGGAAGATCCGGAAGGCCGGGAACAGGAAAAAGAAATAGAAAAACTTCCGGAAGCCGTTTTATGCAGTGGCGACCGGGATTCGCTCAACGTTGCCGGCTTTGGTTATCACGTCCTCTGGCTAAACTCCGAGACAGCCCGGCTGACAGAATCCCAATACAAAATGATTATGCGGTGCGTGGAAACTTTATACGTTCTTCCGGACATCGACGAGACCGGTATCCGGTCAGCCATCCGTTTGGGATTGCAATACCTGGATATCCGTTTTATCTGGCTGCCCGAATCATTACGGGAATATAAGGACAACCGCGGTAAACCTCGGAAAGATCTCCGGGATTATGTAGAACTCTATCCGGACCGGAAAGACTTCCAGAAACTGATGAATGTAGCCATGCCCCTGCGTTTCTGGGATGAAGTGACAAAGGAGGACGGAAAAAGATACTACTTCAACGATGAACACGCCCTGTTCTTCCTGAATGCAAACGGCTTCGGCCGCATCGAATATAAAAACACCAAAGGTAAAAGCATTTTTGTCCGTGTCGAAGACAATGTGGTACGGGAAGTGGAACCCGAAGAAATCAAAGATTTCATGCTGGAATTCATGGAAAAACGCTATCTGCCCATTCCCCTCCGCAATGTGGTTCGTAAACCTAATCAGCTTTCCGAAGCCACCCTGAAAGGACTGAAGAAGCTGAAACTGGATTTTACCGATTATGATGCCGAATCCCAGTTCCTGTTTTTCCGCAACAAGACCATAAAAGTCACCGGAGAAGAAATCAGGGAATTCCGGCCCGGAGATACATCACAGTGCGTTTGGGAAGAAAAGGTAATCCCGCACAATTTCCGCCTCCTTCCTGAGCCCTTCCGGATCACCTGGAATAAGGATAATGATACTTATGATATCGAAATTTATAATCAGGACAGCTTATTTTTCTGCTACCTGATCAATGCCAGCCGGGTACACTGGCAAACGGAACTGGAAACCCGACTGGAAGAAAAGGAACCGGAATACCGGAAAAAATACCTGCAGGAACACAAATTTTGTATCGACGGGGAATTACTTTCTCCGGAGGAAATCCGCGATCAGAAAGAACATCTCATCAACAAAATGTTCGCAATCGGGTATTTGCTCCACCAATACAAGAACCGGGCACGTCCCTGGGCAGTATTTGCCATCGACAACAAAATAAGCCCGGAAGAAGAAAGCCACGGCCGGAGTGGTAAATCATTCTGTTTTTCTGCCCTGAATATCTTTAAGAAATCGGTCACACTGCCCGGCCGGAATCCGGAGATTACAAAGAATCCGCACATTTACGACCGGGTGACGGAATACACAGACTATATCCTGGTAGATGATGCCGACCGGTATTTACCGTTTGAATTCTTCTACGACACGATTACCGGCGTGATGACCGTCAACCCCAAAAACAACCAGTCGTACGAAATTCCCTTCAGCAAATCCCCGAAGTTTTGCTTCACATCCAATTTCCCGCTCCGGAACTCGGACGATTCCACCGAAGCCCGGGTATTGTATACGGCATTTTCAGACTATTACCATGAGAAAACCGAACGCAACAACTACAAATCAACCCGGAAAATAGCCGACGATTTCGGGAAAAACCTTTTTGACGATTACAACGAAGAGGAATGGAATGCCGACCTCAATTTCTTCGCCCAGTGCCTCAGGTTCTATCTTTCGATCCCCTCCCCCCGGAAAATAGATGCTCCGCTGAAAGATGTAACCCTGCGTAAACTGCTTTCCGACATGGGATCGAACTTTAAAGAATGGGCCGATGTCTACTTTGATCCGGAAGGAAACCACGTAAATGTATGTATTGTCCGCGAAGAAGCCCTGGAGGATTTTGTAAAATCGACAAAAACAACCCGCTGGACAACCAACAAATTCACCAAGTCCCTGAAAGCCTATTGTGCTTACAATGGATATACCCTGAATCCGAAGGATCTCCAGAACTCCCAGGGACGTATCACCCGGAAGATTGAAGGTACTCCTAAAGATATGATCTATGTTAAAACCAAAACCATTGATCCGGTAGAACTAACCGAAAACAATATGAAAGAAAAACTGAAAGAAGACGATAAACCGTTCTGATGGAAACGTCCGGAATATATCGGAAAAAGGTCATTGATTTTCTTGACCGGATGCCTGTTGGTTCTGTGTACATCATCGACCATATCTGCAAGGCAGAGAACAGGGATATGTTTATAGAAATAGTCAAAGAATATATCACTTCAACACGTCGTGCCTACAGTAACGGAATCGAATTTACCAGCGACTATTCCCGGATCCGCAAGATGGATGTCTCAGGACTTCCGGAATTGTATTGAACCTTAGCTATTTTGATCCGTATAGTTACAATTGCCGTCCCTCCCTATCAGACAGGGGAGGGATTTTCTTTGATCTTAACGGCTTCCCCCTTTTTCCCCTTAGAAAAAATACCGGAAAAAAAATGTAACTCTGTATCCATTCGCTGAAACTCCAATAAACACAAAGGTTACAAGGTTACATTCTTATTTTTTAAAGGATACAAGGTTACAAAATAAAATGTAACCAACAGAAGGTTACAAAAGGTTACATTTTTGCTTTTTTTCTGGTTACAAAATGGAAATAACCGGACTGCTGGAGTTAACACAAAGTATAACAACCATTTACAAAAACAATTTCACTCAGGATACACGGTTACACTTTTTTCCGGTAAAAACTGAATTAACGTGTTAAACTTCTCTCCGTACTTTCGCCGGAAGGTCCGATTTTATAACTTTATACAATAAAAGAAAGTCCATGACCAAAAACATCATTACGATCGATCTTCCTCCCCATCTGGCAGATTACTGCCGGCATGAATTCGGGGTGGATAACGAAGGAAACATCATCCTTCGCCGTTCCCATGATATCGGCAAACAGATATACTCTCATATTCTGACATCCGATCTTCCCCGAAAGCAACTTCCGGGATTACACCCCACCCTTTTTATCATTCCGGTCACTAAATCCAATCGTTATATCCTGGGATCCCGTTTCCTTTATATATCACGATGGGGTGAAGAAAAGATTCAGGACTATATCGAATCAGATTTCAATCAACGAATGCGGATCCTGTTTGAAGCCGGTTACCGGAAAAACTATTCCCAGAAGCAAATCATTGAAGCCATTCTCCAGGCATATAACATCAAAAACACATCACTCAACTACGAGGCTGTGAAAAAATCTGACTACCGGAATCAGAAAAAAATACGCCGTTTGGTGTTCGACGACCTGCAAAGCATTGTAAATTAATAGAATATAAAATATTTCAGTGTTTTTGCCGGATCCATAGGCTAAAACATTGCGCAAAAACAACAAATTGTCCCGATGCGAAATCTTTCTGTTATCACCACCGTCCGCCTGGCCCTGTTCCGGAACTGTCAGCTACCCTCTTACCCGGTATCCCGGATAAAATTATCGTCCATTTTACACACGGGTTACCATTTTGAAGTCATTCCCGGCATAAAACCCCTATCCTGTTCCTTCGAAGAAACCGAAAAGGATTCGGAGGCCGGCACCTGCTTCGAGAAAAAACTGAAATTCGAACTATCCAAACTCCGTCCGGAGCTTTCTGCCCTGCTGGACCGCTATGCCCATAACCAGGTCGTTGCCGTCATCACGGATGCCAACGGATATTCCTGGCTGGTCTGGCCGTTGATACGGACCATAAAACGAAGTTTACCCGGTACGGCTAAAAAAGCGAACCTCACGGAAGTAAATTTTTCGGGCAAAGGAATCTGGGAATCACCCTGCGTCGAGCTCGACTCATAGTCCTTTCTTTCCGGCGGCTCCCGTTGTAATATTGACAGTCAGTTACACTTCAGCCGCATGAAACAATCTTATTATAAAATCAGCAACAAATCTGCCGGAGAAGCCGAAATCCTGATCTATGGAGTGATCGGCGACAGCTGGTGGGAGGAATCCGTTACAGCCAGACGGTTCGTCACCGATTTCAAGCAACTCGAAAAAACCTGTTCCAGGATAAACATCCGGATCAACTCTCCGGGCGGATCCGTGTTCGACGGTTTGGCCATATTCAACGCAATCCATTCTTCCCAGGCTGATGTCCACACCTATAACGATGGACTGGCCGCTTCCATGGGTGCCGTCATTCTGCTGGCCGGACAGACCGTACATTCTGCAAAAAATGCCCTCCTGATGCTTCATTCTCCCCTGGGTGGAGTATACGGTACTGCCAGGGATATTCAAAACTACCTGACCGTATTGGACAAAGTGAAGGGATCCCTGATTACCTGCATCTGCACGAAATCCGGAAAAACACAGGAAGACATCGAATCGAAATACTTCGACTTCGAAGATCACTGGCTCAGTGCTGATGAAGCAATAACAGAAAACCTGATCGATGAGATCGAAGAACGCGAAGCCAAAGTACCGGAGAATATTACCTCGATGACCTATTCCGACATTGTCAACCAGTTTAATGACCTGATGAAACCGGATCCGAAACGGTTCAACGTACTCTCCTGGCTGAATAATCTCTTGACAAATACCAAAACAAACGATGAAATGAATCTATCCGAACTGATCAAAATCTGTAACATCGATGCCAAGGCATCGGAACAGGATGTGCTGGAGCACATCAAAAATCTGATAACAGAGAATACAACTCTGAAAACAGAGAAGGAAACGGCTGAAAATGCCTTGAAAACAGAACAGGAAGCCCACGAAGCAACCAAAACGGAACTGTCAGAAGCCCGGCAGCAAATAGAAAACCTGAAAAAGGCCCCCGGTGACCGTTCCGATGAAGTGAAAAAAGAAACCGACGACACCAGGAAAGAAACCGTCGACCGGCTGAGTAAAGAAGACATCGAATTTTTTGCAAATCTTTAATGCCATGCCAAATACAATTACTGAAAAACTGATTGGTTCCGCAGAAAAATACCGGAAACAACTTTTACAGCTTCCCGCCATAGGGGTGACGGAAGCCCTGGTGCACATGACAGGCCGTCCCGGAGTGATCCACAAGGAGACCACCAGCTGGATGACCGGTGACTTTGAGCTCCGTCCGTACAACGGTGAAAAAAATGCCGGTAAAAACGTCGGATTGGATGCCCGTACGCTGGAAACATTCCTGGGATCCTGTGTCGAAGAATTCGACCCGAACATCCTCCGTTCCACCATTTACGGTCAGCTGTATGCCAAAGGAGGAAAAATCGAAGACGAACAGATCCACAAAGGGATCCTGATGAAGATCATGAAAACCCTGATGAAAAAACTGAACAACAGCCTGTTCACTGCCGTCCGGAACGAAAACGGTACGAAAACCTCAGAATTGTTCAACGGTTTCGATACCATTACTCAGAAAGAAATTACCGACGGAAACATTAGTACAGCCAAAGGGAATTATATCGAAATCGAGGAAATCACCTCCCAGAATGCAGTGGATATTCTGAAGTCCGTTTACCGGGCCGCTTCGGATGAACTGAAAAACGAAGAAACAAAACTATTCATTCCCCGGACGGTATACGACGCTTACTGCGACGACTATCAGCTGACCGTCGGTGCAGCGCCTTACAACAAGGCATTCGACAAAACCTTTGTAGAAGGCTCCCAGAACATGTGCGAGCTGGTACCGCTGGTATCGAAAAAAGGTTCCAAATTTTTCCAGTTAACCACTAAATCTAATATGCTTTACGGTTACGGAAACGGTGTCGAGAAAGAAACCATACGCGTGCGCGAATGTGATAATCCCTTCCTGCTGCAGTTCGTTGCTGCCTTGTTCTTTGGAGTCGATTACGAATACATCGGAGAAGAGAGATTATTGGTTGCAAAACAAAAAGATTCTATCGGTTCATAAGAAAGGAGGAAACTATGTCTTTATATCAGGATTTAAATTGGGCTCAGGGCAAGAAGAATCTGCCTGGTCTTCGTGGCGTCGCTTACTTTATCAACAAAAAAGATATCGTCAAGTGGCCGGTATTGGCTGATGAAGGGGAATCGGCAACTGCCTGTTCCACCTATGTCGGAGATTTCGAGCTGGCTGCTGACGCCAAATGGAAAAAAGTGGACGTGATCCAGCGGAAAAACTCCCTGACATCCGAGCCTCAGGGCGAACGCGAATCAACGACCGTTCTCAATAAATTGTCAGTGAAGCATGCCGGAACCGACGAAGAGGCAATCGCATTGCAGCGCTACGGTAACCGGGACGACCTGGTATGGCTGGTGCAGGATATGAACAACCAGAAAAAATTCCGGGTAGTCGGTTCCCCGATTTTCGACAACATCACCAAAGTTTCCCTGAACCTCGGTTCCGAAGCCACTTCCGAAAAAGCCACCACCATCGAGGTCGAAGCTACGGATGAATGTCTGCCATTCTACACCGGAAAAATTGTAACCTCTGAAGGTGACATGAACGCGCCGGATCCTGCTCCGGAAGGTAGCGTGTAAACTTGTGTTTCTCATGATGATGAATCCCGCTGCTCCGGTGGCGGGATTTTTTTATTTATAAAAAAGTAGTATCTTAATAGTAATGTTATAGTTATCCGTTTGATATATGGATTTTTTGTCATAATTTTGTGTCGAGAAACAGTCACAGATAACCCTATACTTATGTCAGGCTTCCCTTTTAATGAACGTAAAGCACTTGCTGCAGTTCTTTTCATACTAAAAGAAATGGGAGGTAAGGTTGATAAACACAAACTTGCCAAGATACTTTATTACGCAGATGAAAAACATCTGTGCAGATATGCACGTCCGGTTATAGGGGATCGTTACATAGCTATGCCTTATGGACCTGTTCCTTCAAGTGTTTATGATGGTGTAAAAAAAAGCGCTGGTTTCCCGCTTTTTCAGGATGCCCTGGATTCCGACGGCAATGCGGTCATATCTGACCAAGAGCCGAATATGAAACTTCTTTCCCAAACAGATGTCGAGTGTTTACGCGAGTCAATCCAGGAAAATAAGGATTTATCATTTTGGGATTTGGTAAATAAATCTCATAAAGAGGCTTACAACAACGCCTGCGGGGGTACAATATCTGTTCTTGACATGGCAAAAGAGGCGGGAGCATCAGAGGAAATGATAGAGTATATTAACGAGCTAATGTCCGACTATCAACCCATTTGTTGATTATGCCAAAGTTAAGCGAACTACTTTCTGCCAATAGTAACTCTGTCAATGTTACGTCATATTCCATCGCTCCCGGGGATGTATTCAAGGTTTTTGATAACCGGACAACACCTCCGAAGATTAAATATCATATAGTAGTAGGTATTAGTGAGGAACGTATATTATTAGGAACTGTAAGAATCAACAGCAATATAAATATTAATGTTTATCGGGATCAGGCTTCTCAGTATCGATGCATTAAAATGAAAGCAGAAAAGTATGATTTCCTGGAGCATGACTCCACAATTGATTGTAATCATCTTATTACTCATAATTTGAAGGACATCAAAACATATATTAATTCTCATCCGGATGTTATATTAGGCGACATTACAACAGAAGACCTGGAAGATATAAAATTGCGAATGTTGGATGCACCGACTATAACAGAAGAAGATAAGGAAATATTTGGGATATCCCTTAACTGATATACAGGAAATAGAATCCCGCTGCTCCGGTGGCGGGATTTTTTATTTGCTGTAAAGAGCATCTATAAAAATTCGTTGGCACAAACAGTGCTTTCTTATAATCTAACTAAGTTGCAAATCATACGTAGAATACTATGAGGTTTATATAAGGAAAATATAAATTTTATAGGAGTATTATATAGTAATTATAAAATTAATATCTTTGCAAAGAATGGAAGGAAGCAGTAGACATACCAATCAAATTATAAATTCGAATATGCTAAACCCTATAGATAACCAGATACGCAACCTCTTAAAAAGTGGGTTGGAAACATTGGAACAACAATTAGATTCTGATATTTATACCTATTATGGTCCGATAGATGATTCAATAGTCCCACTCATTAAACATACTATTGAGCAAATAGCTAAAGAAAAAAAGCATACCCGTTTAAGTATCGTATTGACCACGGGTGGAGGAAGTGCAACCGCTGTTGAAAGGTATGTTAATATTATTCGGAATTTTTATGATGAAGTAAACTTTATCGTACCGGATTTTGCTTACAGTGCAGGAACCATATTTTGTATGAGTGGAGATAATATTTACATGAATTATTACTCTGTATTAGGTCCGATTGATCCCCAAGTAATGAATAAAGATAAACGCTGGGTACCAGCTTTAGGGTATTTGGATAAGATTAACGAATTGATAGAAAAAGCACATAAGGGAACTTTGACAAATGCTGAATTTTTAATATTGAAAGATTTTGATTTAGCTGAATTGAAAGGGTATGAGCAAGCTAAAGAACTAACCATTGATCTGTTGAAAAAATGGTTAGTTAAATACAAATTTAAAAATTGGACTAAAAAGCAAACATCAGGAGTTCCGGTAACTCAGGAAATGAAAGAAAAACGGGCTGAAGAAATTGCAGACCGTTTGAGCGATAATAAGATCTGGAAATCACATGGACGTCCGATAAATATAGAAATTCTGAGGGATTCTCTAAATCTTGTTATAGAAGACTACGGAAAAGATTCTAATCTATCAACTAATATTGATTCCTATTACTCACTATTAGATGATTACGTCAGAAAGAATGGTTTACAATTATTTATTCAAACAAGAAACTTCCTTTAATTATGGCAACAAACATCGAAGAAAAATTGAGAGAGGCTTTAGAAAAAGCTTCTGAGGATCAGAAGGCTGATAACAAGTTGTCTGCTTTTGAGAAAGCATTAGAAGAGTTTAATGAATTAGTAGAAAAGGGGATTATAAAAGAGAGGGGGTATACGTTGATGACAGGTTCTGAAATGTATAATCGAGATATTAGTTTCAATATGAAATAATAATTTTTATGACGGAGCCATCCGGCTCCGTTTTTCTTTCCTATATTTTTGCCCTTTCAAAAACTTTTCGTATTATTGCAGTGTTCAAATCATTCAAGCAAGGGTGGAGATAGACCGCCCTCAATCCGTTGGCGGATTTTTTATGTCTATCACTCAACACATGATAAACGCATGCGGCGTGTACCCCCGTCCTTAGTTGTAATGGCGAAAGGAACCCTTGCTTGAGGATTTGAACAACGGGACAGGCACGCCGTTTTCTGTGTCTAAGAAGTTCAAAAATCAAGCATTATGAATCAAAAAGTTACTTCCGCATCTACGGTGACGGAGCAAAAAATCAGGCAAACAATTTGCCCTTTCAAAAACTTTCCGTAATATTGCAGTGTTCAAACATATCACATAGGGTGGAGATAGACCGCCCTCAATCCGAGTAGCGGATTTTTTATGTCTATCACTCAACACGATAACATATAACGGCGTGTACCCCCGTCCTGTATATCGTAATGGTTGCATGGACCCCCTATGTGAGAGTTTGAACAACGGGACAGGCACGCCGTTTTTCTGTGCCTAAAAAGTTAAAAAATTACATATTTATGGAAAAGAAAGTCACTTCCGCATCTACGGTGGCGGAACAAAAAGCAATCATCCGTGATTGCCTGGAAAAAACCGCTTACATCCGTCAAACCATGGCCCGGCTTTTTCCCAGGATAACCCTCAACGGAAATCCCGGATATACCCCTTCTGAAGATTGTGCCCTTAATATTCACGAAGATTACACGATTTCAATGTCCAATGCCTTGGCCGATATTTACGGTCATCTTATCGGAAAGGAGGTAAGCCATGAATGAGGCTGTTTTCAACGTCCGGCTACAGGCTATCGAATCGGCTTTCCGGCATCTGACAGAGATGCGCCTTGAACTTGAACAGGAGGGAGTATGGAAACCCGGACGCCATTATGACCGTGATTCTGATTTCTATCAGTTTTTCCTGGGACTATCCTGTCGGTTGTCACAACTTTACCTTGATAAGGAGGAAGACCATGAATAAAAACAAAATACTGCAATACGTCACAGAGCTCCAGGAACTCCGTGACCGTTTCGACTCTGAATTATTTCCGACGACGCTTCCGATCGAGCATTGCCGGGATAACTTTCAGGAAGGAATGGACCGGGCAGTCGAAGCTGTAATGGCTGTATATGCCGACATCATTCTGAATGAAATTCAGACCCGGAAAGCCAAAGAGTAAATAATTTCAAAATGTTGGGAAGCGTTGGGAGTCTGTCCGTTGGACAGGCTCTTTTTTCGTCCTTTCCCTTTTCCGCTCCCTGTTCTACCTTTAAAATAAAAACAATGGCTAAAAAAGGAACTTCCAAAACAATAGCAACAAGTCCGCTCCCGGAAATTACCGGCGACCGGAAAAAGGACTGGCAGACTTTCCGGAGGCGTAAATCTATTGATTTCGGTATCCGCTTGCTGGAACGTTACGTACCCCGAAACGTCCGGCTGATTGCTTATTGCCGGGCATCCCGTAACCTGAAATACATTACTGAAAACTTAAATGCTATACTCCATGCAGACAATTAACGAATGGCTGGCCGGAAACCGGGATTATGCTTCCGGTCTGACTCTCCTGGCAAAATACTCTAAAAACAGGATCCTCCTGCAAAACCTTTCCCGGAAACCCCTGCCGGCAAAACTGGAATATGAATTACGCAAACTGTCAAAAACACCGGAACCACCCGTTGTTCCCCCGGCTAACATTCTGCCGGAAACAGCTCCGGAGTCTGTTCCGGCACCACTCACCGGAAAACCCAGAATAAATCCGGATGATTTACCGGATCATCTCCGGCAACTATGGCAGGAAACAGCCGAAAAATACCGTCTTGCCCGGACCCTCCACGAAAAATTGAAACTGTTGGCCGACGCTGATCAGCGCACCCTGCTCATCGGGCAGCTGGAAAATTACCGGAAAGAGATCCGGACCAACTGGGACGTAATCGATACCTGGGCCAAAAAACAAAATCAGGGAAATTCCTCCGTCACAGTAGACGAAAAGCGGATCAACGCCAACCGGAAATACCTCAGTGAAGGTAAAAAGGCTGTAACAGGTTTGTCCGGAGCGTCACGGGCAAAGAAACTGGAAGCCATGCAACGCCGGATTGATGAATTACTCGCTGCCGGAGAGAAGTTTGATCCGGAAAATCAGAAAGAACTGGAAGAATTGGGAATGAAATTCGATGGCTAAACCGAATACACTGGATCTGCTCCACGATCACATGTTCGGAGAAAGTTCCGTACAACTGACCGGAAAACAAAAAGAACAACTCCGGCGGTATCAGTCCGTTTTTACCGTCTGGCTGGAAAACCCGTGGATGTCGAATAAGGCTCTGCGGGAATTTCTTGTAAACACCTATGGCATTTCCGTCACCCAGGCTTACCAGGACATCAAAAACGTACAGATACTACTAGGAAACGTCAAGCGTGCCGCCAAGGAATGGTATCGTTATATTGCCAACGAAATGGTTAAACAGGCAATTTGCGACCTTGACAATTCCGAAGAAGATGTCAAATCCGCTTTTTTCAGGGCCAAAGCCAAAATCGCAGCAGCCGAAGCCCTGGTAAAAATCAACCGCCTGAATAAGATCGATGCAGATCCGTTCGACTGGGATCAGATTAAACTACCTGATTTCGAACCGACTAACGATCCGGTAGAAGCCGGAATCCTGACCGGGACATCCCGTTCCGAACTGGAAGAAAAGATCCGGAAACTGGAAGAGAAATATTCCGAAGTCATCGAAATAAAAGACGTACCCTATGAATCTGTCGCCAGAGATTAAGAAGCAATATTTCAATACGCCTCAAATGGAAGCGATGTATATCGCTGCCAATACCACTGTTATAGTCGGTGGGCGTCGCCTGGGAAAATCCCACGGTTTCGGGGCCCCTTTTCTTCTCCGGAACATGAAACACATGCCGGGCAGCTCCGGAGGGGTAGTCGGGACTTCCTATCAGCAACTGTTGACCCGTACACTCCCTGGTACGCTGAACGCTCTCCGGCAATGGAACATACAGCGCGATGTACATTACTACATCGGCCGAAAGCCCCCTTTATCCGCCAATTTCAAGGAACCGGTTATTCCTCCGGCCAGCTATGATAACTCCGTTATTTTCTGGAACGGGACTATTCTCCGGCTGATCTCTCAGGACCGGCCCGGAACTTCCAATTCACTGACTCTGGACTGGGGTCTTTTCGATGAAGCCAAGTTCCTGAACTTTGACAAACTGAAAAACGAAACCTTCCCGGCCATGGGTGGTTATCCTCCCAAATTCCGCGATTGCCCGTGGTACCGTTCAAAACTCATTATTTCCGATATGCCGACCACGAAAAAAGGATCATGGTTCCTGGTGTATAAAAACATGATGGATGAAGAGCTGATCGAAACGATCGCGTACCTGGTTGTCGAAAAATTCCGTCTGCAGACAAAAGCCAGGTCGGAAGGCTGGACAGATTCCATGCAGCGCTATTACCGGCAGATCGTCAGCGAAATGGCCCGCCTGCGTTCCGTAGCTATCCTTTACCGGGAATGGTCGTCCATCCAGAATCTGGCCCTTTTGGGAGAAAAATACATCCGTGACCTGAAGCGGGATCTTCCGCCCATGGTCTTCCTGACCTCCGTCATGTCCAAGCGGGTAACCAAACTACTGGGCGGTTTTTATTCCAACCTGAGCGAGAAGCATTACTACACCGATTTCAATAATTCATACCTGGATAATTGCGGGTATGATTTCGATAAGTTACAGGATGAATCCTGCCTTCAGGACGGGGATCTGGACTTTGACCGGCCGATTTGCATCGCATTCGATTACAACGCCAATATCAACTGGATAGTATGTGGTCAGGATGTTTCCATGCAGATGCGTACCCTGAACTCCTTTTTCGTAAAATATGAACGTAAACTCCGGGAAGTAATTCAGGATTTCTGTAAATATTACCGTTTCCACCGGACCCGGGAAGTTGTCTACTATTTCGATAGTACAGCTATTGGCAATAACTATGCGGTCAACGGAGATGATTTTGCCGCCACCGTCCAGGATGAATTTCAGAAACAGGGCTGGCGGGTCTATCCGGTTTACATCGGCCAGCCTATGCCACACCGGGAAAAACACAAAATGATCAATGAATCCTTTATCGGCCAGGGAAACTACCTTTATCCCCAAATCAACAAAGCCCATAACGAAGCCCTGATTCTGGCTATGGAACAAGCTGGCGTCCGGATTGGCACCAAAGGTTTCGAGAAAGACAAGTCCGGTGAAAAATACGCCGAAACTGAAGAAGATCTTCTCCAATACCGCACCGATGGAACCGATGCTTGGGACACTCTTTTCATAGGCATGAACAAATTTCCCCACCAATCCGGATCGATGTTTGGATTGGTATCGATGATGAAGTAATGTTATATCATTTCTTGAAGATAAAATTAAGACATTAGTAAATACTTGAACTGTCATTCGGGGAGGTGCTTTTTTATCCTATTCTCCCCTTTTTCAGTTTTCCAAAAGTGAACTTTCTGAATTTCAATCAATAAACATTGAAAACACCCCGTATTTTTTCAGTTTTCACGCACACGACCCCGCACCGCCCTGTCGATGAATCCGGTAATCGATAGGATCAATGGTACGTTATATGACAGCATTTTCTTTTGACAATCAGTTGATTACCTTGGTAATTGAAAAGGTAATCAGCGATTACCACTCTGTCCTTTCTTTCCGCTCTCCCTTCCCTATCTTCGTAATAAAAAAGAACTATGTTATCTATCTACAAAGCCAGGCAAATACTGGAAAGCAAACAGGAGGTAAACCTGAAATACTGGGACAAGGAAGGCAATATAATCACAGCCGATCAGGTGGTCTGTACATCCAGCTATCATGAGAATAATACCTTCAACCTGCTGCATACACAGTCCGGGGAAGTCCGGAAGATCCGGGCCTGGAATATCTTTGAACTGAACGGAGAGGAGGTGTGTCTATGATGGACTATGTATCCGTATTGGAAGTAAGCTCCGATGTTGCAGCTATTATTAACGAAGTTTCGTCAGCAGATCTGTTTGATAAAGAACCCACTCAGCCGGTAACGGTAAAAGGTTCTTCCCGTGGGTATGTACAGTGGGGATATGACAATAATTTACCGCAACAAATCAGAGATAAAGTATACGATTCGGATGTTATGAGCCCTAACATGCTGTTCAATGTTCTGACTTGTTATGGGCGAGGTGTAAATTATACCCGGAAAGACGGTAGTCCCATAGAGGAAAAAGAAATCACAACCTTCTTTAAGCGTAACCGGTTAATCCCCCTGATGTGGGAAGCGATTACCGATATTAAGTTCTGGAATTTTGCCGTATTAGTACTGATTCTCGATAAGGAAGGCAACAAGGTAGTACAGCTTGTGCATAAGGAAGCCATGTATATCCGTCTGGAAACCTGTAACCCGGCAACCGGCCGGATAGAACATGTGTTGTATGCCAACTGGGAAGATCAGGAAAGTGCGGAACATCCGGAGGTCATCGAATTGTTGGATATGCGTGATCCCTGGGGTGACATGATGATGCGTTTGGGGCGACTCCCCGGAGCCGATGGACGCATGTTAAGAACAAATGTCCGAAAATTTGCCTTTTTGGTGCGTATCCCAACGCCGGGCAATAAGTATTATCCGTTTGCCTACTGGATGTCAACCCTTCGTTCCGGCTGGTATGACCTGAGCGTCATGGTACCGAAGGTCAAAAAGGCACACATGAAGTCCGGAATGAAGATCCGCTACCAGGTAGAAATTGATAAAGAATTCTGGACGTATCTCTTCCAAAGTGAACAAATAACCGATCCGGAGAAGCAAAAGGAACGTCGGAATAAAGAGATCCAAAATATCAAGGAATTTCTTTCCGGTCTTGAAAGCGGGGATAAAGTGTGGTTTTCGGGTTATTACATTGACCCGAATAAGGTGGAACACCGGTTGGTCCGCATCAACATCATTGATACAAAGAAGGAAGGGGGAGACTGGATTGAAGATGCCGAAGAAGCCGCTAATTTCTTGTGTTATGCCCAGGGCGTACATCCGCACCTGAACGGAGCAACACCTGGTAAAAATAAAGGTTCCCAGTCGGGTTCAGATAAGCGGGAGTTATTTACCATGAAACAAGCGATCGAAAAACCGGTCCGCGATCTTTTGCTGGAACCGTTGGTATTGGTAGCGGATGTAAACGGCTGGGACATCCGGTTCGATATTCCCGATATTATGCTGACAACATTGGATCAGGGAACCGATGCAAAGGAAATTTCACAAAATAAGAAGGATAAAGATGATACTGCAGAATAAAGAACAATTTATCAGATACATCCCGACTGCGGCGGCTTCCGATTGGAGGGATATGGAGACCTTTCGGGATAGTGCCGAACGCTGGCTGAAAAATGAAATCCTGGGACGCGTATTGTACGAAGAACTTGAAGCTGATGCAGAGCGGGAACAATATCAGGAACTATCGGATCTATGCTGTAAAGTAATCAGCCTGGATGCTTATCATCGGGCTATTCCTTTTCTCGACCTGGTACAGAATGCCAACGGCTTTGGGGTCGTCTCCAACCAGAACCTGGCACCGGCTTCCCGGGAGCGGGTGAATCGCCTGATTCAGGAAACAGCTCTGCAACGGGATGATGAAACAGAAGTTTTATTAGATTACCTGGAAGATACCCCGGCCTTTCATGACTCCTGGAAAGGTTCGAAAGCGTATTCGGTGCTGTCGGATTGCCTGGTGATGACGGCCAGAGAACTGAAACGGCTATGTAAATGGTCCGGAAGCCGGGAAGAATTTCTGAAGCTGAAACCGATGCTGACACTTCAGATGTATAGTGTACTGGGCCGTTGGGTAAGCCGGGCATATATCGATGAGCTGCTCGAACAACAGCGGGACAATGACGTCACCGAAGAAAATGCCGGTGTTCTGAACATGCTGAAGTTTGCTCTGGCCAATTACGTAACCGGTAATCTTAAAGATGCCGATGCTTTCCGGGATGAAGCGGTAAGCCTGATGGATGCCAGGCCGGAAGCCTATCCGACCTATGCCAATAGCAAGGAATACCGGACACGTCACCAAAACAATTACGAAAATTCAGCCGATTCACCGATTTATATTATGGGAGGAATATGAGAACTGTAAATTTAATTCTACCGCATTCCTGGGAAGAATTGTCCGAACGTCAGTTACTGTTCGTTTCTTCTCTGTATTTACAGGGGCTTACCCGGAATGCTTTTCTAACGAAGGCATTTATATACCTGTCAGGTTTACGTATTTTACCGGGCCGTTACGGTAACCGGGAGAATCCGGTTTATCGGTTCCGGAAGAAGGGAGAGAAAGCCTTTCCCATGTCAATGGGTGAAATCCTGGATTTTTGCCGAGAATGTGAATTTTTATTGGAATACCGGGAAAACTTTAGTCCGCTGCCGGTGCTTGCCGGCCGGAAGGCTTTGAATACCCTGATGTACGACGCCTGTTTCGGGCAATTCATATCGGCAATGGTTTACTACAACCAATTCAAGGATCCGGAACAAGACCGGCATTTCCTGGATAAATTATGTGCCGTGATGTACCCGGCCGGTCCATGGGATCCGGATAACATCCGGCAGGAAGAGTTCGCCTGTTTACCTTTACATGTCTGCTATACCGTTTTTCTTTGGTTCGGGACGGTAATGAACGTTGTCTCCAGAGAATGTCCGGGACTGTTTCGGGAAGCTTCAGATGATGCAGAACCGATTTCTTTACGGGAAAATATTCATGCCATGTACAACCTCGTGACAGAACACGATATTACCAAAGAAAAAGAGGTTGCCCGGCTGGAAATGTGGCGGGTACTCTACGATATGGACGAAAAAGCCCGCCGGATCAAAGAAATGAACGAACGCCTGGAACAACATGGAAGAGTTTAATATTACCGAATATGTCCGGAGAATACAGCAAAGTCTGAAAGCTACATCCGGATATGAATTCTGCCGGGTATCCGACCCGAAAGCAATGGAAGAAGTGCTCCAGAACAGTAAGCGCTGCGACCGCTTCTTTGCCCTCGATGACAGTCAGGAAGGTATGATTTTCCAGGGAGACGGCGGAGGCTGGTTTGAACGCCGGCCGGTAGTTATATTCTTACTGGGTAAATTATCAAAATGGCCCAATATGACAGGCCGGGAACGGATACTGAATGAAATGCGGAGCATTTACCGGAAAATTATTTCCCGGCTGATCCGCGACCGGGAACACCTTGAAGCACTTGCCTACCTGGCCGATGACAGCATCCCTTTCGACGAGATCCCGGGTGAGTTTGCCGGAGGTACCGCCGGACTTTTCTTTACGTTTACTGTGGATATCCCTCTGAACTTGGAATACAATGGGGCAGACTGGCAGTAATTTTACCGGATCGGTTACCGCCTGGAGCGAAATCACGATGAAAGTGCTACTGCAGCGGATGGATGTATTGGGTTTCGGTGCCGAAGCGGGACATCTGCGCAGTAGCCTGCAAAAAGGCCGTTTGCAGGTTTCCGACAAAGGGAATGACATTTACAACCTGATCATGTCGTTCAATTTATACGGTCGCTTTGTCGACATGGGCGTTGGCCGGGAATTCCGCCGGGGGAATGACGGACGGCACACGGAATCCCGGCGTAAACCTAAGGAATGGCTTTCCCGGTACTGGTGGGCACAATTCCAGCGGCTCAGAGAAATCATGAAAGAAAAGTATGCCAGTGCTTCTGCAGAAGTCGTTATGGACGAACTTTCCCAAATCATGGGTGGGGCGAAAACCATGAAGGGCTTTATGTACGCCGTCCGGCAGTCTGAGCGTAATGCCCGGAACTATGCCCGCCGCCGTGCCCTTCCCGGCAGGTGGACGAATAATCATAAGACGTGGAAGCCGCTGTAAAATAATTTTCCGAAAAAGTTGCCAAGTCAGGCAACTTTTGTTATATTTGCTGTATGAAAAGGGAAATAATAGCATTCGGAGATTATTATGACGATTTCATGAAAACCCTGTCAGCGGTTGAGCGCAAGAAGGTTCATTATATACTTGATCTTCTACAAACCGAAGATAGAATTAGTACGAAATTCGTAAAATTTATCAGAGATGGCCTCTATGAAATAAGGGCTATGTATAATGGAAATATCTACCGGATATTTTTTATTTTCGATGAAGGACGGATCGTAGTTTTATTTAATGGTTTTCAGAAAAAGACACAGGAAACCCCGGAAAATGAAATAAAGAAAGCACTAAGAATAAAGGAGGAATATTATGAAAGCAAAGAAGATTAAAAGTATCAGTGCCGAACTCGACGAATTATATGGTAAAGAAGGTACGCCTGAAAGGGAAGCTTTCAGAAAAGAAGCGTATGCGTATTACACCGGTCAAATTATCGAGCAGGCCCGCAAGGAAGCTAATATGACTCAGGAAGAACTTGCCCAAAAAATAGGTTCGAATAAATCTTATATTTCCCGGGTAGAAACTGGCAAGACAGAGCCCAAAGTATCTACTTTTTACAGGATTGCCGCTGCACTGGGACTGACTGTTGAGCTTACTCCTGCATAGGATAAGTCTAGGAGATTTAATGCCTTTATTAAAGAAGCTCTGGAAAATCAGTTGAAGTTATCAAATAGTTGATACTATAATCAGAAAATAGGAGGTGGATATCTATGACGCCTGAAAACAAAAAGGAATTTCGTACCGTCGCTATCATTTTTTTGATAACGATAGGAATCGGACTGTTAAGTGCTTTCGTTTCAATGTGGTTTTTAATAGCTTTTATAGTTTTAGCCTTATTCCTGTGGAACTGGCGCTGGGCGCTTGTTATTACTTTACCTTTAATCTGGGTATGCATTGATTTTTCATTTTCATTATAAATGAGCTGGGTTTTTATTCGGCACGCCCCGGTTTTCGCCGGGGCTTTTTCTTTCCCCTGAATTTTGCCATTTCAAAAACTTTCCGTATCATTGCAGTGCACAATTTTCATAGTAGGGTGGAGATAGACCGCCCTCGAATCCGAGCAGCGGATTTTTTATGTCTATCACTCAACACATGATAAACGCATAACGGCGTGTACCCCCGAATAGCTGTTGCTTAATGGTAATAGCGGTCCCTACTATGAGGATTGTGCAAAACGGGTCAGGCACGCCGTTTTTCTGTGCCTATAATGCACAAAATCATAGTATTATGGAACCAACCTTAACAACCGCCAAAGTGCGGAAACGTATTTCTGAAAGTACGGAAGCACGCCAGTCATTCATTCAATTCTTCCGCGACAACTACCCCCCTGTTAGGCAGCTTAAAATCATCGACGGCAAGTACTATTTCATCGCTCATGCAAAAGCCGGAAAACGCTACCTTTACGCCAAAGCCTATTCCCTGGAACGCCTGAAAGAATATTTCATCCTCCAGTTCAAGGAAAAAGTAGTCACCATGGCTTAGGCAAGCCTGGATACCACACGGAGTCTGTCCCTCCCGGGCAGGCTCTTTTTATGTCCTTTCCCCTCCTGCTTTGGCTGCGTAACTTGCCGGAAAAAAGAAACGATGACAGGAACCGAACAAACCCGTATAGAAGTGCTTTTGGATGGCCGACAGGCTTCCGACCAGCTGAAAGACCTTTCTAAAAATGCCGCAGCCCTCCGTATAGAATTGGCAAAAGCCTATCAGGCGAATGACGCCGGAAAAGTAGCCGAAACAGAGTGGGAACTCAGTAAACTGAATACCCGGATGAAACAACTCCGGAAAGAAACGGTAGACGTTCAGGCTGTCCTGAATAACCTTTCCGGTGCTACAATGTCAGACCTCCGGCAGTCCATCGCTTCGGTAGATGCCCGCCTGAACAGCAAAAATATAAGGCGGAATTCCGAAGAATGGAATAAGCTGACAGAAGTAAAACGTACTCTTATCGCCGAGCAAAAACGGCTGCGGCAGGAAATGGGAGCAACGGACGGCGCTATCCGCAAACAACGGTTATCGGTTGCCGACTGGATAGTATCATTGGGAATAGTTCAAAGGGCTTTTAATGGTGTAAAAAACTTCTTGCGCGAAAGCCTCTATTCTTTCAACGCTTTTGAAAAAAGCGTAAAAGGCCTTTCTTCTCTTACCGGACTAACCGGCAGTGAGCTGGATTACCTTTCCGATCAGGCAAAGGAATTGTCTACTTCCACTCTCGACGGTGGTATCATTATCCGGCAAAGTGCAACCGAAATTACAGATGCCTATAAAATGATCGGTTCCCAGCGTCCCGAGTTACTTAAAAATAAGGAGGCCCTTAACCAGGTGACACAGGAAGCTATCATCCTGTCGGAAGCGGCGGAAATGGAACTGCAGCCGGCTTCAAGGGCTCTTACGAATTCATTAAACCAATTCAATGCATCCGCTGATCAATCCCGTCGGTTTATCAATGTGCTGGCTGCAGGATCACAGGCCGGAGCAGGTGATATCAACTACCTTTCCCAGGCTATTGAGAAATCCGGAACCACGGCAAACCTGATGGGACTGGAATTTGAGCAACTGGTTGCCCTGATCGAGACAGCAGCCCCCAAATTCAGCGAAGCGGCGGTTGCCGGTAATTCCATCGATAAGGTCCTGATGGAAATGAAAGCAAAACAAATCGGTTACCGCAACGGTGTCTTTGACGTGAATGCCGCTCTGGACGAATTGGCCGGACGGTTTGCCAAAGGCGAACTGGCAGCCAATATTTTCGGCAAAGAACATGCCAAGATGGTGGAAGTGCTGGTAGATGGCCGGGAGGAATTCGTCAGGTATCAGGAAGCGGTCACCGGAACCAACAAAGCCATCGAACAGGCCGCAACCAATACCGACACAAACGATGCCCGCCTGAAACAGCAACAGAACCGCCTGGAACAGCTGCGTATAGAGTTGGGAGAAAAGTTGACTCCACTGGTCGGCGCCTTCACTTCCGGAACGGCTTCCCTGATACAGGTATTGATTCCGATGGTAGACCTTCTGGGTAAATACAAAACTTCGGCAGCGCTGCTGACTGCCGCTCTGACGGGACTAGCCCTGAAGGGAAAAATCTTACATGGCATAGAATTGCTGAGAAACGCTACCGGGAAAGAATCAGTTATCATCGGAAAAGCCAGGATTTTAGGCATGAACTCCCATATTGCAGCCCTGAAACTCCAGACGCTTGTTACCGGCTCTGCAACCATGGCGGAAAAACGGCATATCGCGGCTATCCGGCAAAAAATCACTGCCATGAAAACGGCTAATGCCGCTCTGGCAAAAACTCCCTGGGGTTTATTGGTCTCAGGAGCCTCTATGGCTATCGGACTGATCATCGATCTGGTTAAAAACACGGACAAACTGTCAGAAAGCCAGAAACGGCTGAATGAAATCGATCAGCAATATACAGGTAGCCTCAGGGAACAGACCGGACAAATGGAAATGCTGATGGTACAGATCCGGAAAACTAATCCGGGAACAGAAGAACGGATAAAATTAGTGGACCGCCTGAACGAACTGATACCGGATGTAGTGGACAAGCAAACCTTATACGGAGCCAGTCTTCAGGATTTGAAAAAATACGAAGCAGACTACCGTACAGAACTCGAAAAACGTATCCGCATGCAGGCTAATGAAGCAAAATATACTGAACTTGTCCGGCAGCAGATGGAGGCTGAAGAAGAACTCTTAAAAGCGCGTCAGGCACTTGCGCGGTCTGAAAGTGAGTTGAATAAAGCCAATACAATCGGGTCCGGAGAATATTTCATTACAGCCACCAGAACTGTAGAAAAAGCCCGGGAAAGGGTTGAAGAACTGGAAAGAGACTTACAGAATATTCAGGCATTAAAGGATAAAATTGATTTCACTTCAGCAGAATCTGACGATAACAATAGTACATACAACTTCAGGTCTGCAATAAATTTCGATGATAATGCTTGGGAAGATGAAATTGAAAAAGAAATCACTGCAGAAATTGAAAAATCTGAACTTTTAGCTGCAACCCGGGAAAAAGAATTGGAAAATCAGCAGAAATACCGGGAAGAAATACTTTTTCAGGCAAAATCAGCTTTGGAACAGGAAGACCGGCTCTATGAAGAACGCCTGAAAAAGGCCGGACTGTTCGGTAAAAAACAGATTGCCCTGAACAGTGAAGATGCCGGAATTTTACAAGCCCTGGAAAAAGAACACCAGGCTAAAATTTTACAGATTACCTCAAATGCCGAAAAGCAAAAACAACAACAACTCAGTCAGGCTGTAAAAAAAGAACTGGATACCCAAAAAGCCGGCTACGAACGTGAACTGACCGAACTCCGGATCCGCCACAACGAAGCCCTGGCCGACGAAACCCTGACTGCCGGAGAACGCAAAGATTTACAGGAAAAGCACCGGCAGGAAGAACGCGAACTGACCATCCGGCATACCCGAGATCTGATTGCTGTAATCCAGCAAATCCTAAACTCAACGGAAATAGACGGCATAGATCTGGCCGGTAATATTTTCACCCCGGAAGAAAAGGAAAAACTGGAAGCCGAAGTGCTGAAAGCCCGGGAAATGCTCTCCGGCCTGAATGCGGAGGCAGCAGAAAAAAAAGAGGGCGGGAAAACGGATGCGAAACAGCCTGCAGGTCTTCCAAAAGCGGATGTGGATATCCTGGGGATGACCCCCGAAATGTGGGAAACTTTCTTCACGAACCTGGAGCAAGGGAAATACGGCATCGAAGAAATGCAGGCCGCCGCCAATGCCCTGATGAGTGTATGGGGAACGGTAAACGACTTTATGGCTGCAAAAGAAAAGAAGCAGCTGAAGCAATACGAAAAAAATACCAAAGCAAAAAAAGCCGCCCTGGACAAACAACTGGATGCCGGTAAAATCAGCCAGGAACAATACAACGCCCGTGTTTCTCAGTTGGACGCCGAACTCGATGCTAAAAAAGCCGAGATTGAAAATAAGCAGGCAAAGAGACAAAAAACGATGGCTATAGCAGATGTTATTAAAAATACAGCTTTGGCTATTATGTCTATTTGGGCTCAGGTACCTAAATTTGATTTTGGAGCAACTGCCGGTATACTTACTGCAATGGTTTCTGCATTGGGAGCAGCTCAACTTGCAATCATCGCTGCCCAGCCCCTCCCGGGTGCTGAATCGGGTGGTTTTATCGATGTCGTACGCAGTCAGGACGGCCGTCACTTCAAGGCCAAAAACGATCCGGACCGGCGTGGATATATCGACCGCCCCACCGTAATCACCGGAGAATCCGGGCGGGAATTTGTGGTAAATGACGAAGCCGTCTCCAATCCTACCGTAAAACCGGTTCTCGATGTAATCGATGCTGCCCAGCAAAACGGTACGGTGGGCCGGCTTGATCTCACCCGGTATATACCCCAATATTCCGGAAAGGCCCGGGGAGGCTCCCTGAGCGAAAGTACAGGAGCTGAGACTACCGGAATATTGCGGGAAACTTACGACCCCGAATTCAAACGTCTCTTGCAGGCTAATCTGGAAATGATGAAAGCCCTCAAGGAAAAGAAAATAGAAATCCCCTGGTATGGCAAGGGGGGAATTGATGAGAAAATGAAAAAAGCAACAAAATACGAACGTCAGATATCAACAAGATCATGAGCCTGAAAATAATTATCGACGGGAAGGAAGCCGCTTTGCCTGCCGACACGGAAGTCTGTCTCAAATTACACAACTATTTCTTCGAAGACCGGGATAACGACGCCACCTATCCCATTACCCTGAACCTGAATGCCAACCGCCATATATTCGGATATCCTGAACGGATATCAGAGAAAATACACCCCACAGAATATGCGGCCGCCATTTTTTTCGGTCCTTATTGCCTCCTGCGCGGCAAATGCATCATGACCGACTTTACGGCAGACGAAATAGAAGTGTTCCTGACCGAAAGCCAGACCTCTTTCTGGGAAAAATGCAATGCAAAGCTTACCAGCCTCGATCTGGGAGGGGAAAATTTCACAGACCTGCAGGCAATGATGACAGCCTTTACAGAGAGTCTGCACGGCGGAAAAGATTACATCGTATGCCCGCTGTACGATCCGTATGTCAATAACATATATCTTAACCTATGGATGCCTTTTTACAATTATCTGACACCGGTAACCGATACAAATTCTGCATTTAAAACCCAGGCCAGTGAAAACAGCAAATGCCTGTTCGCTCCCTTCATCCGGCTTAATAGCCTGATTGAAAAAATTGCCACTGCCTTAGGGTACACGGTCGTACGAAACGATCTTATCCGGGACAACCAATTCAAGGATATAATTGTCGTTTGCCGCAACAATGCGATGAATCCACTCAACCTTCGGCCCAATTTCAGGTATGCCGACCGGGTACCGGATATCAAAACATCCGATCTGATACTCGAAATTGAAAACAAATTCGGATGCCGCTTTTTTGTGGAAGAAAGTTCTAAAAGTATTTCCATACTTTCCCTGGATTATTCAGACGCTTATCACGAAGTTACAGTCACCGACAGCTGGCAAAAACATATCCTGGACAAAGAAGACCAAAACCAGGGATTTGTTTTTACTGACAAAGAAATTCCTGACAAATATCTTGAAAAGTACTATGAAAACGATGATCTGAACCGTATAACAGGTAATGAAGAAAATGCCGAAAAAATAGAATGCATTTCCGCTCCGGTAGGCTGGAGCAGTACCAATATCACTTTAGGTTATATACATCACATGGCTGTTGCCGCCGATTACGACAACGATCAGGCATATTTAAAAAATATAAGGGAAGAACTCCGCTTCGCCATCTACCGTGGTTATATTAAATATGATCCCGATTCGGTAACAACCGGCAACACTTACTACCCCTACCCCATTGCTACTCCCGAACCGATATCTTCCGGAAAAAACAATATGTCGCTCCTGTATTGGGGCGACGGAAATCTATACGACAAATATCTCCGGAACTGGGTAGAAATAATGTTGCAGATCTGTTCAGAAATGGAGTTTCAACTGGAAAACAAACTGACATACCTGAGTAATCCCCAACAACTTTTCTCAAAGATCTTACTGATAAATAACAAAAGATTCAGATGCTATGAACAGGAAATCAAATTAAACCAGGATTATATCACCGAATACCTGATCAGGTGTTATCCGGCCTGATTGTCCTTTATATCCGTAAAACCAGTCATTATTTTTAAGTAAAAATAAAGCCATGACTATTGTACAACAACCCGACTCCCTGAGTTTCTGCGGCAATCTGAAAGATTTTATCATAACAGGAGAATCAGAGCTTTCTTTCTCCCTTTATTCAGGTAGTACAATCCTGATCGCTGAAACTTATACCGCTTACAACAACAAAATCATAATACCTTGTAAAAAAGTTATTGAACAACAATTTACTATCTGCCTGCCGGATACCGATGTTTTTGTACAAACAAGGGGAGTACTGGATTTTAATGCACATATCGGAGACACAACTGTATCTTTCAGAGTAATCAAAGGAGGTATAGGTGATGCCGCCGAAGTTTCAACTGTTTTCCTGAAATCGCAATTTCTAACCCTTCAGCCCCAGCAAAAACAAACTCTCACCTGGCAACCTGAATTTTTAAACTATTACACACAGGAACAGTGCCGCTTAAAACTCCGGGCTTATTTTGCCGACGGCACTAATGAAGAAAAATATATAGCCGACATGGAAACCGGAAAGTTATATACCATTGATCTGAGCTTTCTGAAAGTCAACGGCAAATTCGAAAAACAGGTCGGCTATTATGATGCGTGGATCGAAAATACAGCAGGTAACCGTCTGACCTACATCCAACGGTATATATTAACCCACCCAAAAGATAATTCACAAATTTATGTCTTCGAAAATACGCTCGGAGGATTGGATTCCGTTTGTTTTACCGGACTTTTCTCAGAAAAATTGGAAACTAACGGTAATATCACTACGATAAACGACGAATCATCAGATTCAGACATAGATTTTTCTGTAATCTACGAACAGAATACAGGGTATATTCCCACTTTCGAATATATTCGTTGGCTTCGGGGCTTCTTTCTATCCTGTCAAAGGTATCATGTCACTGACTCTTTCCGGAAGATCTATATTGAAGAGTCAGAAAACACGTTCAGGCTGACAGAACTGAACAGTTATACATTCGAGTTCCGTTATTCTTTACAGAGTAAATATGATTTTGTCACCCGGAATCAGGAGATGCTCCCCGAATTACTCGAATTTCCGGCCGGTGATGAACTTTTTTTTTTAGCCCCGCGATTATCTGAGTTTCCGATCGCCGCCATTGCCGATGATCTGGTATTACCGGCACAATTCTCTTTTGAAAACCAATGGCGGCGAATTTCCATAGCAGCAATTATTCAGGCAGCAATCAGTGCTTCCATCGATGCCACTCTGGATAATATCGACCTGACTGATTATTGGAAGAAAGAAGAATTAGTACGCGATGAACTTTACCTGAAATTTCTGGATAAAAAAATCAGTTCCGGCTATGCCGATAAAGCAGGTAATTCTGAAAAATGGAATGACAAACAAATGTCTGAACTTTTGGATCAACCCGTCAGGAAGACAGACAGCGTACAATTCAAACAAGTAACAGCGGATAAAATAACAACTGATGAAATAATATCCGATAATTTTGTTTCAGGCCCTTTAGGGGAAGGGATGAACCTTATAAGGCGCGATAGTAGCGGCAAATCCTATCTGGAAATAGATAAGATATTCGCACGTTATAAAGCAGTATTTGCAGCACTCGAGATCAGAAAACTGACTTATGCCGGAGGAAATTATATTTTCTCTCCGGCAGGTGCAACCTGTACCATGGTTGAAGATAAAGAAGGCTTTTACCGTTGTTATTTTACTGCCGATGACGGAGAAAAAGCTGTGGAAAATCTGTTCCGCACCGATGATTTTGTGCAATGCCGGGAATCGAATATAAAATCAGGAACTTACGAAAATATCAGTAACCGGTATTATTGGCGGAGATGTATAGCAACCGGAGATGATTACATTGACCTCTCTAAATCAGATTGTGATACAGATAGTGATATCCCTGCAATCGGCGATTCCATGGTTACGATCGGAAATAAAACCGTTTCCACCAGACAAAATGCGATCATAATTTCTGTATATGGTGAAGGATCACCTTCCTTTATTCAGTATAAAGGGATAAATACCTTTTCCCTGGAGGGTAAAGCAAAAATTATCATTTCCCCTGACCAGAATCGGTTTACAGGTAAATTTACATTCGAAACAGGGGAAGATGCAGAAGAGTCCATCGGAAACATACAGAATAATCTAGATAACCTACAGGTAGGAGAAACCAATCTCCTTGACAATAGTAACAAGGGATGGAAGAATACTGGCCATCCAATAGCGACAATTTACTTAGGAGACTATAAACCCAAACAAGGAGAAGAATGTACAATTGTTATTAAAGGCAAATTAGGGGCGAATAAAACAAGCTGGGGTGTTTACAATTCTGGAGGGAATGTTGTATTGGCTAGTTTTTATCCTGGTGGTCCCGATACAGATTATATTGCTTTGAAAACTTTTAAATGGACGTTAGGGACGCCTGCTGTTGATAATACATTTATTCGGATATATCCAATTCCTAACAATGAAATTAATGAAGAATCTGAAATAGAGTGGGTAAAACTAGTATTAGGCAATAAAACTTCGCTATTGTGGACTCCCTCCATAAACGATCAGAAGCAGATAGCCACAGATATAGCGCAGGCTAAGGCAGACTTGGCAGAAACAAGGGCTAATGCTTACGCAGACGGTATTGTAACAGAGGCGGAGCAGAACGCAATAAACGAGGCGCAGACGAGATTGGATGCGTTACAGATCGGTTCCCAGAACCTTATATCCAAAAAAATGATGTTGAAGTGGAATGAGAAGAACAAGAATATTGCGGTCTGGGGGCAGGATGCAGACGGGGTGTATCTCAGGATAAATGAAGTACTACTGCATAAAAATTGGGCGGGCAGCAATGAAATTGCTAATCCGGTATTTGATTTGCAATTCAAACCCGATACACAGTATGTATTATCTGTTGAATGGAAACTTGCAGCAGTACAAAATTACGATGGACTTGCTTTCAGGATATTTTACACTGATGGAACGGCAGAATGGCATGGATTAACAGGAACAATAATCACAAAAACAATCGCCAGATTAATTACGAAAGCCGGGAAAACAGTGCAGAAAATATCTGCGTCATACGGAAGCAGTAAAGCCAATACACTAATCTACAATATCTCCCTAATCGAAGGCAATAAACCCTTGCAAGGCTTCCCCGTTGCAGAAGAAGACCAGGTCGGAGCAAATAATGTGAATCTGGCGGATGGTACGAAGGAGTTTACTGTCACGGCAGCAACAGGAGATAATTCAGCTTATAAAGCATTACCTGCACGGATAAAACCCAACACGATATATTATGTACAGGCTAAAAATATAGAAAATTTAAATGGGAATCCGACGACATATTCTTTCCGGCTTTTCAACGAAGCTTCGTTGGAACCTTTATCTTTAAGTATCAAAAATTTTGATAAAAATGGCGGAATTCTGATAACTAAAAATGATTTCGAAGAACAGGATGCCTCTTTATTGTGTTATGCTGGTGTTTATGGTTCAACTTCTGGTAACTCTGTAAAATTCACCGAAGTGATGCTAGTCGAAGGTTTCCTGCCCGCCCCTGTTTGGACTCCTTCTTTCTCCGAGCAGCAAGCAGAAATAAAAACGATAACGAAAACCCTGACCGAAATTAAAGCCGAAAACGGAGAAATAAGTTTAAGGGTTAACGAAGTTTCTGAGAGAGTGGAAGAAGCCAAACAAGAGGCAATTGATACTGCAAAAGAATATACAACTCTTAAATCATATCGTGAAACATATATCGACTTAAGAGCTGAAAAGTGGGATCAGGACACATATTATCCGGTAACTATTAAACTACCAATAAATGAGACAAGGATAGAAGTTACTACGGAATTGGGTGATGCAAAACCAAAATGGTCAACACATGAATATGGTTTTTCAATGAACTGTGTATGGCGTAGTAACAGGAGTGGATGGGGGGCAAATGTTGTTAATAGAATAATTGAGGTTTTCGAATATAGATTTACTGAGCAAAATATACATCCTGCCGGCAGTATTGGGCAACTAACCAGTAGCAGCGAAGAACTTATTTATCTTCGTGGAGGTGGCCGGTACACATTTAGAATCGGGAACAATTGTGTAGCAGTAGTACACGATAGTCGTTATACGGCTCCAGATGGGACAGCTGTTGCTCCTGTTACTTCGGTAATCCGGCCTGTTATTACGAATGCAACAAAGACGGAATTTGATTCTCAGATAACACAATTAAAGGATAGTATTAATCTAAGGGTAACCAAAACGGATTATGACAAGAATAATCAGGACCTGAATCAATCTATAGGAAATCTGCAAACGTCCTATAACTCCATATCCGGTACGGTAAGCAGTCTTAACACGAGATTACAGACGGTTGAGAAGGCTGGATATATTACTACTTCGCAAGGAAATACACTTTATGCAAGTAAGAAGCTGGAGAACGGGAATGAGCTGATTTCCTATATTAATCAGGATGCAACAAACACAACCATCAAAGCCAAAAATATTAATCTGAATGGAGCTATCAGTGCAAACGGGAATATTCGGATTACAACAGATGGGAAACTTATTGCAGTTAACGGACAGTTTACAGGAAAAATTACAGCGACAGAAGGAGAAATTGCCGGACTGAAATTAAGCAATAATGGATTGAGATCATCTGATTTCAATGCGAGTTCGAAAGTAGGTTCTTGTTATGCTAAAAATGGTTTTTCTGTATATGCATCAGGATCCGGCGTACTTGCCCCTTCAACAGGTGCGTTACAAGCCGGAATAATAACAGCAATAGGAACTAACTCAGAGATAATCGGATTAGAGATAATAGCCAAAAATACTTCCGGTTATGCAACTTTATCAAAAATAACAGCATTAAAATTAAGAGCCATAGACTATGTTGATGACAGTAAAAAAATGGCTCCAACTGCGGCTTTAATAGTTGAAGAGGGAGTATCGATATTTAACGGAGAGGTTGAGGTAAATGAAAAATCTACATTTAACGGTGCTGTATATTTTAAAAATGTTCAAAATGTTAATGGTAAAAGTAATTATTACTTATGCATAGATAGATCAACAGGACAATTGTATTACAGATAAATTATAAAAACATGGAAATTAATTATTCTATTACAGCCAAAGCTGAAGAAACGGTACAAGGTATCAATGTTTCTTTAGGAGCAGAATTTACTAAAGAAAGGGAGCCCGAAATTGTTTCAGCTACACTACAAGGGTATGTACAAAAAAATGCTAATCGGAGGTATATGAACGTAACCATCAATTACAATACGAAGGAACAGGATTTTGAGAATATTAACGGATCTAATATCGATACCAGTTTTCTGACATTGGTAATGCCACTGATTACCGAATTTCGCGAAGAAATTACTCAAACACACACTTTTAACCAATAACACCTAAAATGAAATATAGTTTTGACGTAAAAGATGTAGTTGCAGTTGATTTATTAGGTAATAATTATATCCAATTGCTGGAAGAGAATCAAAATAAAGGCATTCATCAACTTGTCGGAAATGCCGTGTATGTGTGCACAAACACAATTGAAATGCATGAAATTGCCAAAAAGATATTCAACGGGGAGCCGGTGGATATGAATGAAAATGAGACAGAATTATTCAAAGCCTCAATAATGGATTCAACCTGGCATGTTTTTATTAAAAACGCTATTATCTCTGCAATCAGAAACAAATAAAAAAGAGGCCGCCCTCGCGACCTCAGTATTGAATTTCCCAAGCATAACATCCCAAGTCAATTAATTACAAGTTTATAGTAATTTTTATAAAACACAAAGAAAAATTGCAAATAAATACCTGGGAATAAAGGAGAAAAATATTATTACAGATAACAAAATATGGAACAGTATATACATAAATGGTTATTATTTTCTGCAGGTGCCATAACCGCTTATATGAGTGATATAATCGGAATTGTCATACTGTTTCTTATTCTGTTCATCGCCGATTTTGTTACTGGCTGTGTGGCCAGTTTCCTGACTGGCAATAAAATCGAATCCTACCGGCTACGCTGGAGTTTTGTCAAGACATTCTGCTATTTCGGGACATTTGTCTTCACGGTCATCTCCGGTCTGTGTCTCAACAAACTGCCGTTCTTCATTAACATCATGAAGCTGGAGGTGTATGTAGCCCTCTGGATTGAAGCAGTATCCATTACCGAAAACCTGATTAAGATTTTCCCGGGAGTGGTATTTCTTGAATATATGCACTTTATGGTCAGCTCAGAATGGGTGAAGAAGATATCCGGCCTGGCAAATTTTTTAAAAGAGAAAGGAGAAAAGAAATGAAACTGAAACTCGAACGGTTATACCTGAAACCGGATTATACAATCGGAAAATTGTACATAGATGGAAAATATTTTTGTGATACACTTGAAGATCAGGTCAGGGATCTGGCAAAAGAAAGGAAGATTCCGGGACGGACTGCCATCCCTGCCGGGGTCTATGAAGTGATTGTGAATATTTCGCCCAGGTTCCGCCGGAAACTTCCACGCCTTCTGGATGTACCGGGCTTCGACGGGATTCTGATCCACCGGGGCAATACGGCTGAAGACACTTCGGGGTGTATTCTGGTGGGTGAGAATCGGGAGCGGGGCAAGGTCATCAACTCGACCCGGTATGAAGTACAGCTTACCGGAATACTCGAAAGGGCACAGGAAAAAGGGAAAATAACCATTGAAATCATACAGTCATGACAAAGTATCTGCTATTTATGATCCTTGTTTTGGCCACTTTCCTGGCAGTTTCTGTAAAGAACTGCCAGGATATCCGGACGGACCGGAACCGATTATCGGATAATCAGCGTACATTACTTGCTGATATCGAATTTTACCGGACAAAGGATAGCCTGAGTGTTGCAAGTGTGGAACGTCTGACATTGACGAACCGGGAATTCCGGAAATACGCCGGCGAACTGAAGAAAACCGTAGAGGAACTTAATCTAAAGGTAAAACATCTCCAGTCTGCCAGCCAGTCCGCTACCGAAACCAAATACCTGGTAAAAACAGAAATCCGGGACAGCATAATCATTCGACCTGGTAAAACTGATACACTTAGCTGCATCAACTATCAGGATCCTTACCTTACTTTTTCCGGCAGTATCACCGGAAAGCAATTCTCCGGACTTATCCAGAGCCAGGACACCATTATCCAGCTGATCCACCGCGTTCCCCGTCGTTTTTGGTTCATCCGCTGGGGAACAAAAGGAATCCGGCAGGAAATAGTAAACCGGAATCCCTACAGCCGGATTACTTATACAGAATATATTGAACTGAAGAAATAGATTCTTGTTTTTCTTTCAGTTTCTCACTCCTCATGACTATTTAAACTCCGGATCAGTTTGTTAAAATCATTACATTGGAACAAAAATGTTACCAAAATATTTGTACAAAAAGAACAAATATGTTACTTTTGGAGTGTTCAATTAATAAGCTCTTTTACATTATGAAGTTTTCAGAGTTCTACAAGCTGATCGAAGCCGCAGGGTGGACACTCAGCAAAGGGAAAAAACATCACAAGTATGTTCATCCCGACTACGAGTACTCTATTCCGGTGGGGCGTCATCCGGGCAAGGAAATACCGACAGGTACTTTGCACGAGATGATGAAACAAGCCGGAATCAAGAAAAAGTAGCTTAGTGCCACCCTCATGGGTGGCACATGATTGAACAAATAAAAAATAGTTGAAGATGGGAAAAATTATTGCAATTATTGAGAAATCAGAAGACGGTGGATATGGAATTTATGCACCGGATTTTAAAGGTCTGTTTGGCTATGGCGAAACAGAAGAAGAAGCCAAAGAAAGTCTTTGTGATGCAATTGAAAGTCAGATTGAATATTATGAAGAAAACGGGAAAGACGTTCCGGAGGCTTTGCAGGGAAATACGGAATTTGAATACCACTATGATATTTCAGCTTTCTTCAAAGCATTCCCGTTTATCAACACTTCGGCTTTTGCCCGTGCCATAGGTATCAATCCTTCATTGATGCGTAAATACAAAGAAAGAATAGCTTTTGCCGGAGATAAGCAAAAAGCAATCATCCAGGAAGGATTGAACGCTATTGTAAAGAAATTGAGTACCGTACAGTTTTAAAACAGAGCTTTTAATTGAACGCCTGTACTTACTCAGGTTTTTATTCGCAACGCCCCGGAGAAATCCGGGGTTTTTCTTTGCCCTTTCAAAAACTTTCCGTAATATTGCAGTGCTAAAACATATTCAATGAGGTCGGAGATAGACCGCCCTCAATCCGTTGGCGGATTTTTTATGTCTATCACTCAACACATGATAAACGCATAACGGCGTGTACCCCCGTCCTGATCTGTAATGGTGAAAGGAAACCTCATTGAGTAGTTTTAGCAGCGGGAAAGGCACGCCGTTTTATTGTGCCTATAAATGCTAAAAACTCAATATTATGAATCAAAAAGTCACTTCCGCATCTACGGTGGCGGAGCAAAAATCCTGGCAAACATTTTGTCTTTTCAAAAACTTTATTCATCTTTGTAGCGACAACGTAATTAATGAATGTATTCATGCAAAGATTTTATCAAACAATAAAAAGGCGGCATACGGGTGTAAGTCCCGAGACTTTTCAACATTCGTTGATTGCGTTGTCAGTGACCGCCTTCTTTTTATTCACTCAAACACTTTTTAGCTATGACAACGCAAAAGGTCACTTCCGCATCTACGGTGGCGGAACAAAAAGCAATCATCCGTGATTGTCTGGAAAAAACAGCTTACATCCGTCAAACCATGGCCCGGCTTTTTCCCAGGATAACCCTCAACAGAAATCCCGGATATACCCCTTCTGAATGTTGTGCCCTTAAAATTTATGAAAATTACATAGTTGAAATGTCCAATGAACTGTCCGATATTTACGGTCATTTTATCGGAAAGGAGGTAAGCCATGAATGACGCTGTTTTCAACGCCCGGTTACAGGCCATCGAATCAGCTTTCCGGCATCTGACAGAAATCCGCCTCGAACTGGAACAGGAGGGAGTATGGAAACCCGGACGGCATTACGACCGTGCCTCTGATTACTATCAGTTCTTCCTGGAGATATCCTGTCGGTTGTCACAACTTTACCTTGATAAGGAGGAAGACCATGAATAAAAACAAAATACTGCAATATGTCACGGAGCTCCAGGAACTCCGTGACCGTTTCGACTCTGAATTATTTCCGGCGACGCTCCCCGTTGAGCATTGCCTGGTAAACTTCAACGAAGGAATGGACCAGGCTGTCGAGGCCGTGATGGCCGTCTACGCCAATACCGTCCTGGAGGAAATTCAGAACCGCCATTTAAAATAACACCATTTCTGTCAGTTGCACCCCTCAGGGGTTGCAACTGATTTACAACGCATCGAGACACGGAAACTTATCCTGGATCTCCTTATTCACCACGCCTAATTTATGTTTCAAATAAATCTCCGTTGTTTGAACCGATGTATGTCCGTTCTGATCACGGAGAGCCAGCATGTTGATATCACTGTCTGCCGCCAATGAATTACCGGTATGCTTCCAGCTGTAAAGCTTATAACTGTCCGGCATATTCAACGTTTTCCGGAAACCGTTAAAACGGTTTTTCAGATTATTCTTCCCCAAACATACCGGCCCGGGCCGGCATTCCTTCCCGAAGACGTAATGATCCGGATTATATTTCTGCAATTGATACTGATTCCTTAATTTCAACAGAAAATGCCGGGGAATGGTCGCATACCGTTCCCGGTTCGTCTTCGCCCTGAACCGGTCGACATTAATCAATCCCCTCGCGAAATCGATATCCCGGATCCTTAACAGCCGTAATTCTTTCCCCGGCCGGAGGAAACAATAAGTCTGAAATTCAATGGCCATCCACAATTGCGGGTCTTTCACGGAGATCGTATCCCGGAAAGTTTCGATATCCCAGGCAGCGATCGGCCGCGGTGCCATATCTTTATCAGCGCCATGAGGAATATTGTAAACCGGATTCTCAAGTATGCGGCCGGTACCCTTTACCCACTCAAACATCTGGCTGACGATCTGTCTGTAATCGGATATAGTCCCGTCGGCCAGACCTTTTTCTTTGACCAGGTAATTGAAGAATTGCAATATCCTGGCATTGTCAAAAGCCGTAATATCGATCTGTCCGTATTTGGCTTCCGACCATATTGTCAGCATCCGCAATTTACTGACATAACATTGAATCGTTTTAGGTTCAAGCACGCCGGACGATCGTTTGACTTCAATAAATTGCGAGGCCAGGCGTCTGAAAGTAGCATTTGCAGCTTTTTGCTTTCCATAAATTTCAGCCACAGTTTTATACTGAAGCTGATCTTCATAAATAGCTTCTTTATCATCCAGAAACGGCGACCATCCCCGTTTCAGCTTTTCGGTCAGTTCCCGGATCTGCTGTCCGGCACATCTCCTCCGTTCCGTCTCATCCGCTTGCGACAATCCTGAATGCTCCCTAAAACGCTTCATCTTATCCGTCCGCGGATCACGGACAGAATAATAAATAAACCATTTTTTTGACAAATCCCCGCCGGCATCATTCAATTTCGGCAGGATCACTATTTTTTTCCTTTTCATGACATCTGGTTTTTAGAGCTTCCCAACATCAAAAACCATTTTTGTCAACTTTTTGTCAACTCCTCAAAAATTTGTCAACTTTAAACAAAAAACGCACTGATAATCAGTGCGTCCTGTTTTTTGTCGAGATGACTGGACTTGAACCAGCGGCCTCCACGTCCCGAACGTGGCGCGCTACCAACTGCGCTACATCTCGTTTGCGGATGCAAATGTAATAAAAGTATCAGGAAAAAATACTATATTTGTTGAAAAATTTTTCAACTTAATTCAAATACGATGGATTCGATAAGACAAAATAAGGTAGCACGCCTGATTCAAAGAGATTTAAGTGAGATGTTTCAGCAGGAGTGTAAAGAATATACAGAAGGAGCAATGTTGTCGGTAACAGCGGTACGGGTCAGTCCGGACCTTTCTTATGCCAAGATTTATGTCAGTATTTTCCCTTCGGAACGGGTGGAGGCTGTCATGAAAAGCCTGGAAGAAAAAAATAAAAGCATCCGGTTTATTTTAGGGAAAAAAGTCGGCAAACAAATGCGCATCGTGCCGGAACTTCGTTTCTTTGTCGATGACAGCCTGGACTATATCGACAAAATCGACGAATTATTAAAATAATTCATCTATCCGGATACCGCTCTTTGTTACCGGACATCAATTCAATCCAGGAATGAAACTGTCTTTGTTTATTGCCAAACGCTATCTGTTTTCCAAAAAGAAACAGAATGCCATTAATATCATTTCGGTCATCAGTGTCGTTGGAGTTGCTATCGGAACTTCGGCATTGGTAATCATCTTATCTGTTTTCAATGGCATCGATCTGTTATTACAAAAGAGTGCGGACAGCTTCACCCCCGATCTGGTCATCAGTCCTCTGACAGGTAAATTCTCCCACTTCGACGATTCTTTGTATCAGGTACTTCGCAATAATTCGTCCGTTGCCTACTACAATCAGATCGTCGAAGAGAAAGCGCTCGTAAAATACGATGACAAGCTTTCGCCGGTAACGATCAAAGGAGTTGCCGACGACTATGCCCGTAATACCCATTTCGAGGATAACATCATACAAGGTACTTTTCAACTCAAAACCGGAGATACCTACAAATCGGTTGTCGGTTACGGTCTGGCTGCAGAATTAGGTATAGGTCTCAATTTCCTAACGCCTATGGTATTTTATTATCCGGATAAAAATGCCGGAGTTTCTGCTTCGGCTTTAAATACAGCATACCTGTACCCATCGGCTTTCTTTTCTTCCCAGCAAGAAATAGAAGGTCAATATGTACTTACAGATCTTGAATTCGCCCAACGTCTTTTCGGCATAAACGATCAGATTTCGAAGATCGAAATTAAACTGAAAGACAGTAAGCTGATCCCGGAAGTAAAAAAAGAATTATCCGATTTCACCGATACAACATATCGTCTGGAAGACAAATACGAATTGAACAAGGCCTTTTATGCTATGATGAAATCCGAAAAGCTGGCTGTCTTTATGATTCTTCTGTTTATCTTATTGATCGCTTCGTTCAACATTATCGGTTCAATTTCGATGCTCATCCTGGATAAAAAAGAAGACCTCGGTACTTACAAAGCTCTGGGAATGACAAATCAAAGAATCATTTCCGTATTCAAAACCGAAGGAAATCTTATCACAATGGCCGGCGCAGTCATTGGACTCGTCTTTGGGACGCTCATCTGTCTGTTACAGGAAAAATATGGATTGATCACACTCGGCGACGGGAGCTATATCATCACGGCCTATCCGGTCAAAATTGTTTTCGAAGATATTTTACTCATCGTGCTTGCCGTCTTATCGATCGGCTATACAGCCTCCTATTTCCCGGTAAAATATCTGGTGAATAAACTTGCCAAATGAAGAAAGGAGAAAATATGAAAAAGTTCTTTTGTGTATTATGTGGAATCTGTCTTTTTTACATGGGATATGCTCAGGAAAAAGAAGTAAAAGCGGTTATCGAGACGAATCTCGGTAACATGATTGTAAAATTATACAACGACACCCCCAACCACCGGGACAATTTCGTCCGTCTGGCCAAAGCCGGACACTATGACGGCAGTCTGTTTTATCGTGTAATCAAAAATTTTGTGATCCAGGGAGGTTCGTCGGATAGTAAAAAAGCCATTAAGGGAGCTGCAATCGGGTACGGTAAACCGATCGTTATCGATGCGGAAATCAAACCGGAGCATTATCACAAAAAAGGAGCATTAGCAGCACCGCGCCAACCCGACCGGGTTAATTTTTTCAAAGAATCGGACATTTCCCAATTTTATATCGTCCAGGGTAGGAAGTATGATCCCAAAGAACTGGATATCATAGAAAAACAAGTAAATGTTCCGATCAAAAGGGCTATTCAGCGAAAATACTATACTCCGGAGAAAAAAGCTATCCTGGACACCCTCCGAAAACAGAAAAAAGTAAAAGAATTCCGGGAAATTGCCGAGAAAATCAAACAGGATATCGCTTTCGACTGGAATGCCAATCCCAACAAAATTTATATGCCGGAGGAAAAACGGAATGCCTATATAAACGAAGGAGGTATACACCATTTGGATAAAGAATATACTGTTTTCGGAGAGGTGACCGAAGGTTTTGAGGTAATCGATAAAATTGCCGCCCTTCCGACAGACGGAAACGACCGGCCTATCACCGATGTCAGAATAAAAGTCAGAATTTTGAGCGAATAACCCCAATGCCAATGTATATGAGCAGTAAACTTCGCCATATTTTTATTCTGGCCAATATTTTATGGGTCGTGATTATTTTTATTCTCTGTGCAATGCCCAGTGATGACATCCCTGATCCACACTGGAATATCCCTCATCTGGATAAGGTAGTTCATTTCGGTATGTATTTCGTTTTATCCATTCTTTTAATCTTTCCACTCGAGGAATATAGTTGCTTAAAACTAAGCCGGATCTATCTGATCGCCATCCTGGTGGCACTGATCTACGGAGGAGGAATTGAAATATTGCAAGCCAATTTTTTCAACCGAAGCGGGGATGTGTGGGATTTGGTCGCAGATGTTTCAGGCGGCATCGCAGGCTGTCTGTGTTATCCTATTGTAAAAAGATTCATCCCCATGAAAAATTGAATTCTATTCTAAATTTCAATTTTCAATTTTTAATTCTCAATTAATTAAAGTAGTTTTGTGACTTTGATAATCAAAAGCCTTTACCATGTTAGACAAGATTAAGCAGATTATATCAGAGATCGGGAGCTTCACCGCTACCACACCTGCAGAGGTTGAGCAATTCAGGATTAAGCATTTGAGTAAGAAAGGTACCATTGCCGCTTTATTCGATGATTTCAAAAATGTACCGGCAGATCAAAAAAAAGAAATCGGAAAAACTTTGAACGAATTGAAAACAGCAGCCTTAGATAAAGTGAATGAGTTAAAGGAAAAGCTTTGTAATTCCGATCAGGGTAAAACCGGTGTGGATCTCACTTTACCGGGAGACCTGATCAAGCTAGGAAGCCGTCATCCATTGTCCATCGTAAAGAATGAAATTCTGGCTATTTTTAATAAACTAGGTTTCACGATATCAGAAGGTCCGGAAATAGAAGACGATTGGCATAATTTTTCAGCCTTGAATTTTCCGGAAGAACACCCGGCCCGGGATATGCAAGATACCTTCTTTATCGAGAAAAATCCGGATATCGTATTGCATACCCATACTTCTTCGGTACAGGTTCGCGACATGGAAACTCATTCCTTACCCATCCGGTTAGTGACGCCGGGAAGAGTGTTCCGTAATGAAGCTATTTCAGCTCGTGCACATTGTATTTTCCATCAGATCGAAGCGCTTTATATCGATGAAAATGTTTCTTTTGCAGATTTAAAACAGACGCTGACTTATTTTGCCAAAGAACTTTTCGGTCCGGAAACCCGAATCCGGCTGAGACCGTCTTACTTCCCATTTACCGAACCTTCGGCAGAAATGGATGTTTCCTGTTCGTTGTGTCATGGAGAAGGATGTAATGTATGTAAAGGTACCGGCTGGCTGGAAATTTTGGGTTGTGGAATGGTCGATCCCAACGTATTGGAATTAAATGGAATCGATAAGGAAAAATATACCGGTTTTGCTCTTGGAATGGGTATCGAGCGTATCACAATGTTAAAATACGGCATCAAAGATTTACGCTTGTTCTTTGAGAATGATATTCGTTTTCTGGAGCAGTTTACTGCAGCAATATAGAAAAGATAGAAGGTGTAAAATAAAAGGTAAAAGGTTGAAAAATATCACCTTATACCTTTTACCTTTTATTTCAATATATCCATCAGCTTATCCAATTTCGGCGCCATGATGATTTCGGTACGCCGGTTGTGTGCCCGTCCCTCTACACTTTCGTTATTGTCCACCGGCATAAACTCCCCCCGGCCGCAAGGTAAAATCTGTAAAGGATTCACCCCATAATCTTTGGTCAGAATACGTACGACAGAAGTAGCACGTACGACACTTAAATCCCAATTATCTTTAAATTGCACGGTTTTAATGGGTTTGTTATCGGTATGCCCCTCGATGAAAACATCGATATCATGCTGTTTTTTCAGCACTTCCGCTAATTTACCCAACGCTTCTTTACCCTGTTTGTTGACCTGTGCACTCCCCGACTCGAACAACAGCTTATCCGACATAGCCACATATATTTTCCCATTCTTTTCGGTCACGGTCAATTCATCCGAGCTAAATCCAAGTAAAGCATCCTTGACACTATTCAATAAACTTTGAAGACGTGCGTTTTGCGCATCGACTTCGGCCTGTAATTTATTGATGGTAGCTTCCCGTTCGGCCAGTTTCTCCATTTTTTCCTTCAGTAACATATTCAGTTTTTCCTGTTCGGACAGATTGGAATACAATGATTTTCGATAATCGCGGATGGCTTGACCTAAACGAGTCGTATCACTCATCAGGTCAGTGATCTGTTGCTTCAATTTTGCAATCTCATCTTTCTGTTGTCCCAAATTTCTGTTCAGTACCCGTTCACGGCTTAAAGCTGCCAACCGACCGTTTTCAGCAACCATATACTTCTTTTTAGATACACACGACGTCACTGCAATCAATAAGCATAAGGCAAAAATGATTCTTTTCATTTGTGTAAAGAAATTATTTATTTGTAATATAATTAAAATCTACCGCTCTAACTACCATTTCACCACAAACTTAAAAATTATTCTGCAATTATGAAAATCCCTTTTTATGGATAGAATTAATTGGGAAAGTAGTTCCGGGATAATGCAGAATATTCTAACTTTGTAGTTAGAAATACCGATAAGAACTATTCAAATATGATCCGGCTAATTTTACATCTTTTCTTATTTTTGTTCCTTTCTAGTTACAGTTGTGAGGCTTACCGCCTCTCTTCGTCCGATCAGAAAGTATTAAATTCTTTTTGGAAATATGCATAAGAACATCGCTAGGACAATCATCCAGTAAATGAAAGAATCCCATCTATCGCCCCTTTTTTTTTAGGGACTCCTTATCAAAGCAATACTTTGAACGTCACCCGGGAGGAACTGCCGGTTATCAATCTACACGAATTAGATTGTGTGACGTTCGTGGAAAATGTCCTTGCTTTGGCATTTTTGGAACAATATAATCAACAATCGACAGAGGCTTTCGTGCAAAATATTATCCGGCTCAGATACCGGAATGCAGAGATCGTCGACTATACTTCCCGTTTACACTATTCTTCAGATTGGTTATATGAAATGCAACAAGCTCATTTGCTGACCGATATTACACAATTTGCCGGCGGGATCCCTTATTCCAAGCAAATCTGCTTTATGTCGGAACACAGTCAGAAATATCCACAACTCCAAAAAGACTCAAGCTTACTTAAAAAGATCAAAACCATTGAAACAGCAATAAATCAAAGGACGTATTATTATATTCCAAAAGATAAGATTAATGAAGCTTGTAATAAAATAAAAAATGGAGATATCATCCTGATCACAACGCATATAAAAGGGTTGGACACCTCTCATTTGGGTTTTGCCTGGAAAAAAGAAGGTAAGACTTATCTATTGCACGCTTCCAGCAAGGGTAAGCAAGTGATGATTAGTTCCCTTCCCCTCCAGGAATATATGGAAGGGATCGATTCCCAAAGTGGAATTATGCTCGCCAGAGCCGCTAAAACATTAGCAGAATAGATATACAAATTTTATTCTCTCATTCTGGCATAAGAATTGATTGATAAATCAAAAACTAAAACAAATATATTATGAGAAAGATTTTCACTGTAACGATAGTATTCGCACTGGCAATTGCCTTCAGCAGTTGTGCCACACGTAAAGTATCCCGTGTCAATACGAACGAAGTCATCGATTTAAGCGGTCGCTGGAACGATACGGACTCACAACTGGTTTCAGCCGAGATGATAGACGATCTTCTTGGAGCTCGCTGGTTGCCGGTTTATGAGAGCCAGCACAACAATAAACGTCCGGTAGTTGTTGTCGGAACAGTTACCAACAAGAGCCATGAGCACATCAATTCGGAGACTTTCATCAAAGACATAGAGAAAGCAATCATTAAAAACGGAAGTGTCCGGCTTGTACAAGCCGGGGAAAAACGGCAGGAATTACGTACCGAACGGGACGAACAAAACCAAGGTTATACTTCGCCGGAGACAGCTAAAAAATGGGGACTGGAATTGGGTGCCGATTTCATGTTGCAAGGAACCATCAATAGCATCGTCGACAGCTACAAAAAAGAACAGGTTGTCTATTATCAGGTAGATCTGGAACTGACCAACCTGGAAACGAACGAAGTGGTTTGGATGGGAGATAAGAAAATCAAAAAACAAGTTAGCGACAGAGCCCTGTAAGAGAAAGGCCACCCAGATATTAATTTTAGATTTGCGGTTTTCGATCGATCACTTACGTACAGTTAGCTGTAACGTTATACATCGTAAGTCGCAAATCAAAAACTCTAAATAATGAAATTCCGGTTTTGTATCGTCCTATTCCTTTGTTGGATCGTTTCAAGTTGTGCCACCTGGTATCAACGCACAGCCGCATTTCAGGATGCTGTAAGTAAAGGCGAGTTCGAGCAAGCTGAAAAACTCCTGCAAAAGGATAAAAAACAAGCCCGGGATAAAAACAAAATACTGTATTACCTGAATCAAGGTTATGTCGAATTTATGTTAGGCCATTACGAAAAGAGTAATCAAGCTTTCGAAATCGCCGAACAGCTGACCGAAGACCAACAACGTAATCTGCTGACAGAAGCTGCCGTATTGATCTCGAATCCGGAAATCCGTCCTTATCGCCCGGAAGATTTCGAAGTGATCATGATTAACTTTTACAAGGCTCTGAACTACCTTCAGTTGAATAATATGGAAGATGCTTTGGTAGAAGTACGTAAAATCAATATTCGTCTACAGCAATTAAATGACAAATACCCGGATCATAAAAACCGTTATCAACGGGATGCATTTGCCCAATTACTGATGGGCTTGATATACGATGCTGCAGGAGATTACAATAATGCTTTCATCGCCTACCGGAATGCTTATAACACCTATCAAACCGACTATTTAAAAAATTTCGGGTTAGCTGCTCCCGAACAATTAGAAAAAGACTTGCTGCGTACAGCCTATCAATCGGGACTCACCCAAGAGTTAGCCGGGTATGAAAAAGAATTCCAACAGAAATATACCCCGGCTCCGCTCCCGGCCAACGGACAATTAGTATTTTTTTGGCTGAACGGTTTCGGGCCGGTCAAAGCAGAATGGGGAATTACTTTTACCAAAATCGATAAAGGAGACGGGGTTATCGTATTTCACAACGAAGAACTCGGTTTGACCTTTCCTTTCTTCTGGGGAAACGGATATAGTGAAAACGACCGCAATTCCCTGGCGAACATCGATGTAGTCCGGGTCGTATTCCCGAAATATGTCGAACGCCCGCGTCCTTTCACCCAAGGAGTTATCAGCTATGACGGGAAAAACTATACTTTACAAATGGCCGAAGACATCAATCAAATCGCCTTCAAAACGCTGCACGACCACATGTTGAGGGAATTATCCAATTCGCTGTTGCGGGTAGGCATTAAACAAGGCTTGAAATATGCAGCCTCCAAACAAAATGAATGGCTCGGTCTGGCCGTCAGCCTGACCAATGCAATTACAGAGAAGGCAGATACCCGCAACTGGCAAACCCTTCCCTACTCGATTTCTTATGCCCGTGTTCCTCTACAAGCCAGTGAAAACAATATCGAATTAAAGTTCTCAGGCAATCATCCCGGAACCCAGGATCTGCAAAAACTGACCATTCCTGCCAATGGTAAACGAACCCGCTTTTTCGTCTATACCACGCTATAAGGATAAATCAGAAATGCGATCCGGCCAATTTTTTGCGAATCGGCTAATCCCCGGTAAAAATTAGCGGACCTACGATTCTGATAGTAAAATCCAGTCAGAGAAACATAGGTCCGCCAATTTAAGTAGTATGAAGAAGATTAATGCACATCTTCTACAAAATGCTTGTAGAATAACGGAATAGTACGAATGCCGTTAAAGAACTGCTCTAACGGATAATTCTCATTAGGTGAATGGATAGCATCGGCTCCCAGTCCGAAGCCCATCAAAATAGATTTGATTCCCAGCACTTCTTCAAAAGTAGCGATAATTGGAATACTACCTCCCGAGCGCACCGGTACCGGTTGCTTTCCATAAACTTCTTCATATGCTTTTTCTGCAGCTTTATATGCAGGTAAATCTATCGGACAAACATAAGACGGTCCGCCATGCAGATAGCTTACTTTCACTTTCACATATTCCGGAGCAATGGATTCGAAATATTCCTGGAACAATTTAGCAATTTTATCGTGTTTTTGATTGGGAACCAAACGGCAACTGATTTTTGCATGGGCCACAGAAGGCAGTACTGTTTTTGCCCCTTCTCCGGTATAACCTCCCCAAATACCACATACATCGAATGTGGGACGAATACCGGTTCGCTCGTTGGTAGAGAATCCTTCTTCGCCATGTACGGCTTTTATACCTAAAGATTTTTGGTAAGCTTCCAGATTAAACGGAGCTTTGGCCATTTTGGCCCGCTCATCTGCACTGACTTCCAATACGTCGTCATAAAATCCGGGAATAGTGATATGTCCTTTGTCATCGATCATATCTCCGATCATCTTACACAATACATTGATCGGATTTGCCACAGCACCTCCGAAAATACCGGAATGTAAATCAGCATTCGGGCCGACCATTTCCACCTCCCAATAGGCCAAACCTCTCAAACCGGTAGTAATAGAAGGAACGTCGGGAGCTATCATACTGGTATCGGAAACCAGAATAACATCGGCTTTCAGCATCTCCTTGTGATCCCGGCAGAATTTCGGCAAGCTCGGAGAACCGATTTCTTCTTCACCTTCCAGCATAAATTTCACATTACACTTGAGATTACCGGTTTTCACCATATATTCGAAAGCTTTAGCATGCATAAACGATTGGCCTTTATCATCGTCTGCACCACGAGCCCAGATCTTTCCGTCTTTGATCACGGGTTCAAAAGGCTGCGTATGCCACAATTCCACCGGATCGACAGGCATAACGTCCATATGTCCGTATACCAATACAGTCGGCAGAGACGGATCGATGATTTTTTCGCCATAAGTAACCGGATTTCCTTCGGTCTCATAAACTTCGGCTTTATCGGCACCGGCCGCCAGTAAAAGGGATTTCCATTTTTCTGCACAACGATACATATCGGGCTTGTGTTCTACCTCAGATGAGATAGAAGGAATACGTATCAACTCGAACAGCTCATTCAGAAACCGCTCCTTATTCTCCTCGATGTATTGGTTTAATTTTTCCATAGTTAGGTTGAAAATTGAAATTAAATAATTAGAAATTCTTCACAAACGGTATAAAGATAAGAAGAAAAGCTAAAAAGTAAAAGGTAAAAGGCAAAAAAGGCATTTCCCTTTACAGACTAAATTATTTTCAATTTTCAATTTCTAATATTCAATTAATTACTTACTTTTGTTGCGAAATAGCTCACAAGTGAGTTGGGTAATAATATCTGAAATTCGATTTTACAGCGTCTTAAAACATAAATATTGAAACGGCTAAATTATGTCAGATCTTTCCGAAGTTAAGATTTTTTCCGGGGAAAACAGCAAGTATATTGCTGAGAAAATTGCTAAATCGTTGAATTTAGATCTCGGACAAAAGACTTTATTACATTTCAGTGACGGAGAATTTGCGACTTCTTACGATGAAACAGTTCGTGGTGATCATGTTTTTATCGTACAATCCACTTTCCCGCCTAGTGATAACCTCATGGAGTTATTAATGATGATCGATGCGGCTAAACGTGCTTCTGCCTATAAAGTAGTAGCTGTCATTCCGTATTTCGGTTTTGCACGTCAGGACAGAAAAGACCGTCCGCGGGTAGCTATCGGTGCTAAGTTAGTAGCCAATTTGTTATGTGCTGCTGGGGTCGACCGGATCATGACGATGGACTTACACGCAGATCAGATTCAGGGATTCTTCGATATTCCGGTAGACCATTTGTATGGTTCCACGGTACTTGCTCCCTATATCCGTTCTCTGAAACTCGAGAATCTGGCTATTGCTTCACCGGATATCGGCGGATCTAAACGTGCTAATTCATGGGCAAAATTCTTCGATTCAGGGTTAGTGATCTGTCACAAAACCAGAGAAAGACCGAATGAAGTGGCCGACATGAAAGTAATCGGAGATGTAGAAGGTAAGAATGTAGTGATCGTAGACGATATGATCGATACTGCCGGAACTATCTGTAAGGCTTCCAGTATCCTGAAAGAGAAAGGTGCTTTATCGGTAAGAGCCGTAGCTACTCACGCCGTACTTTCGGGAAAAGCCTATGAGAATATCGAAAAATCAGCTTTAGACGAAGTTATATTTACGGATTCTATTCCTTTACACCAGGAATGCAGTAAAATCAAAGTGATTTCTGTTGCCGACATGTTTGCAGAAACAATCCGGAATGTCGTTGAACACCGTTCTATCAGTGATCACTTTATTATGTAGTCTTTACCTGATCGGATATAAAAAGCGAAGCATGGTCTTCGCTTTTTTTTGTAACCTGGCTCATGGAATACCGTAACATAACGAAACGTTTTTTACTTAACCACACCCATAAATGATGCCCGCTTTAACTTCCCAGGAAACCAAACAGTTATTAGCATTTCAAACTAATGAAATCACCGAACACCATATCTACCATCAACTATCACTTTTACAAAAAAATGAAAATAACCGCCGGATATTAACCGAGCTAGCAGCAGAAGAATCAGGACATTACCAGCTCCTGAAAACATATACCCAAAAGGAAGTAGGGCCTAAAAAAGGCAAAGTTCGTTTCTATGTTTGGATTGCCCGTTTATTCGGGCTTACTTTCAGTATCAAACTGATGGAAAATAGTGAAAAATATGCTCAGGAAGCCTACCGTCAAACTCATTTGGAAGATTTACAAAAAATTGCCCGGGATGAAGAAATTCATGAATCGAGATTAATCGAGCTTATCGATGAAGAAGGGCTGAATTATATGAGTTCTGTCGTTTTAGGACTGAACGATGCGCTGGTAGAATTTACCGGAGCCCTGGCCGGCTATACTTTTGCCCTTCAACATGCCAAACTGGTAGCCCTGACAGGCGCTATTACCGGCATTGCAGCAGCTCTTTCCATGGCTGCCTCGGAATATCTCTCTACCCGAACTGAAAACGATGTTCACAAAAATGCACTAAAAGCCGCCGTATACACCGGAATCGCTTATGTTATCACTGTCGTTGTCCTGATTTTGCCTTTCGTCCTCCTGTCCAATGTATATTGGGGGCTGGGCGTCTGTCTGTTCGGAGCATTAGTGATTATAGCTATTTTCAATTACTATTATTCCATTGTCAAAACAGAAAGCTTCCGGCATCGCTTTACTGAAATGGCAATAATCAGTATAGGCATAGCAGCGATCAGTTTCCTAATCGGCTATGCACTTCGGGTTTTTACAGGTATAGAGTTGTAAGCCCGGTTTATCTGACAGGATATACCCAGGTCAGTTCTTTTCCTGGTTCTCTCACAATCCGGTTCAGAGCCACTTGTGCCTCTTTACGAGTTTCATAGCCATCATAAGTGACCATGCTCATATTATAAAAAGGAACAATCCGGGAGTCGTAACCTTCCTGGATTAATTTAGCCTGTAAACGTTCAGCATTCTCCGGAATTTTAAAACATCCGGCCACCAGATAATAATTCACCTGTTTCACAACAGGTTTCGGTTCTTCTTTAGGAGGAGCCACCGGTTCCGGTTTTGCCACTTCAACAACTTCTACTTTCTGTGTCGTCAATTCTTCTTTTACCTTTTTATCCTTACAGGAAAAAAGACACAACAAAGAAAGGGCTAGTAAAATAACAGTAATTTTCATCGTGCTGTAATTAATTTCTATCACTATTACGCTTTATCGGCGTTAAAGATAACATTATAAAATAATTTTAACAAATCTATGAGGTTATATTGCTTCTACTATTCGTTTACGGAAAATCCATAAACCCAGAAAGCACAAAAAACCATTCACCAATAAAATTTCAAAACCGAAACAATAGCCCCAAAACCATTGTTCTGAAAAATGATCGAGGACATAAGAAATCAGGGGTGACAGCAAACATATCCAAGGCAGAAATTTTCCTTTTACCTGATATTCGGTCATCAGCCCAAAAGTAAACAACCCTAAAATCGGCCCATACGTATAACCGACAGCTTTCAATACCGCATTGACGACACTGGTATTATTCAATTCCCGAAAAAGAATTACTACGATACACATCAATAGCGAAAAAGTCAGATGTACTCCTATTCTCCGGCGTTTTTGCAAAGGATCCTTTGGATCGATCTTCAAAAAATCGATACTGAAGGAAGTGGTTAAAGAGGTCAGGGAAGAATCTACAGAAGAGTAAGCAGCTGCCGTTATGCCCAGCAAGAAAAATAAACCGGTGGTTACTCCGAAATAGTTCATCGATAAAAAAGCAAAAACATCGTCCGATTTTCCGGGAAGTTCTACGATTTTCATCTCCGCATATATATATAATAAAGCTCCCAACGCGAGAAATAAAACATTCGTAAGTAAAAACAGAAAAGAAAAAGAATACATATTGATCCGGCAGTCTCTCAGTGAACGACAGGTCAAGCTCTTTTGCATCATATTTTGGTCCAATCCATTAATAGCAACCGTAATCGCTATTCCGGCCAGAAACTGTTTCAGGCTATTGTGGGAAGAACGCCAGTCCCAATCAAAGATACGGGCATAAGAACTCTCCCGAATAGAACCGGCCATCGTACTAAAATTCAGATCCAGCTCCTGACAAATGACGGCAATAGTCAAAACCACCGAAATCAGCATAAAAACCGTTTGTAAGGTATCCGTCCAAACAATCGTTTTTATACCACCCCGAAAAGTGTATATCCACACTAATCCTAAGGTAATAAATACCGTCAAAGCAAATGGAATTCCCAGACTGTCGAATAAAGCCAATTGCAATACTCCAACCACTAAGAACAAACGAAACGAAGCGCCGACCAACTGAGATAAAATAAAGAAAAACGATCCGGTCAAACGGGCTTTTTCACCGAAACGGATACCCAGCCAGGAATAAATGGACACCAAATTCAACTTGTAAAATAAAGGTAATAAAACCAAGGCAATCACCACATATCCGATGCAATTTCCCATTACGACGGGCAAATAAGTCCAATTGCTATTCCCGACTTCACCCGGTATGGAGATAAACGTTACTCCTGAAAGGGAGGTCCCGATCATCCCAAAAGCCACCAAATACCAGGGGGAAGTCCGATTAGCCGTAAAAAAAGTCTCATTATCCGATTTCCGGGAAGTAAAATAACTGATCAAAATCAGTATCCCGAAATAAGCAAGCAAAATAAATAGCACTAAACCCGACGACATATCCTTGTTTTAAGCCCATTACCGTACGAAAGTAATTATTTTTTTATACATTTGCTAAAGAACCCTAATTCCCTTTCCGATGCGGCTACTTTTTTTCTGTCTATTCGCTTGTTTCCTATTCAATTGCGGGCACCCAACCGTCCCCCGAAATATAGATGTTACCCGTATTTCTAAAAGCGACTTGCAGAAAGTCCGGTCTTTCGATCCAACCCAACTCATCGACAGTTGTACCTACATCCCTTTAGAAACCTCGGATCGGATTTTAATCGGCAGAGTAAAACAGCTGAAAATCACCGATAAATATATTTTCCTGGTAAATTCGGAAAACGATTCCCTCTATGTTTTCAACCGTCAGGGGAAATTTCTGAATACCATCGGTACCCGGGGCAGAGGCCCACGGGAATATCGTTCTATTCAATCTTATTGTTTTCCGCCTCAGGCAGACACAGTGATTATTTTCGATTCGGATAAGCTCTTATTTTATACGCCCACAAACCGATTCATCCGGAGTGTCGATCTGGTACCCCAACTACATCGGGATACCGATATCATCCGTAGTATAAACTCGATCGATTTTGCCGAACCGGGGAAATTACTTTTCAAATACGACCTGATGTATCGATGTAACGTATTTTATTCCACTTATAATTACAATACCGATGAACTCAAAGATATCGGATATGTCCCGCTCTCACTCGATTTAGGCAATACTCTTAACCGGGTAAACCTCGATTTTTTTGAAACGGCACCCTATAAACAAGAATTGAGTTGTGCCATACTCTATAACGATACGATCTTCCAATACCGGCAAGATTCTTTATCTCCCCGTTTCATTATCAATGCATTAAAAGACAAAGTTATTCCGGACCGGATTCTCCGGCAACTGAACGGTTCGGATCCCATGAAAGCAGGCAGTCTTTTGGTCAGCTCCGGTATCTTTATCAAAAATATATACGAATCGGATTCTTATTTTTTCATTTTATACAATGGCTCCGAACCTCAGGAACTGATCTGGAATAAAACGACACACCAAGGTATACTCGTCGAACTAAACGATAACTTTCGCGGTCACACTTATGCTCCGATGGCTGTTTCCGCCTTAGCAGTATTGAACGACGACGAAAAATACTATGATCCCAACAACGGAAATCGATATTTACCGGTCTCCCGACAAAAGCAAACCTTACAATTCCGACTGAAAGAAGAAGATAACCCTGTCATCGTCATTTATCACCTGAAACCACAATTCTAACCTCATGCAAATCATTATCCTTCCGGCTTATTATCGTTGACCGTCTGTCATCCGGCTACTGTCCGGGATAAAGATCTCCTGTATACCGCGACCGGCAAGACTTACAGGAAATCAAACATTTCAAGCCGGAACAGCTTACCGGCAGCATTATCTGCATGACTTTAGAAACTTCTGTCATTTTATGTTCCGCCACAACTTTATCCTTTACTTTTTAGCTTTTACCTTTTAGCTTTTACCTTTTACTTTATATCTTTGTGCCTCAAAATGAAATCATAAACAATCTATATTATCATGGAATACAACTTTAAGGAGGTAGAGAAAAAGTGGCAGAGCTACTGGAAAGAAAATCAGACTTACAAAGTCGACGTCGATCCGTCCAAACCGAAATTTTATGTACTGGATATGTTCCCTTATCCTTCCGGAGCCGGTTTGCACGTCGGCCACCCACTCGGCTACATCGCATCCGACATTTATTCCAGATATAAACGTCTGAAAGGATTCAATGTGTTGCATCCGATGGGATTCGATGCATATGGTTTGCCAGCCGAACAATATGCCATCCAAACAGGACAACATCCGGCCATTACAACAGAGAAAAATATTGCCCGCTATCGGGAACAACTCGATAAAATCGGTTTTTCTTTCGACTGGGACCGGGAAGTGAGAACTTGCGATCCGAAATATTATAAATGGACACAATGGGCATTTATCCAAATGTTCAACCATTGGTTCAATAAAGATACTCAAAAAGCCGAACCGATCGCCAAACTGGTAGAAACCTTTGAAAAAGAAGGGAACGCAAATATCAATGCAGCCAACTCGGATACCCCGATCTTCACGGCCGAAGCCTGGAAAGCCATGGATATCCGGGAACAACAGCGTGTATTGTTGAATTACCGGATCGCTTATCTGGCCGATACGATGGTGAACTGGTGTCCTCAGCTGGGAACTGTGTTAGCCAATGATGAAGTCAAAGAAGGACTCTCGGTGAGAGGTGGTTTCCCGGTCGTACAAAAGAATATGCGACAGTGGTCTTTACGGGTTTCTGCCTACGCACAGCGTTTGCTGGACGGATTGAACCACCTGGAATGGTCCGATTCGCTGAAAGATATCCAACGCAACTGGATCGGACGTTCGCAGGGAGCCGATGTGATTTTCGATGTAAAAGACTCGGATATACAATTGAAGATCTTTACAACCCGTCCCGATACGATCTATGGGGTGAGCTTTATGGTACTGGCACCGGAAAGCGATTATGTCAGGCAACTGACCACCCCCGATCAGGAAAAAGCAGTAGCTGAATACCTTGACTATGTAGCTAAACGTACCGAACGCGAACGCCAAAGCGAGATCAAAACCGTGACCGGCGTATTCACCGGTTCTTATGCGATGAATCCGTTTACCAACGAAGCGATTCCGGTATGGATCAGTGAGTATGTATTGGCAGGCTACGGAACGGGAGCTATCATGGCCGTACCGGCCCACGACAGCCGTGACTACGCTTTTGCACGTAAGTTCAATCTGCCGGTCATCCCGGTTATCGATAACGGCCAGCCTATCGATCTCAGCAAGAGTTCGTATGATGCCAAAGAAGGGAAGATGATCAACAGTGGACTGATCGACGGCATGGAAGTAAAAGAAGCTATCGCTTTCATCGCCGAAGAAGTGGAGAAACGGGGGATCGGGAAGAGCAAGATCAATTACCGCCTACGGGATGCCATTTTCAGTCGTCAACGGTATTGGGGCGAACCGTTTCCTGTATACTACAAAGACAGTATGCCCTATATGATAGATGAGGCAGAATTACCTTTGGAATTACCTGAAATCGATAAATATCTGCCCACGGAAAACGGAGAACCTCCTCTCGGCCGGGCTAAAAACTGGACCACGAAAGAAGGATATCCGATCGAGTTGAATACCATGCCGGGATTTGCGGGATCATCGGCTTATTACCTCCGCTATATGGACCCGCACAACGATAAAGCATTGGTCAGCCATGAAGCAGATGCGTACTGGCGTAATGTCGATCTGTATCTGGGAGGAGCAGAACACGCAACAGGGCACTTGATTTATTCCCGTTTCTGGAATATGTTTTTATATGACTTAGGAGTAGTTTGTGAACCGGAACCTTTCAAGAAACTGATCAATCAGGGAATGATACAAGGGCGTTCGAATTTCGTATACCGCATCGTAGGGACCAATACCTATGTATCTGCCGGTTTGAAAAGTCAATACGAAACAACCGAGATCCATGTAGATGTCAACATCGTCAAGAACGACATTTTGGACACAGAAGCCTTCAGAAAATGGATGCCTGATTATGCCGATGCCGAATTTATTCTCGAAGACGGTAAATACATCTGTGGCTGGGCCGTTGAAAAAATGTCGAAATCTATGTTCAACGTAGTCAATCCGGACGATATCATCGAACAATTCGGAGCCGATACTTTACGACTTTACGAAATGTTTCTGGGACCGCTTGAAGCACACAAACCCTGGGATACACAAGGCATCGACGGCGTATATAAATTCTTACGTAAATTCTGGCGTTTGTTCCTGAACGGAGAAGAATTCTCTGTCAGTGACGAAGTACCGACCAAAGAAGAATTAAAAGTACTTCATAAAACCTTGAAAAAAATCGAATTCGATATCGAAAATTTTTCTTTCAATACTTCTATTCCGGCTTTTATGATTTGTACCAACGAATTGGCTGCACTGAAATGCAATAAACGGGCTATTCTCGAACCCCTGGTCGTTGCTATAGCACCCTATGCTCCTCATATTGCTGAAGAATTGTGGCATTTGTTGGGACATGCCGAAAGCGTAACCGGAGCAACTTTCCCTCAATGGGAAGAAAAATACCTGGTGGAAGATAGCTTTGAATATCCGGTTTCTTTCAACGGTAAAGTACGTTTCAAACTGAATATGCCGTTGACTGCAACCCAGGCAGAAATCGAAGCTGCAGTCAAAGCCTCCCCTGAGGCAGGCAAATGGCTTGAAGGAAAAGAAATCCGGAAAATGATTATTGTTCCGAAAAAAATCGTTAATGTCGTGATCGCATAACCGGTGTAATTCTATATTATATAAAGGGAACGGTGTCAATACTGTTCCCTTTTTCTTTCTATTCCGAAATCGGAATAGAAAGAAAAAATAAACTTATGGCCGGGCGGCGGCGACTGTACGATCCTACCGGGCCTCTTCAGATCCCGGATTTTGCCGCTTAGCAGTCGGGACGATCAATAATATACTTCCTGTACCGATAGCTCCCAATATCAACAAAAGAACACGTATTTTGAAATCTTCAAGGATAAGAAAAGCAGAAATACTGATCATGATCCACATACAGGCAATCGAAATGAATTTACCGGTTAAACTCATCCCTTGCCGGGATTCGTAACGGCGGATATATTTTCCAAGGGGGGAACGATGTAAACGATCATGCAATCGCTTCGAACTTTTATAAAATAACCAGGAACTCAATAAAATAAAAGGGGTAGTGGGTAATCCAGGCACGAATATTCCGATTATTCCCAAGATTACAGAAAGGACACCTATGGTAATGAACAAAAATTTTTTCATCGAATTTTCCTGTTAAGAAGTAAATATTGCTTTTACACTTTCGGTATACTGCTGTAAGCGGGTAGACTTTTTAATCCGTTTCAATAACTTCCGGTCAGTTTCAGGCAAAAAATATTCCCACAAGGTCTTCATCTTCACCAGCAATTGAGTTTCTCCTTGAAGTACCTGGGAATAGGCTGAAAAAAGCTCTTCATGGAAGGCAAAATATATTGACATACGTTGTTCGGGCAAAAAAGTTTCATTTCCTTTAAATTCCTTAGCCAACAAAGGCGAAGACAACAATCCACGACCGATAAAAACGCCCTTCAGCAGAGGAAACCGAGTCAGAATTTGTCGGATATCCGACAAAGATTCAATATCACCATTGTAGTAAAGCGGATGCTGGCAAAGCTCATAGAAACCCTGAAATGCTTCTAAATCCGGATGGCCTTTATATTGTTGTTTGCCGGTTCGGGCATGAAGAGCGATGCGGCTAAGGCGAAGGGTATTCAACAATTCAACCAACACCATGCATTCGCTCGCATTTTCCCAACCCAACCGCATTTTCAACGAAAACTGAATTTCCGGATACTCTGCAATGGGAGCCAGTACCTCCGCTACCTGTGCGGGATAAAGTAACATTCCAGCCCCTTTGTGCTTACCGGCAATCATCGGGAAAGGACAACCCAGATTAATATCGATCTGCCTGTATCCCTCCTCTCCCACTGCATCGGTCAACAAACGAAATTCATCGGCACTACCGGGAAGAATCTGAGGAATCAAGTCAGCAACCGTATTCGTTTCAGGTTCTATATCCCGAAGATCACGCTTGCGAAGAGCCCCTTTTTCTACCCGGATAAAAGGGGTATAGTACACCTCCACCCCACCGAAATAGTGAGCGAAAGCATTTCTATAAATCCGGTCTGTATAACCCTGTAGAGGAGAAAAATGAATAGAATATCTATCGGAATCCATAAAATCAATTTCGTTTGCAACAAAGGTAATATCCAAACACCGAAAAAATAACAGTAAACCACTAAAAGTCCTGTTTTATTTATAGAAATGATTTAAACCTCTTATTTTCGTGAAATTTTCTTTAGCAGCAGGATAGCGAAAGCCAGATAATTCCAAGATGTCCGGCTGGAAACAGTAGTGTCAAACCGGTTTAGAACCGTTCTGAAGCTATCCACCCAGGCGTCGGTCCGCTCTATGTAATACCTTTCGGCATACAGTTCGTCGTCCACCAGAATATCATCGGCGTTGTCCCTTCGTTTATTGGCACGGATGTTCGTGATGACTTCCTTCTTTCTCAATACGTTGCGCAGGACATGTCCAATTCAGTACGGTAGTTGTCAAGTAGCTGAATCCATACGGATTTCCATTTGCCGCCCTTGCTCCATTCCCTGTAATGATGGTAACAGTCCCGTATGTCAGTACCTTGACGCTAAACAAGGCCTCTACCGGAAAAAGCGACCATTGGCAGCCTGTCTTGAGTTTGTACAAAATGGCGTTTGCCACCTCAATAAGGCAACTTTGAGTGACATAACCATGTTTTGCTGTGGAAAGCCAGAGCAATATTTGGTCACCTATAATATAAAGAACATTTCTATTTGTATGCTGTATTTTAATATCTTAATGCATTTTTAAGAAACTAACATAAGTTCAAATCACTTCAATAAATGAACAATAGATAATCAATAAGTAAATGTTTGAAAAGTGTAAGGAAAAACTTTTCAAATTACTGGCATTCATCCATCTTTTGCAGAATCAGGCGGTGACGTTTGGAAAACGGAAAGAACAGGTTGTCTGTATGAATTTTAAAATTTTAATGTTAAAAAATAATTTGAATATGGGATATTGCATGTATTATACATATATTTGTAGGCATATAAAATATGATATATACATGTATATTACAAAATAATTAAAAATTGTATGCAAAATCAAATTGATACTTTATCAATATTAAACTACGAATTGATTAAAAACCTGGGGTTGTTCAGGCAGCGGGCAGGGCTTTCCTTCGGACAACGTCACACACTATACCATATCAATGCCCATCAAGGACTGTCTATTCAGGAACTGGCAGAGCTTTTACAGGTGGATCACTCCACGATGAGCCGGAATGTCAAAAAGCTGATGCAGGCGGATTTGGTGGAAACATTTCAGGACGATGCCGACAAAAGGCGTAAGATGATTGCCTTGTCTGCAGTAGGCCGGCAAGTGTTGGACGAAGCGACGGAATCCATCAACCTCACCATTTCCAATGCTCTGCAATCACTTGATGAAGATGAAATAGAGAATGTCATTACAAATCTCAGAAAATACAGCAAAGCCCTGGAAGGGGTTCGTTGACAATGTTTTAAATTCGAAAACAGACAAAATATGGAAAAAGGAACATTGGTGCTGACACGGAGTGATATTCAGAATGCCCTTTCTTTGGCAGAATACTTACCTGTCATTGAAGAGGCACATGCGTTGCATGCACAAGGGAAGGTGTATGCACCGGATTTACTACATGCGGATGTCAGGAACGGAGAATTTCATTTGAAGACAGGCGGAATATGTTATGGGAATGAAGAATATTATGGGGTAAAGATAAACGGAGGCTTTCCTAGAAATATGGAAAATTACGGTTTGCCCAACATTTTGGGGATTATCTATATATGCGATGCCCGGAACGGAAGTCCTATAGCCATCATGGATTCTGTAACTATCAGCAAATGGCGGACCGGGGCGGCGACAGCCGTGGCAGCCAAATACCTTGCTCCTGAAGGGAGGGTTCAATTAGGCGTATTCGGTTATGGCACACAAGCGGAAATCCAGGCGAAGTCCTTGTCATTGGTGAGACCCATTGAGATAATCCGGGTAAGCGGAAGAAATGTGAGAAAAGCGGAATCGTTTTCAGTCAGGCTGCAAAAAGAACTCGGCATACCGGTAATCTGCTGTTCCGGGGAAGAGGCTGCCCGGTGCAGCAACCTTATCGTAACAGCCACTCCGGCACACAAGTATTATATCCGCAAAGAATGGATACAGCCGGGATGTTTCATTGCCGCAATCGGAGCGGACAGTCCCGGCAAGCAGGAACTGGATCCGCGCTTGGTCGCTTCTTCCGTCGTTGTCACCGACATTAGGGTGCAGGCATGCCGGGTGGGGGAATCACAACACGCCATATCCCAGGGGCTGATGGGTAAGGAGTCCATCTATGCAGAATTGGGGGAAATCGTCACAGGCCGGAAAATATGCCCCGCCTCTCCCGAATCAATCATTATCTATGATTCTACAGGCACAGCACTCCAGGACATCAGCGTCGGAGTGGCAATCGTTAAAAAATTGAAGTCAAAGCACTGTAACAGAATCTGTTTTTAGAAAAAAAACGCTTGTTTTTTCTGGACAATAATTCCAATTTTCCGTGTCCTGAACAACACTTTTTCCGATACTTTTCTGTTTCTGTTATCTATTAATTTTTAATTGTTTATATGATTTGTGATTTTTAGGTTTCAACAATTGATTCCGTTCGTTTTCAAGGTCTGCCGTATCCAGAAAAAACGAGCGTTTTAAATTGTCGTTAAACCTTAAAAACTCATGAAAAAGAAACAACTTTACGGACGGGGAGTCCCTATGCTCTGCATAGCCTGCCAACTCACAGTGGCTCCTCTGTTTTTTTCAAGTCGTGTGCAGGCAGTCCCGGTCGCTCCGACCCTCCTGACGACCGCACAAACACAAGAGATGAGGACAATCAAAGGGATTGTCAGAGATGTCAACAACCAGCCATTGCCCGGAGCGACCATCCGGATTAAGGGTACCTCTACAGGCGTGGTGTCGGATGTGGACGGGAATTATACCATTACCGTACCCGATGACCCGAATACTACCCTGCTCGTGTCGTTTGTCGGCATGAAACCCCAGGAGCAGAAAATTGGCAAATCGACGGCACTGAATTTCATCCTCGAAGAGGATGCCACCGTCTTGGATCAGGTGGTGGTGAACGGAGTATTTGAACGTAAGGCTAACACTTTCACCGGTTCGGTGAGGACTATCGGGAAAGATGACCTGAAGCGCGTGGGGAACTCTAATGTGTTGCAGTCGTTGAAGAACCTGGATCCTTCCATCATGTTTTTCGACAACATGTCTTTAGGTTCGGATCCGAACGCTATGCCTGAAATGGTGTTACGCGGCAAGTCCTCCATTAATATGGAAGATGTGGATCTGAAGGCGACCTACCAGAACGACCCGAATGCGCCTTTGTTCGTGCTGGACGGTTTCGAGACCTCCCTCCAGAAAATCATGGACCTTGATATGGATAGGGTGGAAAGTTTGACCATTCTGAAAGATGCCTCGGCAAAGGCCATTTATGGTTCGAAAGCAGCCAATGGTGTGATTGTCATTGAATTGAAGAAGAATCCGTCCGGAGACTTGCGCGTCACTTACAATGGAAGCATGGAAATCGAGGCTCCGGACCTCAGTTCGTACGATTTGTGCAATGCTGCGGAAAAACTGGAGGTGGAACAGGCTTTCGGGATGTTCAACGATCCGGGAGCCGATTTCGAATCACAGCGCATGATGATTAAAATGTATAACCAACGCCAGTCGGCCGTCAAATCGGGAATCAACACGGATTGGATATCCAAGCCGTTGCGGTTGGGTGTGGGCAACAAGCATAGCCTTTCTGTGGAATTGGGCGACAAGGCATTACAGGCCATCGTCGATTTGTCTTACCAGAACATCAAGGGGGTTATGAAAGGTTCGGATCGTACAAACATCTCCGGAGCAATCTCCCTGTTGTACAGGCATCAGAATTTTCTGTTCAGAAACCAGTTGACTATCACTTCCAACGAAGCGCACGACTCCAAGTACGGGACTTTCGATGAATACACCAAACTCAACCCTTATTACACACCCTACGATCAATACGGTCATTTGACCGACAACATCGTCCCTTCTTTGGATCCGGGAAACAGTGTCACGGTGAATGCATGGTATGAGGATATTGAATTTGAGGCGAATCCCCTGTACAATGCACAGTTGAACACACTCTTACAGGACAAATACGTCGACATCACCAATAATTTCGAACTACAATGGTTTGTCATGACCGGCCTGAAGGCTACAGCCCGTTTCGGACTTACAGAACAACGCAGCAGGAGCGACGAGTTTTATCCGTCGGATCATCTGAAATTCGCCTCCTACAGTACCGACCGTCTGACGGAAAAGGGGAGCTACGACCTGGAAAACGGCGAACAACATTCCTTGAGCGGTAAGTTCGACGTACAATATAACAAGAATTTCCTGAGTGTGCATGACATTTTTGTCAATGCAGGTTTTGATCTGTCGCGCAAACAGTCTTCCACCAATCTGCAACAGGCAGAAGGCTTTCCGAGCGACAAGATGACCGACATTATCTTTGCCCGGCAATATCTGAAAGATGCCAAGCCCAAAGGGACGGAGGAGACTGTAAAGGATTTCGGTTATTATCTGTCGGCAAACTATTCCTATGACAATCGTCTGAACTTCGACGCCACTTTCCGTCAGAGCGCATCCAGCATGTACGGAGCCAACAGTCGTTGGGGGAAATTCTGGAGTGTGGGAGGAAGCTGGAACATACACAACGAGAGCTGGATGGAAGGTTCCAACATCACCCAACTGCGTCTGAGGGCGACGACAGGCTCGACCGGTTCCCAAAGCTCGGCAGCTTATAACGCATTGGCCTCATACGAATATTTCCTTGACAAGACATACGGAGGCCAGTTGGGAGCGCAATTGCTGAACATGCGCAACGAGGATTTGAAGTGGCAGGAGAAAGTGGAGCAGAACTATGGTTTTGACTTCAATTATAAAAACCGTTATTCGTTTACTTTCGAATACTACCATTCCATTACAAACAATGCGGTGAACCCTCTAAGCCTGGCTCCGTCTACCGGTTTCACCACCGTTCAGGAAAACGTCGGAAAAGTATTGAACCGGGGGTTCGACCTACGTGCCGGAGCGACCGTATGGCAACAGCCGGCAGACCGTTCCTATCTGTCGTTCTCCCTTATGATATCGCGCAACAAAAACATCCTGAAGGAAATATCCGAAGCCATGCGTTCCTATAACGAACAGCAGGAGAAACTGGCCACTGAAGGTAATGTACCTGTCCAGAAATATTACGACGGTGTTTCCATGGATGCCATCTGGGCGATGCCTTCCTTAGGGATAGACCCGGCCAATGGCCGCGAAATCTACATCGCGAAAGACGAGAACGGCAACCCTTACCGGACCTATACTTACGATGCGGCCCAGCAGGTCATCTGCGGTGATGAACTACCCAAATTCCAGGGGAATGCCGGTGTCAATTTCGAGTACAAAGGATTCGGCATCAATGCTGTACTGACTTATCAGTACGGGGCCAAAATGTATAACCAGACATTGGTTGACAAAGTGGAAAACGCCGACATGAAATATAACGTGGACCGACGCATCTATACCGACCGCTGGCGCAAACCGGGAGATATCGCCTTGTACAAAGCAATCAGCGAAGAAGTGTATGTGTCCGAAAAGCAGCAGTTCGCTTCAGAGAAGACATATCCTACCTCCCGTTTTGTGCAGAAACGGAACGAATTGAAGATATCCTCCCTGCAACTGTCATACGACTTCTTCCGTCATGACTTTGTGAAGAAAATCGGTCTTGAAAGGATTCTGCTGCGGTTCAATGCAAACGACCTTTTCACCTTTTCAAGCATCGACATTGAGCGGGGAACCTCCTATCCTTTCGCCAGAACGTTCAATTTCTCCTTAAATGTGACCTTATAACACCAAGAACCATGAAAAAGAATATCATATACAGTTTGTCATTGTTCCTGCTCCTTTCCCTGTCGGCTTGTAACCAATGGCTGGAAGTGGAGCCTAAAACGGAAATCAAGAGTGACAAGATGTTT